>Ga0265594_1000071_pt1 | contig 82968 bp, 67 predicted proteins | sample saktaG_11_FD_190147 | JGI IMG/M metagenome (GOLD analysis project Ga0265594, IMG submission 190147) | Saline water microbial communities from Sakinaw Lake, British Columbia, Canada - sak_2011_5_24_80m | ecosystem: Environmental > Aquatic > Non-marine Saline and Alkaline > Saline ...
TCAAAAATTGTTGCATATACTGATGAAGCATGAAGGAACCTCCGCCTGAAATATTGCCTCATGCTCCATTATCAACTATTTAATTTTACAATGCAAACTGCGCTAACTGCGGGGTTTGAGGGTTAGACCATGAAATATTATGAGTGTTAATTCAAAAACAAGAAAGATGTTATGGGGGCGATCGGGTGCCCGATGTTCTTTCGATGAATGCCAAATTGAGCTGATAAAGCTTAGCGAGGCAGGAACAGAGGATGCGGTACTTGGGGAAGAAGCTCACATAATTGCTCAAAGGAAAGATGGACCACGAGGAGAGGCCTCCATTGAGTCGTCGCGTATAGATCTCTATGAGAATCTTATCTTACTCTGTCCAACCCATCACACATTAGTCGATGCCCAGCCGGAAAAGTACACTGTTGATGTGTTACACCAGATGAAAACAACACATGAATCTTGGATTGATTTTAATCTTAGAGACACTAATCGGGCTGAGGAATTTGACTACGTTCCTGATCCAGCCTATGAAAGCTTTTGCGATCATCGATTGGTACACATTTGGAAATATCCAAAAGCTCATATAGTTTGCTATTCTTTCGGGGATAATCCTAGGCAGATTCTATCAGGCATTTGGAAAGCGTCAGGAATTGAATTTATGCGGATTCTACCTTCGAATTTTAACAAGACCCCTGAGCACATTATAATTGTAAGTGAAGCTGAGCCCGAAGTCGAATACAGATGTGACGCAGAGGCATTAGAAGTCACCCATTATACTTATGACCCGAGAGTAACAGCTGTTACTCCGTTTGTCACTATGAGGTTCGAACATGACAGACCCATAGAAAAGAAAATTATTTCAATTAGGCTTTCACCTGATACATCACCAATTGGGCCTATTCTCGAAAGCCTAAACCAAACAAGAGCACAGACAAACTCTCAAACTATTGAAGAAACACTATATCGTCTTAGGAACATCGGAATGTTAGTACCACGGCAAGCACTTAAGTGGACACAAAAACTATGGGATTCTTGGTGGTGTGATGGTTACTTAGCTGAATCTTTGCAGGATATAGAAAAACAGCTTGAATTAATCATTGATGCAGAAAAGGTTGAATAATCAGGGGGAGATAAGGGACGTACGTCAGATTATAAGTTGGTATATTATTTGTTGTATGACATTAAGCTTTTAAAGGATATGCTGGACGTTCGTAATTAAATAAGTAACTTACCATAAGACAGTCTTACAGAGGGCTATATTCAGCACTCCTCATGAACGGTTGGAAAAGAAACACTAAAAAAGGAAAATTATGACATACGATAAAATACTTAACGCGTTGGGTCCTTGTGGACTGAGTTGCGAAAAATGTTTCGCCCATGAGGATGGGGATATCAGAAAATACAGCTTGAAACTTAAAGAAAAACTGGGAAAATTTGATATTTACGCGGAAAGATTTGAAACCCTTCTCGATAATCCCATATTTAAAAAGTATTCTGATTTTAAGATAATGCTCGATTTTTTTGCATCTGAAAACTGCAAAGGATGCAGGGAAGAAGAATGCAAGCTTTTTAAAGATTGCGGAGTCAGGCGCTGTCATCAGCAAAAGAACATAGCTTTCTGCTTTCAGTGCGATGATTTTCCATGCAATAAAACAAATTTTGATGAAGACTTGCACAGAAGATGGGTCAAACTTAATGAAAAAATTCGAGAAATTGGTATTGAGAGTTATTATGCCGAAACAAAAGATAAAGCCAGGTATTAACAGAGGGGGAATGATCTGGCTGTAAAATAATTCTGGCATAGCAGTTGGATTCAGGCTGACGGAAAAAGCCGGCGCGATCATGTCCTGCTTCGAAAAGTCTTGACCGGCTTTCGAAGAAAACCGGCGAAGAAAACGAAGAAAACCGGGACAGATCTATTTTTGAGCAGATTGTCAAATGTGTAGACCTGCCCTAAATTAATTAAGCCAGGATTTCGGATAAGAGGAGCCGCCATGATGAAGAAAAACCTGTTTTTTCTCTATGGGACAATCGTCCTGACCATGGTCTTGGCCACGGCCTACGCCACTGCCCAGCCAAAGCCCCATGATGATCCCTGCCAGGGGTCAGAAGCCAAAACCGATGGTTGTCCCAAGGTCTGGGTGGAGGTCACCCCGGCCTTTTTTCCACAAAGCCCGGCAGACCATACCTATGTCAAGTTCCTTGAAGAGAATGGCCAGTGGCAGAGCTTTCCCTGTTTCGGGGCCTGCAACGGCGGTAACGAACTGCCAGATACCCTATCCTCTACCTGGGAAGATAATAAAAAAATCGTCCAGTACATGGCCGATGCTGCGCCCTGCAAATGGCCGAAACATTATTATCTGATCATCGGGGTATGCCACCAGTTGGCCAACCGCAGCCTGTTCCACACCAGCAAGATCGTGAAAAACGCCCGAATGTACAAGTGGTCCTCCTTTGTCTACCACACATATGGAGCCTGTTTCTGGCCCTTAAAGGAATACTGCATGAGCAACTGCCGGGAAGCATCTGCAACAATCGGCACTTGGCGGCCGGGCGCGCCGCCAATCTGTCTGCCATCTGGGGTGAAAAAGGCGAGGCCAGCGGAACCGGATGCGGAATACCAACTGTATATGGAGCATTTCGGTGATCCGAAAGTCACCAAGAGTGTTCAAGACATGGCTGGTCTGCTGAAATCTTATCGAGATAAACTTCTGACCCTGCATATTAACCAACGACTCGGAGATAAATACCTGCGTGATTATCTGCCGATATTGAGCAACGGGCAGGATGAACTTCTGAAAAAAAAGGAAGTGCTCGACCTTCGGCTCTTGGAGTACAATAGCCTGCGTGACGATATGATCGATGAATACAATAAACTGTTCAATGAATCCCTGGCCCGATTCCGGGCTCAAATGCCCAGGGATCTTTATGAGAAGTTCTTCGGCCTGGCCTATGATGAGAAGATTGATGTGCGGATGTTTTTGCCGAGGGGGATATAAGGGACGTACGTCAGATTATAAGTTGATACATTATTTATTGTATGACATTAAGCTCTTATGCCACGCAAAGCCCGCGCATAGATGTGCCGGGGGCGCTGCATCATATTGTTGCCAGGGAGATGACCGCACCAGCAAACTGACGCCGCCTAACCACAAACCACACGTTGGAGCCGATCGCTATCGCCGCCTGCGGGGCGATTCTATTGTCACGGGAGTTGCAATAAATTGCATCTCCCACGTCCAGGGAGGGGACGGCTTATCTCCCACCTGTTATGTATATAAAAAAATAAATACAGTTGCGTTTATCTTGCTAATATGGCGTGATAAGAATAATGGTTTTGTACAGAAGTTGGATTAAATATGAATGAAAATAGTCTACAGAACTTGTAAGAATATTAAGGCGAAAATATGTTTTTATTAAAAAAATGGAGCTTTTTTATTATTGCCTCTGCAATCTTGTTAATGACAGTAAGCTTTATATCCGGCTGTCAGAACAAATATGAAGATTTGGATCTTACTATGTATGAATACCGCGACACAAAAGATTTAGTGAGGTTTGTCTATAATGCCGCTCTGATATTAGAAAAAGATGACATGAAGAGTCTGGATTATTTTCGCAACAATCGCAATCTTTTTAAGACCAAGGATTACTATCTTTATATTTACGATATGAACGGCACAAACATCTATCATGCAGGTATGGAACGCCTGGAGGGTAAAAACCTGCGGGATATTACTGATAAAGATGGTAAAAAAGCTATACAACTGGTTTTGAAGGCGCTAGAAGATAAAAATAATCCTCATGCCTGGGTGCATTATTCCTGGTGGGAACCGGGAAAATTTTATCCTGTTCCCAAATCTTCGTGCCATTTTAAAGTACAAACTCCCGATGGAAAAGAGCTGTTTGTCGGTGGTGGATTGGATTATCCCCATGAAGAAAAGGAATTCATCAGGATAATTGTGGATGGTGCTGTTCAACTAATAGAGGAAAGAGGACAGAAAGCTTTTGCAGATATAGCAGATCCGGTTTCGCAATACGGCTATCGGGATGTTAGCGTATTTGCATTTCGTCCGGATGGCGAGATACTCATTTCACCTGTTACAGGTGACAAGCTTTCGCCGATACAGCTTCTGGAATGTATTGATGAAGTCGGGCATAAACCGTTTGAAAAAGCCTTGAAAGAGCTTGAGTCTAAAGACAGAGTGTGGGAAGTGTTCATGGCAAAAAACAGGTATCAACGAAGACTTGTAAAGAAATGTTTATACCTTCGCAAAACGGTCATGTCAGGGGAAGAAATCTATGTGGGAGCAATTACAGACCTTCCCCAACCATCATAAGCAGAACAGGAATCTTTAATGGCAAAAAAAAATAAGGTCATAGAGTATTCAGTAAATCAAGTCCCACCTGCAGGACACCTGTTTGTATCATCTATTCAACATGTTCTATTGATGTTTGTGTCTCTTGGTTTCCCGGTTATCTTTTCCAGTCAAATAGGCGGAAGCACTGAATTTGCAGCTAATTTTATCGCTTTTTCCATGCTTGCGGCAGGACTGGGCTCTATCATTCAGTCTGTCGGATTACCATTTATTGGGTCCGGGTATCTATGTCCCAATGTCTGTGGACCTTCATATTTCAGCCTTTCATTATCTGCTGCATGGGTTGGGGGACTTCCCTTGATGCGGGGGATGATCATCTTTGCCGGATTGATTGAGATGGCTCTTGCTCCGATACTTGGAAAAATGAGAAAAGTTTTCCCCACATTTATCGTTGGACTGGTGGTTGCCATGGTAGGTGTGAGTATTATCAAAGTATCAGTTGCATCGCTTTTTGGAGTTGCTTTTCAGGGAGATGCGATCCGCAGTACTGATATTGTTATAGGAATGTTCTCGCTGATGGTTATGGTTCTATGTAATTTATGGGGTAAGGGATTTGTTAAGATGTATTGCCTGCTCATAGGGATGTTATTCGGATGGGTTCTGGCGTGCATACTACTCCCTGAATATTGGCACAATCTTCTTGCCATAAAAAATATTCCAATGTTTGCCTTACCGACTATTGGGCCTGAATTCAAGCGGATCACCTTTGATTTTAAAATGATAATTCCATTTACTGTAATAGCAATAGGCGGTTCGCTGAAATCCTTCGGTAATTTGCTGGCTGCCCAGAAAATATCGGAGCCGGACTTAAAAGAACCAAATTTTGTCCCAATCCGAAAAGGGCTTTTAGCGGATGGTTTTTCCACAGCGCTGGCCGGACTACTAGGGGGAATGGCAGTTGATACTTCATCCAGCAATGTCGGATTGGCGGGAGCTACCAAAGTTCTAAGCAGATGGATCAGTGTTGGTGCAGGAGTTATCTTTGTAATCCTGGCTTTCTTTCCAAAATTATCAACTGCCTTATCGCTTATGCCCAAACCTGTATTAGGGGCAGCCTTAATGTTTGCAGGATGTTTCATGATATGCATCGGATTACAGCAAATGTTTAGTGAAGGTTGGGATCCACGCAAGACCTTTGTTGCAGGAATAGCTCTCTTCTTTGGTTTAAGCACTGCATTTTTGCCGGGGATTTATGCTCGTGCTCCCCAGTTTATTCAACTCTTTTTTACCGATCCCTTACCTACAACTGCAATTCTATCCGTGGTCCTGAATCAGATTTTTAATTTTGATATTTTGCTTAAAAAATTGAAGAATAAAGATGGTAATAACACATAACAAATAAGGATTGAGACGATGCGGATCGTTGTTTCAATCCTGGGTTCAAGTAAGCCAGGGAAATAAGGGACGTACGTCCCGAGAGCTCCCCCATTTATCTTAATAATTGAAATTTCTATCCCCTGAAAGGAAAGAGTATATGGAAAAAATAAAGCGTATAGCTTTGGTGGCTCACGATAACAGAAAAAAAGATTTAATCGAATGGGCTGAATGGAATTATGAGATATTGATACATCACAAACTGATATCTACTGGAACAACAGGTAGTTTAGTCGAAAAAGCTATCAAAAAGAGGATAGGTGATAAGGATGCAAACAATTTTGAAGTAATGAAACTGAAATCAGGCCCGCTAGGTGGAGATCAACAGTTGGGAGCAATGATAGCGGAGAATAAGGTTGATTTAATAATATTCCTGTGGGACCCCATGCAACCGCAACCTCACGATGTTGATGTTAAAGCACTTTTGAGGATTTCTGTTTTATACAATATTCCAACTGCGTGTAACCGTTCTACAGCAGATTTTATGATTTCATCACCTCTTTTGGATACAGAGTATGAACCAGTTCTCAAAGATTACTCCGGGTATATAGAACGAACTGTACTATATGAGTAGAAGTAGGAAAACTAAAGAAAAAAGGTGGTCTAACAACACTATGAAATTAGACGGACTATATCTCGTGGCTTAACGGAGGCCTAAAAGTGCACTATTTTCAGGCAGTCACAGAATCGTTCAGCATTCTCGCCCGCTGCTAGCGACCGTTATAACTCTCTTCATATAATGAAAATTGTAAAAATAATTTTTAAAACCATATGTTTTATAATCATTTTGTCTATACTATTGTTTTTTATCCTGAAGATGGGTGAAAGAACAAATGTGACATACAAAACCAATGAAAATGGTATTAATACTCAGGTAGCGGTGAAAAGGTCTGGCTAGAGTTAAAGGAGACCAGCGTATACTGGGCGAGAGTGATTTTGTGCTGGATGTACTTTCAGAGGCTGGTGAGAAATTCGATCGGTATTATGAGCTGAAGAGCTTGGGCTACGACCTGAAGAGCGTTGAACAAGGAGTCTGTGAGATATACCGGATAGATCCGAAAGAAATCTATTCGAAGAGTTGGGAAAAGATTCGAGCGGAAGCTAAGGGCTTGTTTTGCTACTGGGCAGTCCGGGAGCGGGGTATGCATTGACGGACTTGGCAAACCGTCTTAATATAAGCGAGCCAGGTGTGGGGTATGCTGTGAGCAGGGGAGAGCGGATAGCCAAGAGCCACAACTATTAGCTCCTGGACTGAGTTGCTTACTTATTTACGAACGTCCCTATCTTGCATTTCGATATCAGGTGTTTCCGGGAACTTCATATCTATTTCTTGACATAGTGATGTTGTAGGTATAATCAGGTTTCGCGGCGAGAATTGACATATGGGATTTTCCTGCCATAGAGCTTAACGTGGATAATGCAGAAAATTGGCTTAATGTGGAGAAATAATGAGCGAAAAAAATATCGCGAAGATTGCGGTAGAATTAAAACTTAGGGGAAAACAGGTGCTGGCGACTGCCCAGCTTCTGAACGACGGCGCCACAGTGCCGTTTATAGCCCGGTATCGAAAGGAAGCAACGGGCGAGCTGGACGAGGTAAATATTATCAACATTCGTGACCGGCTGGAGCAGCTTCACGAGCTTGACAAGAGGCGGGAATCCATTCTTAAATCCCTGGAGGATCAGGGTAATCTAACGGATGATCTGAAAGTAAAGGTAGAGACAGCTGAAACGATGGCTATTCTGGAAGATATCTACCTGCCATACCGGCCGAAGCGCCGCACCCGTGGTATGATGGCAAAAGAGAAGGGACTCGAACCCCTGGCGAATAAAATTTTCGGGCAGGGTGACATCGACCCGGATGCCGAAGCGGCGGCTTTTGTTGATTCTGAAAAGGGTGTGGATAATATTGAAAATGCCCTTGCGGGAGCACGGGATATTATTGCCGAGTGGATTAACGAGGATGCCGAAGTCAGGTCGGAGCTTCGTGAACTGTTTGTCCGGAAAGCAGTGATAAATTCCAGAGTAGCCAAGGGTCAGGAAGAGGAGGGCATCAAATTCAAGGATTACTATGAGTGGGAGGAACCAGCTTCCACGGCTCCATCACACCGCGTCCTGGCAATTCGTCGCGGGGCCCATGAAGGATTTCTCCTCTTTCATATCCTTCCGCAAGAAGATGAGGCTGTTGCAGTCTTGGAAAACCGTTTTGTTAAGGATGACGGTCAGGCTGGGGAACAGGTTCGCCTGGCCGTAAAAGACAGTTACAAGCGCCTTCTTTCACTTTCCATGGAGACGGAAATCCGCCTGGAAATTAAGAAGCGCGCTGAAGAGGAAGCGATCAGGGTTTTTGTTGAAAACTTGCGTAATTTACTGCTTTCTTCACCCCTTGGACAGAAAACCGTGCTTGCAATCGATCCAGGTTATCGAACCGGCTGCAAGGTTGTATGCCTCGACCCTCAGGGAAAACTCATGCATAACGATACCATCTTTCCCACTGAGCCTCGAAATCGCAAGGAGGAGTCGGCCGGGACGCTAAAGACGCTGGTCGAAAAGTTCAATATTGAAGCTATTGCTGTCGGAAACGGTACGGGAGGACGCGAAACAGAAGCATTCTGTAAAACCATCGATTTTGGTCGGCAGGTGACAGTAATGATGGTCAATGAGAGCGGCGCATCGGTATATTCGGCATCGAAAGCGGCACGAGAAGAATTTCCGGATTATGATGTGACGGTTCGTGGCGCCGTATCAATAGGCAGGCGATTGATGGACCCTCTGGCGGAACTTGTAAAGATTGACCCTAAATCTATCGGCGTTGGACAGTATCAACACGACGTAGATCAAAAAGCCCTGAAAAAATCTCTTGATGATGTAGTGGCCAGTTGTGTTAATGCCGTCGGTGTGGAGGTCAACACCGCGAGCAAACAGCTCCTCAGCTATGTATCCGGGCTTTCGGAGAGGTTGTCGGGAAATTTAGTTATGCACCGGAATGAAAATGGAGCATTTCTTTCACGGGCGGAACTGCTTAAAGTTCCCGGTATGGGCCCGAAAACATTTGAGCAGGCGGCAGGGTTTTTGAGGATTAGCGGAGCAAAAAATCCTCTTGATACCTCGGCCGTTCATCCTGAAAGATACCCCGTTGTCGAAGCGATGGCCAGAGAACTCAATTGTACGGTAGCCAACCTGATGAGCGAACCTCAGATGCGAGACGGAATCAAACTGGAAAATTATATTACCGATGCCGTCGGAATGCCGACACTGAGAGATATTGTGGACGAACTTGCAAAGCCGGGAAGGGATCCGCGCGAGGAGTTCGAACTTTTTACATTTACGGAAGGTGTCAACAAAATCTCCGATCTGGAGGTAGGCATGAAACTGCCTGGTGTAGTAACAAATGTCACGGCATTTGGAGCGTTTGTTGACATTGGAGTGCACCAGGACGGTCTTGTACACATCAGTGAGCTTGCTGACAAGTTTGTCCGCAACCCGCACGATGTAGTAGAGGTGAACCGAAAGGTAACGGTTACTGTTATGGGTGTGGATGTTGAGAGGAAGCGAGTCTCGTTGTCGATGAAAAAGGATCCTTCCGAGCCGCGCGAACAGCGAGATGAAAAAATAGAAACGGTAAAAAAACCAAACGGCAAACGCCCAAAGCCGAAACAGCACAAAAAACAGGCTTCACCCGGGAACCCATTCGCAGATGCCTTAAAAAACTGGAATACCTCGAAATCGTAAAAGGGGTATGGAGTTCTGGATTTCCGTCTTCGCGGGAATGACAAATCATCGGAAACTCGACTTTTTGCGAATTCATCAATATTATATTGTTATGCAAAGATATTTTTCCTGCCACACCGGGAGGGGTTAACGCCGGATTCTTCATGTGGGACAGAAGGACCCGCTTTTATTCATCTTCTCGGCCCCCTTGGCTAACCAGTCTAGGAATCTTTTCATAACCCCATGACTATCAGCTTTTGTTGGGGAAGAAGGGTTTGTTGGCGCTGAAGCAGGCGGATGGGTTTTTCTTTTTTTTGAGTTATCCTTTTTAATCTTTCTCTTTCTCTTTGACTTTGACTTTGACTTTGACTTTGACTTTGACTTTACTTATCATGGATATCCCCGGATTCGTCAAGACATTTTTTATACATTTTTAAAGTAAGTTCTCCCGCTTCTTTCATCGTTTTACCGATGGAGATAAAACCGTGATCTTTCATGACCAGAAAAAATTCATCGTCCAATATTTCCAAAACGCTTTGAACTAGGTCTATACTTCCATGTGGCGCCTTTTGTTTTGTTTTCGGTATGTTCAGTTTGTCAGGATGGGCTAAAATTTCCCCCGAGTGACCATGGAAAACCGCATTAATATCTTTTCTCCGGTTATAGATTGCAAAATGTAACCTGCTTTCCGAAGAGGGTTCTCTCGTACCACTCGCGAAGACAGTCCCTTTTGTTAAATCGCATGAATGCACGGTTACAAAACAATCATCCGATAATTTGTATTTGAGACCAACTCTTGAACCTGTGATAATGAAAGCGTCTTCACCATCTTTCAATCTGAAACTCAGGTTTCCCAAGGTACCGCCCTTATAGGGAGGGGCAAGATTTGAACGGTGAAATTCACCGCACCAGTATTTTAACTCTTCTATTCTTGGATCTTGGGGGACTTCTCTTTCAATAATTCCTGTTCTAAATTTCACCATAGTGGTATATTCCTGTTGTGATTATTAGATGTCTGATAATAATAGGGCATTAAACTGTAAAACCGGGCTATTGTCAAAAGAAAAGAAATGCTTACAGGGAGGATACGCGAATGACGAGACCCGTTCTTACCGGTGAGGATATAAGAAGGATCGAGGCGGAGGGTCTGACTGAAGATAAAGTACTGGCGCAGCTTGAATTTTTCAAAATGGGTGCTTCTCCCGTCAGGCTGAACAGAGCCTGTACGGTGGGTGATGGGATTACGGTTATTCCTAAGGAAAAAATGGAAGAATTATTGGCTATTCATGATGAGGCAGCCGGGAAGGGTAGAATGCTTAAATTTGTACCGGCTTCAGGTGCTGCCAGTCGCATGTTTAGAGAATGGTATAGATATTATGATAGCAGAAGTCTCGATTCGGACCCTGAAATGGGGGCAGATTTTGCCGTAAATCTTAACAGATATGCGTTCTACGATGATCTCAGGGGTACTGTATCACGGGCAGGTTATGACATTGCAGAGCTGGTTAAAGATAGAAAATTTTCAATAATACTGGAATATATTCTGACTGTTAAGGGCTTGAATTATGCCCATCTTCCTAAGGCACTTCTTAAATTTCATGCTTACACGGATTGCAATCGCACCTCTCTTGAAGAGCATTTGGTTGAAGCAGCTCTTTATGTCCGGGATGCTAAAGGCGTCTGCCGGATTCACTTTACAGTTTCTAAAGAACATGAATCGGATGTAAAAAATTATTTTTCCAATGTTAGAAGGTATTATGAAAATAGCTATAATATAAAGTTCGATTTACGTATTTCTACCCAGCTTGCATCAACCAACACCATTGCTGTGGATATGGATAACCGCCCCTTTCGAGACAGCGGGGGAATGCTGGTTTTCAGGCCGGGTGGACACGGAGCCCTTCTGAAAAACCTGAATGCCATCGATGGAGACATTATATTTTTAAAAAATATAGATAACGTTGTTCCTGATAGATTGAAGGGGATAACTGTCCAATATAAAAAGATCCTCGGGGGCTATCTTATTAAGATTCAGAAAAAGGTGTTTGAATATTTACACCTGCTCTCCTCCGGAAGAGTAGATGGGCAGTTGTTATCAGAGGCAGCCGGCTTTTGTGAAAGGGAGCTGAATATAGTTTTTCATCCGGAATTTGATGGATTCCCTGATGGTGAGAAGAAAAATTATATCATCAGCAGGTTAACCCGACCGCTTCGTATCTGCGGCATGGTAAAGAATGTGGGGGAACCGGGGGGGGGACCTTTCTGGGTGGAGGAGGAAGACGGAACGCAGTCGCTGCAGATTATAGAAAGTGCTCAGGTGGATATGGGTTCTGAGCAACAGAAATCCGTCTGGATGTCTGCCACTCATTTTAATCCGGTTGATCTGGTATGCGGGTTGAGGGACTACACATCAAAAAAGTTTGATCTGGAAAGGTTTGTTGACAAGAAGGCCATTTTAATTACACAGAAGTCTGAGGAAGGTCGGGATCTAAAGGCGCTGGAGATTCCCGGCTTATGGAACGGCTCCATGGCGCGCTGGAATACCGTTTTCGTAGAAGTGCCGATTGAAACATTCAACCCGGTTAAGACAGTGGACGACCTCTTGAGAAAACAGCACACGGGGTAATGGTAAGCGTTCAGCTTTAAACAAAAACGAAGTATCCTTAAGGCTAATAACGATTTGGTAATTACTGAATGTTTAAAATCAAATAATCAAGTCTTTCACATAATCTCTTTTGGCCGCTGTTGTGGAGATTACTCTGGTAATCGTTCCTACTTTACATATGGCCATGACCTCTTTACCGTCCGGTGCATCACTGTAAAGGGTGCATATCGCGGCGGCAGTATCGAAAGTTTTCTCGTCACACCCGTAGGGGATTAGGACGGTCGGTCCCGGAAAGTCCTTCATGGTAATAATAGTATCTTCATCCTCTGATAAATTCTGGATGTTTGTATTATCATTCTTGTTCCGTCCGACGATTATTTTGGTTTTCTCGCTCAGTCTGATATGCCTTCCGGATTTTAGAAGTTCTATGTCTCTGATCTTGTAATCTTTTTGGTTTTCAAACAGGTCTTTTAACCTTTTTGAAAACATCGGATCAGTCAGAAGGCATCCTCCGGCAGGGGTTGAGTAGCTCGTTATCCCGTAAGCTTTGGCCATTTCCATCTGCCGCTTTCGGCCTCTTCCCTGGATGTCAAGGAGCTTTTTGCGGTCAACTTTTCCTTCAGTTTCCGGTATCGTTTCTGGCAGGAGGTTTGCGCTAAGTGGCCGCAGAATGTAGCCATTATATCCTGAGTTTTTTACTACCACATGAAGGGATTGTTTGCCCTGCGACATTGGACGCTGTCCCAGAACTTCACCCGTAAACAGGAAATCTGCCCCCAATTCTTCCATTTTGTCCCCAGCTATTTTAAGCATAAGGACATGGCAGTCTATGCAGGGATTCATGTTTCGTCCATATCCGTACTTAGGTGCCTTGAGCATGGCAAGGTGTTCTTCCGTGATGTCTATGGGAAGCAGGGGAAGACCGATCCTTTTTGCCGCTTCTATCGATTTTTTGGCACCAAAAAAGGGGGTTACGAACGTTATAGCCAGAACATCTATGCCTTGTTCCTGTATAACCTTTACAGCAAGTATACTGTCTAACCCCCCTGAAAAAAGTGCTATCGCTTTTGCTTTCAATATTTAATTAAATTTACCCCCCATTTTTTATGAAGCAATCCATTAATTTCATCGTCTACGTCAAAATCTACAAAGTGGTAAGTGGTGTTTTTGTCTATCCTTACCTTTATGGCGGGAAGGTAGATAATCGCCCTTGGGTTGTTTACCTTTTCGGGAATTGAAAACTCGAAATTGCTGGTAGAGAAGGGAATATTCATAGCATAGAGAACCTTTTGGACAACCTCCTTTTTTTGCTCTCTTTCTGATATGAAGATGATTTTGGTGCCCCTCTTTTTGAATATGTTTATGAATTGCTGGGGTATTTTTTTAAAATTAACTATGACACTCTTCCCTTCAGACCTTATTAGAAGATCAGCCTTTACTGACAGGTCGAAGCCATCCTTAATTGAATCAAATACCTTGACCTCAGTATTTTTTGTGGGTGTGTATCCTAAAGTTGTGAGTAAGGAGACTGTAAGTTCCCTGTTTGTGCCGGAGTTTATTGTGGGAAAGTAGGAGACAGTATAATTTTCGTCTGTAGCATTTGCAATCCCGGATTTTTCCATAATCTCTGTGATTGTCAGATTGTTTTTTTCGGCATATTTTTTTATCGGTTGTGGTAGCAGATGTGAGTGGTTTCTAACAAGGTTCAATCCATGAAGACGCGGTTTTTCCTTGGCGGGTGTTTTGCTTGATACAAGCCAGTCGAGCAATATCTTTAGCTGAGGGGTTTTCCCTACTTTCACATGTTTGCCAAAATTTTTAAAGGAGTATGTTTTTGATTTGCTTATTATTTTTTCAAGTAAGGAGAAAATCCCCTTTTCACTTCTCACAATGGAATAATTTCTCCATGTTGATTCAATCATTTTCTTCAGATCGTCGGGTATCTGGCTGGAAAGGTCGAGTAAAATCTTGCTTCCGTCGTCCAGTTCGACAATCGGTACTGTAGAACAGTTGATGGTTACCTGTCCGGCAGGAGGGATGGGAATATAGTAATTTCCTTCTGTTATAGCCGATCCATCCAGACGGTTTATCGTATGTCGGATCACAGGGAGATAATTTTTCTTGGGTATGAGTGGAATTGCCTCCATTCTGGCATCTGCGTGGGCAGTTTCCTTGCCGGTTACGGAGGCATTGCCCTTCATTGTGGTTTTCAGTACGTCTTTTCCGGGAAGCGTTAATTTTTGTCCGGGAAGTATCCTGTTCATATTTTTTATTTTGGGGTTGAGTCGTTTTACAATCTTTAATATCTTGTAGATGTCTCTATACTGTGCCCCTAATTGTCTGTAGATGATTTTTGTTACGATATCCCCTTTTTTAACAATGTATGTTTGAAGTTTCTCTTTTGATATGGCTGTTTTCTTGAATAAAAGGTATGCTGTGTCCTCTCTTGCGCATATAGCATCGGATGGAATGGTAAGAATCAACAGTAAAAGAATTACAGGAAGATAACCTGATACATTGCGAAAATTCATAGCTTTTCTTTCCTTAGAAAGTGGAGGTAAATATTATAACTGTATACTTTATATAAGTTATTTTTGAAAGTCAAATCTAACATGCTTTGAACTGAACAGCGAGCGCATACAAAAAATATTTTCCTTACCCCGATAAACGGGATAAGTCCCACTAAAGGGGATAAATGCGTTAACGAATTCGCTTTCTACCAGAAAGCAAATCCTAACTTACTAAACAATCGGAGATTTCCAGTAACTTGTTGCCGGGAGCTTCAATAGTCCGGAATCTTAGAAGTTTACACAGAAATCCTCCACTTAGTAAAGATGAGTAACCTTGTCTACCTTTTTAAAAATGAGAACAGGGAGGTCAGGAGGGTACCTTTTTGTTAAATCACCAACAATAAAATCTTAGTTTTTCAAGATGTTCCACAGGAGTGTCTCGTCAATTTAGTTTTTGTTGCAAGATAAAACTTCAATGATATAATGGATAAGTTTCAAATATTGCTTGGAGAGTATAATTCCATGCCCTTTTATGGGAGAGCGAATATTTTTTCTGCAAATGGAGGGTAAAAATAAGATGGCTATTAGAGATAGAGACTCAGAATTTTTGAAGGAATTCCAGGAGCGGTTTGAAAAGAAAATAAAGGAACACGAGATAACAACCGTGAAACACTGGAAGGAATACCTTGATAAATTGATTTCTCTGAAACCTGAGGGAATTGCATCGCTTAAACTTGAGATGAAAAAACTTTCGGATATGATGGAAAACAGGATCAAAATACTAAAAAGGGATTAAGATGAGAGATGTCGTAAATTTTTTGTTTGAAGTCGGTATGTTGAAAAAGACTCCGAGGACTGGTTTTCAGTTTCTCGGATCCGGTTGTGAATCAGTTGCGGAGCATGTTCTCAAAACAATATTTATAGGGTATACCTTGTGTAAGTTGAGAGGCGACGTTGACGAATTGAAAGTTCTAAAGATGTGCCTTGTCCATGACCTTCCCGAGGCAAGAACAGGGGATATGAACTATGTCTACAAAAAGTATGTAACAGTAGATGAAAATAAAGCAGTAAGGGAGCTTACAGAAGAGCTCTCGTTTGGGAACGAAATCAAGACTGTCATAGATGAATTTAACGAAAAAAAGACAGAAGAATCGCTTATTGCCCATGATGCTGATCAGCTCTCTTTAATTTTTCAGCTCAAGGAATGTGAAGATCTGGGGAACAAGTATAGCAGGGAATGGATAGAGTTTGCCTTAAAAAGGCTTCTTACCGATACCGCCAGGGAGATGGCAGACACTGTAATTGGAACAGATTCATCTTTATGGTGGTTCAAGGATAAAAGCGACTGGTGGATAAACGGAAACAATGGTTAGGGTTACTCTTTAGTCTTATTTCTATTTTGATCTTTGTGTTCCCTTAGTCCTGCGTCACAGTTATAGTGTAGAGTTGTTTATTTTCAAAACCCGAGAGGTGACCATGAGAAGAACAAATTTAGTAGTGATAACGATTATTTTATTTATTATCTGTGGCGTGACAGGATGTGCAACCAACCGCTTGAAGGAGGAACGAGCGAATTCTCATCTTGATGTCGGAATCGCATATATCAAAGCCAGGCAGTACACCACTGCTCTGAGGGAGCTCCTTGAAGCGAAAAAATTGAGCCCGAGGAATCCGGATATTCACTACTATCTAGGTATATCTTACCATGGGAAGGGACTTGTAAATGAATCAATAGGAGAATTTGAAGAGGCTGTAAATTTAAAGCCGGATTATTCAGAGGCTCACAACTGGCTTGGCAGGATTTACTTTGGTATGGGTCTTTGGGATAAGGCAATAAAAGAATTTAACAAGGCCCTTGACAATGTCCTTTACGCGACCCCGGCATCAGCATTATATAACATGGGACGGGCCTATTATCAAAAGGGAAATTATCGAATGGCACTGGCTAAGTATAATGAGGCAATGATAAAGGGACCAAATATCATACCGCTTCCTCTAATAGAAAAAGATATGGGAGTTGCCAGTTTTGAACTGGGGGAGATTGATAGTGCAATAGGGCACTTCAAGAAAGCACTGAAGCTCGTTCCCACGTTTGTTGAATCTCATTACTGGTTGGGGCAATGCTATGTCAAACAGGGAAACGTACAGGGAGCGACAGAAGAGTTTAGGGCTGTCATCAGGATGTCCCCGGAGTCGAAATTCGGGGAGGAGGCAAAGGAAAGCCTTAAAGCCATTGAGACGCAACAGTAACGATTTCGTGAAAAGTCTAATTTCTACGTTGCGCGGCGTCGTTTACCAATGCAGCGTAATTCTATGTATATCCCATTTTAAGTAACCGGGAGTGTGATTAAATTATTCCTTACCGGGAAGTTCCGGCCAGTGAGCGGTGAGCTTCCACATAAACTTTTTGCTCGACCTTCACAAAGTGGGTTTTCTGCAAATCCGTTAACAGAAGAACAGAATAGGAGTGTAACAAATTATGGCTACAAAGAAAAAAAAGAGAACCAGTTCAATGAAATCGAAAAAAAGGAAAAAAAACACCAAACTGGTCTTCCTTTCAATGATTACTATAGTTGTAATTGGTTTCCTGTTTTTCTTCTTTGTGACTCTCTTTGATTATGTATATCCACCAACTACTGGTGAAGGGGTTTCCTCAAAGAAAAGGGAAAAACAACAAGTAATGCTTTGCTTTTCCGATTCTAACGAACGATTTCTGGTTCCTGAAAAGAGATATGTTCCGAAAAGGAAAAACATAAGCAATCAGGCAAAGGAACTGGTGAAGGCCCTTATGGAAGGTTCTAAAACTGGTTTGGTGAGAACATTTCCAGAAGGCTCACAGCTTCAAAGTGTTAGAATAGAAAAGGATGGAACCGCCTATGTTAGTTTTGGGAAGAGCTTTATCGAACTTCATCCTGGAGGAAGTAGCGCTGAAATGGCAACAATATATTCTCTTACCAATACCCTGATGTTTAATATTCCAAGTATTAAAAGGGTGAAGATATTGATAAAGGAGAAGAAGTTTAGAACAATAGGGGGTCATGTTGACGTGAGACGCCCCTTTGTCCTTAACAAGGAATTAATGGCACAGGGTTCTGTGGGAGGATGAAATCAAGGATGTCCTTAGAGGCAAAACTTTCGAGAACAAGAAACATCGGCATAATTGCCCATATAGATGCGGGTAAGACTACCGTTACGGAAAGGATTCTTTTCTATACGGGCAGATCTCACAGGATGGGTGAAGTTCATAACGGTGAAGCCGTCATGGACTGGATGCCACAGGAGCAGGAAAGAGGAATAACCATTACTTCGGCAGTTACCAACTGTGAATGGAAAAATCATGAAATACATATTATTGATACACCTGGTCATGTTGATTTTACTATAGAGGTTGAACGCTGTCTGAGGGTGCTGGATGGGGCGGTGGTTGCCTTCTGTGCCGTTGGGGGTGTGGAACCCCAGTCGGAAACCGTCTGGCACCAGGCGGATAAATATGGTGTGCCGAAAATAGCCTTCATCAATAAGATGGACAGGATAGGAGCTGATTTCCCCAAAGCAATACGAATGATGAAGGAACGGTTTAATTCCATCCCACTTCCTATACAGATACCCGTAGGTGAGGAGGAGCAGTTTAGCGGTGTGGTGGATTTGATAAAACAAAAAGTTATTACCTGGAGTGAGGAAGATACCGTCGGGTTGTCTTTTGAGCTCTCGGATATTCCCCCCGATTTCCCCCCCCAAGTGGAAGAGTACAGAGAAAATCTTATTGAAACTATTGCAGAAGTAGATGATGGTATTGCCGAAAAGTATCTGGAGGGGATGGATATCTCTGAAAAGGAGATGATACATGCTATCAGGAAGGCAACTATTTCCTTGAAAATTGTGCCCGTTCTGTGTGGCGCGGCCTTACGGAACAAAGGCATTCAACCCCTCCTTGATGCGGTTGTCGACTTCCTGCCGTCTCCCGTGGATATCCCCCCTGTCGAGGGCGTTCATCCCCTTACCGGAGAGAATGAGGAGCGGTACAGTAGCGGTAAAGAACACCTTGCTGCCTTTGCCTTTAAGGTTGTGATGGACGAGGGAAGGAAAATGACCTATCTGAGAGTTTATTCGGGGAGGATCAAATCGGGTGAGGATGTCTATAATGCGACCAAAGGTAAGAAAGAAAGAATAGCAAGACTCCTTAAGATGCATGCAAATAAGAGGGAAAGGGTGGAGGAAGTAGGTGCAGGTGACATAATCGCCGTTATAGGTTTGAAGAATGCCACCACGGGAGATACCATCTGCGATGAATCACATCCGATTATACTGGAGCCGATGGAATTCTATGAACCGGTAATCACTCAGGCAATTGAGGCAAGAACACCGTCAGATCAGGAAAAGCTGATGGTTGCTTTGGATAAGCTTGTGGAAGAGGACCCTACAATCAGGGTGAAGTATGTGGATGAAACTGATCAGACTGTCATCTCGGGCATGGGAGAACTACACCTGGAAATATTTATTGACAGGTTGATAAGGGAATTTAATGCTCATGTTAATGTAGGCAGGCCAAGGGTTGTTTACAGAGAAACAATTAAAAACGCAGTGGAGGTAGAAGAGAGGTTTGAGAGAGAGGTTGGAGAAAGAAAACATTTTGGTCATGTCAGGTTATTCATGGAACCCAAGGAGCGTGGAGGAGGGATCGAACTGCCGGCAGAGATAGAAGGGGGGTTGATTCCTGAAGAGTTCCATGCTGCAATTGTTGAAGGTATTCGGGAGGCCACCTTGAGCGGCGTTATAGCGGGTTACCCTGTTTTGGATGTTAAAGTCAGAATTACCGGCGGATCTTATAGGGAAGGTGAATCTTCAGAACTCGGTTATAAGGTGGCGACTTCTTCTGCCTTTAAAAAAGGATGTCTGCAGGCGGAGCCCATACTTCTTGAGCCTATTGTGAAGGTTGATATTATTACACCGAGTGAATTCGTGGGAGAGGTTATCGGAGATATCAATTCAAGGAGAGGAGAAGTTGAATCCATGACCAACAGAGGTCCTGTTAGTGAAATAAGTGCAAAGGTGGCGTTGGAAAGGATGTTTGGATACTCTACTGACCTTCGATCTATCACCCAGGGAAGGGCTACTTTCTCCATGCAGTTTTCTGAATATGATAAAAGATAATTTGGTTATGGGGACAGATTTGAAATCTGTCCCCAAGAGAAGTTTATATGAAGTTTTTTTTAGGGTTAAAAAAAATTGTAAGTAAGCTCAGGAAAGAACGTTTTTTCCTGATTGCAGCCGTGATAATAAGTGTTACAATTCTATGTTCCGTTGGTATATACTTTTTCGAACATGCTAGGACAGATTCCTCCATTCACTCCGTATGGGATGGGATCTGGTGGGCTGTTGTAACTATATGTACGGTGGGATATGGTGACAAAATTCCGGTTTCAGGCGCGGGAAGGGCCGTGGCATTTATCCTGATGATTTCCGGTGTTGTTTTAGTGTCTCTGCTTACGGCAACCATTGCCTCTGTTTTTGTGGAACAAAAGATCAAGGAGGGGAAGGGATTGGAAACAATAAAAGATAAAGACCACATAGTAATATGCGGCTGGAATGAAAATACTGAGGATGTTCTTACGGGCCTGACCACGTATGGTTCTATGCCGGATGTTCTTATCGTTCTTATCAATGAACTTCCGATTGATGAAATAGATACCCTTAAGCTCAAATATGGCAAGTATAACCTGAAGTTCCTCAGGGGGAATTATGTATATGAAGATGTTCTGCTGAGGGCCAATATCAATAAGGCCAAATTTGCACTTATAATGGCTGATCTTTCCGGATCCCATGCTGTGGAGAGGGCTGACGAACGAACAATCCTGACGGCTCTGACTATAAGGTCTCTTGCACCCCACATAAAAACGATAGCCGAACTTCTCGACGTTGAAAACAAGCAACATCTTAAAAGAGCCAATGTGGACGAAATCATTGTGAGGGGAGAACATATGGGAAGTCTCCTTTCCTCTGCGATAAGCCATCCGGGTCTTCCTGGGGTTTTTTCCAGCATCCTGTCTCTGAGTGATAAAAATAACTTACGGAGAGCCGGAGTCCCCCGTAATTTTGTCGGCAAGACTTTTGAAGAGCTGTCAAAATTCTATCGAGAGAAGGAACAGGCAATCCTTATCGGCCTGCTGAAAGAGAAAAAAGCTATGAGACTGGAGGACTTGTTATCGGATGATACATCTGTTATTGATATGTTTATTAAGGAAAAAATTAAGGAATCGAAAAAGGATATTTTTCTTGAGAGTGATGAGGCGACGATTGTAGTAAATCCGGATGATAAATATATTATAGGAGGGTATGATTATGCAATTATCCTGAGTTAGGATAAACTTCCCTTTGGAAAAAGAGGTGAGCTGGTGGAAAGAGATATTTCTATCCTGAAAGAAACAGGCCTTTTTAATGACCTTACTGCAGAACATATAAAAAAGATTCTGAGTATTTCTAAGAAGATCACTTTTTCGAGTAATGATGTAATAATGAAAGAGGGAGAAGTTGGGGATACAATGTATATAATGCTTGATGGAACTGTGGAAGTAGCCAAAAGGCTCATAATCGAGGGTATGGATGACGAAAGTACAGGCAAGGACAAGGTGTTTACAAAGTTGAGCGCTGGACAACATGCAGTATTTGGCGAAATTACCCTCCTGGAAGAATGCGAACGAACAGCGACCATAAGGGCGGTCACTGACTGTGTTTTATATGAAGTAAAAAAAGATGACTTTCTAAGACTTGCCGGGGAGGATTACGAACTGGGGTACAGGGTATTACTGAACATGTCCAGAATAGTAAGTTCAAGGCTTCGGAAAGCTGATGAAGAGACCGTCAAGTTAACTACGGTGTTGAGTATAGTATTGAAAGAATTGTAAAGCTTTTTAAAGGTTATCGATTAAACGATTCGGAGAGGTTGTTTTTAATGAAAGAAACAGCACAGACAATACATGCCACTTTTCAATATCTGCCTAATAAAGATAAGCTTCTTGAAAGTGTTCATCGGATTAGCTCTCTTCTCACTTCGTCGTCACATATTGATAGTGTGCTGAAAAGAATTTTAGACGAAGTTGTTGATACAATGCAATTTGATCGCGGCATAATCTGTCTTTACGATGATACGAAGGAAAATTTAATAACAAAAGTGGTGAAAAACTACAGCCCTGAAGAAGTAAGGAGAGCTTTTTCCAAACAGCTGAATCTGAAAAAGCACGATTGCCTTGAAACAAGAGTGGTAAAATTTGGTCACTGTATTATTCTTGATGATGTTGAAACTGATCCCAAGGTGACTGAAATTGACCGGAAATTAACAAAATTCTACAAGAGAGGGTCGACCTTCTGTGATGCACTCAAGGTAGACTCTGATGTAATGGGTATCATTGCCTTGTGGCGCATGAAAAGATGGAAATTTTCGCAGGAAGAGGTAAATATCCTTCGTACTTTTGTAAATCAGATAAGTCTGGTTCTACATACTAGGATGCTATTTGAGAATAACCGGGAAAAAATACGTGAACTACTGGTATTGCAGCAAGCTGTTTCAGAACTGAGTTCTAATTATATCTTAGATAAAATGCATCAGGTCCTTATCAGGAATGCGTTAAAAATAAGTAGCGCAAATAAGGCGCTGATATATTTCTTAGATCTTGAAAAAGAAAGCTGTTTTATAAACGATGGAAAGAAGGTTTATATAAACGAAAAGAGCAAATATGATGAAAAAATAGCCCGGAGCATCATTAAGAAAGCTATAGATACCGATACAATTGTCGTTCGGCGACCTTCACCAGATTCGACCGGTGGTAGTATCGTAGACTTGTTTGACGGATATCCTTCTGGGATAGCTTTTCCGATTAAAATAAAAGATAAATTTAAAGGAGCTTTATATTTGGGGAAAAAAGCGGGAGACTATTCGCGGGATCAGATAAACGTATTGGATATACTTGTTAAGAATGCCGCTATTTCCTATGATAACGCAATTATGCATTCGAAGCTTTCGCTTGAGGCCAAGTCACTTAAAACAGAAGTTAGAAAACTCAAGGAGAGAGAGAATGTGCTTTTAGGTTTCCAGGATATCCTTGGTAAATCAAAAAAGATGCTCCGTATCTTTCATGTAATCAAAGAAGTGGCCAAACATGACACGAGTATATTAATACAGGGAGAAAGTGGCACCGGTAAGGAATTGATCGCCCGTGCAATTCACAGGCATAGCGGCAGGAGTTCGAAGCGCTTTGTTGATGTAAATTGTGCTGCTATACCTGGAACTTTGTTGGAGAGCGAGCTGTTTGGATATGAGGCCGGCGCTTTCACCGATGCCAGAAAGAAAAAAATTGGACTTCTCGAATATGCAAAGGGCGGGACTTTATTGTTAGATGAAATAGGGGAAATGAGTCCCCCGATTCAGGCTAAGCTATTGAGGGTATTAGAAGAGGGACATATCCGGAGACTTGGTGGGACGGAAAACATTCCAATCGATGTTCGCTTTATTTTTTCGACGAACAGAGATCTTGCAGGCATGGTGTCTGATGGTTCTTTTCGAGAGGATCTTTTCTACAGGATAAGTATTGTTCCGATAATTATACCCCCTCTGAGGGAAAGAAATCATGATGCGATTATTCTGGCACGATACTATGTTGATCAGTTTAATAAAAAATTCAATAAAAGGGTAATAGGGTTTAGCAGAGAGGCTGAAAAAATTCTAAGGAATTATTTTTGGCCGGGGAATGTACGTGAACTGAAAAATATCGTTGAGCGCATTATGATACTTCAGGATGTGGGTGCAGTTATTACCGAAGAGAACCTTCCTGCCGAGATCAAAGCTGAGTCACCACGGAGTGGTCTCACCGTGCAAGCTGGTGAATCTCTTCCCCTGCCTACTCCTGAAGGTATGGACTATAAAATGACCGTTGACAGATTAACAGGCCAGATTAAAGAAAAAATACTTTTAAAATCTCTTGAAATAAGTGGAGGTAACAAAACGGGTGCTGCAAAAATTTTACGTATTTCACGTTATTCGTTTCTTCGTGAACTGAAAAAAATTGGCAAAGTGTAGGGTGAGAGAGTCCTGAAAATAGGCGTGCAGTATTTGCACGATACGTTCTATTAACGCACGCCACTCCAAGGTAGATTCACACACACCTTCCTGTATTACCGAGCGTTATGTTGCGATTATCGCACAACTTCTCATTTTTTTATCATTCAACGCATCCTTTCCATACCAGATAAAACAGATATTCTGGGTAAATCGTCAGCAGGTTGTTTTATAAGATCTTGTTTTTACGCTTATTTTATAAATGTACGCTATTAACATAAATAATTAGAGCAAAATTGCGAATTGGCATTATTATTGTAGTAAAGGAGCATACACAAGTAAGATGGAGACCTTCGAGCTATAATAAAGCCCTTGAATCCAAATTATATATAATAAGAGGTTTTCTAAGAGGATAACTGCTCGAAGGTCTCTGAGAAACCGGAAGTGACTAATGGTTTTACGTTTGAATATTTGTAAAATCATTATGGATAATAAAGAATTTAAATGAAGAAGGGTAGAAAAAAACACATTGAGCCCAGTGATAGTGATGCAGGGGGCAATTCATTATATGTGGAAGTCGACGAGAGTCCGGAATCAAATTTTTTCGATTTAACGCAAAATAGTGAGGTTGGTAAGAAGGTAATTGAACAAACGAAGGGGGAAGTAAAGGTCGATAAAAGTATCGACTTCTTCCTTAGAAAATTTCCTTTATCTTATGATGATAAAGATTAAGGAAAAAGATCTTTGGGATGTTATATTTGGTGGGTGGTTTTTGTTCCCTCCTTTCCATCCACCTACCCCCTTGAATATAATCTGAAAAGTAACGTGGTTTGAAACCTTTTCAGTTTCTATATATTGGTGGATGGTGAAATCTTACCATTCACCAATTTTTGGATTTGGTGTGACGCTTTCGGGGGGACTTTTTTCTTCTTACTATGGGGCGCTATTGTTCTTAATCTTTCTCGATATTGGATTCTGTCGGGCGGTGCGATTTGTGGTTTTCCCGGAAGCGTTATACACTAAATCTGAAATGAATGATATCACCATCCGAGATAACATAATCCCTTCCTTCAGCGTGAAGTAGTCCCTTTTCTTTTACCCCAGATAGACTGCCAATTCTTATAAAATCATTGTAATGGATGATTTCTGCCCTGATAAAACCTCGTTCCATATCGGAATGTATTTTTCCGGCGGCGGTTGGTGTCTTGGTACCCTTGGTAATTGTCCATGCTCTAAGTTCAGGTCCCACCGTGGTATAAAATGTGATTAATCCCAGGAGATCATAACCTTCCCTGATCAATTTCCTGAGCCCAGACTCCTCAAGGCCAAGATCGTCAAGGAATTCTTTTCTTTCATCTTCTTCGAGTTCTGCTATCTCCGCTTCCATATCACCACATATTACAATTACTTTTGCCTCCTCTTTTTCTGCAATATCTTTAATCTTAAATATATAATCTTTTCCTTCCTTAAGAACTTCCTCATCTACATTCGCAACGTACAGTACCTTTTTTGCGGTGAGAAGGAAAAAATCTCGCAAGGCCTTTTTCTGTTTCTCGTCAAGAGCGATATTTCTTGCGGCGATATTCTTCTCTAAGGAATCCTTTATATGGTAACAGAGGCTTAGTTCTTTATCGGAGACCTTATCTCCCCCTTTCGCAATCCTTTCAGTTTTTGCAATCCGCCTTTCAACAGTTTCAAGATCCGCCAGTATCAGTTCTGTATTTACTATCTCGATATCGCGAGCCGGATCGATGGAACCGCTCATATGTGTAACATTTGCGTCATCAAAGCAGCGCACGATATGAACAATTACATCTACTTCTCTTATATGTCCCAGGAATTTGTTTCCAAGGCCTTCTCCTTTGTTGGCTCCCTTTACAAGTCCTGCTATATCGAGGAACTCCATGGTAGTATATGTAGTCTTCGATGGTTTGATGACATCAGCGATTTTTTCGAGTTTTTTATCAGGTACGTGGACTATCCCGACATTGGGATCAATTGTACAAAAAGGATAATTTGCCACCTCGGCACCGGCGGCTGTAAGTGCATTAAAAATGGTAGATTTACCAACATTGGGGAGCCCAATAATGCCACATCTGAATCCCACAGCATATGCCCCCTTTCATATGGGATTGAACTAAATAGCGAGCGAACACAAAAAACATTTTCCTTACCCCGATAAACGGGATAAGTCCCACTAAAGGGGATAAATGCGTTAACGAAATTATTTTCTGGCACAAAATAATTTCTAACTTACTAAACAGTCGGAGCTCCCCCGCAACAAGTTGCGGGGGAGCTTCAATATCGAAATTCGACAGATTAGATGTAAGAAGTCAGGGTTTTCTATTTTATAAGAAGCTAAATATTTTTGGTTGTCCTGTCAAGGCTTTTTAACCTGATATTGTAACTGCGCAGGTGTGAGTAGTTACAAGGCACAAAGTATCAAAGGTACAGAGGCACAAAGAAAGTAGTATAGCGCAGGGGTTCAGCTCTGCTCAATTTATGGCAACCCTGAAGAGTTACGCTACATTTTGCAGGAGCCCTTTTATGAGGGAATTTTTAAATAGATAAAAAAGGGGAGCATATTGAATCCGGCTCCCCTTTTTTCGTTGTCAGGTGTTAGTGATTTAATAAATCATTTTATAGAGAGCAACGATGGCCGGGGCGGTGACCAGTGCAACAACCGACATTAGCTTGATCAGGATGTTCATCGAGGGACCCGATGTATCCTTGAAGGGATCGCCAACGGTGTCACCGATAACTCCTGCCTTATGGGCATCGGAACCTTTACCGCCAAAATGACCTTGCTCAATATACTTTTTAGCATTATCCCAGGCACCGCCGGCGTTGGCCATGAAAAGACCCAGGATTACACCGGTGAGTGTCGCTCCAGCCAGGAATCCGCCAAGGGCTTCGGGGCCGATAAAAATACCGACCAGAATCGGCGCCAGAACCGCGGAACAACCGGGGATAACCATCTTTTTCAGGGCCGCTGAGGTAGCTATATCCACGCACGCGTTGGTATCCGGGGGCGTTGTGCCTTCCATAATACCGGGGATTTCTCTCCACTGCCTTCTGATCTCGTTGATCATTTCAAATGCGGCATCCCCAACCGCCGTCATCGTCATGGCGGCAATCAGACACGGGACTATGCCTCCCAGAAACATACCGGTGACCACATGTGCCTCGTTCAGATTCAGTGTGAAATTTTCAAAACCGGGAAAGGTTTTTACCGTTGCCGTGTAAGCGGCAAACATGGCCAGCGCAGTCAGCGCCGCTGAACCTATGGCGAAACCCTTACCTATTGCCGCGGTTGTGTTACCCACGGCGTCCAGACCATCGGTGATTTCTCTGACTTCCGGCGGCATGTGGGCCTGCTCCGCGATACCACCGGCGTTATCGGCAATCGGGCCGTAGCTGTCTACAGACATTGTCATTGCCACTGTTCCGAGCATTCCGACACCGGCAATTGCGATACCGTAAAGGCCGGCACAGATATAGGAGAGCCAGATGGCAATGGCGATAAAGAAAATGGGAGCGGCGACGCTTTCAAAGCCGATGGACAAACCGCTGATTATAGTTGTCGCGGAACCTGTCTGTGAGGCCTCGGCTATCTTGACGATAGGTCCGCGAGCAGTGTAATATTCTGTGATGGCTCCTATCAACATGCCACAGACGATACCAAGCAGAACCGCCCAGAATGGACCCAGGGAACCTGTCATATGTAATTCTTTTAAATACTTTGCCGACATTCCCGCAGTCATATTCCTGACAATGAAGTAACAGGCGATGATAAACAGAATGCCCGCTATATACAGAGAGTTACTCAGTGCGGATTGCGGTTTCATGTTTTTGAGGAAGTTGAATAAACCGATTCCTATGATTGAACAGACAAGGCCTGCCATGATAAAAAGCATCGGCAGTTGCATCCATACCAACTTCTGTGTTCCCATAGTTGCGCCTATCGCTATCGCCGCAATAACCGAGCCGCAGTATGACTCGTAAAGGTCTGCACCCATTCCGGCTATATCACCCACATTGTCGCCGACGTTATCGGCGATAACACCCGGGTTTCTCGGATCGTCTTCAGGAATGCCTGCTTCGACTTTTCCTACCAGGTCAGATCCCACATCGGCTGCCTTTGTATATATGCCGCCGCCAACACGGGCGAACAGCGCGATCGACGAGGCGCCCATGGCGAAACCGTTGATTACCACGGGATTCTTTTCTGAAAAGAAATAGAAGAATACGCCGAGTCCGAGCAACCCGAGACTCGCAACAGCCAATCCCATTACAGATCCGCCGAAGAAGGCCACGGTCAGGGCTTTAGCTTGGCCGTATTCTCCAGCGGCGTGAGCTGTCCTCGCATTGGAGTAAGTTGCCGCCTGCATCCCTAAAACTCCCGCAAGCATCGAGCCGAGTGCACCCGTCAAAAAGGCCACGGCTGACATCTTTGACTCAAGAGCGAAAAAGAGTATGACAAAAACAACGACAATGAATATTGCTATGATTTTATATTCCCTTTTTAAAAATATCATGGCACCCGAGTGGATCTTCTCCATAATATCCACCATAGTTTCATTTCCAGGGGAAAACGACATAACGTATTTGTAGATTAGAAACGCCAAGATCAATCCAAAAACTGCCAATAATGGTCCATAATTTACTAAATTTTCCATAATCCCTGCTTATGCCTCCTCGTTTGATTTGTTGTTCATTCTGATATTAAACTGATTCATAGCCGGCTGAGTTCCAGATGAAATAACCTCCACCACAGCGTCACACGCCCGTGTAAGTATATCCGGCAGAATCTTTATCTCGTCGTTAGTAAAATGTTCGAGGACATACCCTTCAACCATCTCCTTACGCTCCGGTTTCCCAATACCAAGTCTGACTCTGATAAAATCCGACCTGCCAAGGGAGTCGATTATGGATATTAATCCTTTATGTCCTCCATGACCTCCACCCGCCTTTATCCTGATACTGTTGAATGGCAGATCCAGATCATCATGTACTACTATCAAATCACTAAGGTCTATCTTAAAATATCCGAGAAGCTTCTTGATGGCTGCACCACTTAGATTCATAAATGTCTGCGGTTTGGCCATCATGACAGTTGTACCCGAAAGGGTTCCTTTTCCCAAAAAGGAGTCGAATTTCTTCTGGCGGATTTCAATGTTTTGTTTTTCTGCCAATGCCTCCAGTACCAGGAATCCCATATTGTGTCTGCTAAGCTGGTATTTGATGCCCGGATTTCCCAGTCCTACAATTAGCTTCACCAAAACCCCCAGAATTATTCGGTTGGTTCTTTACTCTGCTCCTCTTCTGATTCTGAGTCTTCAACACCTTCTTCTGGCAATTCTTCTTCGGGTCTTTCCTCTTCAACTTCGACGGTGACTCTTGTGAAAGCGACCGCTGCTATTATTACATCCGCCGGATCAATGATTTCTATATCTTCCCCGAGGACGACATCCTCAACCTTAACCGAATCACCTATATTAAGTTCGCTGATATCAACTTCAATGAGGTCGGGGATTAAAGAGGGTAGAGCGGCGACCTTCAGGTTTCTCTTGGAGAATTGCAGATCTCCCCCCTCTTCGATACCGACAGCTTGTCCTGTGAGACGAATCGGAATATCCATCGTTATTTTGTGATCCATTCTGATTTCATAGAAATCGGCATGTAGAGGGTTCCTGCTTATGGCATTCACCTGGAGTTCTTTTATTATTGACAGTTTTTCGGTTTTGTTGCCGTCTTCTTCGATTATTAATTTGATAAATTTACTCTCCCCCCTCACTGTTCCTAATAGTTTCAACTCGGAAGCGTTGACAGTCAGCGGAATCGATTTAACGGTAGCGCCATAAAAAATTGCTGGCGTCAAACCTTGCCTTCTCAATCTTCTGGCAGATCCCTTTCCAAATTCATTGCGGGCATAAGCCTTTAACTCTATTGTTTCCATATATTTATTTCTCCTATATAAAGAGTGAACTTACAGAATCATTATAATAAATTCTTCTGACCGCTTCGCTTAGAAGCCCGGAGACAGAAAGAACCTTAATTCGCTTGCAGGATTTTACCTTTTCCCGTAGCGGGATGGTATCGGTCACAATGACCTCTTCAATGACGGAACCATTGATATTGTCTATTGCAGGCCCAGACAGAACGGGATGGGTACAGCAGACAGATACCCCGGTTGCTCCTTCTTCTTTGAGGGCTTTGGCTGTCTGTACCACGGTTCCGGCGGTATCGATCATATCATCAAGAATTACTGCTTTCTTATTTTTAACATCACCGACTATATTGACGACCTGCGATTCATTCGGGCCTTCTCTTCTCTTATCGATAATAGCGATACTTGCCCCCAATCTTTTTCCAAATGCCCTCGCCCTTTCAACACCACCGGAATCAGGCGAAATGATAACCATGTTGTCCTGATAATTTTCCTTAATATAATCCAGGAGTACGGGCGTGGCGAAAAGATTGTCAACCGGGATGTTGAAAAACCCCTGTATCTGACCGGCATGGAGATCCATGGCAAGGACACGATTAGCACCTGCAGTGGTTATTAAATCAGCAGCGAGCTTTGCCGTAATTGGTGCCCTGGGAAATACTTTCCTGTCTTGCCGTGCATAACCGTAATAGGGGATGACAGCCGTTATTCTGTCTGCGGACGCCCTCTTCATGGCATCTATCAAGATTAAAAGCTCCATACAATTGTCATTCACAGGCGGGCAGGTTGATTGAATAATAAAGACGTCCATTCCCCTTACGTTTTCATTAATTTCTACCCTCGTTTCACCATCACTGAATGTTGTTACATTTGCCTTTCCGACGGAAACTCCCAATGCTATGCATATCTTTTCTGCGAGAGGTAAATTAGAGTTTCCGGAAAATATTCTCATTTTTTCAAGCATTTAATCCTCCCGTAAACAAATGTTATTAGTCGTTGCAATGTAGTGTAATCCTACATCTAAAACACTGGCTGGGGCGGGAGGATTCGAACCTCCGAATGCAAGAACCAAAGTCTTGTGTCTTACCACTTGACGACGCCCCAATATTTAGTTGCTTATAATAATTAGCAGTGATGGACTGTAATAAAAAACCATCAATAGTTAATTGATCGAGTGTGCCTCGAATACGGCCCACTTTACCCCTGCCTTGAGCTTCTCTTCCGCTCTTAGTGCATCTTTTTTATCTGCGAATATCCCGAATACTGTTGGTCCACTTCCAGACATCAAGGAGCCAAGAGCCCCGCAAGCAATTAAGAGTTCCTTTAATTCTTTCAGGATAGGATGTAGGTTTAAAGTAACCTTTTCCAGATCATTGTGCAGTTTATTTACAACGTCGTCTATGGTGTTAAAACGAGGGATACTAAACTTTTTCACCTTGTTTGTCAATCTTAAATTGAGATTTTCATAAACCATTTTTGTTGAGATATCAAAGCGGGGGTTTACCAGTACAAACCACATTTGAGGAATATTTTCTACAGCCTGAAGCTGGTCGCCTATGCCGGAGGCCCATGCTGTTTTATTAAAAACAAAAAAAGGGACATCGGCCCCAAGTTTTGCCCCTATTTTCATCAATTCATCTTTAGAGTAATTAAATCCCATCAGATCATTTAACGTAACAAGGGTAGTAGCGGCGTTTGAGCTTCCGCCACCCAGTCCTGCTGCTATCGGTATCTTCTTTCTGATTACGATTTCTATGCCTGAAGGGCAGGATGCGTGTAAAAAAAGAGACTTTGCAGCTTTATAGACGATGTTGCCCTCATTCTCGGGAAGGGAAGTTCCCGGGCATTTTATCACGATTCCCTTTTCCCTGGAAAAAAAATCCATTTCGTCATAGAGACTTATCCTTTGCATCAGGGTTACTATATCATGATAGCCATTTTCCCTTCTTCCCAGCACACGTAAGTGAAGATTTACCTTTGCCGGCGACCTTTTTGTTACCATTAAATTTCCTTTTCTTTTACATACCTCATCCTCAACTCAAAGAGCATACCGTCTAACAAATCTTTCTCGTTATCATCGAGGTTGCCCTCTGTTTTTTCTTTGAGCATACCGAGTATATCTATAGTCTGTTTTGCCGCAGCAAGATTCTTCTCCGTCTTTTGAGATACCGGATCAGGAAAATCTCCCAAATGATACATTACTGATGTACTCAGAGAGAAGACAAAACTTGAAAAATTCACCTCAGGCAAAAACTCCTTTTCTTCACCTTCACTTTTCTCTTTATCTTCTGAGGCTTGCTCTGCCCGGTCTGGTTTTTTCTCTTCCTTCTGCCGAATTTCTCCTGATTCATCAAATGTTCGTTTATCCTTAATAATAAAATCCTTCTCGTGCGTTTCGTCTCCCATATTTTCCTCCTACATCCTTCTTAGTCTCGCAACTCTTTCTTCAATCGGTGGGTGGGTACTGAAGAGGTTGACAAATGATTTTCTCGTCAGAGGATTCACAATGAACATATGAGCCGTTGATGGATTCGCCCGCATGGGGATCGCTTTTGAGGCCCGGGACAGCTTTTCCAGGGCACTGGCAAGGCCGTAAGGTTTGCCCGATATTCTGGCGCCCCCCTCATCGGCAAGATATTCACGTGAGCGGGATATAGCCATCTGTATAATCATTGCTGCAATAGGTGCCAGAATGGCCATCATTATGAGACCAAAAATTCCACCTCCTTCGTCGTCTCCTCCAAAGCTGCCAAAGATAGCCGTCCACTTGGCCATATTGGCCAGCATTATAATGGCGCCGGCCAGTGTTGCCGCGATGGAGCCTATCAGCATATCCTTGTTCTTAATGTGAGTAAGTTCATGGGAAAGAACACCTTCGAGCTCCTCCCTGTTTAATATCTGTAAAATTCCCTCCGTTACTGCCACAACGGCATGCTTCTCGTTCCTTCCAGTGGCAAAGGCATTTGGAGTATCACCTGGAACAATATAGACCTTAGGCATAGAGAGACCAGCTCTTAATGCCAGGGTTTTTATAAGGGAATAGAGTTCGGGAGCTTCGCTTTCCGAAACCTCTCTTGCGCGGTACATCCTCAGTACGAGCTTGTCTGAGAACCAATAACTTCCAAAGTTCATTACCATCGCAAAAATAAACGCAATTATTATTCCTTTCTGGCCGCCAAAGTACCCACCTATCAGCATCAGAAGACCGGTTAGGGCACCCAGCAGTATGCCTGTTCTGATTGTATTCATTGGATACCTCTCTTTATTTTCTTATCTCACCGGCTTTTCAATGCCCACGAAGATTTTTCCGTTTTTTAACACACTGACCGTCCCCGTCGATTCAGAGACGACGATGGCAATAGCGTTTGTTACGCTTGTAATGCCGGCAGCGGCTATATGTCTGCTGCCAAGCCCCTGGGGGAAATCTTTACTTTCTAAAGCGGCATTGAGGTGACTGCCAGCCGTCACGAGGACGCCATTGTCCTTTAAGACGAACGCCCCGTCAATAGCTGAGAATTCCTTTATTGTTTCCTTCAAACTGGGACTGAGTATATTGCGTTCTTCCTCTTTGTATCCCATGAAGGGATTGATCACCATTTGTCGTGAAAGTTGTAGCACCTTTTCGTGATCTCCTAGAATGAAGATTGTTCCTACCGGACGGCCTTCCCTCCCCTGAGCGGCGAGCTCCAGGGCGATATTCAACACGGTATTGAAGACTTCGGGAGATACACTTTCAGTAATGTCTGTAATTTTTTCTGATGTGAAAATTTCAAATTCCTTACCCACATCGATAACCATTATACTGTCCACGTATCCGAATTTATGGATACCGGTAAGGCAGACGAGCCTGTCTCCATTTTTGAAAAAACCTTTTACAATTCCCTTGGTGATTGCAATTTTTATCTGCCCTACGCGTGTTAGATTTACATCGGGGACGTTTAACACGTTCCCTGTATTCCTGAAATTATCAGGTATCTCGATATCGCCCCTCGTTACGAGAATCGTGTCATAGCATGCTTTGTTGTCTTCGTTTATCAGAAGATCAGAGGCCACATCAGCATATAGCAATATAGCCCTGGCCTTTATCTCCTGCGCTATTTGACACGCAGATTTCATAATTGCTTTGTTGAGAGACTCCACAGATTTTCCTTTATATGTTCTTCAGTAACTTAACCATAAACTGCACCTATGTCAAGAAAGATGGTGGTGCCTAATTGACCGGGAGCGCACCCGCAAGCCCCGCCTTGTAAGCTGGGTAAGGGGCGCAAGATGAGACAAACATATTCCGTAATAGATGTTGCCGAATTGGTGTGAGGAGCAACAATGAGCCCGCGATCAAAAAAAGAATAGATTGAAGCACCCTTTTTCTGTTACAAAGGGTACCTTCCGGAAAGAAGACTACGATTTTTAAGGGAAATGGCCTGTAAAAATTCTACATACGAGAAATCATTAGTGCCGATTTCCCCATTGTCACACGCTTGATCGTCACGGGACAATGACGAAAAAAAGCTTGACTATTAAAAAAACGATTATATAATTCGAAGTTAAAGTATAAATTATATGGGGGTCATTTGCAGGTGAATCTTCCTAAAGTTTCAAATGCATTAGATGCATATGTGTCACAGATAAACCAGTTTCCAATCTTGACTGCGGAAGAAGAGTTTAAACTTGCCGTCAGATACAGTAGGCACAACAATATGGAAGCGGCCGAAAAGCTGGTCGTTTCAAACCTTAGATTTGTGGTTAAGATTGCCCATAAGTATAGGGGGTACGGGATTAAGCTCCTTGACCTAATTCAGGAGGGGAATATTGGTCTCATGCACGCGGTGAAAAAATTTGACCCGTATAAGGGTTACAGGCTCATATCGTATGCTGTCTGGTGGATAAGGGCGTATATGCAGAACTTTATCATTAAGTCGTGGAGCCTTGTGAAGATTGGCACCACACAGGCTCAGAGAAAGCTGTTTTTCAAACTCAATCAAGTCAAAAGAAAACTCCAGGGTATTTCCCTTAAAAAGCCAGAGTTTACAGAGATTGCAGAAGCACTGAATGTAAAAGAAGCTGAAATTGCAGAGATGGATTGCCGTCTAAATAGTCGCGACCTTTCCCTTGACGCAACGATAAGTGATGAGAGTGAATCGTCTCATATCGATCACTTGATGTTCGAGGGAGAGGATCAGGAAAAATCGTTAATCAAAAAAGAAGAGACGGTTTTGGCAAAAAATAAGATAGACAGAGCACTCTCTGAACTGAATGACAGAGAAAACTATATAATAAAAAACCGGATAATGGCCGATAATCCTGAAACCCTGCAAGAGATAGGGGACAGGTTTAACATAACGAGAGAACGGATCAGGCAGATTGAAAAAGCTGCGCTAAGGAAGCTTCGGACTGCTATTCCGTATTTGAAAAATGAAGTGGCGTTACTCGAGGCTTAAAACCCTTCGTCTGACATAGCGAGATTTACAAAAGAGGTATATTTTTCCAAGAAGGCCAGTTTTACCATACCGACGGGACCGTTTCTCTGCTTCCCTATAATTATTTCAGCCATCCCCTTTTCCGGATTATCTTCTGACCTGTTGTACACTTCGTCTCTGTATATAAAGGCAATAACATCTGCATCCTGTTCAATGGCCCCGGATTCCCTCAAATCAGCCAGCTGGGGTCGTTTATTGGTTCTGTCTTCTACTTTTCTGTTAAGCTGTGACAGGGCAACTACGGGGATGTTCAATTCCTTAGCAAGTGCTTTAAGAGAACGGCTGATTTCTGATATTTCCTGCTCCCTCGAATCTCTAAACTTTATCCCCCTCATCAATTGAAGATAGTCGAGAACAATTAGCCCCAGGTCAGTTTCAGACTTCAACCTTCTCGCCTTAGCCTTCATTTCCAGAACAGTAATGGCAGGAGTATCATCTATGAATATCGGTGCTTCGGAAAGCCTCCCCGCGGCCGTTGTTAACTTCGGCCAGTCGGTTTCTCCGAGGAACCCTTTTCTGAGACGCTGAGAATTTACCTTAGCTTCAGAGGCGAGCATACGGAGGGAAAGCTGCTCCTTGGCCATCTCCAGGGAAAAGAGGGCGACCGGAATCCCCTTTTCTATTGCGACATGCTGTGTGATATTAAGGGCAAGAGCGGTTTTCCCCATGCTCGGCCGACCAGCAATAATGATCAGATCAGATTTTTGAAATCCGGAGGTGAGATCGTCTAACTTCTCAAAACCAGTTGGCACGCCTGTTACAAGTTCTTTTTTCTCATAGAGCTTCTCTATGGTCCTGAAAGTATCCTTTATTATCTCTTTGATAGGATAAAAGGCGGGTTTTATCTTGTTTTCGGATATCTCGAATATAGTATGTTCAGCTTCGTCCAGAATATTTTCTACGTCTTTTCCCGTATCATAGCTTTTGGTTATTATTTTTGTGGCAGCACCGATAAGTCCGCGCAAGATCGCTTTTTCCTTAACTATTTTTGAATAGTAGGTGACATTTGCGGCAGACGGAATGTTATCAACAAGTGAGGCCAGATATGATACCCCCCCGGCGCTGTCAAGTTGATTATTATTCTTTAGGGTATTGCTGAGGGTAATCAGATCACTCGGTTCATTCTTTTCATAAAGTTCAAGGATAGCGGAGAAAATTTTTCGATGTGATTCGCTATAGAAATCATTTACACGGAGTATTTCCAGAACGTTGTTAATAGCCTCATTTTCAAGTAAGATTGCCCCTATGACTGACCGTTCTGCCTCAATGTTCTGAGGTGGAATTTTATGCAAAGAAGGGTCTATATCTTTCATCTGATTTTTCTACTCTTCACCCACAACAGAGACCGTAATCTCAGCGGTAACTTCTGGAGATAACTTAACTTTCACAGAAAACTCTCCCGTACTCTTAATCGGCTCTTCCAGGACAATATTTTTCCTGTCAATTTCTATTCCCTGTTCATGGAGCGATTTCTCTATATCTTTGGTGGTTACGGAACCGAACAGCTTGTCCTGTTCTCCGATACGTTTGGAAATAGTGCAGGTTACATCGGAGAATTTTTCAAGCAATGATTCTGCTTTCTTTTTTTCACGCTCACGCTTATGTTCGATAAGCATCTTCTCATGCTTTAAGGCTTTTATGTTTCTGCTACTAGCCTCAATAGCCAGGTCCCTCGGAATAAGGAAATTCCTTGCATAACCATCGGTAACATTTAACATGTCTCCTGTTTTCCCGAGGGATTCGACGTTTTCTTTTAAAATAACCTTCATCTACAAACCTCCTATATAGAATAATTACTATGGTTTGCCCGGAAAGAAGAACATTCATGCAGGATGTTGTTTCATTTTTTTGTCGAGTTTCCTGAAATTAAGCCAAATGTCGAATAAACCCAGACCGACAACAAGCAAAAGTAAGAATTGCTGGCCGAAAATCAAGAAATAGCATATTATCCTAATGAATTCCGGAACTTTTTTCTTTTTAAAGAAAAAACTTATAATTGCAAGACCCTGAAACATATAAATGAACAAAAAAACGATCAGTAGGTTCAGGGCGACAATTTTAATCATTCCGGCAGCCACCAGAAACAGGGTGCCGGATAGTATTGCAAACCAGATCATCCAATCGGCCACCTTCCAGCATGCAAGGTTGCCAAAGTCAGGATACCACATCCCGCTTTTTTGGAAAATCAGTTTTCCTGCCAGAATGTTCAGCCATACTATAAAAGATGTGCTTATCAGGACAAGAGCGGGGAAGAGACTGATAATGGCCGCTCTTATCTGATCGGCATTTTCTTTAATCAGGTTAATCTGCTCTGAGGATATGTCGAGTTGAGAGTATAACCTTATATTTTCCTGTATACTTTCTGATATGTAAAATTCAATAAGACCCCATGGTGTTCTGCCTGTTTTTACATTGTAGTAGATCAGCACAGCAAAACACAGTGTTAAAAGAGCAACTGTCGAATGAAAGACAGTTTTTTCTATGGAATAGTTCTTTCTCAGTATCTCAGAAAGGATCAATCCGAGAGATCCTAACAGGAAAAAGAAAGGCAAGTTTACCTTTGAATCCAAAAATTTATAGCTTATTACAAGGACGAGCAACGACGCAACGAAAACGACCAGACCTTGAGTTCTACCCAGTTTTGAGTAATAATAGAGGATTGGGAATGGTATAAATATTAATCCAATGGAACCCACAATGGGAGTTGAAGAAACAGCTAAAAAGACGAATGAAGAAATAGCGATACCACGGATAAACTCTCTATGTAAGATTTTACTCCTTCCTTCCTTCAAGGTGTGATTCCATTTCCTAAATAGACCCTTTATGAAAGACATAAAAATCTAAAATGATTTATGTCTGTAAAAAATTAGCTATACCATATCCACTTTCTGATTCGGCCGTTTAGTCAGGCAATGATTAACTATAATAGATTAATTTCAAAGTAAAGTCGAAGCTCCCCAATGTAGCGTGCTTGTATGCACGTTGCACATTCCCCATGATTATACATCTGCATTTGGTGCTCGTTACGATTGCGTCAGCCTTCGGTCGTCACAAAAGGTACCAAGGCTATTATTCTGGCTTTTCTGATTTCTGAGGTTAGTTCCCTTTGGTGTTTAGCGCAATTTCCTGAGATTCTTCTGGGTACAATCTTGCCTCTCTCGGTGAGAAAAATTCTTAGTGTACCTGGATCTTTGTAATTCATTTTCATGTTTGAATTACTGCAAAATCTGCAGACCTTTCTTCTATGGAAAAACCTCTTCCCTTTTGTATAAGGCTTTTTTCTAATTTCCCTATTATTTGCCATTTTCTATTCGTTCTACTCCTTTTCTTCAGGTGATTCTTCCGGGGTTTTCTCCTCAGCTGTCTCTTTTTCTATATTTACTGGAGTAATCTCTTCTGTCTCTTCATCCTTGCCGGAATCGGCTATTTCCTTTTCAATTTCTTCCAGATCAACCTTTTCGGTTTTCTTTACAGAGAGGTATTTTAAAACCTTATCATCAAACTTCATGTTTTTTTCCAGTTCAACAACAACGGTTTTTTCACCAACAAAATCCACAAGGATGTAATATCCTTTTTGTTGTTTTTTAATCGGATAAGCCAGTTTTCTCTTGCCCCATTTTTCCACCTTAACTACAATACCTTTTAGATCTGTTATTATTTTACTGAGTCGTTCAACTACTTCGCCAATGTCATCATCAGGCAGATCGGGATGGGCAATAAAGATTGTTTCGTATCTTCTCAAATTACTACCTCCTCATTAATACGTATTAAGCGTTTTTATAACCGGCTGTTACTATAATATACTTTTATATAAATCAAGGTTTTTCCTCAAAATAGTTAGTAGGCGATGCGGGACTTGAACCCGCGGCCTCTGGTTCCGGAGACCAGTGCTCTATCCAACTGAGCTAATCGCCCATTAATTGAACGTGTCCAGCGGTTAGCAGACAGTCATGCTTCAAATTTCAATTTTTCAAAAATGTCATTATATACAATTGAACTGGAGGCTGACAGCTAATTTTCACTTATATAACGTGTTTGATTAATTTTCAATAATTTTCAGTAAGAGTAAAAACCCCTTCAGTTATGTGTCATATCTGCTGATGTTATTGAGCGGTATGTCTGCTGTTTATAAGACCATCGGACTCTTTATCTGGGATATGACAGTTCCGCTAAAATCTGCTTTGCCGGATAGCTTTTGTTCATGCTGTAGATATGGAGACCCCGTACATCATTTTTTATCAGGTTTTCAGTCTGGGTGATTGCGTATTCAATGCCGTATTTTTCTGTTTCTTCCGGTTTTTCTTTTAAACGATATATCTTCCGATTAAGCTCGGACGGTATTTTGGCTCCACAGAGGGATGCGATTCTACATGCCTGTTTATAATTCAGGATCGGGAAGATACCTGGAACAATCGGCACGCGGATTCCTATTTCTAAAGCTCTGTCCCTAAATCTGTAAAAATCTTCGTTGTTGAAAAATAGCTGTGTAATAATGAAATCTGCTCCAGCGTCCACCTTACGTTTCAGGTTGGCCAAATCAACTTCAAAACTTGGAGCCTCAATATGGCCCTCGGGATAACCGGCGACACCTATGGAGAAATCATCGTTTGATTTAATAAACTCAACCAGTTCATTGGCATGACTGAACCCCCCCTCTGTCCTGGTAAATTCAGTTTCACCTTCTGGTGGATCACCCCTCAGTGCAAGAATGTTTTTCATGTTCGCCTTTTTGAATTCACCGAGGATGCTGAAAATATCATCTTTTGAAGATTGTACACAGGTTAAGTGTGCCAGGACTTCTCTGTTAACCTCGCTTTTGACTTTAGATGCGATTTCTATTGATTTGTCTCGTGTACTTCCGCCGGCACCATAAGTAACTGAAATAAAGTCGGGGTTTAATTCATTGAGTTTCCGAATCGTTGAAAAAAGGCTCTTTATGTTCCCCTCTCTAACAGGAGGGAAAACTTCAAAAGAAAGGGTAAATTTTTTCTTTAGAAGCATGTCTTTTATCTTCATACCGATGAACTCCTCAAGGTTTTCCTTATGAAAATGTCATCAAGGATGACTATTGTCAATACATTTTCTGTGTATGGTTGAAATCCTTTAGTAAATTTGATATATTTATAAGAGTACTCTGAAAACACCAAGAACTTTGGGGGAAAGCTTCATACCTTAAAAAATGATCAAAATAAAGAAAATTATCTTTTTCACAGTGCTGTTTTGTATTTTCCTTCCTATTTCTCATGCTTGTGGCCTTATTAACATTCTTAACATCCGGTACTGGGCAGCTCCTGACTATACCAGGGTCGTGATTGATACCAGTAAGTCGGCGAAATTTAAAGTGACAAAGACTGCTCAAAAAATATCTATTGATTTCAAAAAAACTGTCTTTCCTAAAGCAATTCCGCACCTTTATGTTTTGAATAAGCCGGGAATCTACAAGATCCTGGTGATGCCGTTGCCTCGCGGTACAGTCAGAGTAGAATTGTGGCTGGCGGGCAATGTCGAAACAAAGGTGTTCAAGTTGGAGAAATTTCTCAATAAACCTAACCGTACAGTGGTTGACATCAGTCTCCCGGATGTAGAAAAAAAAGAGATCGAAGAAAGAAAACAGTTCAAAATTTCAAGGAAGGATAAGATAATAGTTATAGATCCAGGTCACGGGGGGGAAGATCCAGGGGCAGTTGGACGAAATGGAACAAAGGAGAAACACGTTGTCCTTAAGATTGCAAAGAAATTAAAAAACATACTGAACAAAGAGAAAGGTTATGTGGCTTTTCTTACAAGAAAAGGTGACTACTATGTGTCATTTAAGAAAAGATTGAAGATAGCAAGGGAATATGGCGCCGATCTTTTTGTAAGTATTCATGCAGATGCCTGCGGATACCGAAAATCAAGTGGAAGTTCTGTTTATTGTTTATCGACAAGGAGGGCAAGTAGTGAAGCCGCCAGGCTTTTAGCCAGAAGGGAAAACCTTTCCGATATTATTGCTGGTTCCCCCAACGGCCAGTATAACAATGAGTCTGATCCTATAACCCTCAATATGGTTCAAACAGAAACGAATAACCTGTCAAAGGCCTTTGGTTCCATTGTTCTTGGAAATATTAAAAAAGTGAACAACCTTAAGTTCTACAAAGTTCAAGAGGCTCCACTGATCATACTCAAATTGCCCGAAATTCCCTCTATTCTGGTGGAAACAGCCTATATTTCAAATTCAAAAGAAGAGTCCCTTTTGCGTAAACCTCGCTTTCAGTCTGAAATAGCACGGGTAATTGCTTCCTCCGTCATGGATTTCATTCCACCCTCCAAGCCAGCAAGTCCGACCCGTATCGTAAAAGATGACCATAAAAAATCAGCCCCCGTTTCAACACCACGGCAGAAAAGTTTTATATACGTTGTCAAGAGGGGAGATGCCCTGGAGAGGATTGCGAGAAGATACAACACCAGCATCAAAACGTTGTTACGGCTCAATAAATTGAAGCATGCCAATCAAATACACGTTAAACAGAAATTGAAGATCCCTGCCGTAGTGGAACCTAGAAGTTCTGTCTATATTGTCAAGAGGGGAGATACCCTGGAAAGGGTTGCCAGGAGGCACAATACTACTATTAGCACCTTGCTGAAGCTTAATAAGCTTAAGTTTAGAAACCGAATATATGTCAAACAAAGATTGCAGATTCCTGATTGACCGAAACAATAACGTCTGTTGATCCGGTTTATATTAACGTAAAATTTTAGATTAGATTTCCTTCTATCGCTTCCGCCATATGTTTTGCTATTTTTAAATTTCTTCCTTAACAATATTGATTCCTATCTCCTTCGTTGCGATATGAAGCCCTCAAAAATTTCATCCTAAGTTGAGCGATTTTATCAATGCCTTCTACGCCCATAAACATACTTTCTTGAAAGACGGCATTGTTGTATTACAAAAAATTTGTTTTAAAGTATTTCTTGCAAAAACTGATCCTAAAAGATAGAAAGTTGCTTGGTATTTTTTCTGTAGTGCCTTTATATTTCATGGGTTTTTACGACTAAAGAAAGAGAGCTTTTTAAAAGTAAAGAAAATGGCGAGAATAAAGAAACCAGGGCTAAGAGCTACTTACCTAAAGGACAGGCTATGGATTCCTTTTATTCAGCTGTGTTCTTCTGAAATGACTCTTTGTTTTGTCCTATCCATAGTGGTGGGAATTATTGCAGGGCTGGGGGCTGTTTTCTTCAGATGGCTAATAAAGTGTTTCAACTTTCTCTTCTTCAATAAGGGAGCAGTTGTTCTTGGTTTCTTAGATCAATATTATGTTATTATACTACCAGCAGTTGGGGGGCTACTAGTAGGATTAATAGTCTATTACCTCGCTTGGGAAGCAAAAGGAGAGGGGCCTTCCGAGGTTATGGAGGCTTTTACCGTTAGGAAAGGACGTATTAGATCACGTGTATCAGCAGCTAAATTGTTGGCTTCCGCAATATGTATTGGGAGCGGTGGCTCGGTTGGTCGTGAGGGACCAATTGTGCAGATTGGTGCTTCTTTTGGATCGACTGTGGGGCAATGGTTCAAATTGCCTGATGAATGGGTGAAGATGCTGGTACTCTGTGGGGCAGCAGGAGGTATCTCAGCTACCTTCAACGCTCCTATTGGTGGAGTCTTCTTCGCCCTTGAGGTTATTCAAAGGCGATTCATGACTCCCAATCTTGGCTTCATAGTAATCGGTTCGATTACAGCAGACTTTGTTGCCCATATCTTCTTAGGGGCACATCCTTCCTTTAGTATACCTTCCTACAGCATGGCAAGCTATTGGGAAATACTGCCTTATATTTTGCTGGGTATCGTCTCAGCCTTTGCTGCTCTCGGTTTTATTCGCTTTTTCTATAAATGTGAAGATTTGTTTAACGCCTTAAAGATTCCCGAATATCTCAAGCCAGTTATTGGTGGTGTCATTGTCGGCCTTATTGGTCTGTATTGTTTTGATGTTCTTGGAGTGGGTTACGGGGGAAGTTACGGGATAGGCGGGGCGTTCGTGGAGAGGGGAGGAGTTGATAAGGTTCTAGCTGGTGAAATTGGTCTTGTTACTCTTCTCATAATGACGATTCTGAAGATAGTTGCTACCTCAGCCACTCTCGGCAGTGGAGGCAGTGGAGGGGTATTTGCCCCATCGCTTTTTATCGGTTCAGTATTAGGTGGAGCTTTTGGAATAATAATCCATAGTCTATTTCCTGCAATTACAGCTTCCTCAGTGGGTGATGTTTCAGGAGCCTATGCTTTAGTAGGAATGGGAGCATTTTTTGCTGCAGCAGTGCGAGGACCAATCACTGCAGTTGCTCTTTTGTTTGAAATGACAAGAAATTATAACCTTATTTTACCCTTAATGACTGCTGTTGTTGTTAGCACTTTTCTTGCCAGCGTTTTCAACCGGGAGTCTATTTATACTCTTCGACTGGTGCGACGTGGCATTGATATTCACAAACAGGAAGAGGCTGATATCCTAAGTACTATTTTTGTAAAAGATGTAATGACAAGAGAAGTGGAAACTGTATTTGAAAATATGTCTCTAAAAGAGTTGTTGAAATTTACCCTTTCAAGTAAACATCTGGGTTTTCCTGTGGTTGACAGTAATGGATTACTTGCCGGGATAATAACAATTGAAGATTTCAAAGAGATTCTCTTTGAAGAGGAACTTGGACATCTCGTAGTAGTAAAAGAGCTTTTAACGACGAATGTTATTACTATTACCGAAAATGAAGATTTGGGTAGTGCTCTAAAGAAAATAGGGTTCAAGAATATAGAACAACTACCGGTAGTTGAGGAAAATAATCCAAGAAAGATAATAGGAATTCTTTCAAGGAGAGACATCTTTACTGCCTATAATAAGGCATTGATAGACAGGTCGTTAACTGAGGGTTCAAGGACCAAAAACTGAAAATAATAGCACATAAGTTTTGAAATTCGTGTCCTTTGTCAAGGAGCGAGCTGCGTAGCGGAATTTGCTGCCATGTATGGAAATCCTTTTGGGTAAGGCGTTATAGCTGTAGCACAGAGCTTTACCACTTCACGAGCAAACAGATGAAAATAGACAATTTATTATTGAAAAATAACGTGTTTTTGGCACCGATGGCGGGAATTACAGATCTCGTCTTCAGATTGCTTGTCAGGGAGTTCGGAACTTCCCTGTGCTTTACCGAGATGGTCAGCGCTAACGGTCTGGTCAGGGGGACAGAAAAAAGCTATCGGTATCTTGAATCCATGCCCGGTGATAAGCCTCTCGGCGTACAGATATTTGGTTCTGACCCCGGTGTACTTTCCGAAGCCGCAAGAATAGTGACAGACAGGGGCGCCGATCTTGTGGATATTAATATGGGCTGTCCCGTAAAAAAGATTTTAAAGACCGGAGCGGGGGGGGTCTTGATGAGGGATCCTTCCAAGGTTGCAGTTATACTGCAAAGCATTAGAAAGGCAACATTCCTGCCAGTAACGGTTAAGATGCGTTCGGGGTGGAGTAACGACGAGATAAATGTCCTGGAGATAGCCCGCGTTGTTCAGGATTGTGGTGTCGATGCTGTGGTCCTGCATCCCCGTACAGTGAATCAGGGATTTGGGGGCAGGGCGGACTGGAGACTTATAGCAAGTCTGAAAAGAAGTTTGAATATCCCTATTATTGGGAGTGGGGATGTAATAAGGCCCGAAGATGCCCAGAGGATGCTCGATGTGACGGGGTGTGACGGTGTGATGATAGGGAGAGGGATTTTGGGTAACCCATGGATTGTAAGGGATGTAGTAGGATATCTTAAAAATAAAAACGTCTTTTTACCACCTGCTTTGCATGAAAGAGAAGATATGATTAATCGGCATTTGAACATGAGTGTAAAATTTTTTGGTGAAAAGACTGGATTAAGAAAATTCCGTAAGCATCTGTTGTGGTATACAAAGGGCTTGAAAGGAAGTTCCCGGTTCAGGGAAACGGTCGTCAAAATAGATAGGAAAGAATCTCTCTTGACTATGGTTCACGACTATTTTCAATCTATCAGTGAAAAGGAGGAAAATGGCCGGTGTCTGTAAAAACAAAAGTGAAAAATCTCTAAACGTTAAAACTTAATACTGGATGAATGAACCAGTATTGAATGTGCCGGTGGCAAACCTGTCTATGCCGGAATAGCAGACAGACTGCGGTGAAGTTGCTTCTTGTCCATTTTCGGGATACTTGAGAGCTTAACGCTTACGAAAAAAATAAGGTCTTGACTTTCACGGGTTGAATTGGCATAATTCTAACTGTCTGATTGACATTTTTTGTTTTAAAAAATATAAAAAGGTTGGGTTAATAGGGAGAGGTCAAGCGTTGGAATTAGCGAAGTTTGATGAACTTGAAGAAAAAATTAAAGGAATAGTAGAGGAATGTTCGTTCCTGAAGAAGAGAAATCAGGAATTGGAGGGATTATTTAAAGATAAGGATGGAGAGCTAGAAGAGGCAAACAGAAAGATAAGAGAGTTAGATGAGGAATGGAATGCTGTTCGCGCAAAGGTGGATTCACTTCTTGGTATGCTTAAGGATATAAGTGTAACATAACAAAGATTAATATAATGAAGTTGAAAAAACGCTTTAACATCCAGATTCTAGAGCAAGAAATTTCGGTTTTAAGTGACTCAGGGGATGAGCACGTAACAAAAACAGTTCGGTATATTAATGACAAGGCTAAGGAAATAGAAAGTGCTTTGGGAAACATTTCAACATTGAATGTTGCTATATTGGTTGCTTTAAACATTACTGATGAGTTATTTAAGTTTAAAAAAGAAAAAGAAGACGCTTATAATCAGTTGGAAAGCAGAACTGAAAGATTAATTAACTGGATAGAGGAAACAAAAAATACGATCCCCTGCGATGTGCGTGATTAGCATAAAGACTTTTTGAACCAACACCTAAGAACCGGGAGACTTTCCTTGTTAGCCGTGTGCATGTCTGCCAGTATCCTGTGCTAAAGGGAGGCAGAAAGCCTAAAGCAACAATAAGACTCCCACTTTTTGAAACGGTTCAAAATGGTGGTTGTTAACACGGCAAGGTGGGGGATTTTTTACTTGTTTTGCTTGAAATTTACTCTGACCGTGTTTTGTGAATATATATTAGATTAAAACTGCCCCGGACATTTGTTGAAAGCCGGGTTGCCTCTCCAAGTAACTTCTATTATCCTTACCTTTTTACGGTTTAAACTTTCAATCACGTTGAATTAAGAGAAAGGGACATATTTATTTTAGACCGTACCTGTATCTTAACCCTTGTTTTATGATTTATGTGCCCTTTATGGGCAATGATATTAAGCTTTTATGATTATTTGAGGAGGTGAAGAGGGTTTGCTGCATTATAGTATGATTGTATTGATGATATTTGGTTCCATTGCTGTAGGAGTGGTGTTGGGATATATTCTGAGAGAAGGGGTTTCCAGGAAAAGACTGGAATCCTCAAAAAAACTATCGGAAAGAATAATTGGTGAGTCAAAGAAAGAAGCAGAAACCATAAAAAAGGAATCCGTTCTGCAGGCTAAGGAGAATCTTCTTAAAGCAAAGGCTGAATTCGATAAAGATACCAGGGATAGAAATATAGAACTTGATAATCTAGAGAAGAAGATCCGTTTTAAGGAGGAAAATCTGGACAAAAGAATGGAACTCCTCTCTCAAAAAGAAGCGAATTTGGAAAACAGGGACAAGACGATTATCAGTAGGGAGACTCTTATAAATAAAAAGCATAGTGAGTTAGATGGTATCATTGATGAACAGAGGAGGAGATTGGAGAAAATTGCGGGAATTTCATCTGAAGAGGCAAAAAAATATCTTATTCAATTCATGGAAGATGAAGCGAAGCATGAAGCAGCCGTGACTATAAGAAAAATAGAAGAGGAAACTAAACGTATTTCTGATAAAAAATCGCGAGAGATCATCGCTTATGCTATTCAAAGATATGCTGGTGATTTTGTGGCCGAGAATACCGTATCAGTAGTGAACTTACCTACAGATGAAATGAAAGGAAGGATTATCGGTAGAGAGGGGAGAAATATCAGGGCGATAGAGGCTGCAACGGGTGTAGATTTGATTATTGATGATACTCCTGAAGCTGTAGTCCTTTCAAGCTTTGATCCAGTACGGCGGGAAGTAGCAAGGATATCCCTGGAAAGACTGATAAGTGATGGCAGAATTCATCCGGGGAGAATTGAAGATGTTGTAAGTAAGGTCAACTCCGAGGTGGAGACGATTATTAGAGAAACGGGTGAAAGTGTGTCATTTGATGTTGGTGTTCATGATATTCATCTGGAAATAATCAAACTTCTTGGAAGACTTAAATACCGGACAAGTTTTTCCCAGAATGTTCTTCAACATTCCGTGGAAGTTGCTCATCTGATGGGTACGATGGCTGCTGAATTGGGTATGGACATAAAAGAGGCCAAGAGAGCTGGATTACTGCATGATATAGGAAAGGCCGTTGACCGTGAGATTGAAGGGACACATGCCTCTATCGGCGCAGATTATGCTAAAAGATTTGGTGAGTCGGAAGGGATTGTTCAGGCTATTGCCTGTCACCATGATGACGGTCGGACCAATACACTGCTTGGAGTTCTTATCCAGGCAGCAGATACTCTTTCTGCCTCGAGGCCGGGGGCTCGTCGTGAAATGTTGGAAACTTATGTAAAGCGCCTGGAGGAACTGGAAAGAATAGCTAATTCTTTTAGTGGTATTGATAAATGTTACGCGATTCAGGCAGGAAGAGAAATACGCATACTTGTTGAAAATGAAAAAATATCTGACGATGATGCAGTAATGTTATGTAGAGATGTTGTTAAGAAAATTGAATCTGAATTAACTTATCCTGGTCAAATAAAGGTTACAGTAATAAGGGAAACCAGGGTTTTAGATTTTGCGAAGTAGAAAGGAAAACGGATATTTGAAAATATTACTTATAGGGGATATCATTGGTAAGCCGGGCAGAAGGGTTGTTAGGCGGCTTATTCCTGATGCGGTTTATCAATATGAAATAGATTTAGTCATTGCTAATTGTGAAAATGCTGCAGGGGGATTTGGCGTAACAAGAGAGGTGGTCGAGGAACTTTATAGAAACAAGATCGACGTATTAACATCAGGAAATCATATATGGAATAAAAAGGAAACTATCGAATTCATTGAAGATTATGAAACACTTCTTAGGCCTGCAAACTATCCTGAGGGTTTACCCGGAAGAGGGAGTGTGTTAGTACGCAGTTCTTCGGGAGTTTTTGTTGGTGTTATTAATTTGATGGGTAGGGTATTTATGCAGCCATTGGATTGTCCCTTCAAATCAGCAGAAAGGGAAATCGCAAAACTGAAAGGCAAAACCAGAGTAATAATAGTAGACATACATGCGGAGGCTACCTCAGAGAAACAGGCTATCGGCTGGTTTTTAGATGGTCGGGTAAGCGCAGTTTTGGGGACCCATACGCATGTTCAAACAGCGGATGAGAGGATATTGCCTGGCGGAACAGCTTACATCACAGATGTAGGGATGACCGGACCTTTTGATTCTGTCATAGGGATAAAAAAAGATATTGTTTTGAAAAGATTCTTGACAAGTGTTCCAAATAAGTTTGATGTGGCGAACCGAGATATATGGCTTCAGGGTACAATAGTGGATGTTGATGAAGATAGTGGAAAAAGTGTGAGCATTGAAAGATTGAACATGAAACTGGAAAATTAGAGATAAAAAGTTTTTACTCTTGTCCTAAGCCTAGTTTGATGTGGAGGCTTGTAATTTGAAGAACGTGTATGGCGTACTTTCTGAAAGAGGATTTATAGAACAGGTAACTGACGAGGAGTTGATAAGCGAACTTCTGGGAGCGAACAGTGCTACCTGCTATATTGGCTTTGATCCTACCGCAACGAGCTTGCATGTGGGGAGCCTTGTTCCCATAATGGCTCTGGCCCATATGCAAAGACATGGTCATAGGCCAATAGCCCTTATAGGTGGGGGAACTGCCCTGATTGGTGATCCGAGTGGAAAGACAGAAATGCGACAGCTTCTTACTCGAAAGCAAATTGACGGAAATGCGAAGTATTTGAAAAAACAGCTTTCGAGGTATGTTGATTTTAAGGAGGGGAATGCCATTTTGTTAAATAATGCAGACTGGTTGACCCAACTCAACTATATTGAATTCTTAAGGGATATTGGACGTTATTTCAGTGTCAACAGGATGCTGGCCGCAGAAAGCTACAAAATACGTCTCGAAACAGGCCTCAACTTCATTGAATTCAACTATATGCTTCTGCAGGCCTATGATTTTTGGCATCTATTTAAGCACTATAATTGTGTCCTCCAGATGGGGGGGAATGACCAGTGGGGTAACATTTTGGCCGGGACCGATCTTATAAGAAGGATCGAGGGTGAAACAGCATTCGGCATGACATTTCCTCTTATAATAACATCCCTGGGACACAAGATGGGAAAAACAGAAAAAGGGACTGTATGGCTGGATTCGGAACTCACGATACCCTATGACTATTTTCAATACTGGATCAACACTGACGATAAAGACGTGGAAAGATTTTTGGCCCTGTTTACCTTTTTGCCGATGGAAGAAGTCGCGCAGGCGGGTGGGCTTAGCGGATCTCAATTAAATATGGCCAAAGCTATATTGGCCTTTGAAGCCACAAAGATAACGCATGATGAAGAAGCGGCTTTAGCTGCATGGAGAGCATCAGTCAGTAATTTCAATTTAAAACCAGTTGATCCGGCGCTCTTTAAATCAAGCTCCATTCCGAGAGCTGAAGTCTCTCAAGATATGTCTGCGATAGCTACTTTTGAGAAATCAAGGGATGAGATTGTTGCCATCTCCATTCCTGAACTGTTCGAAGAGGTCAATTTGTGTGCCTCCAGAGGGGAAACGAGGAGGCTTATTGCACAGGGTGGGATATATATAAATGACAGGCGGATTCAATCAATTGATGATAGGGTAAGTGTTGATGATATTAACCAGAGCGGTGAAATTCGTCTTCGAAAGGGCAAGAAGAAATATACGAGAATTAAGGTGAAATGATGCGGAGTTTGGCAGCCTAAACATAAAATTAACTTGTTGATTTTATGCGCATTTTAAGATCACCTTATTTTTTTTAAAATAAAGCTTGACACCTCGGGAAAGAAATTATAGAACCGCCATTCACTTTGATTGAAAAGACGTTTCGTGTTAAGTTTTTAAAAGAAATAACTCTTGACAGAGAGTATGGTTTTTAATAGTATAAGGGTTCGTCTTTTTAAAAAGTTCTTTGACAATTGAATAGTGAGATAGTTAATTTGTGGGTCCTTTTATTTTTTGAAAAAGTTAGAGATTTATCTCTCTAAGGAAGAATTTAAAATTGGAGAGTTTGATCCTGGCTCAGAACAAACGCTGGCGGCGTGCCTAACACATGCAAGTCGTACGAGAAAGTTCGCTTCGGCGGATGAGTAAAGTGGCGAACGGGTGAGTAACGCGTGGATAATCTGCCCTTTAGTCGGGGATAACTCATCGAAAGATGGGCTAATACCCGATGATACTGTATTCACTGCGGTGGATACAGTCAAAGGAGGCCTCTGTTTACATGCTTTTGCTGAAGGATGAGTCCGCGTACCATTAGCTAGTTGGTAGGGTAATGGCCTACCAAGGCAACGATGGTTAGCTGGTCTGAGAGGATGATCAGCCACACTGGAACTGAAACACGGTCCAGACTCCTACGGGAGGCAGCAGTGAGGAATTTTGCGCAATGGGGGAAACCCTGACGCAGCAACGCCGCGTGAGTGAGGAAGGCTTTCGGGTCGTAAAGCTCTGTCAGGTGGGAAGAAATGCAGTGAAGTTAATATCTTCTCTGCTTGACGGTACCATCAGAGGAAGCACCGGCTAACTCCGTGCCAGCAGCCGCGGTAATACGGGGGGTGCAAGCGTTGTTCGGAATTATTGGGCGTAAAGAGCGTGTAGGCGGCTAGATAAGTCAGATGTGAAAGCCCTGGGCTTAACCCAGGAAGTGCATTTGAAACTGTCTGGATAGAGTAGGGGAGAGGAAAGTGGAATTCCTGGTGTAGAGGTGAAATTCGTAGATATCAGGAGGAACACCGGTGGCGAAGGCGACTTTCTGGCCCTATACTGACGCTGAGACGCGAAAGCGTGGGTAGCGAACAGGATTAGATACCCTGGTAGTCCACGCCGTAAACGATGTTCACTAGGTGTTGGAGGTATTGACCCCTTCAGTGTCGTAGCTAACGCATTAAGTGAACCGCCTGGGGAGTACGGTCGCAAGACTAAAACTCAAAGGAATTGACGGGGGCCCGCACAAGCGGTGGAGCATGTGGTTTAATTCGATGCAACGCGAAGAACCTTACCTGGGCTTGACATCCCAAGAATCTCCTGGAAACAGGAGAGTGCCCTTCGGGGAGCTTGGTGACAGGTGCTGCATGGCTGTCGTCAGCTCGTGTCGTGAGATGTTGGGTTAAGTCCCGCAACGAGCGCAACCCTTGTCTTTAATTGCCATCATTAAGTTGGGCACTTTAAAGAGACTGCCGGTGTTAAACCGGAGGAAGGTGGGGATGACGTCAAGTCCTCATGGCCTTTATGCCCAGGGCTACACACGTGCTACAATGGGTGGTACAAAGAGCAGCAAACTCGCGAGAGTAAGCAAATCTCAAAAAGCCATCCTCAGTTCGGATTGGAGTCTGCAACTCGACTTCATGAAGTTGGAATCGCTAGTAATCGCGGATCAGCATGCCGTGGTGAATACGTTCCCGGGCCTTGTACACACCGCCCGTCACACCCGGAAAATTGATTGCACCAGAAGTCATTGAGCTAACCCTCATTTATGAAGGAGGCAGATGCCGACGGTGTGGTTGGTAATCGGGGTGAAGTCGTAACAAGGTAGCCGTAGGGGAACCTGTGGCTGGATCACCTCCTTTCTAAGGAGTAGCTTATAAGTAAAGATGCATCTGTATGCATCTGGAAGCTTACATCCTGAGGTCAATACCCTCAAGTTACTATCCTCGCTATTCAATTTGTATTAGGTTATGTTCCTGTTGGTAAACAAAATCAGGTAAGGAATGGGCCTATAGCTCAGTTGGTTAGAGCGCACGCCTGATAAGCGTGAGGTCGGTAGTTCAACTCTACCTAGGCCCACCAAAATATCGGGCGTAGCAAGTATTGCTTTTAATAATAAGAAGGTTTTAGATTAACATTCCCCTCATTGATGACGTCATACCTTTAGATGTCGAGTTATTTTCTTGTTATTTTATTACTGTTTGCCGAAGAGTAAATGTTTACCTGAGGTGGGATAGCGGGTCGGGGGTGTAGCTCAGTTGGGAGAGCGCCTGCTTTGCACGCAGGAGGTCATCGGTTCGATCCCGTTCACCTCCACCAAATAAGCGTTAGGCCTATTTAGTTAGTTGAGTTGGTTTTATTTGTTTATGTTTGTGGAATAACCGATCGAACGAGTGAAACCAATTCAACCAATTAAACGGTTGGATTTTGTTCTTTGACAATTGCATATTGGATGTTGCAAGAGCTGAGCATAAGAATAAATGAAATTTCAATTTTATGGTCAAGCTATTAAGGGCACAAGGTGGATGCCTTGGTGTCAGGAGGCGATGAAAGACGTGGTTGGCTGCGATAAGCCTTGGGGAGCCGCTAAACAGGCTTAGATCCAAGGATTTCTGAATGGGGGAACCCGGTCCGCGTCATGGTGGATCATTTATTGCTGAATACATAGGCAATAGAGGCGAACGAAGGGAACTGAAACATCTAAGTACCTTCAGGAAAAGAAAGCAACAGCGATTCCCTCAGTAGCGGCGAGCGAAAGGGGAACAGCCTAAACCAAGTATGTGTGATAGCCTGTAAGCGTTGCATACTTGGGGTAGCGGGGCTTTGTCGGAGAAGGTTGCAGACTTCTCCGAAAGTTACAAAACTTACTTATAGCCGAATCATTCTGGAAAGGTGATCCATAGAAGGTGATAGACCTGTAAGCGAAATGAGTAAGACTTTCTGGACAGAGTTCCCAAGTACCGCGGGACACGAGAAATCCTGTGGGAATCTAGGAGGACCATCTTCTAAGGCTAAATACTACCTGACAACCGATAGTGAACAAGTACCGTGAGGGAAAGGTGAAAAGTACTCCGGGAGGAGAGTGAAATAGTACCTGAAACCGTGTGTCTACAAGCTGTGGGAGGACTATGGATAAAGAAAGGGGTAACCCTTTTTTCGTCCAGTCTAACTGCGTGCCTTTTGCATAATGAGTCAGCGAGTTACTCTATGTAGCGAGGTTAAGCCGTCAGGTGGAGCCGTAGCGAAAGCGAGTCTTAATAGGGCGATTTAGTTGCATGGAGTAGACCCGAAACCAAGTGATCTATCCATGGCCAGGGTGAAGCGTATGTAACAATCCGTGAAGGCCCGAACCGGTGTAGGTTGAAAACTGCTCGGATGAGCTGTGGATAGGGGTGAAAGGCCAATCAAACTTGGAAATAGCTGGTTCTCCCCGAAATATATTTAGGTATAGCCTTGCAAATTAAGTACTGGAGGTAGAGCACTGAATGGGCTAGGGATCCTACCAGATTACCAAACCCAATCAAACTCCGAATGCCAGTAACTTTTATTGCAGGAGTCAGACTGCGGGAGATAAGTTCCGTGGTCGAGAGGGAAACAGCCCAGACCGCCAGCTAAGGTCCCAAATACATGCTAAGTGGTAAAGGATGTGGAAACGTCCAGACAACCAGGAGGTTGGCTTAGAAGCAGCCATCCTTTAAAGAAAGCGTAACAGCTCACTGGTCAAATGGTTCTGCGCCGAAAATGTAACGGGGCTCAAGCATGTAACCGAAGCTGCGGATTGTCTGAATCTTAGGATTCAGGTAATGGTAGGGGAGCGTTCCATTGTAGGTTGAAGCCAAACCGGAAGGATTGGTGGACGAAATGGAAGAGAGTATGCTGACATAAGTAGCGATAAAGCAGGTGAAAAACCTGCTCGCCGAAAACCTAAGGTTTCCTGAGTAAAGCTAATCTTCTCAGGGTTAGTCGACCCCTAAGCCGAGGCCGAAAGGCGTAGGTGATGGGAAACAGGTTAATATTCCTGTACCACCAAATGAGCGTTTGAGTGATGGGGGGACGTAGGAGGGTAGGCCATCCAGGTGTTGGATATCCTGGTTCAAGCCCGTAGGGGGAGATTCTAGGCAAATCCGGAATCTTATTCAACCCCGAGAGGTGATGAGGAGAGATTTATCTCGTAAACTGGTTGATCCCATACTACCAAGAAAAGCCTCTAGCGAGCTTTTTTGGTGATCGTACCGTAAACCGACACAGGTAGGTAAGGAGAGTATCCTAAGGCGCTTGAGTGATTCCTCGTTAAGGAACTCGGCAAAATAGCACCGTAACTTTGGAAGAAGGTGTGCCCCGTTAGCGTGAAGCGATTCGCACGTGGAGCGTGAGGGGGTTGCAGTGAAATGGCCCAGGCGACTGTTTAGCAAAAACACAGGTCTCTGCGAAGTCGTAAGACGATGTATAGGGACTGACGCCTGCCCGGTGCTGGAAGGTTAAGGGGATTTGTTAGCCGCAAGGCGAAGCTTTGAACCGAAGCCCCAGTAAACGGCGGCCGTAACTATAACGGTCCTAAGGTAGCGAAATTCCTTGTCGGGTAAGTTCCGACCTGCACGAATGGCGTAACGATCTGGGCGCTGTCTTGACGAGAAGCTCAGCGAATTTGATAAACCGGTGAAGAAGCCGGTTACCCGCAACAAGACGGAAAGACCCCGTGCACCTTTACTGCAGCCTGACAATGAACTTTTGGCTAGTTTGTGTAGGATAGGTGGGAGGCTTGGAAGCGTGGACGCTAGTTTGCGTGGAGCCAACCTTGAAATACCACCCTGATTATCTTGGAGTTCTAACCTAGACCCGTTATCCGGGTCGGGGACATTGTCTGGTGGGTAGTTTGACTGGGGCGGTCGCCTCCTAAAAAGTAACGGAGGCGCGCGAAGGTTCCCTCAGACTGATTGGAAACCAGTCGTAGAGTGTAAAGGCATAAGGGAGCTTGACTGCGAGACTTACAAGTCGAGCAGGTGCGAAAGCAGGTCTTAGTGATCCGGCGGTTCCGCATGGAAGGGCCGTCGCTCAACGGATAAAAGGTACGCCGGGGATAACAGGCTTATCTCCCCCAAGAGTTCACATCGACGGGGGGGTTTGGCACCTCGATGTCGGCTCATCGCATCCTGGGGCTGGATAAGGTCCCAAGGGTTTGGCTGTTCGCCAATTAAAGCGGTACGTGAGCTGGGTTCAGAACGTCGTGAGACAGTTCGGTCCCTATCTGTTGTGGGCGTAGGATATTTGAGAGGAGCTGTCCCTAGTACGAGAGGACCGGGATGGACGAACCTATAGTGTTCCAGTTGTCACGCCAGTGGCATCGCTGGGTAGCTACGTTCGGAAGGGATAACCGCTGAAAGCATCTAAGCGGGAAGCCCACCTCAAGATAAGATATCCCTTTCGATGGAGACATCGAAACTGAAGACCCCTCAGAGACTATGAGGTTGATAGGTCAGGTGTGTAAGCACAGTAATGTGTTGAGCTTACTGATACTAATCGGTCGTGAGGCTTGACCATAAAATTGAATTTTCATCTATTCGTTGTTTTTGTTAACATTCATATATGCAATTGTAATGATACAGGTCAGAGAGTTTTTCGGTGGCTATGGCGGAGAGGAAACACCCGTTCCCATCCCGAACACGGAAGTTAAGTTCTCCAGCGCCGATGGTACTGCATGGGTGACTGTGTGGGAGAGTAGGACGCTGCCGAAATTAAAATTGCCCCTTCATATATATGTGGAGGGGTTTTTTTATTAGGGTTTACCCAGAATACCCTGTTCTGTAGACGTGTATTACTGGTTTAAAAATTAAATTGAACTGAACAGCGAGCGCATTATTCTCCGAATTACTTCGTTTCCTGTTGCTTGCAGCGGGGTTAGCGAGCGAATAAAATCAACAAATTTCCTTACCCTGACAAACGGGATAAGTGCGTTAACGAATTTGCTTTCTACCAGAAAGCAAATTCTAACTTACTAAACAGTCGGAGATTCCCTGCAGCTTGCTGCAGGGAGCTTCAATTAGGAAATAACGGTTGCCATAGCCATGAATTAGGCGTAAAGCTCCACTTCGCTCGCAGGGATGGTCAAATTCAAGTAATTTCTTTACTTTACAAGAAATATTTTCCTGTGCTATATCTATTAAGAATAGGAAGCCGGAGGTTAGGTGTCATAATTTAGAAAGCAATAATAGCGTCATTTGCAGACCACTTAATTCTGTATGCCGAATTAAAAACTTAGTTTTTCAAAGACCTCTGATTTTGGTTTCTAAAATCTTTTTTATGATTTGTTGTGGTCACGGGTCATGTGTGTTAGTTATAAATCACTATAACCCTTCGATAGGAGATGTAGCTAATGTCAGGTCATTCTAAATGGAGTACGATAAAGAGAAAAAAAGGTGCCGCAGATGCAAAACGAGGGAAGATCTTCTCAAAGCTTATAAAAGAAGTAACCCTTGCGGCAAGACTTGGAGGTGCTGATCCAGAAGGAAATGCAAGGCTCAGACAAGCTATCATGATGGCAAAGACAGAAAACATGCCGAAGGAAAATATCGAGAGGGCAATTAAGAAGGGTGCAGGCGAAATTGGGGGTACTGCATCATACGAGGAAATCATTTATGAGGGGTATGGCCCCGGCGGGGTAGCCCTCTTGATCGAAGTTATGACTGATAATAAAAAAAGGGCCGTATCAGAGATAAGGCATGCATTTTCAAAACATGGCGGAAATCTTGGAGAAAACGGGTGTGTGTCGTGGATATTTGAAAAAAAAGGAAACATCATATTTGACAAAAAGGAGACAAACGAAGATGCTTTAATGGAACTTGTCCTGGAAGCCGGCGGTGATGATATATTAGAGCAGGAAAATGAATATGAAGTTATCACCGATCCGGAGTCGTTTGAGAGCGTTAAAGAGGCTATTGATAATGCAGGTTTTAAGTATGTGCTGGCACAACTGAGCATGGTCTCGCAGAATACGGTTAAGTTAGATGGGAAACAGGCTGAACAGATGTTAAGGCTTATGGAGCAGATGGAAGACTGTGATGATGTTCAGAATGTTTATGCCAATTTTGATATTCCCGATGAAATAATGGATAAGTTGGATCAACAAAATTAGAGGTTTAGATGGTTATGTAAGATACGCTCGTAAAAAGTCAGTTTTCTTTGCTCAGAACCATTTTGGGGATGCTTTCATTGCCCGGCTAAAAATCTAAAACTCGTGCTAATGCACTCGAACAGTTAGATTTTCTTAACGCCGGTCACTACCACCATCTTTTTCCCAAAATGCTTGAATTCGCTCCGAAAAGACTTTTTACGAGATAATCATGTAAGGCTTTTCGGAATTCACGTCAAGGATCAAAAAAATGGGAGATGTTTAAAGGAATTGAGAATTTTAGGGGTTGATCCGGGCACCAATATTACAGGGTACGGTGTTATTGAAAAAGAACGGGACAGGATTGCAGGTGTTGTATATGGTGAAATAAAGCGGGTAAAAGGCGAGATCTTATCGAAGTGTTTGGCAAGAATATATGATAATTTGATGGAGGTTGTAAAGAGCTCGACACCTGATGCCATAGCTATGGAGGATGTCTTCTATGGTAAGAATGTTAAAAGTCTTGTAAAGCAGGCACAGGTTAGGGGAGTAGTAATACTGGCAAGTTTTCATAGTAGTGTCCCGATTTATGACTATACTCCTCTTGAAGTGAAAAAAGCAGTTGTTGGTTATGGCCGGGCGGAAAAAAGACAAGTTCAACAGATGGTCAAAGCCATATTGAATCTTTCAGAATTGCCACCGGTGGATGCCTCAGATGCTTTAGCTATTGCAATCTGTCACTCAAATTTTTTAAAGGCGGTGGCTACCTGAATGATTGCCAGAATAAACGGAATATTGTTATATAAATCAACTGACTATGCTATAGCTGATGTTAATGGGATGGGGTATCGTGTCTTTGTCCCGTTAAGTACTTTCTACGAGCTTCCAGATATCGGTCAGCCTGTCACATTAAATATCTATACACATTTCAAAGCGGATTCGATCGGCCTCTTCGGTTTTAATACCAGAGAGGAGATGGATATCTTTAAACTGTTGATTCTGGTGACCGGTATAGGGCCGAAACTCGCAGTGAATATCCTTTCAGGTATTTCTGTAGCAGAATTTGTAAAGGCCGTTTCTGAGGGGGATATTGCAAGGCTGATGAGCATTCCGGGTGTTGGAAAAAAGATGGCTGAAAGAATGATACTCGAGCTTAAGGATAAGGTCTTAAGTCTCACACCAGACGGAGCGGTACCTACTGTAGGTGATGAGAGATTGTCCGAAGAAGTGATTGAAGAGGATGCTCTGTCAGCGCTGGTAAACCTTGGTTATAAAAGAAATACCGCTAAAAATGTTCTGGAGAAGGTGATACGTGAGTCTTCGGAAGAATTGACGTTCGAAGTTCTCTTAAAGGAAGCGCTGAAAAGTTTATCCTATCGACGAGTCACGGAGAGATAGCGATAAAATAACTTACCCCTGTAGGACAGAGATTGTGTGTTATGGAACATTCTGTGGTGAGCCCGGCAAAATTCGATAATGAAAATGGGTATGAACGGTCACTGCGTCCAAGAACTCTTTTTGAGTTTGTTGGGCAGGAAAAAATAAAGGAAAACATTTCCATATTCATTGAGGCTGCCAGAAGAAGAGGTGAAGCCCTTGATCATGTTCTCCTCTATGGCCCTCCCGGACTGGGGAAGACCACCCTCGCTTATATCGTGGCTGAAGAGATGGGAGTTGATATTAAAGTTACCTCAGGTCCCGTTGTAGAGCGCCCGGGAGACTTAGCCGCAATCCTGACCAACCTTCACGAACATGACATTCTGTTTATCGATGAGATTCACAGGCTTTCCCATGTTGTAGAGGAAATTCTATACCCTGCGATGGAGGATTACCATATCGATATTCTGATCGGCCAGGGACCTTCCGCACGTTCAATGAAGCTGGAAATTCCTAAGTTTACTCTGATGGGCGCAACTACCAGAGCAGGGCTTCTTACATCGCCACTTCGTGATCGTTTCGGTATGAGTTTCCGACTTGAATTTTATACCCCTTCCGAACTTTCAATCATTGTTAAAAGATCGGCTAATATATTGTCTGTGAGACTTGATGATGAAGGGGCTTATGAAATAGCTGGCCGGTCACGAGGTACTCCCCGCATAGCGAACCGTCTTCTTAAAAGGGTACGGGATTTTGCTGAAGTCAGGGCGGATGGCTTAATTAATAAAAAGGTAGCCATTAATGCCTTGGAAATGCTCGCAGTTGATCATAGGGGGTTTGATCACATGGACCGGAAGATATTATTAACCTTGATTGATAAATTTAATGGTGGCCCGGCAGGAATTGATAATCTGTCATCTGCAATAGGTGAGGAAAGAGATACTATTGAGGACGTCTATGAGCCATACCTTATTCAGGAGGGATACCTTCACAGGACAACAAGAGGGAGGGTAGCTACGAAAATTGCGTATGAGCATTTTGGGAAAGAGTGGGGGGATAGAGACCAACAACAATTGTTCAAATAAATTTTCAGGTTTGAAGTTTAAGGTTTAAAGTTAGAAACCATATAAGTGTTTCTAAAGACGTGAGACTCTAAACTTGAAACTTTGAATAGGATTTTCGTATGAAAATTTTACTCCATATTTGCTGTGCCCCCTGTACAATATATCCCCTGAAGATATTAAGAGAAAGTGGTCATAATGTTTTAGGGTTTTTTTATAACCCTAATATTCATCCCTATCTTGAATATAAGAGACGGTTTGATACGCTTCAAGAGTATGCTGCCAGTGCGGAACTTAGAGTCGTTTCGAATGAAGGATATCCGATGGAAGAGTTTTTGAGGGGAGTGGTGTTCAGGGAAGATGACAGGTGTCGGTATTGCTATTATTCGCGCTTGGAGAAAGCGGTACGTATTGCCAAAAGAGGGGAGATGGACGGTTTTACAACAACTCTCCTCTACAGCAAATTTCAAGATCACGAGATGATCAGAGATATCGGGGAGAGTCTGTCGAAGAAACATGGAATCGAGTTCTTCTATCAGGATTTTCGCAAAGGATGGAAGGAGGGAATTAGAATATCCAAGGAATTGGGTATGTACAGACAACAGTATTGTGGATGTATCTACAGTGAAAAAGAAAGATTCGGTAATAAGTAAAAATCTTAATATCTTCTGATTCCTCATCAAAGTGTGTCTTTTACGACACACATAACGAGAGTGAAATACCTTCATTCTTTTCCAATAACTAATGGCCTGCAGTAAAATCTATTGAATTTCAATTAGTTATAGCTGTTATTTTATTTGGATGTGATTATAATTGTAGCTGGTATGATTGTTGCTCTATTTTAGGGAAAGTGAAAACGTTTTAAATGCGATTTTCCTAAAGTTGTCTAATCTAAAAGTAAAACATATTTGCAAGGAGTGCTATGCGTTTACAGAGAACGGTAAAAAGCGAAATAGGATGTAAAAGCGTGGGTTTGCACTCAGGTAGAAAAGTTAATATGACAATAAAACCTGCCGGGGTTGATGAAGGGATAATTTTTGTTCGTAAAGATTTATCAGAAAACAATATAGTGAAGGCAGAGTTGAAAAGTGTGCGTGATACAACACTGGCAACTACTTTGGGAGTAAATGGGACAATGGTTTCAACGGTTGAGCATTTGCTTTCTGCCTTGAATGGGATGGGTGTGGATAATGCCGTTGTTGAGATAGATTCACCTGAAATTCCGATTATGGATGGAAGTGCCCTGCCTTTTGTTAACTTGTTAAAGAGTGTCGGAACAGTCGCTCAGGGAAAATGTAAGAAATTACTGGTCGTAAAGGAGACAGTCTCCGTAAAGGATGGAGAGTGCTGGGCAGTGCTTATGCCATCACCGGAATTTAAAATTACCTACGAAATTGAATTTGAACATCCGTTGATCGGTGAACAGTTGTATCATATGGTTTTTTCTGATGTTGAATATGAGAAAAATATTTGTGCAGCACGAACCTTCGGATTTTTAAAAGATGTTGAGTACCTTCAAGCAAAGGGATTAGCTCTCGGAGGTTCTTTGAATAATGCGGTTGTCCTGGATGATGAAAAAATTATCAATAAAGAAGGACTCAGATTTTCTGATGAATTTGTAAAGCATAAGATCCTTGATGCCATTGGGGATCTATCTCTTTTGGGCATGCCGATTATAGGTCATTTTGTAGCTTATAAATCGGGACACAGATTGAATAATTTGCTCCTTACAGAACTCTTAGCGAATGAAGAAAGCTGGAAGATAGCAAATTGTTTGGATGAGGAAGAAGAAAGAGATGAACTAATTAATGCCCCCACTTTTAGTGTTCTGGATGCAATTCCCTTCCAAAGTAGTTCTCAGTAAGTTTTAAAATACTGCCAGAGAATTTCACTCAGATTGCTTTTTCCAAATAGCACTTGCTTTTTAGTTCCCAGTTTCTTAACATACCCCGATATACAATTGATATGGAACCTTTGAAAAACTGATAAATATGGTTTTGAGAGCGAATCGAGATTTTTTGCAAACTATTATAGCTTTCTGCAGCAAGCTGCAGAGTAGTTTTTAAATGTAAGGAACAATTCTGTTACATTTGCTTGCTATGCTTGCTGTGCACAATCTTTTTCGAAACGTATTAATTTTAAAATGAAAGTCGATGGAAGTTTGGTGAGTATCCTTTCAAAATGGAATCTTCTTCAAAAGTCTCATTGTAAGGATTTTAATGTTTAAAAAATTTTTTCTTCTACCAGTATTTTTGGCATATTTCCTGTTAATTCTTATTCCTGTTAGATCTTATTGTATGGAAGCGAGAGTAACAGATTTTTTAGTGACGAATAATGCCGATGATGTACTGGTTTACGTCAGAGTGACTAACTGTTTTACCGAAGATATGGAAAAGGCCGTCTTAGCCGGTATACCCACTACTTTCACTTTCTTAATGGAATTGTACAAAGAACGGGGATACTGGTTTGATGAAAAAGAGTACCGCCGGGAGATAAAGCACACTATTAAATATGATAATGTAAAAAAGATCTTCTATGTTTCGCTTGCCGAAAGTGGAGGGAAACCGATGGCGTTCAGTGATTTTGATGAGGCAAAGAGGGCCATGGCGGAGCTGAACGGTGTAGCTATTGCCTCTCTTAAACTCCTAAAAAGAGACGAGCAATACTATATAAGAGCGAAAGCACAGTTGGACAAGGTACGCCTGCCTTTACACATGGAATATATTTTATTCTTTGTCTCCATGTGGGATTTCGAAACAGATTGGTATAAACAGGGATTTGTCTATTGATGGATGTCAAGGAATCGAAAAGGCGTCGCAGGGAACGTATTATAATTGCTGCGACCATAGTTATTATAATTGTTCTTACCTTTGTCGAAAGTCATCTTTCCCAAACGGAGACGCTTCTTCCTGTTTCAAATGATGTGTTGATCTTTGGTCTTATCAATATCAACATTATCTTGGCCCTTTTTCTCATATTTTTGATTATGAGGAACATTGTCAAGCTCGTTTTTGAGCGAAAGCGGGGTGTCCTCGGCTCTAAGCTCCAGACTAAACTTGTCGTGGCCTTTGTGAGTCTGTCTTTGATTCCTACAGTAGTTCTATTTCTGGTTTCAATTAATTTTCTTTCTTATAGCATAGATACCTGGTTTAACATTAAAATAGGCGGTGCTCTCAATCAATCCCTGGAAGTTGCCCAAACCTATTATCAACAGTCTACTGATAGTGTGAAATATTATGCAAAGCAGATCAGTTCCGATATTACAAGGAATAAATTGTACGAAAAGGAAAAAAGAGATTATCTTAAAACCCTTATGGAACAAAGACAGAAAAGCTTCAAACTAGGGTTGATAGAGATATATTTTGATAATCAGAAAGAGAAATTACTTGTCAGAAGTCCGGACAATCCGGATATCGCATCGATAAAACTTTCTCCTAGGATTCTGGAAGATGTATATATGGGAAAGGAGGTTTCAACAGTACAGTCCACAGGTGCCGGTGATTTTATAAGTGCCATGGCACCAGTATATTCCAATCTCACCCCGAGAGAAGTTATAGGGGTGGTTATTGCGGGTTTTTATATTAGTAAGGGGCTTGTTGATAAAATGGCCGTTATTTCTAGAACATCTGAAGAGTACAAACAGTTCAAACTTCTAAAAACTCCAATAAAATCGAGTTATATTATCACTTTTTCGATTGTAACACTTTTGATTATTTTTTCTGCTACCTGGTTTGGTCTTTTCTTAGCTAAGGGGATTACGGTTCCAATCCAGGATCTGGCAGAGGCGACTGAAGAAATAGCTAAAGGGAATCTTGACCATCAAATAGATGTTGTGGCCGATGGCGAAATAGGAGTTCTTGTCGATTCCTTCAATCAGATGACGAAAAACCTGAAAACGAGCAATGAAAGTTTGGGGCAGGCGAATATAGATCTTGAACAGCGTAGAAAATATATGGAAACGGTTCTCCGTAATGTTTCGGCAGGAGTTATTTCTATAGACAGGGATGGGGTAATAACCACCATAAACAGTGTTGCTGAAAAAATGCTGGACATAAAAACTCAAAAGGTTCTGAACAGGAAATATGAAGATGTTCTGAAAACTGAGCATAAGGCTCTGGTAAGTGATTTTCTGAAAGAAATGAGGAAGACCGAAAGCGGTTTTAATGAGAAGCAGGTACAGTTGATGCTCAGGGACAGGGTGCTTACGGTTTTGGTAGCTGCTGCAACATTAAAGGATGATGACGATAATTATATGGGTATGGTGGTCGTGTTTGAGGATTTGACACAGGTAAAGAAGGCCGAGAGGATAGCGGCATGGCGAGAGATTGCAAAAAGAATAGCTCATGAGATAAAAAATCCTTTAACGCCTGTTCAGCTCTCCGCCCAGAGATTGCAAAGAAAATATGGCGACAAACTGAGTGATGATGGATCTGTATTTCGAGAATGTACAGGGACGATAATAGATCAGGTAGAGGTTCTAAAGAGTTTAGTCAATGAATTCTCCCGGTTTGCCAGGATGCCTGTTACCAAACTTGCTCCGGGTGACCTGGATGAGGTTATAGCAGATTCCATAACTCTCTTTCAGGACGCCCACAAAAGCATATTGTTTAATTTTCAAAACGGTTCCAATATGCCTAAATTGAATCTTGATGCAGAGAAGATAAAGAGAGTCATGGTTAATCTTTTAGATAATGCCGTTGCAGCGGTTAATGAAAACGGAAAGATTGAAATTAAAACCTCATACGATAAAGTGTATCGTAGGGTCAAGGTGCAGGTCATTGATAATGGTTGTGGTATACCCCTGGGTGATAAGATGAAATTATTTGAACCATATTTTTCCACAAAAAAATCGGGGACAGGCCTTGGTCTTGCCATAGTAAGCTCAATTATATCAGATCATAACGGAACTGTTAGCGTAAGGGATAATAGTCCGAAAGGAACAATAGTAACATTTGATTTGCCGGTTGCTTAAAGTAAAACGGTTGAGGGAAGTATGTATAAAACAATATTAATTGTAGATGATGAAGAGAGTATCTGTCAATCGCTAAAGGGAATTCTTGTCGATGAAGGCTATGAAGTTTTTATTGCAAAGAGCGGAGAGGAATCCCTCAAAATCATAGAGGAGGAACTGCCTGATCTTGTTCTTCTTGATATCTGGCTTCCGGGGATCGATGGAATTGAAACCCTCAAGATTATTAAGTCAGATTTCCCACATATACAGGTGGTTATGATGTCAGGACACGGAACGATAGAAACTGCCGTAAAATCAACAAAATTGGGAGCATTTGACTTTATTGAAAAACCGCTCTATTTGGATAAAGTGGTTCTGGTTGTAGATCATGCATTGGATCTGGTTCGCCTGGAGGCTGAAAATAAATTATTAAAACAAAAATTTGCTCAGGATTATGAACTTACAGGAAGTAGCAAATCCGTTAGAGAGTTAAAAGAATTAATCAGAATTATTGCCCCGACCAATGCCTGGATATTGATAATGGGAGAAAATGGTACGGGGAAGGAACTCGTTGCAAGATCGATACATAGGCAGAGCAAAAGATCGCAAAACCCTTTTGTTGAAGTAAATTGTGCTGCCATACCAGAAGAATTGATAGAAAGTGAACTTTTTGGACATGAAAAAGGGGCCTTTACAGGAGCCACAGAAAAAAAGAGGGGAAAGTTTGAGTTGGCACATGAAGGCACTATGTTTTTAGACGAAGTGGCAGATATGAGTCTGAAAGCCCAGGCAAAGATTCTCAGAATTCTTCAGGAGAAAAAAATTGCAAGAGTTGGGGGTACAAAGGTTATTGAAACTAATGTTCGCGTGCTGGCTGCAACGAACAAAAATCTTGAAAAAGAAATGGAGGAAGAAAGGTTTAGGCAGGATCTCTACTATAGATTAAATGTTATTCCTATTAGAATTCCTCCTTTAAGGGACAGAAAAGAGGATATCCCCCTTCTGGCAAATCATTTTTTGAAAGAGTTTTCACTAAAAGAGAGCTCGAACAAGAAAACTATTACAGAAGATACGCTGGAAATATTGATGGATCACGACTGGCCGGGAAATGTTCGAGAGTTGAAAAATGTTATCGACCGGCTGGTTATAACTGTCCCGTCTGACGTTATTTCTGGCGACGATATTCCCTTTTTATTGAAGCAAGACCGGAGCGTAAAGCTGGATGATTCATTTTTTTCTTTCGATTCGTTAAGAATGGCAAAGATAGAATTTGAAAAGAGTTTTATTACCGAAAAGCTTCGAGAGAATGATGGAAATGTTTCAAAAACAGCCGAGTTGATCGATTTAGAAAGGAGTAATCTTCATAGAAAAATCAAAAGCTACGGTTTGGAGGTAAAAAAGGAATAGTTGCCACGGTCAGGAGTCGAAGGGCAGAAATATAGAAATATTAAGGGCCGATGAGGCCATCGACCCTTGTTTGACTTGACCCGCCAGCTATTTTTTTATAAGATTATCATTAATTTTGTCATGCAGGAGTTGAGATGAAAGTTTATTCCCCAAAAGACCTACACGTATGGCCACGGTAGTTACATTCTTTGCCGTATACTTGACTGAAATATGAACCTTCTCGCCGTCTATGACGGTATCAATCGTTCCCTGACTTATTTCTTTGTATGGTTCTACTTCAATACCATGTCGGTCCGCGACAACTTTCTCACAGGCAGCCCATACCCTGTCGAAGGAAGAGTAATAGTCTGTACCCATCTCACCTTTTACATAAAAGTAAGTTCCAGAACCTGCACCACCGGCCGCTACACCCGCTACAAGAGGAGCACAACCTGAAATAGCAAAAATACCCACTATAAAAAGTAAAAACCAGACTTTTCTTTTAAGCATTATCTTCTCCTATCTTAATTATTCTTTATTCTTTTCTTCTTCCCCAAAGTCTTTAAGGCTTGTGGCAAGGATTCTCAGTCGTTCATCAACAAGGAAATTTACCGTATTTTCCGGACATTTACCATCTTCACTTATTTCTCCCGCTTTGACACCGGTGAGGATTGTAATACCTTCGTCTATAGTATTCACAGGATATATGTGAAATTTTCCTTCGGAAACGGATTGTACAATATCTTTTCTTAACATAAGATCGGGAGCGTTCAGTGCAGGGATCATTACCCCCTGTGTTCCGGAAGGTCCCTTGGCCTTGCACACATCGTAAAATCCTTCAATCTTCTGATTTACGCCCCCTATCGGCTGAATTTTTCCCTTCTGGTTTACGGAACCTGTAACCGCTATATCCTGTCTTATAGGAAGATTTGAGAGACTTGACAGAATTGCATAGATTTCTGTTGATGAAGCACTGTCTCCATCTACTCCCCCATAAGACTGTTCGAAACATATGCTGGCACTCATAGTTAATGGTTTATCTTGAGCATATTTCTTTCTAAAGTATCCTTCAAGGATTAGCATTCCCTTGTCATAAGTCTTGCCTGAAAGTTTGGCTTCTCTTTCTATATTGATAATGCCGGCTTTCCCCATGGATGTTTCTGCCGTGATCCTTGAAGGTTTTCCGAAGGTATAATCCCCCATATCATAGACAGAGAGGCCGTTTACCTGGCCTACTTTCTCTCCCTCAATATCTATCATAATCGTTCCATCTTCAATCATTTCCTGGATCTTGTTTTCGATGAGGTTTACCCTCTCAATTTTTTCGGTGTAAGCAATGTCAACATATTTATCCGTGATAATATTACTTCCTTCCTTTCTTGCCCAGTAACTTGCTTCCCTTGCAAGATCCGCTACGTCGCTGAATCTGGTGGATAATTTCTTTTGCTTGCTCGTTAATTTAACCCCGAACTCAATAACTGCCGACACTGCCCTTTTGTCAAACTGGAGGAGGTTTTCCTCCTCGATGATCATTTTAATGAAGTTAGTATAGCGAGCTATATTTTCTTTTGTCTTGGGCATTTCTGTATCGAAATGAGCCTTTGTCTTGAATATTTTTTTAAAATCTTCTTCTAAATTATAAAGAAGATGGTAAAGCCGATCGTCTCCTACCATTATGACTTTGATATCTAAGGGGATCGATTCCGGTTTTAAAGCGGTAGATGTTATGCTGAAAGGATCATAGGGTTGCATAATTAAGAGCCTGTTTTTGAGTGTTCTTTTGAGGAATGGCCAGACCCCCGGTTCAATCAGGGCCTCTAATGCGTTAAAGACAATGTATCCGCCATTAGCCCGGAGGATAGAGCCGGCCTTGATCCGAGTAAAATTTGTTTTCCAGAAACCCGACCTGTCGACTTCCCTCTCCACGGTACCGAACAAATTTTTGTATGTGGGGGCCGTTTCTATGATTACAGGGAGTTTATCGGTTTGAGAGTTGTCAACCAGGACGTTGACTTCATACTCAATAGGTTTTTCTTTTTGTTGTGAAGGAAGGGGGATTGGTAGCACCTGTTGTTGCTGCTGTTCTTCATATTTTTCTTCAAACTGTTTGAGATTTGAAAGAATATGTTCCTGAACCTCATCTAAATAATTCTTTAATTTTTCGTTATTGCCGTCGTATTTGATTTTTATATCCGAAATAATTCCACTTACCACAGGAAGACCATATTTGTGTTCAAGAGAAACAATTTCTTTGAGGATTTCTTTCTCAATCTGCCGTGTTTCCCTCATAAGAACGTCGAGTTCAATCCTGTAATCGCTCAGCTTCCCTTTTATTTTTTCCAAGGCCTCTTTGTCAAATTTATCCTGCTGTACAAGGTCTTCTAATTGCTTGAGTAGGATCGGTTTTCCTTCATAAATAGGTGCAATGTCCTGTTTTGTATAAGGTCCAATTTGAAATTGCACCAGTTGCATGTTTTCCTCTGAAAGCCTTTCGTTGAATTCTTTTATTAATTCTTTCTGCTTTGTCCTATAGTTATTGGCAACCTGTTCGGATTCCTTTTTGAACTCCTCACTCTCAAAAATTAGAGGAATATCTTTTTTTAGATGCGAGACAAGTTCATCCATATCATTTTTAAGTTTTCTGCCCATCCCCGCAGGAAGCATTATGACTCTGGGCATATCAGGATTCTTGAAATTATTCACATAACAGATGTCATCCGGGATTTTCTTTTTGAGATCGAGTTGATTTAGCAGGTTTTTTATTGTGGATGTCTTTCCGGTTCCTGTCAGACCCGATGCATAGATATTGTAACCGGGGCTATCTATTTCAAGCCCCATGCTAATTGATTTTATTGCTCTCTCCTGTCCGATGATTTCTCTGCTGTATTCACACTCCTCGGTGGTTTCGAAACCGAGGGAGTCAGGATCGCATTTCCATCTCAATTTTTCCGGGGGAACCTCTTTAAAACTGGGCAATTTATTCATTTTTCTCCTGATAAACGTATAACATTCTTATTTTAATAATAATATAATTTATACTTTCTAAATTGTCCATATTTTTATTTGAAGTAAAAACGTTTTATGGTACAAAAGCGCTTCTGATCTACAGACTATATAGAACGGAACAGATGCCGTATAACGATAAAAAAGACAGTGCAGATAACCCTCAAAACCTCCCTTTCTTGAAGTGGAGTTGGGAAAATTATCAGATGAAAAAGATTCTCATACTGGCCAACCTTATATTTTTTCTTTCCCCCGGTTTTCTTTATCCGTTTGAATCCGGTGTTATTATAGAAGATTCCCAGATAAGTATCAGATCCGAGTATCGCAGACTCTTTCAGGGTGAAGTTGTAAAGATTACCATGCGGTCTCCGAAACTTTCCTCCGCAAAGGCCCATTTTAATGGAAAAGATTACAGGTTTGTTCCTGCCAGAGACCCATTGACATCTTTCTTCCTTATGAGTTTGGGTCTCGATATTAAGCCAGGAATTCATGATCTTGATATCCGGATTGAATTTGCAGATGGACGAAAAGGGGACTTTTCTTTCGAGATTCCTGTTTCGGAAGGGAAATTTCTTTCGAAAAAACTTAATGTTGATAGAAGATTCACATGCCCCCCCCCTGAAGCGCAGAATAGGATAATGAGGGAAGCGAAGCTCACCAGTGAGGTCTATAAAGAATTTATTCCCCATTGGTTGGGCAATGAGAAATTCATTGCTCCCGTAATGGAAAAGAGCAAGAAGAATTTTGGAGAAAGAAGGATATTTAATGACGGATTTCGTTCCCGTCACAGGGGTGTTGATATTCCCAGCCCGTCAGGAATGCCGGTTAGTGCTTCAAATTCAGGAAAAGTAGTCCTGACTCGAGACCTTTATTTTTCCGGCAATACGGTTATTATTAATCATGGCCTCGGATTTTTTTCCATATATTGTCATTTGTCAAAAAGCTGTGTCGAGAAGGGAAGATCGGTAGAAAAAGGTGAAATTATCGGCTATGTGGGATCGACCGGGAGGGTTACCGGTCCCCACCTGCACTGGGGATTCAGGCTCTTTGACGATTATGTTGATCCCCTTTCAGTCGTTTATCTTTCCTTTGATTAGGGGAGCTTCAAATGTTTATGATTATCGGTATTATTCCCCGCTCAGTTTATCAAATTCCTTGAGGAGTTTTTCCTGCTTTTTATTGATGTTGGTCGGTATCTTTACCGTGACCTGGACGATCTGGTCTCCCCTTCCAAAACCCCTCAGGAGGGGAATTCCCTTTCCCCCCAGTCGAAAAAGTTTTCCGTTTTGAGTGCCTTTTGATATTTTAATTTTTTCAGGGCCTTCTATGGTAGGTACTTCAATATTTGCCCCCAGGGTAGCCTGAACAATGGAAATAGGCACTTGGCAGTGTATATCGGTACCATCCCTTTCGAAAAATTCATGTTGCTCTACATAGATAAAAACATATAGATCACCCGTCGGTCCGCCGAATTCTCCTTCTTCTCCTTCCCCTCTCAGTCTCAGTCGGGAACCCGTTTCCACACCGGGGGGTATTTTTAGATGAACCGTTTTTTTTGTTTTCGCGCTGCCGGTTCCCATACAAACCCCGCAAGGGTTCTTTATTATCCTTCCCGCACCCCGGCATTGGGAACAGGTAGAACTTATACTGAAAAATCCGCTGGTCCTGGTGACCTGACCTCTTCCTCCGCAGTCAGGGCAAATCTCCGGAGAGGTTCCCGGTGCTGTTCCTGTACCTCCACACTCACCGCACTGTACAAATTTTTCTATTTCAATGTCAGTAGATTTACCAAAAGCGGCATCCATGAAGGAAATGGTTAGGTCATAACGGAGATCGGCTCCTGCACGAGCAGCTGTTCTCGATCTTCTTCCATTGGCAAAGCCGAAGATGTCTTCAAATATGTCACCAAAACTTGAAAATATATCTTCAAATCCGGTAAAACCTCTGAATCCGGTTCCACTAAGCCCCTCGTGACCATATCTGTCATATATTTCTCTCTTTTCTCCGTTTCGCAGTACTTCATAGGCCTCCGCTGCCTCTTTAAACTTCTCTTCGGCATCTTTATCTCCCGGGTTTCTATCCGGGTGATATTTCATAGCCAATTTCCTGTACGTTCTTTTTATCTCATCTTCGGAGGCAGTTCTCTCTACACCAAGAATTTCATAATAATCAATTCGTATCATTCAGCTTGCTGTTTCCCTTCTGGGGGTAAAAGTTCCTTTATTTTGTCAACCATGGAGTTATTTCCACCCTTTTCAAAGGCGTGGATGGCGAAGGTATATTTTTTAAGCTCGAATGCCCTTTTGCCTATTGTATTCCATTCTTCACTGGAAGCATCAATATTCAGGGCATTCAGAATATGCTGAAATTCAAAAACATCCCCTTCTTTTATTATTATATCTTTAATTTTTTCCAGGCCTTCAATATGGTTAGCCTTTTGATAAAAATCGATGGCATCGGAGATTCTTTCTGCCTCGAAGTACTTATCTCCATAAGCTGTAAGTGCTGTTGGGGAAGTGTTACCCCCGTAAAGAATTTTCTGTTTTTCCTTGTAATCGGGCAGTTTAATTTTTACCACTCTATTCTTACCTGTAAGCTGTGTGCAATATGTTTAAAGACGTAACTGTACACCCTAAAGATAATAAGCCGCTGCTCTTGTGTCAAGGTTTGGAGAGATTTTATTTGGTAAGACGTCTCAGGGCTTCCTCATACTTCTCTTTTGTTTTTTTAATAATCTCTGGAGGAAGCTGTGGGGCAGGAGGGGTTTTGTCCCATTTGATAGATATGAGATAGTCCCTCAAGAATTGCTTGTCAAAGCTTTTTTGAGGCCTTCCTTCCTCGTACGTGTCTTTGGGCCAGAACCTTGACGAGTCGGGTGTGAGAAGTTCGTCGATCAATATCAGTTTATCTTCAATCATTCCAAATTCCATTTTAGTATCAGCTATAATTATTCCTTCCTGCTCGGCAATTTTAGATGCCCTGTCATAGATGTTCATACAGGCTTCGATTGTTTTTACCGTAAGCTCATGACCGATAATATCTTCCATCTTTTCCTTCGTGATTGGGATGTCGTGTTTACCTTCCAGTTCCTTGGTGGATGGAGTAAAAATCGGTTCAGAAAGCCTGGCCGATTCCTTCAATCCTTTCGGGAGCCTTATCCCTGAAATAGAATTATCCTGGCAATAATCTTTCCAGCCGGAACCGCTCAGATATCTTCGCACAACGCATTCCACAGGGAGTGGCCTGGCTTTTTTTGCAAGCATACTTCTTCCCTGCAGGGTATCCCTGTAAGGAAGGCATTCTTCGGGGAATTCATTTGTGTCTGTTGAAATAAGATGATTATCAATTATATCTTCCGTTTTCTTGAACCAGAAGGCGGACATGGAAGTTAATATTTTTCCTTTACCCGGTATAGGATTTGGCATAATAAAATCAAAAGCGGATATTCTATCGGTAGCTACTATGAGGAGGTGGCTGTTAAATTCATAAATATCCCTTACCTTCCCCCTGTTTAACAACTTTAATTCCGTGAAATCTGTTGTGGTTAGACCCGTATTTTCCATGCAACGATCCTTTATTCTAAGTTTCAATTTTAACAGTAAAATTCAGATGTTTGTAAAATCTGATTGTTGTTTAACACCCATCTTTTTATTTCAGGTATTGGTTGTTCTTCTTCTCATTTTCTATAGTGGAAGTAGGTGCCCTTCCGTAATTATGCCCCGGTAGTACCACCGTTTCATCAGGGAGAGTGAGCAGTTTTTCCTTGATTGAAAGAAGCATAATTTCCCATGATCCACCGGGAAGATCTGTTCTTCCAACTCCTTTTACAAAAAGGGTATCTCCGGTCAGGACATACCCTTCAGTATAAAGAGCCATTCCTCCCGGGGAGTGTCCTGGTGTGTGAATTACCTTGAGATTCACCTTTCCCACGGTGATAGTATCTCCATCCTTAACAGTTATGTCCGCTGGTGGAGACGGTTTGGACCGGAACATTCTGAATATCAGTGGAGGCGTGGAAGTCAGCATGTAGGCATCATCTTCGTGGATGATAATTTCTGCGCCTGTTTTATCTTTCATCTCAGCATTTCCGGCGATATGATCGACATGGCCATGGGTATTGACAATGTATTTAATCTTTATATTGTTATCTTCAGCTTCCGAAAGGATACGATCAGTCTCTGCGGCAGGATCAACAACCAGCCCCTCACCGCTCTCTTTGTCACCTATAATGTAGGCAAATACTGACATATGACCTACCTGTAACTGCTTTAAAAACATACGTAACCCCTCTAATAGATTATAAAACCGTACCCTTTTTACACCGTAAAGGAAGAATCCTGATAACTTTTTTTTGAGTGAAAGTCAATTTATTTTAGTCCGTTGTCAAAAAATGGAGAGAGGCAATCAGGAAAATGTATGGGAAAAACGACTTATTTTGCGGGGTTCTTTTATCTGTTTTCCCTTTCGGAACGGGAGACTGAAACCCTTGCCCCGCTTCGGACGTTTCTGAGCTGTGTAACATCTCCCACCACACGGCCAAAGATATTTACCGGACTGGCGGCACGCGGCTTCTCATCGGAACTGACAGGGGTTGGACCGAAAAAGATACAGAAAGCGTGTCCGGACGGCCAGTATCCCAGATCGCCCACTTCAACGTCAGCACGTGCATCAGGCTCCTCGTTAATAATTACGGGAATCTCGAAATAGATTTCATCTCCCCATGTATTGGCTGTCCCCTCAATCGGCAGTGCTCTCCATATTTCCTGTGCCGTAGGACTGTTGTTCACCTCGGCTGAGATGGAAATATCTCCGGCCAATATAGTAATTAAATTCATTCTCTTTACTTCCTCCCGAAAGTTACGATCCCCAAAGACTTTTTATCACCCATTTACTTTTCACACACCTATATAACAGATATTTGTAAAATTAGATGCCTAAATTGCGTCAGGTGGCAGGTGCGCAGAAGGTCCTGAGTGAGGGTAAAGAAAAGACTGATCGAACTGAACAGCGAGCGCATAAAAAATAAAAAATTTCCTTACCCCGATAAACGGGATAAGTCCCACTAAAGGGGATAAATGCGTTAACGAAATTATTTTCTGGCACAAAATAATTTCTAACTTACTAAACAGTCGGAGATTCCCCGCAACTTGTTGCGGGGAGCTTCAATTGTTCCTGAATTTAGTGAAAAAAAGTTGCAACACTTCTTCAAAAAGGGCATGATGCGAACCCAGAAGGGTAGTAAGCTTAATCGGAGGTTTATTATGCACAAGACTTCGTCAATTATTCTAATTGTAATGCTTTTATTCACTGCTGTGTCACATGCTGAGACTAAGAAACAGACGCCGCCTGCGAATGTCGTTGTTTCTAAAATCACAGTGGGAATGATTGCACCTGAGAAAGAATTTATTGGGACCATTTACTACCCTGAGGTTTCAGAAGTTTCAGCCGAAGTAAGCGGAACGGTCGAAATTATTCGATTTGAAGAAGGAGAGCGGATAAAAAAGGGAAGAATTTTGGTCAAGCTAAATTCAATTCTTCGTGAAAAGACCTTTCAAACGCAAAAAGCACTGTATGAACAGATACTCACAGACCTCGAAAGGGCGAGGAAAGATTTAGAGAGAATAGCAACTCTTTATAAAAAAAAGATTGTTGCAGAAAAGGATTACGACGATCAGAGGTTCCAGGTGAAGGGGCTGGAAAAGAAGACGGCCTCTCTAAAAGCAGAAGTTGATCGTCTTGAAATAGAACTTGAAAAAACAAACATCAAATCACCATTTGACGGCGTGGTGATAAAAAGACTTGTTGCGCGAGGAGAGTGGTTTTCGCCGGGCAAGTCGGTGGCAACAGTCGCAAGGAATGACACGTTGGACGTCATCGTCGAAGTACCCGAAGAAGTAATTAGATATCTTAATCCCGGCATGAATGTAAAGATACAGTCGGGAGATAAAGAACTGGAAGGAAAACTTCACGCAATCATCCCGAAGTGTGACGTTTCGACGAGAACATTTCCTGTTAAAATAAGGGTTGATTACATTAATTCACTTATGGAGGGTATGGAAGCAAAGGTGAAATTGCCTGGAGGCACAAAAGTCTCGACACTTATGATACCCAGAGATGCCGTGTTAAATACATTCGGAAAGACATTAGTTGTTGCTGTTATTGGGGGAAAAGCAAAGTTGATACCAATAAAAATCATCGGGTATCAAGGCGCGAAGGTGGGTATCAATTCGAAGAATATATCAGAGGGAATGAAAGTGGTTGTCAAAGGTAATGAGAGATTACGTGATGGGCAGCCCCTTAATATCTTAAAAGAAGTTGAGTGATCTATGGATATCGTTAAATTTTCGATCAATGAACCTGTTAAGATTGTCGTCGCCGTTTTTATAATTCTTCTTTTCGGTTTTATCGGGCTCTATCAAATGCCCTACCAATTGAGTCCCAGCTTGGTAGTGCCCGAGATTACTGTTACAACGATCTGGACCGGTGCCACTCCCTATGAAATCGAACGTGAAATTGTCGAAGAACAGGAAAACGTATTTAAGGGAATTCCTAATCTTATTGAAATGGAAAGCACCTCGTCCTCCGGCAGGGGCCAAATAAGTCTGAAATTCAAGTTAGGTACCGATATAGATGATGCCCTCCTCAGAGTTTCCAACAAGCTCAACGAAGTCAGCTCATACCCCGAAAATACGGAAAAGCCCATTATCAGCGCGACCGGCGCTGCCACATCTCCTGTAGTCTGGATGACCCTGAGATCATCCGAGGACAATCCTAATTCTATATATACGTATAGAACCTATTTTGACGACGAGATAAAACAATACATTGAAAGGGTGGACGGAGTTGCCGAACTCTTTATCTTTGGCGGTACGGATAAGGAAATGCACGTCACATTAAAACCCGAAAAATTAGCCGCATACGGCCTTACAATCGGGGACGTGATAACTATTCTGAAAAAAGAAAACGTCAATATAGGAGCGGGAAATCTGGATGTTGGAAGGAGAAGTTTCAGGATTAGGACTGTAGCCGAATATCAATCACCGGAAGATATTGAAAAGATAGTGGTTACATCAACAGGGCAAAAGCGGATTTACATGTCCGACATTGCCACCGTAGGTTTCGGATACGCTAAGTTAACTGCCGAAATAATTCACAATGGAGGTGAAGGAATAGGAATAGGTGTTAAACCTGTACCTGGCACAAATGTGCTCGAACTAACTGATCGGGTGGAAGAGGTTGTCAACTGGCTGAACTCGGAAAAGTTAAAACCACGAAAGATTTACCTTAACTGGATTTATGATCAGAGGTCCTATATTAAAGGTGCAATAAAACTGGTTCGGACAAACATCCTTATCGGTGGAACACTGGCCATTTTTGTTCTTCTCGCTTTTTTAAGAAGTTTCAGATCCACTGTTATTGTTGCCACGGCTATACCTATCAGTGTGATCGGATGTTTTATTTTATTGAACATGTTTGGAAGAACGTTAAACGTTGTATCACTTGCGGGGATTTCATTCGCTGTGGGAATGTTGTTAGACAGCGCCATTGTTGTTCTTGAAAATATCGATCGTCACAGAAAAATGGGTAAAACCCCCTTTGATTCCGCCCATCAAGGAACGAAAGAAGTCTGGGGTGCGATACTTGCCTCGTCCCTCACGACAGTAGCCGTTTTTCTGCCCGTTGTTTTTATACAGGAAGAGGCGGGGCAACTGTTCCGGGACATCGCAATAGCCGTGACCTGTGCTATCGTAATAAGTCTTTTTGTAGCCGTATCTGTCATCCCGATGTTTTCTAATAAGCTGTTTGGCCTTAAAAACAGTAATACCTCTTTTAATGAAAATCATTTAACAAGATTTGGGTCTTCGCTTGTCGACAGGATAATGTTCCTGGTTCAATTGTCCATAAAGAACTGGAGAACAAGAATAATCACTGTTGCATCACTGACCATCTTTTCCATCCTGTTAACGGTGTTCCTCATTCCCAAGATGGAGTACCTTCCCCAGGGAAACAGAAATTTCGTCTACAGCATTATGGTTCCCCCTCCGGGGCTTTCTTACAATGAGAGAAAAGAGATCGGCGAAAATGTGTTTGACTCCGTGGGGCCATACATCGGACAAAGCAATAAGGGTTTGCCGGGGATTGCGGATCTGCTTTATATCGGGGCCGATCGATTCATGTTTATGGGGGCGATCAGTAAAGAAGAACAGCGCGCCGGTGAACTTGTGCCGCTCTTCACTAAAACGATTACCGACATACCGGGAATGTTTGGTGTCAGTCTGCAGGCCGGCATATTCCAGACAAGATTAGGAGGTGGGAGGACCATCGTTGTTGATGTTGGTGCCGAAGATCTTAATACAATTGTTCTGGCAGCACGCACCATGTTCGGTGCGATACGAAAAGCAATACCGGGTGCTCAAATAAGACCTATACCTTCTATAGAACTTATCTATCCTGAAATTAATATTATTCCCGAAAGGGACCGGCTGCGGGCAGTCGATATGACTGCCAGTGAACTGGGCGTAGATCTGGACGTTCTCATGGATGGGGAAAAGATTAGTGTTTTCAAACAGGAAGGTCATAAAAAAATTGACCTTGTCCTGAAGGCGTCGAACAAGGATTTTTCTACGCCTGAAGAACTTTACCAGGCCCTTGTTTCAACGCCGGGGGGCAAAATTATACCGATCTCTTCTCTTGCAAAGCTGGAAAGAACCACGGGTGTCTCCCAAATAAGACACCTTGAAAGAAAGAGGACAATAAGCCTTCAGGTAACACCACCCAAAACGACATCCCTCGAAGATGCAATGGATCGGATTCGTGAAAAACTCGTTCCCTATCTCAAAAGTCAGGAAGCGTTCAAAAGCGTGGATTTCACATTGAGCGGCGAAGCCGATAAATTGACACAAACGAGAAAAGCCCTCCAGTGGGATTTTATCCTCGCCGCTGTTATTATCTATCTTTTAATGGCAGGGCTGTTCAGTAATTTTCTGTATCCCCTTATTATATTACTTACCCTTCCCATGGCGGCCGTCGGGGGATTCCTCGGTCTCAGGATTGAGAATCTTTTGATCCATCCACAGCCCCTGGATATACTGACCATGCTGGGCTTCGTCATTTTGATCGGAGTGGTTGTGAATAATGCCATACTTATCGTTCACCAGGCACTCAACAATGTCAGGATTCACGGTATGGATTATCGCCAGGCCATACTCGAATCAACGAGGACAAGATTAAGACCTATCTATATGACCACTTTTACCAGTATTTTCGGGATGCTTCCACTCGTAGTCGCACCGGGACCGGGTTCGGAAATTTACAGAGGAATTGGGAGTGTCATCCTTGGAGGTCTTGCCATATCTTCCATATTCGTAATCTTTATCATACCCTCGTTGCTTATGTTCGCAATGAAGATGGAAAGGGTAGAAAAAGTTGAGTGAACTGAACAGCGAGTGCATTCCCCGCTGCTTGCGGCGGGGTTAGCGAGCGAATAAAAATAACAATCTTCCTTACCCCGATAAACGGGATAAGTCCCACTAAAGGGGATAAATGCGTTAACGAAAATATTTTCTAACTTACTAAACAGTCGGAGATTCCCCGCAACTTGTTGCGGGGAGCTTCAATCTCCCCGCCGTGTATGATGGGATAAAGGATGGCAGATCTTAATTAGGTGCCTGAATTGCGCCAGGTGGCAGGTACGCAGAATGGCCTGAGTGAGGGTGTTGAGTCAATAAAGCTGTTTACAGTTTTTGATTAGTGACAATTTTTCCCCAATGATGACATTTTTTCCCACCATTCCATGTTAATAATGCTTTGAAGATAGAAAATGTTCCAGGTGTTTTTTACTTCTACTCTAAATACAGAAACACGAAAAAAGGCGCTTTACAAAGGGATTTTCATTACTTTGAATCTCTTCAATCCTCCTACACCACTCGTCTTCCAGTTACCAAAGTAATCTTGTTTGTCCTGCGCATGAAAAGCAAAACTCGGTTTTCTTGTCGATAATATCATGTTCCGAGTTGAGCTGTGCAACATTGCCCATTGTTCTTTTGGCACTTTAAGTTTAGTTTGCACGCTTTTTGCAGGTTATAAGAAAAGCATTCCTGGTTAACCGCACCATGAACCGTGAGATGTACATCTGAAATATTAGCGGGAAGGAGGGTACATAATGGATGTCAAGAAAGAAGAGGTGGCTAATACTCCAGAGTCATCTGAAAATAACGATGTAGTCAAGGATAAAGAAGTCTCCACAGTATCAATAGGACTTGATGTCGGAACTGCTAACATTGTAGTGGCACGGAGCAATGGCAATGGAATTACCTCTCGCATACAATCGAATGCCTTTTTCACGATTCCCAGCTCAATGGCAACAAAGAAAATCCTTTCGGGAAAGGATTTAATGTTTTTTGAGAAAAATAACAAGTTATATATAATGGGTGATTCTGCAGAATTTTTTGCCAATATATTCCGTCGTAACACAAGAAGACCTATGAAAGATGGGATATTGAACCCGAAGGAACATGAAGGCATAGATGTAATTAAAACCATGATAAACAAACTTGTTAAAAAACCGAACAAAAAGGGCGATAAGATATGGTTTAGCTCACCCGGGGAACCTATTGGCAAGTCGAACACCGTAATTTATCATAAATCTGTACTCGAGATGCACCTTCAAGGTCTGGGATATATACCTGTACCCGTAAACGAAGGAATGGCTGTGATTGCTTCAGAACTTTCAACCAATGGTCATGAATCCACAGGTATAGGAATAAGCATTGGAGGCGGAATGTGTAATATCTGTCTATCTTACCTTTCTATCCCGGTAATAACTTACAGTGTCCCCAAGGGAGGCGACTACATAGATTCGTTGGTTGGTACTTCTGTAGGAGAACCTTCCACAAAGATAAAGGGAATCAAAGAAAATGCTCTCGACCTTTCGGTTAAACCAAGGAACAGGATAGAAACGGCTCTACATATATACTATGATGATCTTTTTTTAACCCTGGCACAGAGCCTCCAACAAGTACTGGGATCATCTGATAATGTACCCAGCCTTTCCAAGCCCATACCGATAGTTCTTAGCGGTGGTACGGTTCTTCCAAAGGGGTCCAAAGAAAAATTTGCAAAAGCTTTTGAAGGCATTCGGCTTCCGATCAATATCTCTGACATAATCATTGCTGAAAATCCCCTCTATGCAACCGCGAGAGGAACACTCATGATGGCTATGAGGGAACAAGAGTAGCTTTAGATGCGTCCCTATGTAATCACTTATTCCCCTAATAAGATAAGAGGGAGGATAATATCAGAAACCCTCAAGGTGAACGGAATCGGGAATCTTTTACTCACCAGTCACTTTGAGGTCGAAGAGACCATTAAGGAACATTTTCCACCTATAATTATTTTCGACGTAAAGAAAAATCTTTCAAATGAAATAAACTTCCTGAATGCACTGTCTCAGAAAAACCCGGCAGCGGAAATAATTATTCTTTCAGATCGACTGGATCTGCCTGCTCTGGAAACACTGGATATTAAAAATAAAAGATGTATCCCCGATCCTCTCGCACCTGAGTCTATCCTCTCTGAAGTAAAAAGCATTCTCTACCCGGAAAGAAATTTTTCTATCAAAGAAATCAGTCGTAACATTTTAGGTATGGCTCTTTCCCGATTTAAACGGCTTTGTCTCTGGAGTCTGCCGATAACGATAACCCTTATCGTAGGCCTTGTGGGAGGATACATATTCTGGTGTATCGGCAACCTTCCAAATTTAGAAAGCCTCAAGCATTATTCACCCTATAAAGCCTCTGAAGTTTATTCATATGACAATGTACTTCTTACGGAATTTTATATTGAAAGACGAAACATTATTTCTCCTGACAACATTCCGCAACATGTTAAAAATGCATTCTTAGCTGCTGAAGATGCACGTTTTTATAAGCACCACGGCATAGATCCTGTCAGAATAATCAGCGCCTTTTTTATAAACATAAAAGAAGGAGCATTTGTGCAGGGTGGGAGCACGATTACCCAGCAACTGGCAAAAAGAATTTTCTTAAAACCCGAGAAGACAATTACGAGAAAGGTAAAAGAAATGGCTCTCTCCTTTCAGATGGAGAGAAAATATACTAAAGATGAAATACTGGGATTTTATCTTAACAATACGTATTTTGGAACGAGGGCATATGGAATAGAAGCGGCCTCCCATGTTTACTTTGGAAAATCGACAGGTAATATCACCATACCTGAAGCAGCCCTTCTTGCGGCACTCCCAAAGGCGCCTTCAAAGTACTCGCCATTTATTGACCCGAAGAAATCATTGAACAGAAGAAATTATGTCCTCAAAAGAATGTTAGTAACGGGACACATAAATGAAGAGGAATATAAAAAATTCCTTACTTATCCAATGCCGAAAAAAATATATGTGCGCAAGTACAAGGCTCCTTATTACGCGGATTATTGCAGGGATGTTCTCGAAAAAATGGTTGGAGACAGACTTTATACCTCCGGGTTGAAAATTTATACAACACTCGATTACGGGATGCAACAGTTAGCGGAAAGAGCAATTTATAATGGTATTGATAGCTTGAAAAAAAGGGGAATAAAAGGGGTGCAGGCGGCACTCCTTGCAGTAGACATCAAGACGGGAAGAATCAAGGCAATGGTTGGGGGAACGAATTTCTGGGATTCCCAGTTTAATCGCGTAACCCAGGCAAAAAGACAGTCGGGTTCTACATTTAAGCCAATTGTATATTTAACAGCGTTGAATCAGGGGTTTAAACCTGATGATACAATAGAAGACAAGATGATTAATTATCCTGTGGAAGGTGAAGCAGGTACATGGACACCTTTGAATTATACAAGAACTTACCACGGCACGGTTACGTTGGAAACAGCCCTTGCACTTTCGCTAAACGCGGCTACCGTACATCTTGCGAACAGGGTAGGGATGAGTAATGTAATCAAAACGGCACATAAACTTGGAATAAAGAGTACAATTTATCCATTTTTCTCATCCGCTATTGGCGCGTCAGAACAAACCCTTATGGAATTGGTTTATACTTACGCAACACTTGCCAGTGGAATCAAGAACGAACCAATGTGTATCCACAGAATAATTGATAAAGAACAGTCATCTCTCGTGGAACCGGCAAGAGTGCGGCAGGAAAGGGTTATAAACAAGGAGACACTGGCGTTTATGAGGCGTATGCTGAAATCTGTTATTAGTGAAGGTACGGGAAGAAAGGCTTTGGTTTTACACCGGGATGATCTATATGGAAAAACCGGAACCACGAATGATTGTGTGGATGCATGGTTCATCGGTTTTGATGATAACATCGCATTGGGTGTATGGGTTGGAAGAGATGATCATACATCCATTGGTGGCAAAGAAAACGGGGCAACTGCCGCATTACCGATCTGGATTGATTTCATGAGAGAAACAAAGAAGGAGTGTGCTCCGGTAGAACTCCTAACATACCCATCAGTAACAATGAAGACAAGTAGTAGATAGAGACAGTTCATTACAGACAAAAGTAAAAAAAGTAAACTGTTTGAAAAAACCAACTTCATTTAATCAACCTCAGAATTCTACTGTCCCCCGAATACCACTATTGATATTATTGCCAAGAATTATTTTATGACAGCCCATTAGTTTAGAGACATTTTAAAAAATGCAGGGAAAGGTTTAGAAAAACTAATTGCTGTCTGCAAAAAACAGGACAGGCTAAAGAGATGCCTGAATAGAGCTGTCTACAATTTAAAAATAGACATCTGAATGGCGATATTTAATCGCTGTCTTGAATTTACGGCTTTTGAGATATTTTCAAGCTGTACGCAAATTTTGATCACAATATTTTATAAAGCTATCTATCCACCCTAAATCCGATATTAAGGTTTGAATTAGCGGGAAAATGATTGAAAAAACCTCGTCGATTCAGTATGATAAGTTCACCAAAAACAAAAAACATACTGTAACCAACGAGGTTAGATTAATGATAC
>Ga0265594_1000072_pt1 | contig 82869 bp, 81 predicted proteins | sample saktaG_11_FD_190147 | JGI IMG/M metagenome (GOLD analysis project Ga0265594, IMG submission 190147) | Saline water microbial communities from Sakinaw Lake, British Columbia, Canada - sak_2011_5_24_80m | ecosystem: Environmental > Aquatic > Non-marine Saline and Alkaline > Saline ...
TTGTTAACGAATTGAGCATTGGCGGTTTTATCAATTCTTTGATCTTGTCATGAGTTTTCTTTTCCACCCAGTTATTTATTTGCTTTCGTGCAGCTTCTCTCTTTGTGATAAAATCAACAAAATACAAGCCGGCGCCATAGTATTTTTTGTTCAGATCGATGAAAGAATCCAGGAATTTATAACTTTTTTGCGCCCACAGGGAGTTAGCTATACTTATTTGGACATCCCCTTTATTTTGAATGGCATTCAAATCGGACTGGAGTTTTGAAAACGCCGGATGCATACTTTCCTGCGTGAGCGGAAAATGCAAGACCTGTGCCATTTGTTTTTCGGTTTCTCCCCGTGCACCAGCATAGGTCATGGCAAGTGCGGTTGAAATACTATAGGGTGAAAAGAATAAATTCCCCTCTTCTCCTTTGAGTTCTTGATACAAGTCAAAACAAAAATCGCTGTTCCCTTTTACAACTGTTTGCAAATCTTCATTTATATTCGCATAAGTAGAAGAAGAGAATAAGCAAATAACTATCATAATTACTGACATGCAAATTAATTTAGTTTTCATTTTACTCCTTTATTTTTTCGTACAACACTCAAGCATCAGCCATAAGCTTTGCCTGTCGGTTGCATGCACTTGTTAAAATTTTATTTCATGATATGATGATACGACAACTTCTTGCGACATCTCTCTGAACCCTAAACTCTCAGCCAGCTTAACTGATGGTACATTTTTCATATCTGCCAAATAAATCGGTCGGTATCCATGAGAGAAGCACCATTCAGATGCATACTTAACAGCAGCTTTTCCATATCCTTTGTTCCTGAATTTAGTACCTGTACTTACTACAATATTTGCGCCCTGATAATCAATATCCGATATGTATGCCGAAGAGGCGATTTCATTATTTTCAAAGATCGTGAAGTACCTGCCAGCACGAACTGTTTCTACTCTTGCGTTCCATAAATACTCAGCAAATCTCTGCCCTCTACCTACGCATTGCGAAATGAATTTATCCTTGTCCGATTCAGATAGCGTTTCGACTCGGACCCTGTTTTCCTGTTTGATTAAATCTTCTTGATCCAGTGTTGATCGCGTCATAATTCTGGTGCTATAAAGCAAAGCTGGAAGAAAATCAAAGAAAGTATCATCGATCATTCTCAGTAATTCCTCATTAACGATATTATCCGATAAGGCTTTACGCTGAGAATCGAATGCAGGAGCAAGCTTTGGAGAAATAGAGAATACCACACTTCCATCAATTACTGTTGAGATTAGATGATATGTATAGAAGAAACCAAATGGCTTGGCTCTCCTCTCACAGGGAAAGACTTGATGTTCTAATTTCAATCCTTCAGGATCGATGCCAAGGTATTTATGGTAGTATTGAGCGAACGTGATCATCGGTTCCTTCTCTCATTCTTTTAATGGAAAAGCTCACCTGCAGAAACGCAAATGCAGATAAACTATAAATTCTCCAAATAAACTTTTAAATGCCCACCAAACTGAAAGTTCCAAATCCTGTCTGTGTTTCTGTCAAGTGAAGCGGTGGTTAGACTGCTTGTAACAGTAATATTGATTAACATTCTTGGTTATTTTAGACTCTTAGAATATTTTATTTCTAAAGTTTTAATAAAATTGATTGACTTATCTGAAAATATTGGAGCTTTACCATCTTTTTTAGCTGCCTTGTTATATAGGTAAAAAAAAGCAAAAGGATTCCGCACGACATTTATCAGTGGTTCTTTACCAAATTTTTCAATAATAAGATTTGCCATATAAAATCCTGTTGGATGACCTGATCTCGGAACCATCATTCTTATCTTCTCACCTAATTCCTCTTTGGTCTCTGGTTTTTCATATATTTCTGTAAATAGACTATCAAGTTTTTGAAGAAGTTTGGGTTGTTCTTTCTGCTCCTGATGGATCATCTCTGGATATTCCGTATCATATAAAAAATCACTATCTATAAATAATTGTCTTATATTTATTTGGTCGGCAATACCTTCATTTTCTATTTGATTTATTGTCCAGATAATATCGTAGTCAGAATTTTCATAATCAGGGAATTCAAATTCTAATTTTTTGTCACGATAGAAATGAAAAAATTCATGCCCCATACCTAAAATGAGCATTCTATTTTTGGTAAAGCCGCTTCTTTCAATTTTTTTTTGAATATCCGTAGTAATTAAATCGTTAGTTATCTCAACTACATCTTCCATTGTTATTATTACTGGGGAATAGCCTCGTGATCCTAACCCCCAAATCAGAAAGGAAACTGGTGGATATTCTTTAACCTTATTTTCAGGAAGATATTTAAGTGCTTCTTCTACTGCTTTCTCAGTAAAAGGAAATTCTTTTAATTCCTGTACCTTACTTTTTATTTTATCCCTCATGTCATCAACTTTTACAAAAGTATTAAGCATCATTTTAACTCGCCCAGAATTTTTGTCTGAGGATAATGTCTTTTCTAACTCTTTCGATTTAGAAGGCATATATGATAATTTAAGAATCTTCACAAAAGATTTTCTGGAAATCTCACGACCAATAAGAGTTGCATAACCCGGAGTTGTGATTAAACTATCCCACTGCTCAGTTGTTGGATCTTTATCAGATTTTAATGTATCTACTATTTCCCAGAATTGCTCTAAACTGGAAAAATCAAAGTTTGGATTTAAGTTTTCTGATATACTTTGAGATGTTGAATACAAAGAAATTCCACCAAACGTAAAAAATACTAATATTAAAATAATTTTTTTCATTTAAATTCCTTCAATAAATACAAGCAGTCTAATGGATATTATACTGCTTAAAATTCCATATTCTTTTTAAATAAATTTTATAACTAATACATCAATTCTTAATCATTTATTCAATTCCTTCACCTTTTTGTCAACTTGTTTATCTCACCCTCGCTCATCTCCTCGATAATTCGGCACTGGACTTCTCCGCCAGCGGATCAGAGCGCAATCGCACTCCGATGGGATAAACCCGTCTCTACACCAATGAGAAAGGGATAGGAGCAGGTTCATCCTGCACTGAAGTAATGCCAGTCATGGATTGGTCCATGACTGCTCAGTTAATGGTTTTGGATCACGTTGTTTTACTAAATAGATTCTTCGCAGATGCATTCGCTACGCTCAGCACATGGTTTATACTGAGCAAAGCGAATGTGCTCAAGAATGACAAGAGAAATTAATTATCTCTCTTCGATCTTCCGTCACGCCGTAATGAAATAAAGGCGGATCGCTCTTCGAGTCCTCACTCTTCGCCATGAAAATTTTCAGCTTTATAGATCCTCACTACTTGTAATAATTTCGTCCCTCGAAAACGCGGTATCGAGGTAATATATTCAATATTCTCAAAACTGTTAATGATCGAGGTATTGAGCTTCTTTGATTGATCAAAAATCAGAAAATCCTTCCCGATCAAATCCTCGTCATTTCTCCACAAAGTAAATTGATGAATTCGATTTCCGAGATCAAAGCACACAAAATCGTGTTTGGAATATATAATGAGCTCGCTTGCCATCTGGTGCCTGTTTGCTGCAGGGATTAAATCGGGATAATCTTCAATTATGAGTGCTGCATCGCATCCAAGCTGTTTCCAGCCGTAAAACTGGTCGGTGGGATCATACTTAACAGGAATAATCGGCACATACACCTGAACGAGCACAATCACAAGCACAATGATAAGCAGAAACCAGTTGACCACCCAAGTAATTCTCCAGCCGACATGTACCTGCCAGCGCCGCAAATAAAGATATGTTACCATTAGCATTCCCGGGATGTAGGCAAAGGCAGCCCAGTTCGCTTCCACCTTCTTCTGCATGGACGATAAAAGGAAAAATCCAAAAAACACGATAGCGAGGAAGAAAAGTAATTTCACTTCCTTTGAATGATACTTCCACTCAGCAATTATTTTTATCATTGCAATGATGAAAATGACAAACAAAAGTGGACCGACAATGCCTGCCTGCCCTCCGAGAAAATCGCCAAGCTTCTGCCAGTTTGGAAAAGATCCACCAACTCCGTGTTTCAATTGAAATGAAAAAGAAAGCCATTCATGCTGTGCATTCCAGATCACCACAGGAAGAAATACAATAAAGGAAATTGCTAATGCAATATACGGTTTGATGCATTTCAACCATGTGCGTTCGGGCGTGAATATCAAAAACAGTAATAGTGCAGGAAAGATCAAAACTGCTACATATTTGGAAAGCAGCGCACATCCGAAAAATACTCCGGCAAGTATCCATTGAAGCCATTTTCCATTTCTGTACGCTCTGTGAAAGTGAAATATACCTGCGGTCAGGAAGAATATCATCGGAGTGTCCGGCGTGGCAATTATCGTGCCTGCAAAAAGAAGCAGTGTCATATTGCTCATCACCAAAAAAGTAAATCCTATCTTCTCGTTGAACATCTCCTTGCCAAGAAAATAACCATACAAAGAAGTGCCAGCTCCAAGTAAGATCGGTTGCAGGTGCACTACAAATTCAGCACTCTTGAAAAATACTGAAAGGAAACCAAAAAACCATCCTATCATCGGAGGATGATCAAAATATGAAAGTGCAAGATTCTTACCCCAGAGATAGTAATATGCTTCATCGGGAATGACATTAAGCCCGATCGTGTAAATGAGTTTGAATACGGTCAACGCACCAACGAAGATGATGGCTTTCTCGTTGTAACTCAACCTATTTTTCATCGGTTTCACCTTTAAAAGTCCAGAAATAGTGTATCACGTAATTTACAATTGTGATAATAACGATCGCAATGAATTTGGAGATCAGATCGTTGATCATAAATACTTCAGTGAAGAAGATCATGAGCAGATTCTGTGCGATGCCGGTTATTATCATCGAAGAATTATATTTGAGAAGCCGTGCGGCAAAGCTGCGCTTTGTCTTTGCAGGATTATCCCGCCAGGTCCAGAAATTATTGAGTAGAAAATTATTGATAATAGAGATCTCAGTTGCTATCACTCCGGCAAAGATATAATGCAGACCTGCAATAGTAAGAAGATACTGCACACCGAGATTCACTACTGTGCCGCTTCCGCCAACAATGCCGAATTTGATGAAACGCTTTAAGTGATTCTTAAATAATCTTTGAAAAAATGAATTTGCCATAGTTCTAGTTTCTTAAAGCACAAAGCAGATTTTTCTTGTCCAGAAAAGAATAACATTCAATAAATGAACCATGAAAATCGAGCTATTTCCTATGATAAAATTCTATAAAAAAGTCGGATCAACAAATGCGCTCGCCATCAAATTTTTGGAAGACTCGACTTTCCAAAAAAATTTCGTTATTTGCGCTGGGGAGCAAACAAACGGAGTCGGAAGACTTGAGAGAATCTGGTACTCACCGGTCGGTGGTTTGTGGTTTACTCTTGCATTTCCCTGTAATAAATTTCACTCATCTATAACGCTTTTTACAGGAGTGGTCATTCATAAGGTTCTTAGTTCTGTCTTTCCTGAACTCACCTTTTCGATCAAGTGGGCTAATGATATATTTGTAAATAATAAAAAACTCGGCGGAATTCTCACTTCTTCCAACAAAAACGGCACAGTGATCGGTATTGGTATAGACTGTAATATCATAGAAATTCCCGATCATCTTAAAGAAACTGCAACCTCGCTTCTAATTGAAACTAATAGAAAATTAGTCTTAAAGAAGCTCCTAAAAGTAATTTTAAAAACCTTTGAAGAGAATTTTTATCTTTTCAATGAAAAAGGGTTTCCCCATTTCGTTGAGTATTTCAATCAACATCATTACCTTGCACATAAAAGAGTGCTAATTTGTTCGAGTGAGAATCAAATTGTGGGAATTGTCAAAGGTGTTACAAAAGATGGTATGCTTATGCTAAAAACTGAGAAAGGATTGCAGAGCATTCTGTCAGCAGATAAGATTGACATTATAACCTGAGTTCTGCGTTTGTACACTCATGCCCCGGTAGCTCAGATGGATAGAGCAGCGGTTTCCTAAACCGTTGGTCGGAGGTTCGAATCCTCTCCGGGGTACCATTTTTGATAGAACGCAGATGGACGCGGATTTAACTGATCTGCGCAGATCAAAGAAATGAAAGAATATTATATTCTATCCCGGATCATTCCCTTCACAACAGACTCGTTATTTCAAAAGATAGGGAACAAGACTCATCTTTTCAAGCTGAGTCGGGTGAAGCCTTATCTCAAAATATTTTCTCTGTGTTCTCTGTGGTAATTATTAGATTATAATTTGCTATTCTTTAACTTATACATCGTTCTGATCAAGAATGAGGGATCATCTTTCATCTGCCTGAGAAGGTCGATACTTCGTGGTGTGTCTGTAAGCAAAAATCCTCGTGCAACAATAACACGGATACGCTCCGAAGATGAATTCATGTAATTTTCAAGGAGTTGAACTGCACTATCAGTTTTCATCTTTCCAAGAGAAGAAAGCACACTGGACACAAACTTTTTCTGATCCAGCATTAATGACAGCGTATCAATAAGAGTCGAATCTCTAAGTTCCCCGATAAGCGCGAGTGCATTCTTCACAACAACACTATCCTCATTTGCAAGAGCTTGTGGAAGGTATGAACCGAATTCAGAAGATTTTTTTGCAAAATTCAGGATTGCCCTGTATTCAAGCGAACCTTTTGTATCGAGCTTGTTCCCGAAGATATATTCCGAAGATTCGGCATCTCTGTTCAACAGAATTTCAGCAGCTTTTGCTACTCTTTTCGTGCTGCTTCCCACTCCCCATTCAGAAGCGATCGAGAAGATCTCTTTAATTGAAGCAAGGGAATCTACTGATGAAGCATCTTCTTCAGCTTTTTCTTCCACCGCAGCTACCTCTTCGACAATCATGAGCGTATCCCAGCCAACGCCATAAGTCCCATAAGACCACTTTGCATCATTTTGATACTTTTCATGATATCCGCTTGTGTCTGATGATATTGGATAAATATCGTTTCCTCCTGTATCGAGAAAAATACCTATACTTCCAGTATTTCGAGCAGTATTAGCATAACCAAAGTTACTGGATACGTTCCTCTCGTATCTGTCATTTCCTGAAGCATCGAGGAACAGTGCAACGGAATTAGTTAGCCCCAATCCGTTTCCACCCTCGATAGAATAAATATCATTTCCTTTTCTGTCTATCAGATAGCCAACCGCATAATCATGTGCAGCTCCCTGCCCGGGTCCATGCTTGGAATAGTAATGATCCTCGCCCTCTTCATCATACAGAAATCCGCCTGCAAGATGGATGCCGCTTCCCTGCGGATAATACACTGCAGAGTAAAAATCATTTCCTGCCTTGTCTATGATGATCCCGAGAGCATACCAGTAAGCAACCGCCTGACTGTACACTGCTCCCTGGTAGACATCATTACCAAGCCGGTCATAAAGCACTCCTATTCCACCTCCAAGATAAGGACGTACCCCGAAGCCAAAGCCCTGCGACAGCGATCGATGATCAAATGGCGCAAGGGGAACGTGCAGATACTTTCCGCCTGCATAATACATATCGCTTCCATCGGTATCGATAAGAAATCCTGCTGCGAGCGGACCTGCAAATCCTTCTCCAAGCTCAGTTGTGGAATAGTGATCACAACCATTTTCATCAATAAGCAGATTCAAACCGAAGGTAGATGCTGCTATGCTGTTCAAGCCACCTTTATAAATATCATTCCCATCAATGTCATGAGCGAGAAGATAGCCCAAAAAAGAACTGAGTGTGTAGTCATCTCCAGCATAAACATCATCGCCAATTATATCATAGGAAATCCCTATTCCGGCAAAAACGTGGAACAGATTTCCGATCATATCATTCCGATAGGTGTCATCTCCCTGCATATCTATAATCCAGTAAAAAGGATGCTCCCAGTCGGTCTTTATTGGTGCTGCATACATATCATTTCCGGATGGATCAAGAATAAAAGAAAAACGTTTATCGTATCTGTCAGCTTGTGGAGTGCCAATACACATCAAACCAAAAGAGGAATTGTGTATCATTTTTTTGTCATTCTGAAAACTGATGAGCGGCAAATTCTGTTGAAGTATATCAAAGCCCTTTTGTGAAATGTTTGCTGCATACATCAAAAAAGGAAAATCTATCTTCTCAATGATTGGAATTACATCATCCTCAATGCTCAGACTGTCATACTCGGTTATTCCTTGAAGTTGATAAAACTCATCGTAGCGAAGGGAGTCCTCCTCTTCCTGCCAGAGTGAATACGAGAGATAATGCAGCATATCTTTATCTTCATGAGATAATTGCTGCCATGCTTTCTGATAAAAATGATCTACAAATTCCCACACATATTCTACATATCCTAAAATATCCTTCGGCGTTTTTACGTTTTGAGTGAAATATTCTTCAAAAATGGTTTCATCAAAAGAATCTATCCAATTTACCTGAAATAATATATTTGCATACTCGCAGATCATTTCAGACGGATCATGCTTCTCGCAAAGCACCTCAGTTTGATCTACAAATATTGGGAATTGGAGTGGATTATTAAGAATATCGACCACGATCGGAAGTTTGAATTTCGTATCCCGCGCCCAGTCTTTCAAAAAATTAAGAGACTGAAGCGACATATCATTTTGTTCAAGGAGTGTTTCTATAAGCTCGATTTCGGTATTCTTCAATACTTCTGCATTTAGAGTAAAAGTAATGCAGATCAATATTAAAATGATAAATAATTTCTTCATAATAAACCTTATAAAACAAGTCTTTTTGCTTTTACCATACGCATCCGCCACCTCCAGTGATTTTCAGAATTGTGTTCCAAAACTACTTCAAGCTCTTTTGCTCGCTCATTTTGTTCTTTACTATCCTTTGTCATAAAAAAATTTCTCTTATCACTTTTGAAAAACCACTGCACTGATTTGATGCTGTGGTCTTATATCTATTTTTAAGCTCATCGGGCGCATTTTTCACAACATAACTATATGCTGTCCACTCCAGAAGCTCGATGTCATTATAATCATTTCCAATGCCAAATGTTTCTTCTCTTGAGATGTCGAGATGCTCACATAACCATTCGGCAGCATGCCCCTTTGAGACATTTTTCGGGAATATCTCTATCCAAAGAGATTTATGGTCAATGGGTGAAGTTGTCCTGATAACTTTCAGACCAGGTAATAATTTTCTTATGATCTCAAATTTCTCAACATCCTCCGGAATAACAGCAATTATCTGAGATGCCTTTTCTAAATTTGTCTCGTTTGAAGAGAGGGGCGAACCGCAGTCCTGATAATAGGAAAATCTACGATCAAAATCATGATTCTCTGTACTGAATTTCTGATAATGGAATTTATGATTATCCGGCACGGGCTTGTGGATCATATAATCAATATGGTGAAGATCAAGAGCTTCCCTAACCCGCTTGATCTCATTCTTTGAAAGAAAATGGGAACAGAGAATTTCTTTTGTGTTCCAGTTCATGATGCCTACGCCGCAGGAAAAAATGATATAATCAAAATGTTGAAAATCGTCTTCAAATATCCTGCTCAAAGAATAGAGAGATCTCCCTGTCGCAAGAACTCGAACAATCTTCTTTTCACCCAGTTCTTCGAGTATAGCAATATCTTCATCACTCATGGTTTTGTCATGCCTGAGCAAAGTACCGTCAAGGTCTGTAAAGACAATTTTACATTTCGTCATGATCATTTTTTGTATAAATCTATAATTGTTAAATTTGATGTAAGCAATATCTTTGTAAATAAATTTGACCAAATACACATAGGTTGAGAAAGTGGTCGAAGCAACTGAAAAGGATCAAACTTATGGATGTTGATCATATTCGAAAGATAGATAAATGGCTTGGAATTCCAATGTGTGCATTTTTCACCGTGCTTTATAAGATACGCACGCTTTTCAAACCTTCACTCCAGAAACCGCTGCAACCAAAAAATATCCTATTTGTTGAATTATCAGAGATGGGATCGGCGATCCTTGCCTATTCTGCATTGCAAAAAACTAAAGAGCTCTTTCCTGATTCCAATATCTACTTCCTCATCTTTGAAGAGAATAAGGAAAGCGTGTACATCACAGAAGCGATACCAAAAGAAAATGTGCTTACTATTGATTGCTCGAATTTCTCCCGATTTGTCTTTTCCACCCTTTCGGTTTTAAAAAAATTACACAAAATACCCATTGATACTTATATTGATATGGAGCTTTTTTCCAGAGCAACCAGCATAATCTCTTATCTTTCCGGAGCACATAATCGGGTTGGATATTATAAATTCCACATGGAAGGGCTGTATCGTGGAAATTTTCTCACCCATCGGATCACTTACAATCCGCACCAGCATATTTCATATAATTTCTATAACCTTGTTTATTCGCTTATTGCTCCTTTTGAAGAATATCCAAAACTCAAAAAACATGTTGAGGATATCCCTTACGTGCCACACATTACATCAACTGATGTTGCGAAGAGCAATATTTTTTTAAAACTGAAAAAGGAAAATGCAAAGATCAATGCTGGCTCAAAACTCATCATATTTAATCCCAATGCGGGAATACTCCCCATACGCGCCTGGCCTCTTGAAAAATACTCCGAGCTGGCAAAACGATTAGTTGAATTAGAGAATACATTTATAGTCATCATAGGAGTAAATGAAGCGTGTAAAGATGCAAAGGTCATACAAAAGGAAGCTCCCGACAGGATAATTGACCTGACAAATAAAACAACATTGCGAGAAATAATCGACCTTTTTAATATTTCTGATGTGCTAGTTACCAACGATTCCGGACCTGCTCATTTTGCAAGTTTAACCCCCATTACGAACATCGTTTTCTTTGGGCCCGAAACTCCAAAATTGTATGGTCCGCTTGGAAAAAATTGCCACTCTATTTACGCAGATTTCAGTTGCAGCCCGTGTGTAAGCGCCTTCAATCACAGAAAAACAACTTGCAAGGATAACCGGTGCGTGAAAGCAATTCCCGTTGATGAGGTTTATGACCTTGTAGTGAAAAACTTATAATCCGCAATTTATTTGATGAGCATTTTTTCCCCCGAAACAACACTTCTATGAAGTAGGAATATATACCTTTTATGGCATTTACCGGAATGGATCTTACGCGCGGAAGTCTCCTTAAAAACCACATGAAGCTTTCTCTTCCCATTATGCTCTCAAATTTCTTTCAGACTTTCTACAATCTTACAGATGCATTCTGGCTTGGTAAGCTGGGTGAAAACGCGCGACAAGCTGTTTCTGTGGTAGGACTTGCTTTCCCGCTGATCTTTTTCTTTTCTTCTTTCGGCTTTGGTTTTGTCATTGCAGGCACTTCCCTTATTGCTCAGTACAGAGGTGCTAATAAGATGGAAAAGATGAAAGAGGTGGTCGGGCAATTCGTGCTGATCATAATAATTTTCTCGATAATTTTAGTTGCTGTTGGTTTTCTTTTTATTAATGATATTTTGCACCTCCTCCAAACTCCGGCTGAGATTTTCGAGCTTGCAAGGCATTTCATTACTATCATTCTTATGGGTATGATATTCATGTTTGTATTTCTTTCATATCAGAGCTTTTCTCTCGGGCTGGGTGATACAATCTCCCCCATGAAGATTCAGATCATCTCTGTTGGCTTGAATATAGTCCTTGATCCTCTTATGATATTTGGAATTGGATTCTTCCCGAGAATGGAAACTATCGGCGCTGCGTGGGCTACACTCATATCACGTGTTATTGCTGCAATCATAGCTATTGTATTTCTTTTCAGGAAAACTCCTTACATAATACCCAAACTCCCGGACATCAAACCGGCAAAAGAGATGCTGACGAGAATATTGAGGATCAGCATACCCGCTTCCCTCGCACAATCCATGACCAGCTTCGGCTTCATTATCCTTCAGGGATTTGTAAACTCCTTTGGTACTGTTGTCATGTCTGCATACGCAATAAATAATCGTATCATCAATTTCTTCATGATGCCTGCAATGGGAATTAGCAATGGGCTTTCCTCGATAATCGGGCAAAATATTGGTGCCCAAAAGACCAAGAGAGCAGAGAAAAGTGTAGGCGTCGCTTTCCGGCTTGTTTTTGCAATGATGTTTACCGGTTCCGTTCTCGTGTATTTTTTTGGTGGTTCTATTACAAAATTTTTTATTAATGATCCTTTGGTCATCGATGTTGGTCGTAGAATGTTCAAAGTGACACCTATCGCTGCGTTTCTTTTCGGAATACTTTTTGTTTTCATCGGTGCGTTCAATGGTTCCGGGCATACAAAACCGGTCATGCTGCTCAATATTGTTCGCCTTTGGGTGATCAGAATTCCTCTTGTATATATTCTTTCAGGCACCGTTTTGCATATCGCCTTCCTCAAGGATAGTTTTCTCTATCCCTTGCTGCACCGCCTGTCACTCCCACTTTTAACATATCCTTACGAATCGCTCTGGTGGTCGATGGTGGTAAGTAATAGCATTTGCTGTGTCATTGCATACCTGATCTATAAAAGAGGAACATGGAAAAAGCCAAAGATCAACGCATGATCATCTATGCAAACAGGAATTAAACAACTCAAGTTTCGCAGTAGATATTAAGAAAGGTTAAATATGATTTTTTTAGTAATTTCCACTCCTGTGGAATTTCAGTGAAATAATATATAAACACATTAACTACCTTGGAGGTAAACCGGTGGAACAATATATCTTTTTTGCGGTTTATGCGTTATTCCTTTTAGGAATTGGTTTGTATGGCATGAAACGCTCAAAAACCTTTAATGATTACTTTTTGGGATCGCGTTCAATAGGGCCATGGCTTTCTGCTTTTACCTATGGAACTGCTTATTTTAGTGCTGTTTTACTTATAGGATTTGCCGGCAAACTCGGTTGGGGTTTTGGTTTTTCATCTCTCTGGGTTGCAATCGGGAATACTGTTGTTGGAACGTTTTTAGTCTGGTTACTTGTAGGTAAAAGGATCAGAAGAGCTTCACACGAGCTGAATATCTATACTATGCCTGAATATTTACACGCTCGCTATAACTCTCATTTCCTAAAGATTTTTAGTGCGATTGCCATCTTTATTTTCCTTATCCCCTATGCTGCTTCAGTGTTCCTGGGTTTGAGCTATTTATTTGAGATTACTTTCAAAATGAATTTTGTTCTCATTCTTGTTATTATGGCAGGGCTTACAAGTATTTATATGATATTAGGAGGATATCGCTCCATCGCAATTGTCGATCTTATTCAGGGAATTGTGATGATCGCTGGTGTTACTTTGATGGTTTATTTTGGGATCACGCGTGCCGGTGGACTTACTGCAATCACGGCAAAACTTAACAGCATTAATCCTAAACTCACCGGATTCATTGGACCTCCTGGATTTTTTCCACTCTTTTATATCGTTGTCATAACCAGCGTTGCTCCTTTTGCCATGCCGCAACTTGTCCAAAAATTTTATTCAGTGAAAGATGATAAATCTATCCGTATTGGCATGATCGTTTCTACGATATTTGCAATAATTATTACTGGAGCTGCCTACTTCACGGGCTCTCTTACAAGAGTCTTTATCAACTCCCAGAAATATCCCGAGATTTTCTCGAACGGACGCCCAATGGTTGATAAGTTAATTCCAATTTTTATTAGAGATGTCATTCCTTCCGGTGTGTCATTTGTGATATTGCTGCTTGTTCTTACCGCATCAATGTCCACTCTTGCATCGCTTATATTTGTGTCAGCTTCGGCAATTGTAAAAGATCTGTATCATGGTTATTCAAAGAAGCTCATTCCTGATGCTAAGTTAAATTTACTGATGAGGATATTCTGCGGAGTTTTTATTATAATTTCAGTCATTTTTGCCGTTCTCAGACCCGCTATTATCCTGACGATGCTTTTAATTTCTTGGGGTGCTATCGCAGCAACATTTCTTGCACCTTTCCTTTATGGACTTTTTTGGAAAAGAGCAAACAAATATGCTGCTATTATCAGTTCAATATGCGGTATCTCTATCACCATGATACTTTTCTTCATCCTTCCTCCCTCCAAAATTCCATTTATCGCAACACTTGGCATGGGAATTCCAATGATATTGTTTCCAATTATTGTTTGGCTGACTCAGAGAAAATCTAATGAATAAATGATCAGCTTAAGCAGCGAATTCTTCTAAGTAAGCCCAAGTGGTTGCCACCAGTACACTAAAAATTACTTTCAATCAATTGAGAGAAATTATATTTATTTTAACCTAATTAAAACCTCTTTAGTTGGCATAACATCACCATAAAGACCAAATATTCGTGCGAGATATAATTCGTGTTCAAGTCTATCAAGAGCGGCACAACCATCCCATACCATAACTACATGGAAGTCCATCTGCATTAAGCATTCGGCGGTATTCCCAGCACAAACATACCTTGAGCAGTCATGGACCACTCCATGACTGAAACGAAATCCACACTAATGGGCTAAAGCCCTGATTGCCCATTTTTCTATATCACCGAGTTAATAAGGGTTGAACATGTTCAGCCATTATCATTATTTCTTTTCGTGTTAATTCGTGGTTTAACATCCTAAAACACATCAAAGGTATAAGACACCTTTAGGAAATAGGTATTCTTCTTCTCGGACCAGGTGAGTTGAGAGTGTTCTTTTTCCTCATGATCAAGAGAAGTAATACCTGCATAGACCGCAATATTAGCATATGGATTATACACGAAGAGCGGATAGAGGTTCAGCGTACTGTAACTTTCATTATTGACTGATACATCAGAGTAACTGTATTGCAAAATACTTCTTATCCAGAATTGCTTATTGAACTGATACTTCAAAGTCACTTGATGCACCTGCGCATGATAGATATCGTGCAGCTCCTGGTATTCACTTGAAACTTCGATATCGATCTTGTTTGTGGGTCTCAGATTGAGAAAAAGTTTGTATTTCCTGAATTGCTCGATTCGAGGATCATCTTCATCGAACCACATATATTTTCCGCATACAAAATCAATATCAGCGACAAACAGGTCCATTGGATAGGTCTCAAAGAAAACCCAGGGCGCGTACATGTAATTATCTTTTCCTGCAAAGTGCACCATCTGGAATCCAACTCCAGTCCAGATTTCCATTTTGTTGCTTAAGATCACTCCCGAATAGGGCTTCAGGTAGTGCTCTTTTACTTCAGAAAGATCAAGATCGTATTTAATATTCGCATCATATCCGATCTCGAACCATCTAACGAACTGCTCATCGGTTGAAGCTCGTTTATGCCACTCGCTATGACTGTCAAAAAATTGAATATCATTCTCAGGAATAAATCCCATGTCCGCCTTGAAATTTTTAGAGATCGCCTTCAACTCGAGATTTGCAAACAGATCTTCAGTTTCATAGGTGACCTCACCAAAGTAGCCAAATCCTTTATGCCATGTTTTGTCTATTGTTTGGTCTGCCGAGCCCACAAGTTGCAGATACCCGCTTAAATTATTCAGAATATGAAGCGCACCATCAACATCACCCACAAGGTTGTAGTATTCCTTGAACTTTCGAATAGCGAGAGCACTGCGGATAAATGCATTCCCACTGCGTGCTTTTTTATCAAAGGTCAAAAAAACAAAATAAGCATTTGCAGAACCTTCATATCCATCGATGAAGCGTCCTCCATTTGCATTCTCGTCAATTGCGCCAAGACCGAAAAGGTAGTTATTCTCCAATGCTCCGGAGAATTTTGCGCCAAAGATCGGGTCCACGATCTGCCTTGTGTGATATATCGTTATCGGAGTTCGGAAGGGATTTGTGCTTTCTATGAAGAAGGGTCTTTTCTCAGGATAGTAAATTGGAAACCTGGTATTTACATCAATTTCAATTGCATCTGCCTCAATAATACTGAAGTCGGGATTGATGGTCATGGTCGTGGTGAGATGGGAGTTCGGTTCATAGAAAATATTCAACTCTGGCTCATATTTTCTCTTAATCTGATGTACACCCCTTTTTTTATCTTCTTCATCAGTATAACTCGTCAGGAATGAGGGGATCAACTTTAAATTTTGATTAGTCAACAATTCTTCAAATATCAGAATTCCGTAATTATCATAGTAATTCTGTCCATTTCTGTCAACAGGTGTTGCGCTGATCTCTTCTTTTCTTTCTTCGATATATCTTTTGAGAAAGAAACCCCATTCCACATTTTTACCGCTTTTATATTTGATATTCTTCAAAGGGATCTTCATTTCTATAGAATAGCCGTAATCTGTAAGCGCTCCAAATGAATCATAATGAATATCTATGGACGTATCGGTATCATCGACCACAATGCCGTCCGCCTGTTCACCGAATCCATTTGTGCCAAAATAGTATGCCTTTGCATTGGAAAAAAATGTATCAATGTACAGAAATATCCTATCTGTATAATATATTTTATCTCTGATACAGTGGAACAATCGTATTTTCTCCGGATCTTCCATGAAGCATTTCGTTGCGACATAGATGTATTCATCATCATACAATAAGAACCCGACAGTACGCTCGGAAGGATCAGTATTGTCGCCCGGAGATGTCTGGTAAAAGGTATCGATTACCGCAGCTTCGATCCACTCTCCGTCTTCGATAACGCCATCTATGACAGGTGGCTGATGTGTTTTTTGTAAGTGAATAGTCAGTTTTGCCTGCAAGGCAAAGGGTATAATTATAAATAGTAATAACCAATATTTGAGTTTCATAGGCACTCCACTATTAATTTTTTTCTATGAACTTCAGATTTCTTAAATATTTCAGTTCATCTTGTGTGAACATTTTTTCTGTCAATATTAAATACTTCGGTGTGAGCATTAGTATCTTCATTATTTTTTACATTTACATTATTATCTTTCATCTATACTCAGAATTAAATTTAGTTTTATCCTTTTTTAATAAGACCTTTCTTAGAATGTGTGATCTTCCTGGATTCTTTCTTGGAAAATCGCATATTTTTTGATTTCTTCAAATTCTGTTTTTTTTGTTTTTCATTCAGGAAATCTTTCATGCTCTTTTTCATACGTTTAACTCCTTTCTCATTTTATCCATATTGATAACTCTATCCGCTATTTTCTCTATAAGAAATCTGTCATGTGTGGCGAAAATAATGGTTCCTGTGTAGGATTCCAGAGCATCTTCAAGAGCTTCTCTTGCAGCTATCTCCAGATGATTGGTGGGTTCATCTAACACCAGCACATTTGCTCCGGACACGATTATCTTTGCCAATGCGACCTTACTCCTCTCACCTATGCTCAAGGTTCTGATTGGATTCCGAATGAGCTGTTCTGATATGTGAAGGCAACCAAGTACAGTCCGTGCAAAGGTCTGTTTTTGTTTATCTCCATGAGCAACTTCTTCCAATACTGTGTTGTCAAAATTCAGATTTACATAATCCTGCGAGTAATAGCCGACCTTTGCTTGGGGAGACCAGTTCATATCGCCTTGAAATCCATCCAGATGACCAGTAAGGATCTTGAGCAGTGTTGATTTACCGCTTCCGTTTTTGCCGATTATTGCCACCCGCTCACCGTTCATAATATGCATATTGATGTTTTTCAGCACATCCTTTGACCCAAAGGTTTTTGTGAGATTTTCGACTGTCAGCATCTGTTTGCTTTTGACTTGCAGATTTTCAAAATGAAATCTTCTTTTCTTTTCTATAAAGGGTTTTTCGGCTTCTGCTTCTTCGATCTGCTTCTCCACACGGCGCTGGAGGTTCTTTGCCTGTTGCATTGCATTCTTTGCAAGATTACTGACGCATTCATAAACCGGAGCGTATCCTTCGGAACCTGTTTCCGCCTGGTGACTATGAGCCCACTCTGTTCGCTTTCTGGCAGCGATCTTCAGTTTTTTAATTTTCTTTTTCTGCTCTTCATATATATGTATTTTTTTATGAAGCTCTTGCTCCTTTTCCTGCTTATAGAAGGAATAGTTTCCTGAATAATGCTTCACCCCTTCTGGAGTAAGCTTGAGTACCGAAGTCACGCAAGTATCCAGAATATGCCTGTCATGACTGATGATGATGTACGGTATCTTAATCTCATTAAGAAAATTCTCCAGCCAATCCAATGTTTCGATATCGAGATGATTCGTTGGTTCATCGAGAAGCATTACATCAGGTTCTTTGAGCAATATTATGCATAAAGCCAGACGTGTTTGCTCTCCGCCGCTCAGTGATGATATCTTTCGGGAGAGCATATCCTTGTTGAAACCAAAGCGTGTTGTGATCTTTTCAACTGCAATCTCAAAAACATATCCCCCGTTTCTTTCATATTCAGTAAGAATAGAACTGACCTGATCAGAAGTGTAATCTTCAAGATAATCTATTTTTTGCTTCAATACTGCTAATGTCGGATTGCTGTTCCATAGAAAAGAAAGCCCCGAGTTTGCTGGCGGCAAGTCCAATTCTTGAGGAAGATACCCGATCGAAAGTTCAGGTTTATGATATATAACACCTTCAACCGGGTTTATTGTTTTTCTCAATATATCCACAAGAGTCGATTTGCCGCAGCCGTTCTTTCCTATCAGACCGATCCTGCTATGCTCGTGAACTGCAAAAGATACATTCTCAAAGAGCATATCCGGTTGTGCATCATATCGAAATGCAATGTTGTCGATCCTGATTATCTGCATGATAAATTCCTTGTTTCCTACGCTGTCAAAAGCTCTGATTCATGCTCTTCCATGAACTGATTGGAATAGAGTCGGTAATGGTAACCTTTCTTTTTTATCAGTTCATGATGGGTTCCTTGTTCGATTATTTTGCCTTTTTGAACGACAAGAATTCGGTCAGCAGAACGTATTGTTGAAAGACGGTGAGCGATAATGAAACTCGTTCTATCTTCAAGCACTTTATTAATTGCGTCCTGAATTTTCTGTTCGGTTTCCGTATCAACTGAAGATGTGGCTTCATCTAGCACGAATATTTTAGGATCGGTAATGATAGCTCTCGCAAAAGAGATGAGCTGCTTTTCTCCTGTAGAGAGTAAGCTTCCATCTTCTCCGACTTCGGAATCATAACCATTTTCAAGCTGCGAGATAAATTCATGAGCATTTACCAGTTTAGCAGCTTCAATAATTTCTTTTTCGGTTGCATCGAGTTTTCCATATGCAATGTTCCCTTTTATCGTTCCGCTGAAAAGATGAGGAGCTTGAAGCACATACCCAAGATTGGAGTGGAGCCAGAGCAACGATCTTTTCCTGTAATCAGTTCCATCAATAAACACTTCTCCTTTGGTGGGTTCATAGAACCTGCATGTGAGATTTACAATCGTGCTTTTACCGGAACCTGTTTCGCCGACAAGTGCGATCGTTTCACCAGCGTGTACTTCAAGATTGAAATCATCGAGTACATATTCACCATCTTTATACCCGAAAGAAACATTCTTGAATTGAATATTTCCATCAATTTCAGGCCAATTTTCTTTTTTGCATTCGTTAATATCTCCATACTCATCAATAACTTCAGACCACTTTCCTTTGAAGTATAGAAATATTCCTCTTATTAAAGTGATGATGATAAGTAATATGCTGCAGATCCAGAGCTTGCCTACGAATCCGGAGCGACCGCCAAAGAAATTATACGATCCCGAGAACACCAGCTTGAGCCAGCCCTGAGCTTCGAGAGCTTTTCCGCCAATAATAGAGTCGACGGTTATCCGAAGTACCATTGGCCAGAAGAATGAAAGAAATGTAGCCATTCCAATTGCTGCAATGGATATAATATAGAGGGCTCTATTGCCCTTCATAAATTGCCATAAATAATATAATTTTTTCATAAAGACCTGCTTGAAAACGTTTTTATTAACATAAAAAAAACCGCGAGTTCATTGTGAATCCGGGGTTTTGTTCTGGAAAGGTAGAAACTAAAAAAGCCACGGATTCGCTCGTCCGTGGCTTACATTAAAAAAATGTTATATTATTGTATGAACCTCGGACGGGCGATTGTTGAATCAACTAAAAAGCACACTATTTGTATTGTAGATAGACCGGTTGCGTCATTGGGAATAACTCTGATCATGCTATGAACCTCCATCCGAATTATTTTTTCATTTGAACCAAAACTGGCAAACGAACCGGGAGAGTGTCAAGAAAATATGAATTTTATGCATTCTTTGCTAAGTGAGTTATTAATTACTCAATCGAATTACTTATCACAAGCTCTTCGACTTGTGACAAGCTAATTCTTTCTGATTTTGGAGTGTCATCTGCAAGCCGGCGGAGCGAAGCGACCGCCTGGCACGGCGGAATGAAATGGAGACGAAAAGAATCTCTCCAGTAGAATTGTCTAAGCTTTTTTCGAGATTTTTCATCATGAAATTTTTCTTTTTGGAATTTGTTTTTTTATCTGTGTCGATCAGCTCCATCAGCGTTCACCCTGTGAAATAAGAGCTTTACTGTTCTTGCTTTGCAGGATTTCACGGGGTTCATCTGTGTCCTATTTTTTTAAAAAATATTCAATAATTTCATCCCCGATGAAAAACTTGACACCAGTCCTTGGGCAAAGGACTTATGTGTCAATTCAAAAAGGAGTTGAAAATGCCTAAAGTTAGAACCTTTGCGGCTAAATTAGCTCATGTAACTGCCGGTAAGAGAAAGAGCGTCTGCCCAGTATGTAATACTGAAATGACTACCATAAAAGTTATCCGAAATCGACATAAAGATGGTAAATGGTCTCCTAAGAAAGAAATTGTTCAGATATGTAAGTGTAACGAGAAGGAGATCTTAGGATAAGATTGTTATTTTCATAATTGCATTTGGTTTTTTGCCAAATAATCCTCTTATCGAATTTGATGAGAGGATTTTATATATAAAAAAAATTAGGATAAAAAAATATTATGAAGAAAAAAATATTCTTGGTGACCCTCTTCATTTTCGCTATTGTATTGAATTCATTTGCAGCAGACGATCCCGGGAAATACGGCTTTCAGATACTAAAGATCGGTCTTAGCGCACGAAATGCCGGCAAGGCGGATGCAGTTATTGCCTCTCCTGGGGACGCAACTATTTTATGGTCAAATCCTGCTGCCGTGCAGATCAGTCCATCATCCAACTTCTGTTATAATCATAACATCTACATCTTTGATAATAATATTGAAAACGCATCACTTATTGTGCGTAACGGTAAAAGCAGCTGGGGATTGGGTCTAACCTACCTTGATTACGGCATGATCAACAAAACCGATGCCCAGGGTGATACAATCGGTGAATTCCATCCTCTCGACATTGTATCAAGCTTCACCTATGCTCGAAGGTTCACACCAGGCATCTCGCTGGGTGCAAACCTGAAATTCATATATGAAAAGATCGATACTGATGCAAGCTATGGTTTTGGTTTTGACCTTGGCGCCATCTACGATTCATTTATAAAAGGACTCAATTTTGGAATGGTCATTCAAAATATCGGCACTTCATCAAAGCTGAAAAAAGAAAATATACGTTTCCCGCTGGTCATGAAGCTTGGTTCGCAATATTCTTTGGAAGTGAATACCCAGAATACATTCACTTTTTCCGGAGAATTCGCAAAGTATTCTTCTGAAGGAATTAAAACAAATCTCGGTTTTGAATATGGTTTTGCCGATATGATATTTTCCCGTTTGGGATACAAATTTAACTATGATGAGCAAAATGTCACTGCTGGTCTCGGTATAAAACTTAATGACTTTAACTTTGACTATGCTTTCACGCCGTATCAGAATGACATCGGTACAGCTCATCGATTTTCTGTGGCATATAACTTTTAGGAACGCCCTATGAAAAAAATCGCACTCATACTTTTGTGTCTTGCTTGTGCTTCACAGCTTTTGGGAAAACCAAACTATTCTTCTCATGAACTTATAGCTCGTTTTTCTGAGAAAGTAGTATTTAAAGATGGCACTACGGGTATTGATGCATTTGATTCTTTCCTTGATCAGTTCGGTGTTCAGTCATCAGAACCAATTATTGAGAAGCCCGATCTCCATATTTATAAATTTACATGTGAAAAAGAAATTGATTTTTCTGCGATTATTGAACTTTTTCAAAAAGACGAATCGATCATTTATACTCAGCCGAATTACCTGAATGAGATGCTCTCTATAACGCCAAACGATCCATACTATTATAAGCAGTGGGGATTGCCGGCAATCAATGCAGATAATGCGTGGGAGATAGAAAAGGGAAATGAGCAGGTTATTATTGCGATCATTGACTCCGGAATTGAATATGATCATCCCGATCTCGAGCAGAACATCTGGATAAATCACGGCGAGATACCGGATAATTATATTGATGATGACCAGAACGGCTATATTGATGACTGGATGGGATGGGACTTCACAGAAACAAATATTATCGATGCAATGGGTGATTTCCGAGAGCGTGATAACGATCCCAGAGACGATCTAGGACATGGTACGCACATTGCGGGAATTATTTCCGCTCAGACAAATAATCATATCGGTGTATCAGGCACTACATGGTTTGTCAAATGCATGAATCTCAGAGCCGGTTTCCGTACCACGCTGGGTGGATATCTCGAAGATGATGATGTGTCCGCTGCTATCGTCTATGCTGCCGACAATGGAGCGCAGATAATAAGCATAAGCTGGGGAGATGTGACCTTAGCTCCCATTATTAATGATGCATGCAATTATGCTTATGACCTTGGCGTTTCTATCATAGCTTCTGCCGGTAACGAAGGCGGTGTTGGGCTTTTGTACCCGGCAGCTCTCGATAATGTGATATCTGTAACAGCTGTTGACTCAAATCTGAAAATCTGCTCCTTCTCCAGTTATGGTGAGGGTATCGACCTCTGCGGACCTGGTTTGAGCATTTACAGCACATATCTACATAATGAGTATAAAAACGAAAGCGGCACTTCTATGTCAGCACCCTTTGTTGCAGGATGCGCCGGTTTGCTCCTTTCACAAAATCCCCTGCTCTCAAATATCGAAGTGTACAATCTGATAAATATTTCATGTGACGATCTTGGCGAAAATGGCTATGATAATGTTTATGGATACGGAATCATAAATGCAGAAAAACTTATGCTAAATGCAGGAATTGATACCAAGCCCCAGTCTGCAATTTTCTATCCGCCCTATAATTCCGGCTACGCACAGGATATCCCAATTATTGGAACTGCATACTGTGAAAATTTCTTCTGCTACACTCTTGGGTTCACGACCAAACAGGAACCGGTCGAAAATGATTGGCTTGATGTCATCACCCATAACCCTGAACCAACCTTATATACTGATCCTGTTATTGATGATACACTCGGCACATTTCTTCTATATGGAATTCAGGATTCAACCTATTACATCCGCCTTTCCGTAAAAGATATTCACGGAACAAATTATATAGATATCGTAAAAATAAGTGTGGATAGAACACCACCTCAATTTGTTGAAAATGCAACTGCTACGACCTATCGATATGATTTCGACATGAAGGATTATTACATCCTCTCCACTGCAACCGAACCCTCACAATTCTATGCAACCTGTTTTTCAGCCGATGCAGACACCTTCTCACTTATTCAAAAAAAATACGACTACTTTACGACCTTGATACTTCCGCAACGCCTTCCTGATGAATCCTACTCATTCTCTCTATCAATTCAAAACAATGCCGGGCTTACTGCAACCTCCGGTATATTTGCTGATGCAATTACAATCGATAATAGCACAATTCCTACAAGTGGATTTGACCCGATCACTTCTTATGCTCATTCAGTATATCTCTGTTCTAATAACTATGATATCAATGGAAATGGCAAAATCGAACTTGTATTTATGGAATTCCCTGATGAGGGTTCTTATGGTCCTGTGCGTTTCTGTGAATATGATAATACAGAGCTTGAAGTAGTACATACGATGAATAATGAATTCATTCCATGGAGTATCGGTGATACAGATGCGGACGGCAACCATGAGATACTTGGAAATCAGGCAGATTCCATGATTATTTTTGAAGCAGAGAACTCAACTTCCTTCCCAAGCAGATATGTAAACTCCATCAAAGATGCTTATACCGGCACTTTCTATGATTTCAATAACGATGGAATTGATGACATAGTAATTCGTTCTGCTGATATTATTGGAACCGGAACCTACTCTCATTATGATGTGTACTCCAGGAGCGGAGATAATTTTAATCTGGAATGCATGATACTCGATAACACACACACTTATTCCAGAAATGAACTCTCCCCTTACATCCGGTTTGGCGACCTCAATAATGATGGAAAAAGAAATATTCTCTTCTCTGATATAGACGGTGATATTTTAATCTATCAAATCAATAATAATTACTCGGTTGAACGAATCGATTCTTTAAAAATTCCGATTCCTAATGCTTATTACAACGCAATTGGCGACTTCGATGGTGATGGACTTCTCGAATTCATCGTGGGAGGTTATGCAGATGGTGACGATGTGAATAATCAATTTTGGCTTTACGGAGTTTATAAATACATCGATGGAAATCCCACACTTCTTGACTATATCGAGATCGCTGGTGTTAGCTCAAATAATGGATTATCCGTTGGCGATCTTGACGGAGATGGTGCTGATGAGATCGTTATTGCAGCAGCACCGGATATTTATATCTTCAAACTAATTGAGACTGCAAAATCCTATGATGTTGTCCCACAATGGGTTGGTTCATCATATAGAACCTATCAGCCGGTATGTGTCGATGCAGATAATGACGGTCAGTTTGAGGCTGCCTTTAACCAATATGATGCAAACGACTCACTTATGCTCGTGCTGTCCTCATATCCTACAGATCCTCCTGCCCCCTCAACTCTCATGCCGCAGAATTTCTTTGGCAGACCGCTTAATGAGCATCTTGTTTCATTCACCTGGAATGCCCAAATAGCTGACTCTTTCTATCTCTATAAAGAGCAAAATCAGGATATCGAAATGACAGCAATTCCTGGCACCGAAACCTCATATTCTGATACCAATGTCATTCCTGACAGTCTATACAAATACTGTTTATCTGCACTGAAAGACGGGCAGGAAAGTTACAAGACCTTGCCCCTTGAGGTCATTCCAATTGATCCGCCTACTTTGCTTTCAATTCAGATGGTTTCATTAAATAGTATATTGCTCAATTTTGATAAAACTCTGCACAAAGATTGCGAGCAGGTTTCCAATTTTTATGTGGACATCTATGGATATCCCGAATCTGTTATTCCGACAAACAGCCAGCTCAGCTTGCTTATGACTTTTGCAGAAATTTTCGACGAGACAGATTCTCCCTTCACAATCGACGTTGAAAACATTGTTGGAATTTTTAACACGTCAATGGCAGACACATTAGTTACATTTATGTATCAGGAAGATCTTACCAGACCTTATATTGTCTCTAGCACACTTGAGAATGACAAAGAAGTTCATATCGAATTTAATGAAACTGTTGATCATATAAGTGCTGAAGATGCTTCAAACTATACTCTGCTATTCCCCGAGCAAGCTGCTGTGAACAGTATTTCTCAGATTCAGGTCAATAACGAATCTGTCACACTTACTCTTGCACATAAGATCAAACCGGTTGGTGAACCCTACTTTATTAAGATTTTCAACGTGACCGATCTTGCAGGTAATTGCATCTTACCCGGAAAAAATCTCATTAAGATCACGATACCGATCACCGATCTTGATAATGTTACTGTATTCCCGAATCCTGTAACGATTGAAAATAAGGTAATTTATTTCCAGAACTTACCAACATCGGGCTCTGCTGATTTTTATATCTTTGACCTTGCAGGTAATCTTGTGAACAACTTCACTGCAGAATTTCTTTCAGAAGATTATAATAGAGCCGAGTGGAATCTTTCAAATCAATCTGGTAAGAAAGTGGCATCCGGAATGTATTTTTATTTGATAAAATATTTTGATTTATATAAAAAAGGTAAAATCGCGATAATTCGATAAAGGTGAATGATAATGATTACTTATGACTGGCAGCAAAGACTGAAAAAAGATACTGTTGATTTCCTCGAGCATAAGATACCGTATAAGGACTATGATTTTGAAATTATCTATAATGCATATCCTGAACGAGTCAATGGAGAAGTACCGCAACCTGTGGTCACGTATGTTGCAAAAGAGATGCGAAAAGTTATTCAAAACGATCCTGATACCTATATTGATTTTCTGCTGTTTATCCAAAAGAAAAAGGGCGAAAACGGCAAAAAGATATTTAATTACGTGATGAGCAAAGTGGCGTTGAAACATCCCGGCGACTATGATGAGATTTTCAGGAAAGCACTTAAAGATACTCATGATAAAAGCGAGATAAAGAAAATATGTGATAATATTATTCTTCCGCTACTCAAGAAATATCCAGATAAATATATTGATGACATTATCAACACTATCCGCCAGGTGCCCCAAGATGATGTCATCGATTGCGCATTTACAACGCTTTGTAAATACATGAAAACAAATAAAGCACAAGCGAAGACGATCAATCACAAGATCGACTCCTTTTGGAATTCCGAAAACAAGATGATACGAAGCGGTATTGTGCAAATATTGAAATGCTTATACAAAATAGACAAAAAACTCTACCGTGATACCTACAGATCCTATCAATCAACCTACAATCCAAACTTCATTGAAATTCTTGCAGATTCTATTTCTGAGAATTCACAATTGATTCGTGAAATCGTCGAGAGATGGGAAAAGAGCGGAAATATTCGCATAAAGAAAGCTGCACATACTGCAGAAAAAACCTTGAAAAAAATAAAGAGAACATAATGACACAAGAATATATATCAAAAGAAGGTCTTGAGAATCTTCGTAAACGCTTAGAACATCTCATTCAAGAAGAACGTCCTGCCATCATTGAAGAAATTGGTCGCACACGGCAGTTTGGTGACCTTAGTGAAAATGCAGAATATCATGCAGCAAAAGAGAAACAGCGCTTTATTGAAGCTGAGATCTCAAAACTTCAGGCAAAAATTTCGTGCCTGAAAGTTTTAAGCACAGATGATATTGACAAAAACTCCATTCGTTTCGGTGCCATAGTAGAGCTTCTTGATAAAAGAAGAAACAAGATATTAAACTACAAAATAGTTGGCGAAGATGAAACGGGAAAAACAAAGAGCGTGAGAATGATCTCTTTTAAATCTCCAATTGCGCAAGCACTTCTTGGCAAGAATATTGGTGATACAGTAAAAGTGACAGCCCCAGTCGGCATATTAGAATATACAATAAAAAATATCACATATGAGGAGTAAGATGAGCTCATACCGCATTGCATGGCTTCCGGGTGATGGCGTAGGAAACGACGTTATGGAAGCTGCTAAAATTATCCTGGACACTTTAGAACTTGATGCAGAATACATCCATGGTGATATTGGTTGGGAATTCTGGAGAACAGAAGGAAATCCCCTCCCGGACAGAACTATTGAACTTCTTAACAATGTTGATTGCGCACTTTTTGGCGCGATCACCTCTAAACCAAAGCAGGAAGCTGAAGCAGAACTCATTCCTGAACTTCAAGGAAAAGGACTTGTGTACTCAAGCCCTATCGTTGGCTTGCGCCAGAAATTCAACCTGCATACAAATCTGAGACCCTGCAAGTCATTTAAAGGAAATCCCCTCAATTATAGAGATGATATTGATATTGTTGTTTTCCGTGAAAATACTGAAGGGCTGTATTCAGGAGTCGAGTTCCATCCAGTCCCTGAAGATGTCTTTAATGCACTTTTAAAAAACCATAAAAAAATGGCAAAATTTGCTGACACACCTCTTGATGATCTTGCGCTCTCATGCAGAATTTTCACAAGAGAGGCGTGCCGCAGAATTGTTCGTAATGCCTTTGAATATGCGAAGAAACACGGATATCCAACTGTAACAGTAGTTGAAAAACCTAATGTCATCAGAGAAACTTCCGGCTTAATGGTGCGTGAAGCACGAAAAGTCGCGCAGGAATATCCTGAAATCGAACTATGGGAAACAAATGTCGATGCCATGGCAATGTGGCTCGTCAAGAATCCTCAAAACTACGGAGTGCTTGTTTCCAGCAATATGTTTGGGGACATTATTTCCGATCTCTGTGCTCAGCTTGTCGGTGGACTTGGTTTTGCTGCAAGTGGAAATATTGGAGATAAGCTCGCAGTCTTCGAGCCAACTCACGGCAGTGCACCAAAATATGCCGGACAATATAAAGTAAATCCTATTGCCATGCTTATCTCAACAAAACTTATGCTTGACTATTTAGGCGAGACCGAAAAAGCTGACCGTTTGATGAATGCTATTGCAAAAGTTATTGAAAAGGGAAAATTTCGTACTTACGATATGGGTGGCTCTTCCTCAACACTTGACATGGCAAATGCAGTTGCAGAAAATTTATAGAAAAGGAAACACATGAAAAAATCTTCAAAAGGAAAAGAATTGCAGGATAAGTTATCATACAAGAAGAAGAATTTCTGGAAAATTGTTTCGGAAAAAGAACGGGAAGATGCTTTTGTATTTGCTGATGAATATTGTGCATTCCTCGATGAAGCAAAAACAGAACGGCTCTCAGTCGAACTTGCTGAGCAAATATTGAAAGCGCGTAAGTTCGTACACCTTGATGCTGATGCTCCCAAAAATGCGACTGGTTATTATAGAATTAACCGTGATAAGAACATTACAATTTTCCGAACCGGCAAAAAAGATATTTCAAACGGCTGCAACCTAATTGTTGCACACATCGATGTGCCGCGAGTTGATCTGAAGCAGGTTCCACTTTCCGAGGATGAGACCACACAGCTCGGGATCATGCTGACCCATTACTACGGTGGCATAAGAAAATATCAATGGATGTCTATCCCACTTGCGTTGTATGGTGTTGTTATAAAAGAAGATGGCACTCGCATCGATATTTCTATTGGTGATAATGATGGCGATCCGGTTTTCACTTTTGCCGATCTGCTTCCTCATCTTGCAAAGGACTATAGCAATAAAAAAATCTCAGAAGCTATTGATGCAGACAAACTCCAGCTCCTTTTTGGTTCAATACCTTTCCCTGATGATGATATAAAAGATAATGTAAAATTGAACTGCCTGAACATACTTCATGAAAAATATGGTATTACTGAAGAAGATCTTATCAGTGCCGAGATTGAAATCGTACCTGCTTTTTCTAGCAAAGATGTGGGCATTGATGCCAGCATGGTAGGTGCTTACGGACAGGATGACAGAGCATGTTCCTATACTGCTCTTCGGGCATTGCTGGATGGCGAAGACCCAATTCTTCCTTCAATCGTATTTCTTGCTGATAAAGAGGAGATCGGCAGTGAAGGCAATACAGGCGCCCGTTCTGATTTCATACTTGATTTTATTGCTGATATCGTTGATTTTCAGGGATATGACAGTTCTAAAATTTTGAGAAAAGTATTAACAAAAACTAATATTCTCTCTGGTGATGTAACCGCAGCAATAAATCCCTCTTTCAAAGATGTTCACGAGAAACAGAACGCACCTCTCCTCGGTTATGGAGTATGCCTGACAAAATTTACCGGCTCAAAAGGAAAAAGCGGTTCAAACGATGCACATCCCGAGTTCATTGCAAAATTGCGCGCACTTTTTAATTCGCACAATATAAACTGGCAGATCGGCGAACTCGGTAAAGTTGATGTCGGAGGAGGAGGTACCATCGCAAAATTTATGGCTGAGCACAATGCAGAAGTCATTGATTGCGGAACGCCTCTTCTTGCCATGCACTCTCCTTTTGAGATTTCCAGCAAAGGAGATATTTACTCAACCTATAAAGCTTATAAAATTTTCTTCGAACACTATGGGGGTTAACGGTGAAAAAATTATATGTATTCGGTTTATTGCTTTTACTTATTCTGCCTCATTGTGCACAACAAAGGCCATATACTGAAATTCATCAGCTGGTAATCAAAAATGAGCAACAGATCCAGTATCTCGCCGAAGTTATAAAAATGAATTCCGATGCAATAGACCAGCAGGAAAAGCAAGTTTCCAGTGATCTTCAAATGCTTAACAGCAAACTTGATCAGATCATTGTGCTCCAGTCAAAAGTATCAAATTTAGAAGTGAAAGCAAACACTCTCGAATCCAAAATTGAGGCTCAAAACCAGATCATGGCTCAGATTAAATCAAATCCCGCTGTTGCAGACCAAACTCAGACTAATCCCAAAACAGAATCGAACGAGATCACACTTGAGAAACTCTATCAAACAGGACGACAGTATTATGTAGATAAGGATTTCAGAAAATCGATCTCCACTTTTTCCAAATTTATCAGGGAATATCCTCAACATGATCTCGCAGCAAATGCACAGTACTGGATCGGTGAGTGTTATTATTTTCTTGATCAGTTTGAAACTGCTATCTTCAACTTTGATAAAGTGGTAATTAATTATCCGGAATCCAATAAAGTCGTTGACGCAAAACTTAAAATTGCACTCTGCCTGATCGGAATGGAGCAATATACCGGCGCTCTTACTCAGCTCAAAGAAATCCAAAAACAGTATCCTGATTATGAACGCATAGATATCGTAAGGGAAAGAATAGTTACGCTGGAGAACAGATAATATGAAAAAATATGTGCTCCGCATTCTGTTATTGCTAATCTTTACTTCACTAATTTTTATGAATCTGCTATATGCGCAACCACCTTCAACCATGAATTGGGATGAAGACGAAGAGAATGTTACCATTGAACGTCCTTTTGAACTTCCGAAAGGTGATTTCAATCCTCATGAAAAAATGATAGAAGCTGATGGTTTGTATCAAAGAAGAAAGTTCAATAAAGCTCGAGATATTTACGAGATCATTACCTATATGAGCAAAGGGGACACTCTGGTCAAACGAGCTCAGTACCAACTTGCAAACTGTTATTACAAAATACACTTGTATGAAGACTCAATCTTCGAATATGAACAGCTTATGCGCATGTTCCCTTACTCTCAATACAATGAAGATGCGAATTACAAGATTGGTACTGCCTGGTTTAAATTGTCTTATCCCCCTGCGTATGATCAACAGGAAACGATAAATGCACTTCAGCAATTCAATCATTTTATTGCTCAGTATCCAAAATCTGAACTCATCGATGAAGTTGAAAATATGAGAATCACTTGCACTAATAAGCTGCTGGAAAAAAAATATCTCAATGCTCATATTTATTATATGATGGGATATTATAATGCGTCACTGATGTATCTTAATGAAATATTTGATGAGAATATTACCGGAGAGATCGAAGAAAACTCCCTCCAGCTTGCTGCGAAGATCTATATAAATAAGAAGAACTGGGATAAACTCGCTGATATCGGAGAACGGCTCTCTTCAAAGTACCCCGAACATCCCTTCATAGAAAAAATAAACGCCTACATAACGAATTGATAATGAGATTGGGAATACTCGGTGGCACCTTTGATCCAATCCATTATGGCCACATTAGGATGGCAGAATATTGCCGCGATAAACTTCGCCTGAACAAAATATATTTTATCCCTGCTGGCAATCCGCCCCACAAAAAACCACAAATATCTTATGATTTGAGAGTTCAGATGCTTCATCTGGCTCTAAATGGAAACCTCCATTTTGAGATCAAAGAACTTGAAAAGCAGGAACAGGCACGAAATTATACATATACCTACTATACCCTGCAAAAATTAAGAATTGAACATCCAAATGATGAACTCTACTTTCTTATGGGCGAAGATAATGTTTCTGAAATTTCAACATGGTTTAAATATAATGAAATGCTCAATCTGGCTCAATTTATCATTATAAACAGACCGGCAAACCCGAAGAATCATTCACATGATTTTTCTTTCAGCAGAGAACTTACTTTCCTGGAGATGCCGAAAATTGACATCTCTTCCCATTGTATCCGTAATATGTGTTCCAAAGGACAGTCAATAAAAGGACTTGTACCCGATAAGGTTGAAGATTTTATTGAAAACAATAGTTTATATATAGAGGTAACATGACAAAAAATGTGTATTATTTCGGTAAAATAAAAACCGATGGAAATAAAACAATGAAGGAAATTCTAGGCGGAAAGGGAGCAAACCTAGCAGAAATGTCTAATCTAGGAATTCCTGTTCCCCCAGGTTTTACCTTATCAACGGAAATATGCGATTATTTCAACAAATATAACCAGCACTATCCCGAAAATTTGAAGAAGGAGGTCGAAGATAACCTTCACTTTTTGGAAAAAGAAATTAATATGAAATTTGGAGATGCTCACAAGCCGCTTCTTCTTTCAGTTCGTTCCGGTGCTGCTGTGTCCATGCCCGGCATGATGGATACGATCCTCAATCTCGGGCTCAATGATGAATCAGTTAAGGGTTTTGCTGAAACCACTGAAAACGCAAGATTTGTCTGGGATGCCTACCGCAGACTCATTCAAATGTTTGGAAATGTTGTTCATCAAATTGATTCTGAGCTCTTTGAAGATGTACTTACACGTATCAAGAACATAAAAAAAGTTACACTTGATATTGACCTGAACGCCGATGATCTTAAGCTGGTTGTCGAGCAATATAAAGAAATCTATAAAGAAGAAATGGGTGAGGAATTCCCTCAAAATCCTTACGATCAACTCTGGTCAGCGATCGATTCGGTTTTCAATTCATGGAGTAACGCTCGGGCAATAAAATATCGTGAACTGAACAATATAACTGGGCTTCTCGGCACTGCGGTGAATGTCCAGACAATGGTCTTCGGGAATATGGGTGAAGACTGTGCCACAGGTGTTGCCTTCACGCGTGATCCTTCTACAGGAGAGGATAGATTCTTTGGAGAATTTCTCGTTAATGCTCAGGGTGAAGATGTTGTTTCGGGTATTCGAACTCCTCAGGAAATTACTAAAGAAAATTCAATACAATGGGCAAAAAATAATGATATTCCTCCAAATGAAAGAATTGAAAAGTATCCTTCTCTTGAAGAATTAATGCCCGCGGCTTACAAAGAACTTTTTAAGATTCAGAAAAAATTGGAAGACCATTACAAAGATATGCAGGATCTTGAATTCACTATTCAGAAAGGCACTCTGTTCATTCTTCAAACGCGAACCGGCAAGCGTACAGCAAATGCAGCAGTAAAAATCGCAGTTGATATGGTGAAAGAAGGAATGATTTTAAAAGATACCGCCTTGATGCGAATTCAACCTGAACAATTAGAACAGCTACTGCACCCTAGTTTCAGTGAAGATGAGAAAAAGAAAGCTTTTGATGAAGGGAGATTTCTTGCAAAGGGTCTGCCAGCATCCCCAGGAGCAGCAGTTGGAAAGGTGGTTTTCTTTGCAGAAGATGCAGTTAAGTGGAAAGAGCGAAATGAGAAAACCATTCTGGTCAGAATTGAAACTTCCCCGGAAGATATTGCTGGTATGGATGCGGCACAAGGAATATTGACGGCACACGGCGGAATGACCTCTCACGCCGCGGTCGTAGCCCGCGGAATGGGAAAGTGCTGTGTAGCAGGATGCGGCGATATCAATATCGATCTTAAAGAAAAGAAATTCTTTGTGAATGACCACGTGATAAAAGAGGGTGATTTCATTTCTATTGATGGCTCTACCGGTGAAGTATTTGAAGGTAAGATCGGCACAAAATCCCCAGAATTTTCCGAAGAATTTGAGCAGCTTATGAAATGGGCAGATAAAAAAGCTCGATTACACGTCCATGCAAATGCTGATACTCCAAAGGATTCCAGTATTGCGCTTGACTTTGGCGCTGTGGGAATCGGATTATGCAGAACGGAGCACATGTTCTTTGGAGAGAACAGGATCGATTTCGTCCGTGGTATGATCCTTGCTGATTCTCCTGAAGAAAGAAAATATCCTCTCGAAGAACTGAAGAAGAATCAGATCGAGGATTTTAAAGGTATTCTCAAAGTCATGCAGGGCTTTCCTGTAACGATCCGCCTGCTGGATCCACCACTTCACGAATTTCTTCCTGACCTGCAGGATGAAGAAGAGATCCAGAAATTGAGCAAGAAATTCAACAAATCAGCTCAAGATATAAAGGCGAGGATCAATCAACTCAAGGAATTTAATCCAATGCTCGGGCATCGGGGTTGCCGTCTGGGTATAACCTTCCCGGATATATATGATATGCAGATCGAGGCAATTATTGAATCCGCATGCAAACTCAAAGAAAAAGGGATCGACTCCAAACCGGAAATTATGATACCCCTCGTCAGTGACGTGAATGAATATACCTTCATTGAGAAACGTGCCAGAGAAATTGCTACTCGCATTATTGAAAAAAGTGGCGTCGAGCTTAAATATAAAGTTGGCACAATGATTGAGATACCTCGTGCATGTCTTGTAGCCGATGAGATTGCCGAGTATGCAGAATTTTTCTCTTTTGGTACGAATGACCTTACACAAATGGGATTTGGCTTTTCCCGCGATGATGCCGTAAAATTCCTTAAACCATACGGAGAGATCGGCATCCTTGACAGTGATCCCTTCCAGGTGTTAGACCAGAAGGGTATTGGTGAACTTATCAAAATTGCTATTGAAAAAGGAAGAAAAACAAATCCTAAATTAATAATCGGTATGTGCGGGGAACACGGTGGAGAATCAAGTTCGATTGAATTTTGTCACAAAGTGGGCTTGAATTACGTGAGCTGCTCACCCTTCCGTGTACCTATCGCTCGCCTTGCTGCAGCACAAGCTGCAATTAAAAATCCAAAAAAATGAATATTATTCAGTTCTTTAATAAACGCATAAAACTTATGAATATACTCGATCTCAAATTAGCGCAGATCGTTGCAGCACTTGTTATGTGGATCGTGATCAAGATATTTCCGGTGCTCACAAAAGTTGACTATATTTGGCTCATTATACCAATAGTATTCATCTCGATTCGTTTATTTTATATAGTCTTTGCTAAGAAAGAAGCATAAATTTAGGTCGGGTGATTAGCTCAGCCGGTTAGAGCGCTACGTTCACATCGTAGAGGTCACTGGTTCGAATCCAGTATCACCCACCATTTTTACAACCCGTAAAAAGAAATTACAAGCAAATATGCTTGTTGTTTATTTGACAAACTATTTTCCAATTAAAAATGTTGAGAATATGAAAATCGAAAAGAATAAATATTATGCAGTACTTACAGGGGATATCATCAAGTCGTCGAGTCTTCATTATAGTACTAGAAGAAAATTATACAACACAATTAAAAGTATTTCAGATTTATTAAGAATAAAATATAAGCAAATTATACCATATGATATTGATATTTTTAGAGGTGATAGCTGGCAATTATTAATAACCGATCCAGTATTCTCATTGAGGATTGCGTTGTTAATAAGGGTATTACTAAAAATTTTAATGGAGAACATTATGATTGATTCTAGAATAGCAATTGGTATTGGGACCATTGACTTTATTTCTGAGCAGAATTTATCTTCAAGTGATGGTGATGCATTCCGTTCTTCGGGCTTGTCTTTGGAAAATAATCCAAAGCAGTTTAACCTGACATTTTCAATCTCACAACCTCGATATCGAATTTATTCTGATTTATTTGATATCATCATAAAACTAACTGATTTTCATGTCAATAAATCTACATTACAACAGACAAGGGCATTATATGGTGCCTTAAGTAAACTTACGCAAATGCAAACAGTAAAAAACGTTTTTCAAAATTCAATTACCCAACAAGCGGTAGCTGATCATCTCAACAAAGCTGGATGGCTATATATAAAATATGCTTTAAATTTCTTTGAAAAACAAGTTAATGAACTTTTAATGGGCATTTAGGGGATATATATGAGTAAATTTATGTATACTGTATTTCTATTACTATTTTCCTCTCATGTGCTTTATTTCTTTATAATTCGAGATCGTTTTGCATCAATATCTAAGCACATTATGGTTTATCTAATAGTAAATTCATTATTTATAGCTTTATTATCGTATATTTATTTAGGAATTTTTCAATTAATATATTTACCTGTTATAATTTTTTTAATCTATTTCATTATCAATTATTTATCATTACGAATTTTAATAAATTCTAAAACTACTTTTTTTGTAATTCAAGTTTTCTATATAATATCATTTTTTTCTTTTTCATTCTGGATTTCACAAAATTATTGTTACGGCAATATTATATGGACACGATATTTAAACAAAGAGATATTATTATTGAATATATTGATTATTGGGTTAATCGTTAATACAAAAGTTAATGGGATTATTATTGAATTTTGTCTAAAGCCTTATAGAAAAAAAGAATGTCATGAAAATGATTCAAAAAAATGTGGAACAATAATTGGATACTTAGAAAGAAGCCTCATCTTTTTCTTTGTTCTTATTGATGTTCCAATTGCAATTGGCTTTTTAATTGCAGCAAAATCTTTCCGTTTTGGTTACATTAAAGAAGTATATAACCGGAAAGAAACTGAATATATTATTATCGGTACATTATATAGTTATCTTTTGGGTCTGATTGTTTCTTATACGTGCAAATATTTATTCGTGAGCCTTTAATGACATTAAGAAATACTAACGCTGTCGAATCAACATTATTGTCAAAAAAAAACTTGATTCATTCTTACCTACACAAAATTTGATGCAAAATATTTGGAGTTCCTATTGTCCCTTGTAACCGGCTTAAAAAAGAAATTAGCTAAAACACATAACTCATTCATCAAGCGTATTGCGGAGATCGTACAGTTAAGTGGCAGAGTTGATGAAGAGCTCATTGAAGATATTGAAGATATCCTCATTCAGGCAGATCTCGGTGTTTCTATAACGGGCAAAATTATCTCACAACTAGAAGAGCAAATACGACTGCATAAGCTATCAAATACAGAGCAGGTGTTTAGTGCACTTGAGAATATCATCATTACTATTCTCCATGATGAATACAAAGATGTTGATGCCATTGATTTCAATCCCAAAGAGAAGCCCTATGTTTTGCTTTTTATCGGAGTGAACGGTGTGGGTAAAACTACAACCATTGCCAAATGTGCGCATCGTTTCAAAAATAACGGCAAGAAAGTTCTCCTTGTTGCAGGTGACACTTTCCGAGCTGCAGCAATCGAGCAGCTCGAATTCTGGGCAAAGAGAATTGGTGTTGCAATCATCGGACAAGAATACGGCTCTGATCCCTCTTCGGTTATTTTTAACGCAATGCAGTCTGCAAAAGCCCAGTCCTACGATGTAGTGCTAATTGATACTGCGGGCAGACTTCATACAAAAATTAATTTAATGAGGGAACTCGAAAAGATCGAACGGACTATTCAGAAACACATATCTGATGCACCTCATCAGGTACTGCTTGTCATCGATGCCACAACCGGCCAGAATGGCGTTCAGCAAGCAACTAAATTCCTCGAATCCATACCGATCGACGGTATTATACTCACGAAACTTGACGGCACTGCTAAAGGTGGTGTAGCTTTTGGTATCAAAGACAGTCTTCAGATACCGATCAAAGCCATCGGAGTTGGCGAACAAATGGATGATCTGAAGGACTTTGATGCGACAGAATTCGTGAAAGCAATTTTTGAATAATGAATATTTTTAATTTTCCATTTTGCATTTTAAATTTTAAATTCCCAAAGGACTGATTATGTGTGCAAAAACCTTTAAGGGTGGTATCCATCCGTATGATTATAAGCATTTCTCGAATCATAAAGTTATTGAGAAATTTCCTGCACCCGAAAAACTATATATACCGTTAATTCAGCATATCGGACGCCCTGCTGTCCCGATCGTCAAGGTCGGAGATGAAGTGAAAAAAGGGCAAAAGATCGCTGATGCTGACGGATTTGTTTCCATTCCTATGCATAGTCCCGTTTCCGGCAAGGTTACTAAGATCAGACCTTATCCACATCCAACCGGCACGATTCAACATGCAATTGAGATTGAGAATGACGGAAATTACGAATGGATATCCGAACTTCAAGATGATGAGCAATATTTTTCATTAAGTGGCGAAGAAATGAAAGAGCGCATTCAGGAAGCCGGTATCTGCGGTATGGGTGGCGCCGGATTTCCTACTCATGTAAAGCTTTCTCCTCCTGTTAACCGTCCGATAGATACAGTCATTCTGAACGGTGTGGAGTGCGAACCATATCTCACCTCAGATCATCGCCTGATGCTCGAACATCCTGAAGAGGTCATTGCGGGTCTGCGCATCATAATGAAAGTGCTGGGCGCAAAGCGGGGATACATTGGCATCGAGCTCAATAAAAAAGATGCTATCATAATTTTTAAACAAATGCTTCGGGATCAAAAAAATATCAATGTTATACCATGTCAGCTTCGTTACCCACAGGGGGCAGAAAAGCAACTGATCTTTGCAGCCACAAAACGCAAAGTACCTGCTGGCGGACTTCCAATGGATGTAGGAGTTGTTGTTCAAAATGTGGGAACTGCGTTTGCAATATATGAAGCGCTGCGTTATCATAAACCTCTCATTGAGAGAATTACTACAATAAGCGGTTCCATCGTAAATGAGCCCAAAAACCTGAAAGTGCCAATTGGAACACCTCTTTCTCAACTGCTTGAATTCTGCGGTGGAACATCTGAGGACATAGGAAAAATAATTTCCGGCGGTCCTATGATGGGTTTTGCACTTCCCGATCTGGAAGCACCGGCAACAAAGACGACTTCGGGTTTTGTATTCATGAGTAATAAAGAAGTAGTTGATACTACAGAAGCTCCTTGTTTGCGTTGTGGACGCTGTGTCGATGCATGTCCGATGAACCTTTTGCCAACCTTCATTGCTGATAAAGTGAAAAACGGACAATATGAAGAAGCTATGAAATTGGGAGTTCTTGATTGTATTGAATGCGGTTCGTGCGGCTTTGTGTGCCCTTCACATATTCAGCTTGTGCAATGGATCAAGATCGGCAAAATCGAAGCAAATAAACTTAAACGCCAAGATAAATAGTTTTTGGAGGTTTTGAACGTGAGTTTAGTGAATGTTTCTTCTTCTCCGCACCTGCATGAACAGGTAAATGTTCGCCGGGTGATGTGGACTGTTGTTATCGCTCTTCTACCTGCACTTATTGCTGCATACATTTTCTTTGGATGGAGATCGATCTGGATAACCATTCTTGGAGTGGTTGCTGCTGTGGGAACAGAAGCCCTGGTGCAATTTTCAACAAAAAGACCTATAACAATTTCTGATGGAAGCGCAGTCGTTACAGGAATGCTCCTCGCTTTCAATCTTCCACCTCTTTCGCCGTGGTGGATACCTGTTGTGGGTTCTATTTTCGCTATCACTATTGGAAAGCAGATTTTTGGTGGACTGGGCTATAATCCTGTCAATCCTGCGCTTCTTGGTCGTGCCTTTCTTATGGCATCCTGGCCTATTCAGATGACAACAGGTTGGGCAACAAAGCTTGCTAATGCCGGCGTTGCAACTGTTTCGGGGCTCAAGCAAACTTTGATAACCGGTGGAAATGCTCAGCTTCAAAATCTGATAACTTCTGCCACTCCTCTTAATCTCGCTCAACAGATTCGCGGTGATATCATTGCGGGAACAGCTGGGGATTCTGCCAGGACTATTTTTCACCAGCTTTCATCCTTGGATTATATCAAAGACCTTTTCTGGGGTAATATTGGCGGATGTATCGGCGAAGTATCGGCTGCTGCTATTATACTTGGAGCTGCTATTCTTGTGTACAAGCATTACATCGAATGTCGGATACCTATTGGTTACATCGGAACTGTCGCCTTCCTGAGCTGGATGATTGGCGGAATTGACGGGCTTTTCTCCGGTCCAATTTTATTCCACATTTTCTCTGGCGGTCTTATTCTTGGCGCTTTCTTTATGGCTACGGACATGGTCACATCTCCTGTTACAAAAAAAGGACGGCTCATCTTTGGCATTGGGTGTGGACTACTTACAGTCGTGATCCGCACCTGGGGAGGTTATCCTGAAGGAGTGTGCTATTCCATTCTCATTATGAACATCGCTACACCGCTAATTGACAGGTTAACCCCGCAAAAACCCTTTGGGTATAGAAAGAAATTCAATAAGTAATCATATATTTTTGAGGATAGTATGAAAGATTTTATTCGTCCCGCTCTGGTCTTGCTAGTCATTTGTTTGATCTCGGGTGCAATTCTTGCTTTTATTTATCAACAAACCGCACCGCTCATTGCTGAGAATAAGCTGAAAGCAGAAGAAGCTGCACGCATACTGGTCCTGCCCGATGCTGAATTCTTTAAGCCGGTTTCGGATAGCAGTGAGGTGCTTTATTATGAAGGATACAATGCAGACAGCACGCTTGTTGGTTATATTTTTTCCTGTGTGCAGTACGGGTATAGTAGCGATGTAAAAACAATTGTCGGACTTACTCCCGAGCTTATGATCAATGCGATCACTGTTGTATCACAGGCAGAAACTCCCGGGCTCGGTGCGAACTGCACAAGAGAAGATTTTACTGCTCAATTTACCGGTAAAAATCCTGATAATATCTATGTTGATAAAGACGGTGGTGATATTCAATCCCTTACCGGTGCGACCATCACTACACGCGCTGTCACCAATGCAATTCGTGAAACTTTTCAAAAGCTTCGTGATAGATTATAGGCGAGGAGAATAATGAAAGCAATTCAAGAATTTACAAAAGGCATCATAAAAGAAAATCCTGTTTTCGTTATGGCACTTGGTTTATGCCCTACTCTTGCGGTCAGCACCTCTGTACAGAATGCCATTGGAATGGGCGCTGCTGCAACCTTTGTTCTCCTTTGCTCAAATATCTTTATCTCACTTATCAAAAATTTTATTCCAAGCAAAGTCCGTATTCCTTGTTATATTTTAGTGATCGCCTCCTTTGTTACAATTGTTGATATGGTCATGGAGGCATACGTCCCGCCACTTCATAAAAGTCTCGGGATTTTCATTCCTCTCATTGTGGTGAATTGTATAATTCTTGGAAGAGCAGAAGCATTTGCAAGCAAGAATGGAGTCTTCAGATCCATGCTGGACGGACTTGGAATGGGGCTTGGTTTTATGCTTGCAATTATTATAATTGCTTCGATAAGGGAAATTCTGGGTGTCGGTACGATCCTTGATATTCGAATTCTTCCCGCTTCATACAAGCCGATGATCGTTGCTATTCTTCCTCCAGGCGCTTTTATTACGATAGGTCTTTTAATGGGTTTATTAAATATTTTTCAAAACAAGAAGAAATCTAAGGCATAGATTAACAAGGAGCATTAATGGATTTCTCAACACTTTTTTTAATTATTATCGGTTCAATATTTATTAATAACTTTGTGATCCATCGTTTTCTGGGCTTATGCCCCTACATTGGTGTTTCAAAGAATATGGACTCGGCATTCGGCATGGGCATGGCAGTTATCTTCGTGATGACTATGGCTTCGACAATTACATGGCTTATCTATACATTTTTCCTCAATAAAGCAACAAGTATTTTTGGTCTTGACCTGACCTTCCTTCGCACAATCGCATTCATTCTCAGTATTGCCGTGCTTGTCCAATTTGTCGAGATGGTTATAAAAAAAGCTGCACCTGAACTTTATAAAGCGCTCGGTATCTACCTCCCTCTTATCACTACGAACTGCGCAGTGCTTGGTGTTTCGATTTTAAATATTAATAGCTTTTTTAAAATAGACGGTACTCCAGTTTCCGCTAGTTTTATCAAATCAATTATTCAGGGAGCTTCAGCAGGAGTTGGTTTCACGCTTGTTCTCGTGCTCATGGCTGGCATTCGCGAACGTCTTGAATACAGTAAAGTTCCCAAATCAATGAAGGGAATGCCCATTTCATTTATTATTGCAGGTTGTATGGCTCTTGCCTTTCTCGGATTTTCCGGAATGAAATTTTAAAAGGAGCACACATGTTATTGGTTTCCATAATTGTTTTAAGCGTTCTTGGTATTTTATTTGGTATCGCACTCTCATTTGCTTCAAAGGTATTTCATGTGGACATTGATCCTAAAATTGAACATATCGAAGAAGTACTTCCCGGAGTAAATTGTGGTGCCTGCGGCTATCCGGGTTGCACAGGATATGCAAAAGCAATTGTCGTATCCGGTGCCGATCCCACGTTGTGTGCACCCGGCGGGCATGATGTAGCCATACAGATCGCAAAGATCATGGGAACAAAAGCAAGTAAAAAAGAGAGAAATATTGCAGTTATCCACTGCCAAAGTGGTGGGATCAATAACACGAATATCAAATTTGAGAATAAGGGTATCCCTACCTGCCAGGCAGCGATATTACTTTCCAATGGGCAGAATGCCTGCACCTATGGCTGTCTTGGTTATAATGACTGCTATCGCGTATGTCCCTTTGATGCAATCTCCATCGACGAAAATAATATGCGAATTATTGACGAGGATAAATGCACAGGATGCGGAAAATGCGTTGAGGCATGTCCTCGGGATCTTATTGAGCTCGTGCCTATCAGCAAGAAAGTTCATATTCAGTGCATGTCTCATGATAAGGGTAAGGATGCGAAAGCAAAATGCGGGAATAACACAGCTTGTATCGGCTGCGGTCTTTGTGTGAAGAAATGCCCGATCGACGCGATCACACTTGAAAACAATCTTGCCACAATCAATTATGAAAAGTGCGTGTCCTGCGGTTTGTGTGCAACAGTATGCCCAACAAAAGCTATCGAAGACAGGATACAATCCCGTCCTCAACCCATTATCATCGAAGAGAAATGTATCGGCTGTACGATATGTGCTAAGAAATGTCCAGTGAACGCAATCGATGGGGAATTGAAAAAAGCTCACAAAATTGATGAGGAGAAGTGTATTCGGTGTGGTATTTGTATCGATGTCTGTCCGAAGAAAGCGATAGAAGTAAAGTCCTGACGAACATTATCTCGTTACGAAGTTGAACTTGGTAACGAGTTTTTTTAATCCAATATTTAACTATTTTTTAAACTGCTTGATCCATCAAAAAATAATAAATTGACATAAAAAATGATCTTTTGAAATTTTATTTCATTATGGATAATAAATTAAAAAACATCGTATTAAAATTAAAAGAAGAATTACCTCTACTTAAGACTCAATATAATGTGGCCACTCTTGAAGTATTTGGTTCTTTTGTGCGAAATGAACAAGAGTCAAACAGTGATTTAGATATTTTAGTGTCATTCTCAAAAGCTCCTTCTCTATTTAAGTTTATTGAATTGGAAGATTATTTAAGTGAGCTGCTCGGTGTAAAAGTTGATTTGGTAATGAGAAGTTCATTAAAACCAAATATAGGGCAAAAAATATTAGCTGAAGCTCAATCTATAATATGAAAGATAAAGACAGAATAATAATCGATTATCTTAACGATATTTTAGAATCGATAATCAATATAAAATCATTCATACACGACATGGATTTCCTAACCTTTCAAGAAGATAAAAAATCACAATACGCTGTAATTCGTGCTTTAGAAATAATTGGTGAAGCATCAAAAAAAATACCAAAAGTAATACAGAAGACTTATTCCGATATTCCATGGCGATTTATGTCTGGTATGAAAGATAAATTAATTCACGATTACTTCGGTGTTGATACTCAGGTGGTTTGGAATACAATAACAGAAGATATTTTAAGTTTAGAAGATGGAATAAAAAAGCTGGTTTCAGATTATTCACATTAATAAACAAATTTTTTATTCTATAAATTGTTGTACTCGTCACTAAGTTGAACTTGGTGGTGTTTTTTTAATCCGGGATTTATCAGTTATAAAAATTACTTAATCAAGCAAGATAAAATATTTGACAGGGAAATTGAGATTTAATTTGTTAGATTTGCAAATGAGGATTAAATATTAAGTTATAAAAATGAAGAAAAAAGTAATATTGCATATTTGTTCATATACTGCTTTACTAAGCAGTACAATATGTGCACGGAGGTAATATTTATGAAACTCGGCGTTAAAATTATTATCATAATTCTTGTAATATTAATTCTATTCTGGCTTATAACTCAACCAAAGAAATCAGTTGTAATCAATGTTCTATGGATACCACCATATCCAAATTCTCTTAAAAATGAACCTGGATATACTCCCGGTATAAGTGACAGAGAACAAATTGTATACGGAGTTTATTATGTTTGGGGTGGAAAACGTCAAGAATTGCCTTGGTGGATAATTATGAGATTAGATGATTTCAATTGGAGAGTTATTGAAGCTGCAAATAGTGATAATTATAAAATTAGCTCAAAGTATAATTCAATTTTTGATAAAAATTGGATTGACCGGGGATTCAATCGCGTACAAAGAACAAGATTACAAATAATCCAGCATATTCTATTTGGCACCGAGCATGACTTTGGAATAGAAAAAAAAGCATTGTTCAAAATATATAAACTGATTGAAATACAAGGGAAATATGAAAAAAATGACGAAGATCTGTTTGACTCAATGAAACAATATCTCAATAAAAATCCAGAAATGGGTATATTTTGTACACCAGATAGAGACTTTTATGATGAGGACTTCAAAAAAATAGAAGAAGAATACAAAAACTCAATAAAATAAATATTTTTCTGATATTTCTAAAAATAAACAGACAATTCTTAAAAATTTACTATTATTACGGTGTATCTATCGATTGTATAAACTGCTCATTCAGCCGACAAAATAATTGACAGGGAAAATACAATTTTATCAATTCGTTTTGTAGTTTTAAAATGTTAATATTAAGGACAAGTGTTAGGAAATTTTACGTTAACAATATGGTGATATACTGCGAAGTTTCGCAGGATGTGAGTCTTTTAAAAGTATTAATATGGGATTGATTATCAAGCAAGACCACACAACTTGGTGCAGAGAATCTCTGATGGAATTCGATTTACTACGGGCGTATCTCGCAGGACTGAAGCAACACCTAGTCAATGAGGGGAAGCGATTTCACAATGACATTGAAACCGTGGTGTTAGATGAAAATGATGAGTACCCTCGCGTAGTAAGTTTCTTCAGGGGATTGGATGATGAAACTTGGGCACTAGAGCATGTGTTTACCCAGCACTTCCCAAACCTCTTGCTTCGATCCACGCTTGTATCTTTTTATGCATTTATCGAAATAACTCTTGACACTCTATGTTATCGGTTCTTTCGATATTTAAAATTAAGTGTGTCTGTCAGCGATATGAAAGACAAAGGAATCAACAGAGCAAAGCGATATCTCTCCAAGCTATGCAACATTGATTTCAATACTCTGTCATCATGGCAAGAACTAAAAAATATTGCAAAAGTACGTAACCTTATAACCCATGCCGACAGTCGTATAAACGCTTCACCCAGCCATACTTCATTGCTTTCATATGTAGAAAGCAGTCCGTTTCTACGTCTTGATGGCGACGAGTTAATTCTAAGTCCAGAATACATAGAACATTTTTTGAATGTTATTCAAAACCTGATAGAAGAAATTGGAAGTCAAATCAAAACCTAGCAAACTATCCCATACGACGGTTTATGATGTTAACGAGTACGTTATATGACTAAACAAACTATATTTATGGTTACTATAATACAGAAATCGTATAATTAAGGTCTAAATTTATAAAAAACTTTTCCGTAGCGATTATTTTTCTTGTTATCAATTAACTAATTATTCCTCGCTACTAACTTGAACTTTCAAAGAACTAGCTTAACCAACTCAATACTATAATAAATCCAAAGCGTACAACCTTTCGATCATCCGTTTTATTATTTATATAGGGAGGAGTACTATGAATGTACTTGTTTACAATTACGAAATATTCTTCGGCTTCAAGGTTAAAAGTGATAAGTCAATTGTGAAATGATGTAAATTGAATTTTATCAAAGTTTGAAACCTCATCCCCCGATGAAATACTCAGCAAGCTAAATTTCACGGGGTAAACTAACCTTCTCCCAGTTGAGGAGAAGGCAATATAAGGAATGCCAAAATTCAATTACCATTTCCGATCTAAGCTTTACTCGACACTAGGTCTTTTATCTCTCCAGGAATTTAATAAACAACACGCTCGACTATATCCGGTTCGTCATCCACCACTGCAACATGTTTTTTATTCATTTTCAGTCGTATGCTTATATTCGGTTGTGACTTCCTTTGGCATAAAGCGGACTTTATCAAATGGCTGTACAAGAGAGGTTGCAATATTGAGAAGATGTGCAGCAATTCTCTTTAGATACCGAATATATAATGCTGCAACCACAGCATTCTGAACTTTCAAACCAACATCTTCAGTCATAAGCTGATGAAGAAGGATCTCGCATCTTCCGGTTAATCTTTTATTGATAACAGTTTCTGCAACATCCTTGTCATACTCTTCAAAAGCTTTGCTCACAACATCAAACATGTGCTCTACCTCCAACTCAATTTCGGTCAGCTCATCATCGAGAATTCCTGCATCAAGTTTTATATTTGCTGCTCGGGCAAGTTCAAGGATGTTAGTAGTATAGTCGCCCACTCTCTCAATGTCTATTACTATTCCGATAAGAATTATCGCACCGGGTGTGTCCATAGCACCTGTGGCTGAGAGATGTATTAAAACTTTCTTTCGCACAGCACGTTCCGTTTTATCGACCTTTCTTTCCTCGTAAAATATATCAATATCAGGATGAGGGACCTCTCTTCCTCGAAGTTGAGCGCTAGCATTATCAAACATATTATTTGCCCGATTAAGCATAACACAGGCGTCCATGTGTGCCTCTTTATAGAGATTACTCTTTTTGAATAATTTAATTAATTCTTTTAACATATATGCCTCGAATATGAGTATTTCTTCATTATCTCGTAATTATAAGAAAAAGTATCGGAATAGCAAAAAATACCAAAACGATAAACAATATTGGATATATCTTGCTTTTCATTGTCAAATTTGAAATCCAGAGCGCTATCTTTATCGGGATCATTCTTATCGGTTTCAAGGGCAGTATCAGCATCATTCCAAGTATGTTAAATGTAAAATGAGAAAGTGCAACTACGAGCGCAGCAGGCGATCCCGTTGCCATAGCTGCCAATAAGGTGGTCACTGTTGTTCCGATATTCGCGCCCACTGTATAGGGAAAAATCTGATAGATATTTACAATACCTGCACCTGCCAGAGGTACCATAATTGAAGTCGTGATCGAGCTGCTTTGGACGATGGCGGTCAGAACCAAACCGAGAAGCAGTGCAAGCACACCATTGCGGAAAATGTAATCGGAAAAGAAATTTTCAACCTTGCCTATAACCAATTGTCGGATGACTTTTACCATATATTTTAATGCAATAAATAGGAATATCATAGCTACAACAAGGATCAATATCTGTGCGACAGATTGAGGAAATAATTTCTGTAATAATCCCGGTGAAGCATCAGGGAACTTGGGATCATAAAGAAATCCTACAATGGGTTTTGTGATCACTCCAATTGGGCTTTTGAATTCTGCACCTCGAATATTTGCGTGCAGAATAAAGGATCCAAGCTTAAGAGATATTTTTTCAATGAGCCCGAAATATATTTCTAACGGCAAAAGAATAGCCACTGTAAGAATATTGAAAATGTCGTGTACTATCGCACAGCTATAAGCTCTCTTAAATTCATCTGTTCTTGAGATGTGCCCAAGCGATACAAGGGTATTTGTAATGGTTGTTCCAATATTTGCTCCCATTATGATAGGGATGGCTATGCGTATAGAATCAGGACCAAGAATATTACTGGCAACTAAACCCACGACAATTGACGTTGTAGTAGAAGAACTCTGCACAATACTTGTGGTCAAAATACCAATAATCAATCCCATTATAGGATTGCTTACGCTTGCGATAAGATTTTCGGACAATCCCCGAAAGCTCTTGAAGCCGGCTCCCATCATCACAATACTGAGGAAGAAAAAATAGATCAGTATGATCAGCAGGAGGATTTTATAAATTCTTTTCAGATTTGTAGTGTTCTGGTCTGGCATTTATATTTCTGTTAACAAATTCGTGGAGTTTGTTCGCGTGAGAGGAGTGGTAATATTCTCTTTGCTCCGATATACGTCTTTAAATATAATTTTGGTTCATCTGATCTTTCTGCAACCCGTCCTATAATCTGTGCGTTGCTCCCCAAAGGTTCATTATGTAATATTTTCAGTACTTTATCAGTTTCATCTTGGGGACAAATTATGACAGCCCTGCCTTCACATGCCATATACAGCGGATCGATTCCAAGCGCATCGCACACTCCGGACACACTATCTTTTATAGGTAATTTCTCTTCTTCGAGCACAATATTCACATTTGATGCAGATGCTATCTCATTAAGTATAGATGCCAGCCCTCCACGAGTAGGGTCTCTCAAAGCATGAATTATCACGCCCTGCTCTAAAAGTGCTTTTATAAGAGGTGCAACATTTGCGCAATCTGACTTTAAAGACGACTCGAATCCATTCCTGAAAGCCATGATCGCTGCGCCGTGATCTCCAATATCCCCTGTGATAATGACCGCATCATCAGGCATTGCATTATGTGAAGATATTGCAGTGTTTGTAATTATTTCTCCAAAACCTGCTGTATTGATAAATATCTTATCCATCTTGCCCCTGCTCACAATTTTTGTGTCTCCCGCAATGATAGAGATATTCCCCTTTTTTGTCTCGTCCCTAATAGAAATAAGTATTTTTTTGAGATCATCAAAACCAAATCCCTCTTCAATGATAAGAGAAAGTGTAATATACTTGGGGATCGCTCCAACCATTGCGAGGTCATTTATCGTCCCGCAGATAGCCAGTTTCCCAATGTTGCCACCCGGGAAAAATATAGGATCGATCGTGTAGCTATCCGTAGTAATAGCTGCTTTTCCTTCAACTGCATAAAAGACTCCGCTATCTTCTCCATGATTAATAACAACGTGGCTGAGTGTTCTATAAATAATATCAAGTAATTCCTTACTCTGCCTACCACCGCTTCCATGAGAGAGAAGAATTGTATTATTTCCCATCATTCTCCATATTTATAATATGCTGCGCATGCGCCTTCGAAAGAGACCATGCATGGTCCGATTGGATTTTCCGGCGTGCATTTTTTTCTGAATAAAGTACAATCAAGAGGTGATTTCCTCCCTGCAATGATATCCCCACAGATGCAGGCACTTTGAACAACTTCATCTTTCACCTTGATTTGAAATCTCTTTTCAGCATCAAAGGATGAAAACTCTTCATTCAGGCATAATCCGCTTGTAGGAATTGTGCCGAATCCTCGCCATGGAACATCACATTCCTGAAAAACTACTGAGATCAATTCTTGGGCTGCTCTATTACCCTCTGGTTTAACCATTCTTGTATATCTATTATCAACAGCTGGGGAATTAGTTTGGATTTGTGAAACAAGCGATTGAATTCCAAGTCCGAGATCAACGGGCTCAAACCCGGCTACAGTGCAGGGAATTCTATACTCCCGAGGAATAAACTCATAAGGTTCAGAACCGATTATCACACTGACATGCCCCGGCATGATCATTCCATCAATCTCACCTTGTAATTCAGAAAGAAGAAACCGTAAAACATTGGGCATTGTTTTCACCAGACAGAGAATGCTTATATTTTTAAGGTTTTGTGCATAGGCATCTAAGACCAAACTGGCAATAACAGGAATGGTCGTTTCAAATCCAATGGCAATGAATATTACTTCCTTGGATGTGTTGCGTGCTATATTGAGTGCATCAAGAGGACTGTACACGACATCGACAGTCGCGCCTTTTGCGATTTCTTTTTCCAAACTCGAATAACTACCGGGCACTTTTATCAGATCTCCGAATGTAACAATATGATGTCCCTGTCGTGCTAAATAAATTATCTTATCAACGTCTTGAGCTGAAGTTACGCATACTGGGCATCCGGGACCGGAGAGGAATTTAATTGAATCTTTAAAGTAATGCCGAAAACCATATTTCAGGATCGATACAGTATGTGTGCCGCAAACTTCCATAAATTTCAATGGAAGGGCTTTTCCATCCAATGCAGCGACGTCATTCTTGATTTTTTGTAGAAGAGGTTTTAGATCAGGATTTTTTCGGAACTTATTGCTCATAGATCACTCTTCGGCTTGGCATAGTTCGGCGAGTAATTCAAGAGTCTCTTTTGCATCCTCCTGGTTTACCCTTTGAATAGCAAAACCTGCATGAACAAGTACATATTCATCGATATCAACATCTTCGATAATGCGTATGTCTATCTCTTTTTTCATGCCGAAGACATCTGCAATGGCTTTGTTTCCTTCTTTCGAAATAATTCTATATGGTACTGCCAAACACATTATAACCTGCTTTTTAAAAGATATGAATAAACCTGACCGAGTGCGATGCCCGCATCATTTGGTGGTACTTTTTCGTTCCAAAATAACTTAAAATCACTGCCGGAAAATACTCTTTTTATCATATTAACAAGCACGACATTCTGAAACACACCGCCTGAAAGTGCTACTTCATCTATGCCGAATTCACTCTTCATTTTTTTGCACAAATAGAAAACTATCCGCGCAATTGTAAAGTGAAATTTTGATGAAATATATTCTTTTGAGCGACCATCCTTCAGATCTTGTACAATACTTCTAATTATTTTTGATACATCGATGAGATATCTCTGCTTATCAAATTCAAAATGATAATACTCTGAAAAATTCTCATCAGCAAGAGCTTCGAGTTTCATAGCTGCTTCACCTTCATAGGAATTATAGTGGCATACATCGATCAAACTTGCTACTGCATCAAAGAATCTTCCCATGCTCGAAGTTTGAAGCCGCACAGAATCATTCAGCAACTGATGAAGTATCATATCTCTTTGGGGAAAAGTGGCTGTTGGAATAATGGTGTCGATTGCGTCGGGAAAATATTTAAAGAGATATATGAGTGCCATTCTCCAGGTCTCTTTAGCTGCCCTTTCTCCTGAAACCATCGGCAAATAATTCAAATGAGCAAATCTCTCACACTCAATATTTTTTATAATAAAAAATTCGCCACCCCAGATATTCCCATCATCCCCATAACCGGTTCCATCAAAGGAAATTCCCAGCACATTCTTAAGATCGTGTTCCGCCATAACGCTATAAATATGGGCTTTATGATGCTGGATATAGTGAATTGGTAGCTCTTTTTCGTCTGCAAATTCTTGTGCAAATTGAGTAGAGAAATAATTAGGATGAGAATCTGCAATGACGATTTCCGGTTTCATCTCAAAAATTGATTGAAAATAGTTTAGTGACTCTCTATAAAATTCTGTATTTGAGGCAAAAGCAAGGTCACCAAGATATTGACTGCCGAGAAATATATTCTCCTTTGTAATCCCAAATGAACCCTTCATGTCAGCACCTGCTGCGAAAATCTGCGGCTTTCCAATTCCTTTTTTAATATTAATAGGTTTGGGCACAAAGCCGCGAGCTTTCCTTATCAGAATTCTTTGATCGCCAGCATAAGTAACGATCGAATCATCGATCCGATTAAAAATTTCTCTATTGTAGGAAAGATAATATTTAGTTATATTTGTCAGATTCTGATATGCTGAATCGTCTTTATTTTCGAGGGCTTCTTCAGAAATATTTCCGCTTGTGAAAACGAGCAGCCTGAAGTGATTGAAAAGCAGGTAGTGTAAAGGAGTATATGGAAGCATGAAACCAATATCTTTTATACCTGGAGCCACATGTTCCAGAATAGCATTTTTCTTATTTAACAGCACAATCGGTTTCTGCTGACCTTCCAGCATTTCTTTTTCATGCTCATTTATCGTGCAATATTCTTTTATAGTATCTATATCACGAGCCATTAATGCAAAAGGTTTTTGTGGTCGGTACTTCAATTTTCTGAGTTTTTCAACAACCTCTTTATTCAACGCATTGCACACGAGATGATAACCGCCAATACCTTTTATCGCAACTATTTCTCCCTGCTGCAACAGGGACACTGTCTTATCAAATGCCTTCTCTCTTCTTTCGGTTTTGATAGGTTCTTCATCAATAATCTCTATAAACTGTAACTCCGGTCCACATTTTGGACAGGCGTTCGGCTGTGCATGATACCGCCTATTCTCAACTGTTGTATATTCTCGATTGCAGTCAACGCACATAATGAATTTTTTCATCGTTGTGTTTTTTCTGTCATAGGGAATTGACTGTATAATTGAAAACCGGGGTCCGCAATTTGTACAGTTAGTAAAGGGATAAGAATAATGCCTGTCATCTTTTTCCATGATCTCTTGTGCGCATTTATCGCATGTGGCAATATCCGGTGGTATCAGCGTTGAAATCTCGCCCTTCTTCTTACTCGGTGCGATTTCAAAAGTCTTGTGCTCAAGCAGATCGTATTTAAAATATTTTATTGAATGAGTGAGGATTGTTGAGACTGCTGGAGCATTATTAAGAATATCCTTTAAAAATTCCTCAATTGACTTTATGGATGCTTGCGCAATTATTTTTACACCGAACTCCCTATTCTCGACATATCCCAAGATGCCATGCTTCAGGGCAGTTCTCTTTACAAAAGGACGAAATCCGACTCCCTGCACTATTCCAGTAAGTATTATCTCAGCTTGTTGCATCTTTGATCATAGTTATGAGAGAATCTGCACTCTCTTTAAGTTCAGGTGAAATTTCAGGTATTAAATCCGCACTCAATATATTAATACCGATCACTTCAACTTTCACATTTGAAAACTTGCGAATATACGAAATGATGACACTGATCGAGCTAGTATGAGTGGAAGTTGCAAAGGTACTTATTTCTTCAGGTCTCAAAATCTTTATCTCTCCTGCATTGTTTGAAAATCGGCATGCGTCAAAGAAAATAATTAAATCCAATTCTTTCGATGTGAGTGTATTAAAATAGTTTTCCGGCGTTGTTTCAGCGATCAGGAATGTAAAATTTTTTTTTTACATTTTGATTTTAATCGCTCAATGACATATAATCCCACAGCATCATCGCCGCGTTGATAATTTCCCAGCCCTACAAAAAGGGTTTTTTCATCTTTTATAGATAAAAATAATTTCTTTAACTCATTAGAATGCATCTTCGACAACAACCTGGTGCCTGCAACGTGGACACATCAATTTATAATAATCTTCTCTTCTGAGTTTATCTTTCTTTATTTTTGAATTCGGTATATCCTGATATCGAAGTTGAATGAATGCAAGGAGATTTGGATTACCATATGCTTTTGGACCCAATTTTTCTACCAGCCAGTTCATATGGTCTTCAGTGGCTATCGTAGTACCGCAAATAGGACAGACAATAAGTTTTTTTTCAATTCTCATGAAGTCTGCATCTTTATCAGGACTAAAAGTGGCAGTTATGTACTCATTAGAAAGCTTAATGCCCTTTTGAGTAATGCAGTGCTCTTCACACTGTCCGCAGTAAATGCAATTCGTGTAGTTGACCTGCAAGATGCGTATCCCTTCTTCGGGAATATCGGTAAGATCGATTGCGTTTGCAGGGCAGACCTGGGCACATGAACCGCATCCAACACATTCTTCTTCATTAAATATAGGTTTCCCTTTGAACTGTTTGACCGGCTCATAGGGTTTTTTTGTAAAAGGATATTTACTTGTTATTGGTTTTGAAAATAGTGATACAATAGCTTCACCTAATTCTCGAAGTTTTGGAATAATCATTTTATTCTCCTGATATATTTAGCCACAAAAGGACACAAAAATTATTAATATATAAATCTTTAAAACTCGCATTTCTTTTTTCCAAAATTTATAAGCAAACCAACTTTAATCTTTGAAGCTTTTAAATAGTTAATAACCTGTGCTTGATGAATTAAATTCAATTTATCTTCAGCTTTTAATTCTAATATTATCTTTCTATCAACCAGAACATCTGCAAAATATTTACTAATTTGTTTTCCCTTATAAAATACTTCAATTGGATGTTCTGTTTCTGCATTAAATCCTTTATTATTTAATTCAATGACTAAAGCCTTTTTGTAAACATTCTCCAAAAAGCCATAACCCAATTCTTTCCACACCGTGAAAGCACAATCGTTGATTTTGTAACATTCATCTTTGAATATAATATCTTCTTTTGTGTTTTTTTGCATATTTTCAGCATTCATATTTAATTACTTTTTTTTCACAAAATTACACAAATTTTCGCAAAATTTTTCTTTACTCTTTTTCATAATTAATATGTAATATTCCTTTTCGTGTGCTTTTGTGTGTTTTCGTGGCTCATATCTGTTATTTCTGTAATTCTTTATCTTCTTGATATAGATCGATAATGGTCTTGTCAGTCAGTTTAATCCCAGCTTTGTGGGCAGCTTTTGCAATTGCATGAGCAGAAACCGGGGACGTTAAAAGTATGAAGATCGCACACAAAATTGCTTTGAAGCCCGTTGCAGTAAAGCCGGAATAAATAAAGACACCAAGTAGAATTCCAACAGAACCAAAAGTCACACTTTTTGTCGCTGCCTGAAGACGATTATACACGTCGGGAAGACGAACAAGTCCGAGCACTCCAAAAAAATCAAAAAGAATGCCACCACAAATGATAATATATCCAATGATTTGGTTTAATGCTAAATCATGCATCGAGTGACCTCCCTTCTAAAAATTTTGCAAGGGCTAATGTGCCAATGAAACTTTGCAAACCCCAGGCAATTCCGATATCTATAAAATATGAACGCTGTAATGCTATAGCAAGGATCGCACATACTCCGATGATCAGAATACCAATAATATCAATAGCGACAATACGGTCTGCAACCGACGGTCCTTTCACCACTCGAATCAGAATGAATAGTGAGCAGAAAAGGAGCACATTGATCAACTTATAGTTGAAGGGAATTTCTGTAAACACAGCGAAATTCATCACAAAGAATGCTGCAATGAAAAGTAAACCGATAAACCATCTAAAAACTCTCATTCAAAAATCTCCTCTAGTAGTTTTTCAAACCGACCGCCTATGTCTTTTGTGGTTTGCTCTATATCGGTAGATTTCACATCGATCCAGTGCACATACAATACCTGATTATCAACATCGATATCTACCGTTAGTGTTCCGGGAGTTAAGGTTATTGAATTTGCAAGCATGGTTAGAGCTGAATCTCTTTTCAATTTCGTTTTGACTTTCACGATTCCCGGCTTGATAGGAAGAAGAGGGTGGATAACAATGTATGCAACGTGGAAGTTGGCTTTTATTAGTTCCCATGTGAATTTTACTAGATATTCAATCGTGTACCATACTCGTTTCAAATGAAATTTTCTTTCAGTTATGATCAGCATCTCTCCGGCAAAGATCGAGGTGATTAATGCAATGATGATGCCTGCGATCAAAGAGGGAATACTGAAAACCATCGTTATCAATATCCAAATTAATAAGGATAGAAAAAAGACAACGATACGACTTTTTCTCTCTGTCTTCATTTAACACTCCCTTTATCAAGATAGGGCTCGATTTTATCAATATATGAAGTTTTTCCCATAACGGTGTCCACTATGGGATTCAGATAATTTTTTCTAATTGATGGTATCATAATAGCTGAACTGATTAGACACAGTGCAGCAAGAATGATCATTGCAGTTTTCATGGCAAAAGGAACCTTTTCAAGCACTTTTGCAGATCCCTTTTTACCATAAAATGCGTGCTTTTGAACTTTCAATAAGTAGGCGAGAGTTACAATGCTCATCAGGGCTGCAATAATACCTATAACGATCTGACCCGCAGAAATACAAGCAATAATAATTATGAGTTTGCTGAAGAAGCCATTAAAAGGTGGAATTCCAGAAATTGATAATGTTCCTACCATGGTCGTTGCCGAAGTAACTTTGAGTTCTTTTGAAAGACCTCCCAACTGTCTCAGATCTCGTGTGTCGGTTGCATATTCAACAGCTCCGCTGTCTAAGAAAAGCAAGGATTTGAAGATTGCATGATAAAAGAGATGAAGAATACCACCAAGAATACCGAGAGGTGTGCCAAGCGCAAAACCTATAATTATAAATCCGACCTGGCTGATACTGCTAAATCCCAGCAACCGTTTGAAATCCCATTGCACGACCGAGAGAAAACCTCCTATCACGATCGAGAGCGTTCCGAGAAGCATAAGGATCTGTAATACAACTGTTGGGGCTCCGAATACATTAAAGAAAATTCTCACTAAAGCATACACGCCAAGTGTTTTGATGAGTACGCCGGAAAGCATTGCCGAGATCGGTGCTGGAGCTGATGGGTGGGCATCAGGTAGCCACGCATGGAAAGGAACGAGTGCAGTTTTCAAACCAAAACCTGCAATGAATAAACCATAAACCAAGAAAATCAGTTTCGGAGTTCCGACACTTCTCAGTTGAAGTCCGACATCCGCCATTGTAAGTGTGGAAGTATAACTATAGAGAATTCCAATACCAAACAGAATCATTGTGGAAGTTATCGCACCCATTGTGGCATATTTGAATGCTGCTTCCAGCTCTTCGGCTTCGGTTCCAAAGGCAACAAGAGCATAGGCAGAAATGAGCGCTATCTCCATAAAAACATACAAATTGAAGAAGTCACCAGTGAGTATCACTCCATTCATTCCTGTCACCATCAGCATAAAGAGTGCAAAGAAATTCCACTTCCCTGTAAAATGATTTATGTACTGGATCGAATAGAACGCAGAGAAAAAGGCAACAATGCTCACTACTATCAGCATAAAGGAAGACAGATTATCCAGGATCAAGCTTATCGTATAGGGTATTTTCCATCCACTTGTATTGTTTAGGATCATACCCCCATGTGCAGGGAGCTTAAAGAACGCAATGAACGAAACGATCAAAATCCAGGCACATGCAGCAAGGGCAATAACAGCAGCAATATTTTCCTTTTTACGGGCAACTAGAACGATGAGAAATGCAGCGAGTAAAGGGACGAAAATAAACTGTGATAATATCATCCTTGTAATCTCCTGATCTTCGTAATATCAAAGGTATCATATTTTTGATAGATCCTGATCGCAAGCGCAGCCATGAGCGCAGTGACACCAAGTTCAATAACGATGGATGTAAGCACAAGAGCCTGAGGAATAGGATCAACCATTGTAACATTGAATCCTTTTTTAAGAATCGGTGCAAGAGCTCCCGTACGATAAGCAAGCAGCACGAGGAACAGGTTTACGGAATAACCCATGATACCAATTGCAAGTATTATCTTAATCAGATCTCTTTTTGTGATCGCACCGTACACACCGACCAAAAAGAGGAAAAAGCACATTATATAGAGTATCATATCTTATCCTTCCTGTGGTTTAAAACTAGCTAAATAATAGAACACAAGATATAATCCCATGCCGACCTTCACGCAAATAAAGATATTCAGCATAGGGATGTAGCCGGCACTGATAAGTGTATATAGTTTGCCGATTCCCATAAAATTTGCGAGGAAATAACCGGTAACGTATAAGCCGACGAGACCGGTTAGCACGATTAGTATCGCTGCAATAGCTTCTATACTGTTCATGGCAAATTTATTCACGCGTTCCATCACAAAATTTTTACCATACGCAAGCGTCAAGTGAACATAAGAAAGTGCAACGATGACACCGCCTGCAAAACCGCCGCCAGGGGAAAGATGACCATGAATAACAATATAAAGACCATATAAAAAGATCAACCAGACAGTGAAACGTGTAATTGTTTTAACAATTACGGACATACCTTCATTTGGAAAATTATTCTGCATGTCTTTTCTTCCTCCCTGTTTTACGTAATATGGTGAATGTACCTAAAATTGCGGTAAAGAGCACGGTAACCTCACCCAATGTATCATATATTCTATAATTTAGAATAACAGCGGTGACGATATTTTGAGAACCGGTCTCCACGCCTGCATTGGCAAGATATCGTTCTGCAACGCGGACAATTGGTTTTCCAAAAGACGGCATATCCTTGAACGCAAAGATGCTGAGCACAAAAATACTTGCAAGAATTACGATAGCAATGATTGTTTCTGGCACATCTCTTTGAAGAGCACGGACTTCGATTGAACGTTTCGCAAAAGCACGTATCAAAATGACCATGCATAGAATCTCGAAAACAAACTGAACAAGTGCAAGATCTGGAGCACCCAAAAAGAGAAATGCTAAAGAAAGGCTCAATCCAACAACACCAATGGTGATGATCGAAGAAAGTATATTCTTTATTTCCAGACATGCAATCGAACCGATTATCATGAATCCTAAAATAAAGTACAACCAAATATCAACTGGCACTTAAGCCTCCTACATATAAACACTTTTAACCACTAAAGGCACTAAAAGCACGAAAATGTTGTTTAAGAAAATTGTTTTATTAGACTTCATTTTATTAATTTCGTTTATTAAATTTGAACCCATTTTTCGCAATTCAAAAATAGCATCCTGAATTGCATAACTTCTTTCTTTGAAAATTATTTTTTCGCGTCTTTCGTGTATTTCGTGGTTCATAATATTATACTTAAACTAAATTGCACTTAATAAAATTATGGTGACAACAACCAAACCGGCAAGCATCCAAATCGCATAGGTGTGTAATAAACCTGAATGCAATCTGTGGAACACATCACCAAGCCATAAGGAGAACACCGTTCCCCATTTATATATATCAAAAAACTTCTTATTTGCCCACTCGTAGATCTTGTCGAAAGGTCTCATCGAGGAAACTTCATTATAAAACTCAACACCTGTCGCTCTGTGTTCTTCGGTTGTCGGATATGTTCCAACATATTCATCATCGAAACGGATCTTTTTGAATACAAGATAAATGATAAGACCGAGTAGGATGGATGCTGCAAAGAAGTAAAGAATGATCTTTGAACTGTAAAATCCAAGAAGCAATGTTTTAATAGTACCTGCGCCAATTATGGGCAACAAGAATAATTTCACCGGAATTGCAAATACAAACACACCAAATATGATACAAAGTGCTCCAAGCAATAGGTTTGCAAACCAGTTATTGAAACTGATCTCTTTCACGCCCTCATATTTTTTAGGTAATTTGCTCAAGAATATTGCATGAATAAATTTTATAAAACTGGCAAGAGTAAGCGCGCTTCCGAAAACAGCGAGGACAAAGCAGAGATTCAGTACGATCTGCCAGATAGCTCCATGCTGGGAAGCAGTTTTCAAAATACCTTGATAGACCATCCATTTTGAGAAGAATCCATTCAATGGTGGAATACCCGATATTGAAAGCGCTCCTATCAGCGCAGCAACAAAGGTAAGTGGCATCTTCCTGGCAAGACCACCAAGATCCTCAAGTTCAGATGTCCCTGTCCTCTTTTCAACGGAACCAAGAGATAAGAACAAGCTTGATTTGTAAATTGCATTATTTAGCATGTGGAAAAGTCCACCAATAATACCAATTGGATTGCCTGTTCCTATTCCCAATACCATATACCCAACCTGACTAACAGCATGATATCCCAGCAGTTTGCGCCCATTGTGCTGAACAAGCGCCATCATCACTGCAAATATTATCGTAAGCGCACCTATTATCATGATGATCGCCTGGATCGCAAAAGGATAAACAAAAAGATGCATCATGATACGTGCAAAAAGATAAATACCGAGCAGCTTATCCATAGCAGCCGGAAGTTCTGCCACGGCTTCGATCGGTGCATCCTTTGCATAGTCAGGAAGCCAAGTGTGCATTGGAAAAGCGCCGGCTTTTGCAAAAGAAGCAAGAAGCATGCAGAAGAACGCGATGTATGTCAAGACACTTGAGAGAGTAACTTTTGTTAAATAAAGATTGGAATTCTGCGTCATCACATATATTACTGCTAATCCAAAAAGAAGAAGTACATCTGAAGCCCCAATGATGATAAATGCTTTTCTGGAGCTTTCTGCGCTCTTTGGTGCATTCAAAATACCGAATAGATACACAAGCAATCCTGAAAGTCCCCAGAAAATTATGAAAGCGATCATATTGGAACTCAAAGCAACGCCATTACAGAAACCGACTGTCAGCGTGAAGAGCAAGAAGAACTTACCTTCATACTCCTTTTTCACATTTTTAAGACAGTAAATAAGAATTATTGTACTGAGAATATTTATGAAAAGCAAAATGAATTTTGATAAAACGTCGGTTTGAAATAGTGTAACGCCGAATAGAGAAAAGCTCAAAGCAGATGCACTGAACACTTTGATACTCAGCATCAGCGACCAAATCACAGAAGCAATAGTGATAATTTTCTTTATAATCTTTGGTACAAAAAGATTAATAATGGTTGCAATTATCGGGACAACGATAAGCAAAAATAGATAATTATTCCACATTTATGTACCCTTTCTTCTTGAAATCCTAATCTTCAAAAATTCTATCAATGGGTGTTTTCTCGCTACCGGCAACTGCCTTTTTAATATTTGCAGTTTTCTCACGAGACATGGTCAATAGATTATGTTCTAATTTTTTGTTATTTTTATCAACGACACGAATGCTTCTTTCTGTGCAGCAATAACAGGGATCAACAGCAGCAAGAGTAATAAGCGCATCGGCAAGCGGAATGCCCAGACAGGATGCTTTATAAGTAGGAATATTTGAAAAACTGGGAGCACGAATTTTATGACGAAGAGGACGGTTTGAGCCGTCACTTCTTATGTAATGGAAAACCTCTCCTCTTGGAGCTTCGTAACGTCCAATGCCTTCACCTGGAGGAATATGCTTTACTTTATTAAGATAGTCACCACCAATTTTGGGGAATGCATCAAGACATTGTCGTGCGATCTTAACCGATTCAATGATCTCCAGTACACGTAAAACAAGCTTGTCATATACATCGCCATTAGGCAATACTATAACATCAAAATTTATCAGATTATACTCGAGCCCATCATCTCGGCGCACATCGATATCCACACCGGAAGCACGAGCTGTAGGTCCGACAGCGCAGTAATTAATTGCATCTTCTTTTGTAAGTACGCCCACACCTTTCAAACGAGATCTGAGCACTGGATCATCTTTAACTGCACCGGCGATCATAAGCATTTTCTTTTCAAGCATATCAAGAACAGGATGAATTTCCGGGATCAATGCATTATCGAAATCTCTGCTTACACCACCGACGCGGAACATTGCATAATGATTTCTGTTGCCCGATACTTTTTCAAAAATTTGAAGAACCGGTTCGCGATATTTCCACGTCCACATCCAGAGCGTGTCATATCCTATAAAATGTCCCGCAAGCCCCAGCCAGAGAAGATGGCTGTGAATTCGTTCCATCTCTCCGATAAAAATACGTATATATTGTGCTCTTTCAGGTATTTCTACATTATCAATATCTTCCATTGCATGGGTTGCAGCAAAGGGATGCGATGTCGAACAAATTCCACAAATACGCTCAACGAGAAAGATTGACTGCGTATAGGATCTTGTTTCGGATATCTTTTCATGACCTCTATGCATCCAGCCGGTTTCCATCTCAATATCAACAACTTTTTCACCTTCGACTTTTATATCAAAGAATTCCGCTTCTTCCAATAATGGATGAAAAGGACCTAAAGGAATTCTACATTTACTCATTACATACTCCTCTGCATAAACCTGTTACTTCTCTTTCGTTCTGTTACGATTAAAACGCATAGGATGGTCATCCTCACCAAAATGCGGATTGTTGATCGTCAGCAATTTTTTCAGATCAGGATGCCCTTTGAACTTAATACCAAAAAGATCATACATTTCTCTTTCGATCCAATTCGCACCTTCGATCAGTGGTGTAATAGAATTTATTTCAGGATTTTTCAGACCCGTTTTGACACGCGGACTATAAAAAATTCCGGTTGTGTCATCAGAAAAATGGTAAAGAACCTCGAGCCCGTCATATACCTCTGTAGCAGTACAGATAGAAAGACGGCAGCCCATTGTGTTAAAGAGATAATCTGCGATCTCCCACAGATCTTCGTTCTTTATATTAAAGTAAATTCTTTTCGGCTTCTTAATAACTTTCGTTATTTTATCTTGAAATTTCTCAAAAAATTCAGTACCTTTATCGCTCATTTTAATGTTCCTAATAATTTTAATATGCCATCTATCATAGCTTCGGGTTTCGGGGGACAGCCCGTCACATAGGCATTCACAGGGATAACCTTTTCAAGTGGAACTCCCGCTTTATTATAGCTTGTCTTGAATGTTGCGCCGCCTGCTGTACAGGTTCCAATACCGATTACAAAGATTGGTTTTGCTGCCTGCTCATATAATTGTTTGATACGTGGAGCAACTTTATAGGATACTATTCCAGTTACAAGAAGAACATCTGCGTGGCGGACAGAGCCGACCAGTTTGATGCCGAACCGTTCAATATCATATCCGGGTGTGATGAGATCGAGGATTTCAATATCACAGTTGTTACAAGGGCTCGCACTTACATGGAAAACCCAAATTGATTTTTTTATAATTTTATTATAGAATGCCATAATTTATACTCCTATGATTGCCAGAATTACGGCGATAAGAGCAAGAGGGCTTGCCCATTTCCAGAAGAAGTTAATTGCAGAATCAATACGTACACGTGGGTTTGTATTTCTTATAAGAATCATAATAATTACTATAAGCAGGTACTTCCCGATGCCAGCCATGATCGATCCAAAAGAAGCAAAGCTCATTCCACCACAGAAAAGAATAACAAGAAGCATAGGCAGGAATACATACATCATATAATGTGCAAGTTTCCAGAAAGCAAGCAGCGGACCCGAATACTCCATTAGCGGACCTCCAACGATCTCTGTTTCGGCTTCTGCAATATCAAATGGAACAATACCCATCTTTGCCTGAAGACAGATAATGCCAACTATAAACGCAATAATGCCTGATGCTGTACCAATGATCATACCATTGGCGTTTTGATATGCTAAAATTTGTGTGAGATCGATCTTATATCCTGCCTGAATGATGGGAACAAGGATAACCATCACGAAAGCCAGTTCATCGGAAATGAGCATTTTCATTTCTCTGCCTGCACCAATACTGGAATACACATTTCCTGTGGACGATGAACCAAGTATCAAACATACCGAATAGATAAACATAAGATATATTATGAAAAGCAGGTCACCGCCGATGCCCACACCGTAGAAGAAAGACATGCCTACGATCGTCGAGGTAATTATCACAGAAGCAAAAGCAATGATGGGTGCGATAATAAATATAAAATATGGAGAGTTCTTTATGAGAATGATCTCCTTGCCCCACAGCTTGAATACGTCATAAAAATTCTGAAAGAATGGAGGACCGACACGGAATTGAACTCGCGCGCTGACCTTTCTCTCTATCCACCCCACGATAAGACCGAAAACAGATGCAAACAGAAAACCTGGGAACACGAGCAAATAGAACAAATATTTTAGCATTTTATCTCCTGAACTTCATCATCCTACACTATTTATTTTTCCCGACTTTATTGCGCCAATGGTGTGTTTTCACTGCCATTCTGCTGCCCACAAGATAGATATTATTTTCAGGATCGTCTCCATCGATATCGACCATTCTGAGTGTTTCATTTGGTGTAGTTTTTACACAGAGCGGAACATAGTTCGGGTCATTTTCCAATTGATTTAAACAGAAATCACATTTCTGTGATATATAATTGATAACCTCCGGAAAGATCGTACCAAAGGGACAGGCAAGGATACAGCTTTTGCAACCCACACAGCGCATATTATGACGTATTATCGTATTATTTTCACCATGCTCAAGTGCATCCGTTGGGCATGCTTCAATGCAGAAGGATTCCTTGCACTGGCGGCAATAAGCGCCAAATTCTGCGATCTCTAAAATAGAAAATACACCGCGATTAGCTCCTTCATGATACAGATATTCACAATCAATGCATTCGAGACTTTCTTCTTTGAGAAGCCTTGGTATATCTACAAATAATCTTTTCATGATACTGTCTTTCCTTTAATATATAAACTTAATCCCAGATTTTTTCTTCGTCTTTGATCTGTTCATAGGTGAACACGGGACCATCTTTACATGCATAGTATTTACCAATCACGCAATGGCGGCACTGTCCGAATCCGCAGTACATCTTTTTCTCCATAGACAGATAAATATTCTCCGGTAGAAAACCTTTGTCGAGCAAAGAGAAGGTTCCAAACTTCATCATGATAGGAGGTCCGCATACAACTGCGATCGCATCTTTGGGCTCGATTGTGATGTCATCCAACAGAACTGTGACCACGCCGGTCTTTCCATTCCATTTGTCACTCTCAGGGCATTTGTCAACTGTACAGAAATGATGAACACCTTCAATGCTTTTCCAGTCATCGATTTGATCCTGATAGATCATATCAATAGGGGTTCTCGCACCAAAGCATACTGTAATGCTTTTGTAATCTTTGACATCATGGATCATGGTTTGAAGAAGGCATCTAAGAGGAGCAAGTCCTACGCCACCACCAAGAAGCAGAACATCTTTTCCTTTGAACTTGTCAAGAGGATAGCCCTTTCCATAAGGTCCGCGAATGCCCATCACATCGCCTTTTTTGACTTTGTGAATCTCATTGGTCACAAATCCGGCATTCATGATGGTCACCCAAATTTTTTCTGTTTCATAATGTGATGATGAAGGAGTAAATGGCGCTTCGCCAATTCCGGGTAATGAGAGTTCAATGAACTGCCCAGTAACAAATTCAAAAGGTCTCTCCGGCTTGAGATAGAAAGACTTGATCGTTGGAGATTCTTCGATCACCTCAAGGACATCAGCTTTTAATACTTCGTAGGGGTTTTTGTCTGGCAACCTAAACCTCCTGTAAACTTTGAATAACTTCTCGTAAATCGATTTCAGCAGGACATGCGGAAATACAACGTCCACAGCCCGTGCATCCTAATTTATCGAAATTAAATTTCATAAAATTGTGTTTGCATTGATAGCGGTTTCTGAAGATTTCCCATCGGTGTTCACGTGGTGTAGCACCACCAGCGACTTCAGCATATCCCACAAGCTGGCAGGAATCCCACGAACGAACCTTGCGGAATTCTTCTTCAGTGCTTTCATCATTAAGAATAAGACAGTAGCAGGTCGGGCAAATATTTGTACATGCGCCACACTGCACACACTCATTGCAGAACTCTTTCCATACAGAAGCTTCCTTATTTTCTGTAATGACATCATAATTTCTGTCGGGCGTGAAATCAGAATTTATATCCCTAACTTTTTTGAGAACTTCAGCATGATTTGCTTCGCGAATTTCTTTATCATTATCTGTAGCTTCTGTCAGCAAGCATACTTCCTTGATCTTCTCAAGAAGTTCTTCGCCCTTCTTACTGCCAACTGTAATAACAAATTTTTCTTTAATCGGGGAAAGGTTAATATCAAATAAAGATTCACCTTCTTTACTAGCATTTGGATAAGGATTATTATCAAGCAGAACACAATGACAAGTCGGCAAGGCATCTGTACAGTCACAGCTAATAATGTATGAACTATCCCTCCATATCTTATAATTGGGTTCAATGAAGTTATCCTTGAGAAGTGCATCATCCAGAACTGCAAGCCCAAGCAGATCGCAGTTTTTCACACCAGCAATGATCCTCTTGTTTGATTTTGCAGATGGAGGAAGCACGCTCTCGGAGGGCATGTAAAACAGAGTTCTTACGGGATCGACAGTTCGATATTTATCAAGTACAAATTCTTTTTCAGGATCATATTTCTTAAATACCAGTCCATCAATTTCGCGTTCGGTTTTGTAGGGAACAAAAATATCATATTCTGATTGTATAGTATCGAAAAATTTAATTATATCGGATTTTGAAACGACCATTTCTGTCCTTTCTCATTCAAGCATTTAGGTCTAATCATATAATATATTTTTTTTGAAGTAAATTATTTGGTCGGTAAAACATTTGGTGTTTGTCAACGTGTCAAGTTTTTCTGAGAAAGATTATAAATTAAAAATATAGATTCCTAAAATCCCAATTTCCTTAGGAAATATTATGAATAAATTCAATCTTTTAATAAAAAAAGTACACCAAATGGGCAGATTTATTGGCTTCTTCATTACATGTATTTTTTCTCTTTATCAATTCCACTACTCTTACCTCTTTACCAAGCCCCAGCTTGGTAAAGCAATAATGCGGAAGCCTTGCTTCTGGTTGACATTACCAAGCTGGGGCTTGGTAATGAGCAGGTGGTGAGGGGCTTGGTAAAGATAGTTGTGGGCTTTGGGCTTGGTAAAGAGAAACGGCTATGATTTAGTGGTCTTGGTAATTGGGGACATTAAAACTCACACAGCTTGAATTCTATACCAACCTCCCAATCCTTGACAAAGCAGAGAGGGTTAAAAATTTGTCGTCATATTTACATTAATTTCTGGAGGATTTTTTAATGAATATCCCTTTATTATGGATCGTTGCTCCAAGTGGTGCCATCGTCTCTCTGATCTTTGCCTTTATTCTTTTCAGAAGCGTGAAGAAGGAAGATCCCGGTAATGAGCAGATGCAAAAAATCGCTAAGTATGTGCGTGAAGGAGCATTCGCTTATCTTAAACAGCAGTATAAAGGAGTGGGAATATTTTTCATTATTGCCTTTATAGTTTTTAACATCATGGCTTGGGTGCTGAAAGTCCTTCATCCGCTTATTCCATGGGCATTTTTAACCGGTGGATTTTTCAGTGGTCTCGCAGGTTGGATAGGTATGAATACCGCAACACTTGCCTCAAACAGAACTGCTCAAGGCACACGTCAGAGTCTTAATAAAGGGCTGACCATTGCATTTCGTGCCGGTGGTGTGATGGGACTCGTAGTTGTGGGACTTGCACTTATAGATATCTCTACATGGTTCTTTGTGCTAAATGCTTTCAAAATGGACCTTCAAACCATAACTGTTATCATGTTGAGCTTTGGAATGGGTGCATCAACTCAGGCACTCTTTGCACGTCTTGGCGGTGGTATTTATACCAAAGCTGCCGATGTAGGAGCTGACCTTGTTGGTAAAGTAGAAGCCGGTATTCCTGAAGATGATCCAAGAAATCCTGCAACCATCGCAGATAACGTTGGTGATAACGTGGGCGATGTAGCCGGAATGGGTGCAGACCTTTATGAATCATACTGCGGCTCGATATTGGCTACAGCAGCGCTGGGAATGGCTGCGTTCACGCAAATAGCAGCAAGAGCACCAGCTTTGCAGGACCTTGCGATCCGATTTGTTACAGCACCAATGATACTTGCCGGTATCGGTGCATTTCTCTCAATTATTGGTATCTATATGGTTTCTACAAAAGAGGATGCCACCACAAAAGACCTCATGTTCGCACTGAATAAAGGTGTGTATGGCAGTTCAATTCTCATTGCAATTGTTGCGTTCTTCGTCACTCGTTGGATGCTTCCGCCGGAATATTCATTAGGCATCTTTTTTGCATTGGTGATAGGATTACTTGCGGGTATTTTGATTGGTGTGTTCACAGAACGTGCTACTTCTTACAGTTTTAAATCAACAAAGGGAATAGCAAAACAAGCGGAATACGGACCCGCAACGGTTATAATAGACGGACTTGCAGTTGGAATGAGATCTACAGGTGCTCCTGTTATCATTATTGCCATCGCTATTCTTTCTGCCTTTGCGGTGAGTAAAGGTTTCCTTATTCCAGAAGTTGGATTGTATGGTATTGGTTTTGGTGCAGTAGGTATGCTTTCTACACTCGGTGTCACTCTTGCGATGGATGCCTTTGGTCCTATTGCAGACAATGCCGGTGGGAATGCTGAGATGTCCAAACTTTCCAAAGAAGTTCGGGAACGTACCGATGCGCTCGACTCTGTTGGAAATACAACGGCTGCAACAGGAAAAGGGTTTGCAATCGGTTCTGCTGCGCTTACTGCAATGGCGCTTCTGGCAGCTTACCTCGAAGAAGTTCGAACCGGCTTGAAACTCGCAGGAGAAACAATGATCGCAGGTGTTGACCTGAGTACTGCCACTATTGCCAATTTTGTTGAACATTATAATATTACACTTATGAATCCCAAAACGCTTGTCGGCATCTTTATTGGCGCAATGGTTACCTTTGTCTTTGCAGCGATGACACTCAAAGCAGTTGGTCGTGCGGCGGGTGATATGGTTGCTGAAGTTCGCCGTCAGTTTAAAGAAATTCCCGGTATTCTGGAAGGTACAGCCGAACCGGAATATGCAAAATGCGTGCACATCTCAACTAAAGGAGCTCAGAAAGAAATGGTCTCCCCAGCGCTTCTCGGCATTATTACCCCTATTGTTGTGGGTCTAATTCTTGGTGTTGCCGGCGTGATGGGACTCCTCGTCGGTGGACTGACAACCGGTTTTACTCTTGCAGTTATGATGAACAACTCAGGTGGTGCTTGGGATAATGCAAAAAAATATGTCGAGATCGGACACTACGGTGGTAAGGGCTCAGAAATTCATAAGGCATGTGTAGTCGGTGATACTGTCGGAGATCCTTTCAAAGATACCGCAGGTCCTTCTATTAATATTCTTATTAAATTGATGAGTATGGTAAGTATTGTATTTGCAGGTTTGATCGTTGCTTTCTCACCTGCAATTCAGCAATTCCTCGGGATCATGTAAAAACATTAACTCCAAACATAAATAAAAGCATGAAGTCGATTTTGATTCCGTGCTTTTTTGATATTATTAAGATACTATTTAATATTTCTATTCAATTTTTGAATAAATTCCTTATCCGGATTCGCGCGTTTCCCGCTGCTAAAACTGATTGCATTCACAGGACAACTCTCAATACAGGTTGCACATGAAAAGCAATCGGGAATTGTCTTTTTCTTTTTAATAATTGCTTCCATGACAGTTGAAGGACATTTCTTCACACAAGTTCCGCACGCTATACACTTGTCATAATCAACTTTAATGTGAGTAAGACTGATCTTTTCAGCAATCCAACCGATAAATCCGAAGGGACAGAAGAAATGACACCATGGACGATACAGTATTAGTGATAAACTGAACACGATCGCTGCGAAAATAATGCCTATAATACCGAGTGCTGACGGTTTGAATATTTTAAAAAGGTCGACTGGTTCGATGATATCAAAAGCCCAGATCAGAGCAATTGCAGCAAAGATAATGAAGAATATAATCCTGATCGTATTGGTTATTATGAATGGAATTTTGATCTGCGCAACTACCGGCTTTCCATCCTTACCTTTATTGATCCTGAAGATGAGATCCTGCAATGTGCCAAGCTGGCAGCCCCACGAGCAAATAAATTTGTTAGCGAGAATGACCATCAGCAGCATTGCGAACAGTGCGATGATACGTGGCGGGAATATGACATGAAATGAACCAAAGAGTGCAAAATTATCTTTTATTGTTCCCATTGGTGAGGGATCAGCGCCCAAAATTATCCCAAAAACAAGTACAGCTATGAAGTAGAGCCACTTCCTGTTTGCGGTCTTGATCTTCTTCTTTCTCATCAAGACATATATGATTATCAGAAAAGCAAACCAAAAAGCAAACTTAAGGGCAATCTTTATCCAATTTTTAGAAGCATCTTCTGCCTGCAACGCTATAAATTTATTTATCCTGATCCTCGCTTCTTCATGCGTGAGTGAAAATTCTGAGAATTGCTTTTTCAAGTCTTCTTTTGTCTGAATATCAAATGCTTTCTTAAGCACAATATTCTCAATATCATTCGCTTTCCTGATTTCAGAAATAGTCATATTCTCATTGATGATGATTTCAACTGGCTTATCTATCTTCTCAGACTTTCCTGACCACAGTCGCACAGAAATAATTGAACCAACCACAACAATAAGCATGATCAGAAAAAATCGCAAACCTAACTTTATTTTATCTTTCATATAATCTCTCCTGAGATTTGTCTCATTCTACATATTTTTTATAAAAATCTACAGTTCGCTGCATTGCTTCTTCGAAATGGGGCTCTCCTATATTATGATCCGATGAATTATAGATAAAGAGTTCAACGGGTTGCTCCGCATTTTCCATGTAGTGAGCTAAAGCAATAGAAAGCTCTACCGGAACAGAGGGATCATATCTCGCATGATGCAACTGAACCGGACCACTTATCTCATGAATATGAGCAATGGGGGAAATCGCTTTCCAGAACTCATTCTCTAATGAGAATTCTCCATACTTATCTTCCAACTCTTTCATCTTTTGGATGATATATCCGCCTTTTCTGACCCATGGCGTTTTATCCTGATACGTATAAAACATGTCTTTATACGTTCCGACCACACCACCCCATATAACTCCTGCTTTAATCCGTTTATCGATAACCATTGCCTGCTGTGTAAGGGTACCTCCCATCGAGTGCCCCCACATGAAAATATTTGTCGTATCTACGTATTCAAGCTTTTCAACAGAACTCAGAGCATTCAATACATCTGTGAGATAATCATTCGTAAAATAGGGAGGAGACGGGATTCCTTCTGATTTGCCGTTTCCCCGATAATCCGGCATGCACACCACGAATCCGTTCTTCGCAAAAAAATCAATATATCTGACATATTTTTTTGTGTTATCATAACCGGTCGGGGAAATGTACCCATGATTAAGAATTACAACCGGAAACATCTGCACTGAGTCGGCTCGTGCTGGAACTGCGAGTGCAGCATAGAGTGTATTGCCATCTGAATTGTAAGAGATGATATATTTTGCATAGGATTCACTTTTTAAGACCGTGTCAACAATCTCGATCCTGCTTCCGGGGAAATCCTTCGATCGCAGATATTCAATCGAAAGTGGATGCTCAACTTCACGCTTCTCTGCAACAATTTCATCCGAATGAACCTCTTTATGCCCTTGATCTTTCATGCATCCGAATAGTAACAGAAGGCATATCAGAAAGAATAGACATTTATTCATAGGATTAAAGCACACATTCGATCATAATGAAAAAGGTATAAGCAGAGAAACTCATGCATCCTCTTTAATGGTCTTTTCATGAAGCTCAATGTGTCTCTTTGCAAGCTGTTCGAGGACATATGTATAGCACTCCTCGCTATGCCCAATATATTCCGGAGGACAGATGCCATTTTGACTAAACTTTCCTGACATAAGTAATCTTGCAACTGCTGTGCAGGTATAGCCGGTCGTTCTCGCCATGGATGAAGTGCCTGTTTTTTTATCATAAGAATCAAGCAGATCATAGATAAATGAATAATTCGAATCGTATTTTTTACCATCTATGATGACTCTCAAAAACGTAATATCCTCTTCTCCTTCATCAAATTGCCAGTTCTTGAAAAGCAGTTTGGAAGTCAGCTCGATCGGCTTGATCTTTTTCCCGTTCACATCTATTTCTTTATAACTTAGAAAATCGTTGTCTCGTAGCATTTTCATGATCTGGGCATGTCCGGGATACCTCAAGGTTTTTTCCTTCATAAAGGGAACATGAACAGTTTTTAGCAAAGTGCGAAGTCCATCTGTGTTGAATGCTTCGAGGGTACCGACATCCGGTACGTCAATAAGCTCTATATCGGAAAGTGCCGGTTTGATTATCTCATTGTCGAATTCGATAAACCGCGCAGGTCTGATGTATTCTTCCAAAACATCTATCGGGGAAAAACCTGCTTTGTACTGAAAAGGCATTCTGCGAACTTTTGGCAAACCACCTATAAAACATTCATATCTTGTAATATCATCCATTCGGGCATTCTGATAGCCCAGTATGATATTACACAGACCGGGAGCTACTCCGCAGTCTATTACCGCTGTAACATTATGCTCTTTGGCGAGTTCATCAAGTTGAAAAGGATCTTCCGGAAAAAATGCAATATCAACGACTTCTGTACCTGTCTTAATTATCTTAAGCAGTGTTTCAAAACCCATAAAACCCGGTACTGCTGAGATCGTCAGTTGGACATCTTTCAGCAATCTCGAAAAATCTTTTTCCTTTGCAAGATCAAGATGATGCGTTTTAATATTTCCAATTCCATTGAATTGCGTGAGCTTTCCTGCATCATTATCATAAACAATTATTTCGTATTTTTTGTCTTTTGCCAGATCTTTCACTATCGCATGACCTACAAGTCCGGCCCCTAAAACTGCAATTTTTTTATTCATTGAACCTCCTTCTCTATTCAATAAGGTCATAGAGAAGTTTTATTTCGTTTTTCCAGTTTTCCCTATCCGGCGTTTCCAGAATGAGAGGTATATTATCGAATCTTTCATCATTCATAATATAACTGAATCCGCCAATGCCGATGAAACCTTTGCCGATAGGTGCATGCCTGTCTATTCTGCTTCCGCACTCTTTCTTTGAATCGTTTAGATGAACACCTTTGAGATACTGAATACCAATTTCTTTCTCGAACAGGTTAATAGTTTCTTCATATTTTTTTTTCGTGCTGATATCATATCCTGCTGCGAATATATGACAGGTATCAATGCACACGCCGATCCTGGATTTATTTTGTACTTTTTCAATAATATGTGCAAGTTCTTTGAAAGAAGCTCCAACGCTCGATCCCATTCCTGCTGTTGTTTCCAGTACAAGAGTCAGATTGTGGGTTTTCTCAATTGTTAAATTTAGAGACTCTGCGATGATGTCAATACAATTTTCACTGGTGATCCTATTCAGTGTACTGCCGGGATGAAAGTTCAGGTAGTCCAATCCCAATAATTCACATCGTTCTACTTCATCAAGAAATGCAATACGGGATTTTTCAAGAGCATCTTTTTCAGGATGACCAAGATTTATCAGGTAGCTGTCATGAGGAAGAATATGCTTCGATAAAAATCCTAAATTTTCACAATTTTTCTTGAAAGCTGAAATATCCTTATCTTCGAGCGATTTTGCGTGCCATTGCCTTTGATTCTTTGTGAACATGGCAAAGGCATTTGCTCCAATTTCATGAGCATTGAGCGGAGCGTTCTGCACTCCTCCGCTTATGCTGACATGGACTCCAATATATTTCATAAATAAAAAGATGCACACAAATCATTCATTCATGTGCATCAAAACTTTTCATGTTATAGCTTATAATTTTTCTAAAACGTTTTTTTCAGCTTTTTCAGCGAGTTCTATCGATTGTTTAAGGATATTTTCTGCCTGTTCAAGAATATTCTTTTTGAATTCTTCGTCTTTCACTCCGGGTAGATTGATACGCACATTAAGATACGCACCTTTCACACCGGTTAGTGCTATAATCGCAGAAACTCCAGCATCGGAGACGGCATTTTGATTTCCGTATTTCGCCGCAGTATCAGCCAATACAATGACTTCCCAGCACAGCTTCATTGTATGCAATGGAACCAGAGTAGCATTTTTTATTGCCTTCTGGACTGCTTCTGATCTTACTTTCTTTTCGTTATCAGTCTTTTTGGGAAGCTTCAACGCAGCCATGTAATTATTAAACGCTTCCGTATCTTTATCGATCGCTTCAATAAGCTGTTTTTTCATCTGCTGCGCTTCCCACGCCATGGTGAGCATCCGGGCTTCATTCTCTTTGTATTCAATTCTCTCTTCAGAAGTTTTGAAATTGTATTTTCCAGTTGTGAGATTACCGACCATCGAAGCCAAACCTGCTGCCAGACTTCCGCATAATGCGGCAACGCTTCCTCCGCCTGGTGCGGGAGAATCAGATGCAAGTTCATCAACAAAGTCTTTAACTGTAAGATTAACAAGGAGGTTATGTTTTGCGATTTTGTACTCAATTATCTTTTCATCCGGATCGAACTTGGAGATGTCATTCAGTCCAAGAGAAACGATCGCAGTATGAACGAGTTCTTTATCAGAAACCGCATAAGATGAACCCTGCTTCTCCAGAAAATACCTGCCTGCATTCAACATCGCTTCAAGAGGGATCAAGCCAACAAGTTCGCTGCCTGTCACGACCAAACCCTTTTCAAGTGCGATCTCTCTTACTTTATCAAACACAAGATGTGGTGGTGCGATTTTGTAATTCGTCAGATTTATCGATATCTGCGCCTGTCCATATTCGGGAATATACCAGCCAATCGCCTTCACATTATCAAAAATTCCGGGAATAACAACTAGATTTCCTTCATCATTCGTCACCGGTTGATAATTCTCATCACGCATTCGTCGACCCTTTTCGCGTATCGTCAGAGCGATCTCTTTTGCTTTCCGTTTATCTCGTGTGTTCAGATCAATGTTGTAAGCAATAAGGAATTCACGCGCACCGGTAACCAGAGCACCTGCTTTTTCATGGATTTTGGCAGGACCAAAATCGGGTTGCCAGTGCGGATCCTCCAACTTCTTTGCAAGACCTTCAAACTCTCCCTGACGAATGTTTGCAAGATTCTCTCGTTCAGGTGTACTTGCAGAATGCTCATAAAGATATACAGGTATTTTTAATTCTTCACCAACTCTTTTACCAAGCGTTTTAGATATCTCAATACAGTCCTCGGTTGTGACACCAGCTACAGGCACAAAAGGGCAGACATCGGTAGCTCCCATACGCGGATGAGCGCCGGAATGTTGCCGCATATCAATTATCTCCGATGCTTTCTTGATGGCTCTAAATGCTGCTTCCTCGACACCTTCCGGAGTTCCGACAAAAGTCACAACTGTTCGATTTGTGTCCTTGCCTGGGTCAACATCGAGCAGCACTACCCCGTCAACTTCCTCGATCCTGTCAGTAATCTGTTTGATTATCGCTTCATCGCGTCCTTCACTAAAATTCGGAACACATTCAACAATTTTCATACTTTATAAGCTCCTTATTTTATCCCACACGCTGACCCAGTTAAAAATCCTGCGAATTTCACGGGTTAAAAAGCATGTGGTTAATATTAATATTCTCGATAAAAAAAATCATTATATCTTCTCTGTATTCTCTGTGGTGAAAATATTTTACTAAACGATTCTCTATGATCATTTTTTATCACTCGATCCGGGTTTTGTGATGGGAATGTTTTCTTTGCACAAAGGGCACTCATCTGGTTCATACGCTGTGATCTTCAATGTCAATAAAGGAAAAACCGGCACCCCAAAATCGATAGTTCCACCGCTTCTGTCAACGACGAGTCCTACTCCGACAATATCTGCTTTCTGCTCTTTTATGCAATTGATCACCTCAAAAACACTTCCGCCGGTAGTTGTCACGTCTTCGATTATGAGTACTTTTTCATGCGGCTGCAGATCGAACCCGCTGCGTATTGACATTTTATCATCTTTTCTTTGAGTGAATACGAACCGTTTGCCCATTTGTTTGGCAACTTCATAGCCGAGCACTATCGCTCCAAGTGCGGGACTTACCACGACATCAAAATCAAGATGGGCACATTTCCTAGCAAAAGCTTTACCGATCTTTACTACATCTTCGGGTTGCTGGATGAGTTTTATCTTTTCGATATAATATTTACTATGCTTGCCAGATGTCAGCTTGAAATGTCCTTCAAGAAATGCACCTGATTCAACTAATATTTTCTCAATTTCTTTTCTGCTCATGCGTAATCTCTCTTCATCAATCTTTTCTTCATTATTTTCGTAACGTGATTTTCTTGACGCTCAAACGTGAGTATCTGAATTTTCTCACTCGTGCTGAAGTGGCGGAAATGGTAGACGCGCTAGGTTCAGGACCTAGTGTCCATTATGGATGTAGGGGTTCGAGTCCCCTCTTCAGCACCAATAATTTATGTTTCAGCTCTTAAAGCGAGCGTATCTGTTGTCAAGAATAAACCTTATGAATTCAAATCATTTATCGGGAGAAATTTTGGATATACAAAAGCAAATGGAAATCATTAAGCGGGGAGTAGAAGAGATCATTCCCGAAGAAGAACTCGTTGAAAAATTAAAGAAATCACAGGAAACAAATATTACCCTTAGAATAAAATACGGCATCGACCCTACTGCTGCTGACGTGCATATAGGACATATGGTTCCTATCCGCATTATGCGGAGATTTCAGGATCTGGGGCATATCGGCGTAATCGTTATCGGAGACTATACGGCACAGATCGGCGACCCGACAGGAAAATATGAGTCAAGACCTCATCTTTCTTCAGAAGAAGTGAAACGCAACTCCGAAAGATATATGGATCAGCTCTATTACGTACTTGATAAAAATAAGACAGAAGTGCGCTTTCAAAGCGAGTGGTTCGGTCCAATGCAGCTTTCTGAATTCATATCCATACTAGGAAAATTCACACTTGCACAGGTCATGGCGCACGATACTTTCCGCAGACGCTATGAAGAGGGACTTCCTTTTGGTTTGCATGAGATGATGTATCCGATTTTGCAAGCGTACGATTCCGTAGCAATAAAAGCAGATGTCGAGCTTGGCGCAACTGAACAGAAATTCAATATTCTTGCAGGAAGAGATATGCAGCGATATTTCAATATGCCCGAACAGGTTGCAGTACTTATGCCCATTCTTATCGGCACAGACGGTGTCGAGAAAATGAGCAAAAGTCTGGGTAATTACATCGCAATTTTTGACACGCCCGAAGATAAATATGGCAAGATCATGTCCATTCCTGATGAACTGATAGAAAATTATTTCCTCTATGCTGCCTTTGCTTCTCCTCAAGAAATCACCACTATCCAAGATGAACTAAAGAAAGGGATCAATCCCAAGCTTATCAAGCAGAAGTTAGCTCGAAAAATAGTTGAGCTTTATCATGATAAAAATGCTGCAGCGAAAGCAGAAAATCATTTCAATACTGTTTTTACTCAGAAAGAAATTCCTGATGAAATTCCTGAATATAAAGTAAAACCCGAAAAGATTTGGCTTGTTCAACTCCTTAATGATGTAGGACTTGTAAAATCAAATGGAGAAGGCAGAAGAATGATAAAGCAGGGAGCTGTTTCCATTGACGGGGAAAAAAATTCAGACATGAATTATGAATTTGTACCGCAAAACGGCATGGTCATAAAAGTTGGCAAACGGCGTTTTTGTAAGTTGCTCACTGAATAGAAATTGCTGTATTACTTGACAATATACACATAAATAAAAAGTTTAAATTAAAATTTGTGGAGGTACACATGAAAAAGATAGTATCAATTTTTCTAATAATCATGCTCGGTATAATATCTATAGCTCAAAGTGATATTATTGATGACTTAAAACAATTTGGCAAAGAGAATGGTGAAAAGTATATGAAGCCCTTTGTTACTGCATTTGGCAGCGACCTTAATTCCGGCTGGTTCAGTTGTGCAAAAACGAGTCCTATGAGTTTTGGCTTGACTTTTAATGCTATGCTAGCAGTTGTTCCCGATGACGATAAAACATTTATAGTTCATAATCCAAATACCAATTTGTATAATGGAGATTATGAAGTAACAGCAACCGTTTTCGGAAATAACGGTGCGATTTTCGAATCCAAAGATACACAGATTGTCCCTGATTTATCTCTACCTCGCGGTGTCGATGTAGGTATGGTTCCTCTTATTGTACCTCAAGCTCATCTTGGTTTACCTGGTGGATTCGAAGTTGAGGTGCGCTATTTTCCGCCTTGCGAAATTAAAGATATGGGCAAAATTTCCTTTGTGGGTGGCGGTGTGAAATATCAAGTAAGCAAGCTTATCCCCATGCTCTCAACAATAGTCCCTATTTCTATTCAAGGCACCTATCAGCAGTTGAAGCTTGGAGATGAAGTTACTTTAAACAGCACTTTTGTGAACATCCATGCAAGTAGAGGACTTGTCATTCTTCCTCTAACTATCTACGGTGGAATCGGATACGAGCACACAACGCTAAAAGCAAAATATACCTATACGGAACCCTGGGAGGGCGGCACAACACATGATATTGATTTCAACATTACAGGTGATAACGGTTTCCGTGTTACTGCCGGCGCTTGTGTAAAAATATTACTCCTCGACGTGATGGTTGATTACTCTGTTGGGAAATATCAAACAGTCCGTGCCGGTGTTGGATTTTCGATTTAAAGCAAAAGAATTGATTTTAATTAACCCGGAGTTTTATACTTCGGGGTTTTTTTATTTTACATTTTTCTTGACAACCCTATGTTTTTATTGTGATTGTGTCTCAATCTTATAAAGATTTTTTATGGAAAACGCAATAGTAAAATTTAAAGACTTCCTTAAGAACCACAACTCTTTGTGGTCTAAAGAAAGAGAAATTATCGCCAAATATATTTTCTCATTACATAAACATTTCACCGGAGATGAACTTTTCTTAGATCTAAAACAAAAGGGATATTCAATATCACGAGCTACGGTATATCGAACCCTTGATTTATTAGTTAGAAGTTCACTCGTCTCAAAACTTCAACTTCAAAGCGGCACATATCTATATGAAAGAAATTCAGATGACCATCATCATGATCATCTCATTTGTACTAAATGTGGTAAAATCATTGAATTTCATTCAGACGAGATCGAGGCGATCCAGCAGCAAATTGCTGACCAGAATAATTTCAAAATTACAGGGCATAATCATCGAATTTGTGGTATTTGTAAAGAGTGCCAGGAAACAGAAAAGTAGAGGTTATTAATGGATAGAATTCCACTTACAGCACTGAAAAAAGGGGAAAAAGCAATTATTGTGTCTCATAAAGGCGGCAGAGGTTTTGAGAATCGAATGAGCTCGCTTGGTTTGCGTCCAAATGCTGTTATCAAAAAGATCTCATCGCAGCTTTTCCGAGGACCGGTAACAATTCAAATTGGAAATTCACAAGTGGCAATTGGTTATGGTATGGCGAATAGGATTCTTGTAGCGAGGATTATCAATGAATAAAATCCTGTTAATCGGAAACCCTAATGTCGGAAAAAGTGTTATCTTTTCACGTCTCACCGGCGTGAATGTTATCGCATCTAATTATCCCGGAACAACTGTTGGCTTTACAAAAGGATTTCTTCGTCATGACGGCATGCGTATCGAGATCATCGACGTGCCCGGCACATATACTTTGGATCCCACTTCTCGAGCGGAAGAAGTCGCAGTGCAGATGCTCGATGATATCAAAGATGACGAGCAAGCAATTGTCCTTAATGTGGTAGATGCGACAAATTTAGAGCGAAATCTCAATCTCACCCTTCAATTAATACAGAGAAATATCCCGATGATCGTAGTTCTGAATTTTTGGGATGAATGCAAGCATACCGGAGTATCAATAAATGTAGAGAAACTGGAGCAAGAACTTGGCGTTCCTGTATTCACTACTTGCGGTATCACAGGCGAGGGAATAAAGCACCTTGTGGAATCTTTAGAGCAGGTAAAGGTCAGCACATTGCAGTTTGATGCAGAAAATATATGGAACGAAATCGGACTAATAATAGAGAAAACACAAAAGCTATCACATCGACATCACACCTTTTTTGAGCGTATAGGCGATGCCTCGATCCATCCATTTGCAGGGATTCCAATTGCAATTATTATACTCGCTGCTTCTTTTTATATTATCCGATTTATAGGTGAATCTATTATCGGATACATCGCAGAACCGCTCTTCGATAAATTGTGGACTCCCGTTCTCATGAAACTTTCCGGACTTCTCGGAGGTTCAGGATTCATTCACGACATCTTACTTGGCAAACTTGTGGATGGCTCGATAGATTATGTAGAATCTCTGGGACTCCTCTCAACAGGTTTATTTGTTCCACTTGGAATGGTTCTTCCTTATATAATCGCATTCTATTTAGTGTTAAGTTTTGTTGAAGATTCCGGTTATCTGCCAAGATTGGGAATACTTATAGATAAGTTCATGCACAAACTCGGCATTCACGGTCTTGCGATCATCCCTATGCTACTCGGTGTGGGATGCAATGTTCCCGGTGCGTTGGCTACAAGAATTCTTGAAACAAGGCGTGAACGGTTTATTGCTGCGACCCTAATGGCAATCGCTATTCCCTGTATGGCACAGATAGCTATGATCTTCGGTCTTGTGGGCGAATATGGTGTTGGAGCAATTTCTATTGTATTTGGAACTCTATTTATTGTCTGGATCGTACTTGGGCTTATTCTCAACACATTTATGAAAGGGGAGAGCCCGGAGATATTTGTCGAGATACCTCCTTATAGATTTCCGTATATTCCCGGTTTGCTGAAGAAAGTGTGGATGAGAATCCACTGGTTCATAAAAGAAGCCGTTCCTTTTGTCATGCTTGGTGTTCTCGTTGTAAATATTCTATATTTTTCAGGTATAATTCAATTCATCGGCAATCTTGCAGCACCTGTTGTCAAAGGAATATTCGGCTTACCAAAAGAAGCAGTTGGCGCACTTGTCATCGGTTTTCTAAGAAAGGATGTTGCAGTGGGAATGCTCATTCCACTTGGACTTTCAAAATCGCAGATGATCGTTTCCTCTGTCGTTCTCACAATGTACTTTCCATGCATCGCAACTTTCGCCGTGCTTCTCAAAGAACTTGGGATTGTTGATATGCTGAAATCTGCTGCAATAATGATACTTTCCACAATTATTGTTGGTGGAATTCTCAATCTGATTTTGTAGATGGACAATATATTTTTTTTCTATTGATTGAGATTGAGTCTTAATCTTATGCTAAATTATGTTTTTATCAAAATAAAAGAAAGGAAGTAAGAAAATGAAGAAAACAGGTATTATTCTAGTCATGACACTGGCTTTCATTGCTATGAATGCCCACTTATTGGCTGAAGATGTGTTAGGTTGCCCTAAGGGTATTATGAAAGGAACGATTTGGCCTCGGATAGATGTTTCTTATACTGATGCATCTCGGAAATTTGATTTCTCAACAGGTGAAATGGTTGATATCGCTACTGGCACCGGATTACAAAAGAAAACGAAAACAGAGTTGGGGATCAGGATTGGATACGGACTCACCACAAAGATGGACATTGGTATTCTTGCAAAATTCACCAATGTTAAGACAGAAAAGCTGGAAAACAGCCAATTAACCAAAACTGACGAGTCTGCGCTCACGGGATTGTGGTTGAGTGCAAAGTACATATTCCTCGATGCTGCCGAACTGAAACCTTTCACCTATATGAAACTAAGTTTTGGAGCAGGTTATAAGATTCCTCTCTGTAAAGATGAAGATCTTATAACAAAGTCCGTTTCAAATGGTGCTGATGAATTGAAATCAGGTTTTCTGACTCATGGTGGGATTGGACCTCTCGATTTTGCCGGACATCTTCTCTATTGGTATCGCGGACAAGCAAAGAAAGTTGAAAACACTCAGGTAAAACCCGCATATGGAAAATCGGGCGTCGAACTTGCTGACAGAATTAATTACATGTTCAAGTTTGAATATGATATTCACCCGGTAATTGGATTGGGCGCTGGAGTAAGTGGCTGGACAAATCTAAAGAAAGAAAAAACATGGCAAAATAACACGTGGTTCGAAGAAATGTTTTATATCCATAAAGCGGCTCTTTCATTAGAAATAAGACCCTACGGTCTGGATTATGAAAAGAGAAAAATATTTTGTCATTTCGGTATTCCCTATTCCTTCAAAAATAACACAGTCCCGGATTACACTTTGAAAATCGGACTAATGTACACCTTCTATTAATAAAATATCAACCCCTTCTTAGGATTTGTTATGAAAAAAATAATTTTATTACTTATAACATTTTTATTTTTTAATTCTCTGGGATTAAATGCAAAAAAGTCTCATAACACCCTTGAATCTGCTAGGATGAATGACAAGGAATTCATCACTGAAATCCGAGAGCTTTTTCCGGAAAATGAAATAAAAATCATTAATTCAACCGTTGGCAGATTTGCCGTGGCAACCTCTGATTCAACGGTGCATATTGCGTTATCCACTTCTGACTATACGTCTTTTAAAGGATATAAGGGCTACAGTAATCTTTTAATAATTTTAGATCAGGATGGAAATATCGAAACAATAATATTTGTTCTTTCTGATGACACAAAGCCCTATGTGCAGAACATTCTCAAATCCAAAATTTTTTCCGTACTTTCTAAACAAAATATTGAAACTGATGAAAGACCTTCTTACTTAGTATCCGGTGCTACTATTACATCGAATGTTTTTACTGAAAGTATCAACAAAACATTGGATTCGTTTAAACAAATATACAAGTACCTTGAGTTTGATGATTTTAAATGTATAATTCCAGATTCCTTAATGAAAATAAAGTAAGGCAGTTATATATTTTTGATATTGTATTGATGGTTATCAATTATATTGAAAAGTTATTTTTAAATAAAATTGGCATGTTTTAAAATGAATAACACAAAAAAGATCGCACTTAATACAGTTTCGCTCACACTCTTTTTCTTCGGTATTACCTATATGCTTTTGGTAATCACCAGCCGGACAGGTAAGATCCCTTATCTCTTTGCAGGTTTGTTCTTGCTTGAGTTGGGAATCTATCTCTTTATCATTTCCCCCAAAATGATAATAAACAAATTTTGGAGCAATCTTCTGGCGATCATCAGCGGAATTTTTCTTTGGGGATTTTTCGGTGAATTTCTGGAAAATGCTGATCTATTCATTAAAAACGCAACTATAGAAATTGCACATTGGAATTTCCTGCCAGTCCTGGTTTTAATGATCTTTCTATTCCTGAATTTAAGAAAGCATTTACCTGTTCCTGTTCAATTCTCCCTTTCCAGTTTCCTGCTCATCTGGTCTATGCATTACATTATGATCTTGCAATATGAAGTGCTTTCCCGAACTCATTTCACAACCTACATAATGTTCGCAGTTTTCGTAATTTTAACAGGACTTTCTATTTATAAAGCAGGAAAAGGTAAGGAAATCAATTCTATTATGTTCTGGTCAAATTTCGGGCTTTTAACTGCCTGGAGCGTCCTGGAATATATCTGGGGTTGGAGATTGATCCCGGGACCTTATGCTATTTAAGAAGGAAATCACAACGAAAAAAAATAAAGATCGTGTTTGCCCGGTCTGGATGGCTTATACATATCACCGAATACCCACTCAACCCAAAATCCCTTAAAACCATTATCGTCAAATATACAGTTTGTTTTTTTATCTATAAAAACGTGTGGGTGCCCAAGAACTTTGGTAGCTGAAAACAACATTAACAATAATGAAGATAAAATAATAAATTTAATGATGCGAATGCTATAGCTCATTGATTGATTTATTTAATTTGGTAGGTTCAAGTTTTTATTGCAACAATTAAATTATTAAATACCTCTTTAGGAGTTAGCCAATTCAAGGTTTTTCTTGGTCTTTCATTCAACATGTTTTGAACCTTCTTAATTTCTTTC
>Ga0265594_1000073_pt1 | contig 82800 bp, 93 predicted proteins | sample saktaG_11_FD_190147 | JGI IMG/M metagenome (GOLD analysis project Ga0265594, IMG submission 190147) | Saline water microbial communities from Sakinaw Lake, British Columbia, Canada - sak_2011_5_24_80m | ecosystem: Environmental > Aquatic > Non-marine Saline and Alkaline > Saline ...
CCGATCTTTCGCTATTATTAATAGTGAACCAGACAAAGGACTTAATAATCAATTTAGGGGTGAATTTATTTTAAATATTGATTTTACTTTTTTTAAGTTTAAGGATCAGGATGGGAAATATGTTTTAGATAAAGACCTTCAAACAGGAGAAAATATTTTTTTGAAATTAGACAAAAATATTTCTATTTCTATCTTACCTGCCGATGTTCAGAAATAAATTAATATTATCTTTTTTAATCGCATTTTTTTTATTTTTTTTCTTCAATAAAACTGTTTTAGGTGCGGGTTGGGTGGATGTCCCGATGTCTTATTGTCAATCAAATTTAGGCTCACCCAGTAATTTGTGTTGTCATAATACTGGTGGTTGCGAAAGCAAATGTACCCCTTCACATATTCCTTGGTATGGTTGGTGTTATGCTTCTGGTTGTCAGGGCTGGGCGCTTGATACTCCCTCAGGGCCTTATTGTACCTGGACAAATTGGGAGGTATATTGTATTGAATATTTTGATTATAAATATACTTATTCCCAATGTAGTGCTACAGACACATGCACTGATGGTCCTCGGTTAAAATGTGGACTTTGTTTAGATAGTGGTTGTGCTAAATGTGGTGGTTATTATAAAGTTTGTTGTGATAATATTACCAATGCTACCTGTACGCACGGTTGTTCAGGCGGAGGTCAAAATTATACAGGCTTATGTGGTTCTGGTTGTTATCCTGTAATTGGTAGTAGTTGCCCTGGAGGAGGAGGAGTGACTCCCGGGGTGACTCCCGGAGTAACACCTAGTGGCCCTGATTGCGGACAAAAATGTTCTTCAAGTGGATGTAATGCTTGTGCTTGTGATGGTGATTATCGTAGCCCTTCTTATAATTGGTCTTCTTTAGGTAGCTCCTCCGATTGTTCAACTTGTTGGTGTGGAACTGTCATCGCAGGGGTTACTGTTACTCCGCAGCCGACTCCTACACCTAGACCACCAACGCCGACTCCTACACCTACATCTGCACCTGCATCTGGATGTAATATTGGCTATGGCCCTTTGGTTGTAATAGAGGGTGGTGTTGAAACTTTAACTGTGAATGTTTATCTCCAAGGAGGGGCAACAGGTGTTAATCGAGTTGAGTTTAGTTCTCAAAATGAATCCATAGCGACGGTTGATCCTTCATCTGATTCTTCTTCACCTTATGCTACGGATGTGACTGGAGTTGCAGAAGGTTCAATTATTATAGCAACTACAGCTTATATACTTCCTTCAGGTAATTGTACGGAAGGGATTCCGGTTATTGTGACAAAACCAGTTGCTTGGTTCCAAACAGAAGGTGGTCATATCTATGCCGATACTAATATTAATGATAATATTCCTGATACGGCTACTGACCGTAATTTGTCTATTGCCCAGAATAGTTATCCTGGGGTAGTTGTTTATAACCTTTCAGGGAATGTTGATTTAGGTGATGGTTATCCTTCATCTGACACTACTGATCATTGGCTGGCCTCGTCATCATACCAAGGTAAAAGATTTAATACCTGGAGCTTCTTTATGAGGAAGTATGGTGACCGAATTGTTGAAAATTTTGATGGTAATTTGCCAGGTACTGATGGGATTTATTATTCGGCTTCTGGTAAAAATTTATCAGGTAATTGGGATTTACCGGCTAATCGTTGGTTAGTGATCATGGTTGATGGCGACGTTAGTATCCCGGTTGATATTACGGTGCCCGAAGGAAGTTTTTTAGCAATTGTTGCCCAAAACAATATTAACTTTACTGGTGATGTTGTTCAAGCTCAAGGAATGTTTATTGCTGACAATATTATTGATACTGGAGTGAGCGATCAACAACTTGATGGGGAAGGTATTTTCGCAGCCTCTATTTTTACTTTTAGCCGTGATTATGATGATGACCGGAACAAAACAACCCCTGCCGAGTATTTTACTTTTAGACCTGATTTTTTAATTAGTTCCTTTAAAGATCCTGATAACAACCTTTGGTGGTTTAATTCCCTTTGGCAGGAATTGGCTCCCTAAATTTGAACTTGAAGATTATTCGTTTTTTTGTTAAAATAACTTCATTACACACATCGATAGTAAGTTTTTCTGGATTCTTCTTATCGGTGGCGGTTTAAAGAAAAACAAAAATGGCTGAAAAAAAGGCTAGGTTTAAAGCCAAAATTGATCTAAAAGATTTGTTGGATGCTGGTTGTCATTTTGGTCACCAAGCCCAACGTTGGAATCCTTTAATGGATTCTTATTTATATGGAGTTCGTGATGGAGTTCATATTTTTGACTTGGCTAAAACTAAAGCTAATTTAGAGAAAGCCTTGGATTTTGTTTACGAAACCACGCTTAATGGAGGCCAGATTATTTTTGTTGGGACTAAACGTCAAGCTCAGGCCATTATTAAGGAAGAAGCTCAAAGAGCCAACATGCCTTTTATTTCTGAACGCTGGATGGGCGGGTTGGTAACTAACTGGGATCATGTCAAAAAATCAATTAAAAAATTAAAAGACCTAAAAGAAAAGAAAAAAACAGGGGAACTTTCCAGTCAGTACACCAAAAGAGAAAATGTTTTAATTGATCGAGAGATTGCTCGTTTAGAAAGGTTTTTTGGCGGCTTAGTCGGTTTAAATAGATTGCCAGTGTCTATTTTTGTGGTTGACGTTAAAAAAGAAAACGCGGCCGTAAGAGAAGCTGGTAATAAAAACATTGCCATTGTCGGTATTGTTGATTCTAACTCTAATCCGACTCCAATTGATTGGCCAATTCCTGCTAACGATGATGCTGTTGGTTCAATTAAATTAATTGTCAGTTTAGTGGCTGAAGCTGCTAAACAAGGCCAAGAAGTTTATAATAAAAAAAACGTTAAATAGTAATAAAAGAATAGAAGGATTAGTTATAAAATAAAAATTATATAAAATGAATATTTCTTTAGAACAAATCAAAAAATTAAGAACCAAAACCAAAGCTGGTGTTGGCGATTGTCGCCAAGCTTTGGAAGAAGCCAAAGGTGATTTAAAAAAAGCTGAGGATTGGCTTAAATCTAAAGGCTTAAAATCAGCCTCAAAAAGAGAAGGTCGGGATACTTGCCAAGGATTGATTGAGGCTTATACTCATGCTGGTGGTCAGGTTGTAGGTGTGGTTGAACTTTTATGTGAGACTGATTTTGTCGCTCTTAATGAGGATTTTAAAAATTTAGCTCATGAATTGGCGATGCAAATGGCCGCTATGGAAGCCAAGAATGTGGCCGCTTTTCTAAAACAAAATTGGATTAGAGATGAAGCTAAAACGATTGATGATTTAATTAAGGAGTTGATCTCTAAAACCGGAGAAAACATTACGGTTGGTCAGATTGCTCAATTTAAATTAGGCGCAAAGAAAAAATAATGCAAGAAGAACTTCGTCAAAAAATGAATCAGGCTTTACAAGCTTTTAATGAAGACCTCTCAACTTTAAGAGTCGGACAGGCAACTCCCGTTTTAATTGAAAAAATTATGATTGAGGCTTATGATACCAAGATGCCTTTGGTGGAATTAGCCACCATTACCACTGCTGGTCCTAGTCAGCTTTTAGTTACTCCTTTTGATCAAACCGTTTTAAAAAATATTGAAAAAGCTTTAGGAATGGATCGTAATTTGGGGTTAAACGTTAGATCTCAAGAAAATAACATCCATGTTCAATTGCCACCCTTAACTGAAGAAAGAAGGCAAGAATTTATTAAATTATTAAAGCAGAAAATTGAAGTCGCCAGAATAATGATTCGTCAAGTCCGTCATGAACAAATGGATGAAGTTAGAAAGAATTTTGACAATAAACAGATTAATGAAGATGAAAAATTTAACCAAGAAAAAGAAATTCAAGAAATGACCGATGATTTTAATGAAAAAATAGAAGAAGCTGGGCAGCAAAAAGAAAAAGAGTTATCGACGATTTAATTGTCTTAATTTTTAAAATTTAATAATGCTATTAACTGTTTTTATTGTTTTTTTAGTTTTCTCCGTTATTGTTTTATCTCATGAACTAGGTCATTTTTTAGTGGCTAAGAAAGCCGGTATTAAAATTGAAGAATTTGGTTTTGGTTATCCTCCTCGGATTATCGGTAAAAAGATTAGAGGTGTTTTTTATTCTTTGAATTGGCTACCTTTTGGGGGATTTGTCAGATTACTTGGGGAGGATCTCAAATCAGCTTCTGAAAAAACCAAACGGGGTAATGCTTTCTGGGAGAAATCAAAGAGAGCCAGAATCGCTGTTTTGATCGCTGGAGTGACGGCTAATTTTTTATTGGCCGTTATTGTCTTTTCAATTGTTTATTCGATTTCCGGAATTCCAACTAAGAGCAATGAAGTAAGGATTTACGGAACGGCTGAAAATTCACCGGCAGCGCAGATTGGTTTAAAAGAAAATGATCTAATCTTAAAAGTTGATGGTCAGGAAGCTACTTCGATGGAGAATTTTATCAACTTGGTTGATGAAAGAGAAAATCAAGAAATAAAAATCCTGGTTAAAAGAGATGAGCAATGTCAGCAGGATAGTTTTGCCAATGAAGATGGAGAAATAAAAATCATTTGCCAGGGTGGCAACTGGCTTTTTTTAGTGGATGCCAGAGAAAATCCACCTGAAGGTGAAGGTTCTTTGGGCGTAGTTATTTCTGATATGCAAATGAAAAAGTATCCTTTATGGCAGATGCCTTTTAGGGGAGCGGTGGAAGGATTTAAGGAAGCGATTCTATGGGCAAAATTGATTGTTTCCGGTCTTGGTCAGATTATGGTTAATATCTTTACTCAGGGTAAAGTTCCATCAGGGGTTGCCGGTCCGGTTGGTATTTTCCATATTACCAGTATTGTGGCCAAATCGGGCATCTTGGCGGTTTTGCAGTTTGTCGGTATTTTATCGGTTAATTTGGCCATTTTGAATATTTTGCCTTTTCCGGCTTTAGACGGCGGTCGGTTGGTTTTTATTGTTTATGAAGCGATTACCAAAAGGAGACCAAAGCCATCTTTTGAAGCTTGGACTAATGCAGCGGGGATGGGTTTACTGCTTTTGTTCTTGGCTTTGGTAACTATTAATGATGTTAAAAGAATTTTGATATCAGCTAATGCCTTAACACGCTTAAAAGAATTTTTACCCTTTTGGTAATTCTGTTATACTAAAAATATGCTTTATTCAAAACTTTTTGGAAAAACTCTAAAAACAACTTCTAAAAAAGCAGAAGCAATTTCTCACCAATATCTTGTTAGGGGAGGCTTCATTGATCAGCTTTCGGCGGGGATTTATTCTTTTTTACCTTTAGGTTGGCGGGTTCATCAAAAAATTGAAAATATTATTCGCGAAGAAATGAATGTCATTGATGGGCAAGAGCTTTTTCTGCCAACCTTACAACCGAAATCATTATGGTTGGAAACCGATCGTTGGGAAAAGATGGATCCACCTTTATTTGTTTTAAAAGACCAGCATCAAAGAGAATATGCTCTTGGTTCAACTCATGAAGAAGTTATTACCGATTTAGTTAGACGTTATATTAACTCTTATAAAGATTTACCTCTTTATCTTTATCAAATTCAAAATAAATTTAGGAACGAAATTAGAGCTACCAGCGGTTTATTGAGAGTCAGAGAATTTATAATGAAAGATCTTTATTCTTTTCATACCAGTGAGAAAGATTTGGATGATTATTATCAAAAGGTCTTAGCAGCTTACAAAAAGATTTTTACCCGCTGTGGTTTTGTGGTTAAAGTTACCGAGGCTACTTCAGGAACTATCGGTGGCGATGTTTCTCATGAATTTATGATGTTTTGTGAAACCGGTGAGGACAAAATACTTTTTTGTCCTAAATGTGATTTTGGGACCAGTAAGGAAGTACTTAAAAAATGTCCTAAATGTGATTCCTTATTAGAGGAAGGACGGGCAATTGAGAATGGTCATATTTTTAAATTAGGAACCAAATATTCAAAAAGTATGAATGCTTGTTTTGTTGATGAAAAAGGAAAAAAACAGTTAATTTGGATGGGCTGTTATGGTATCGGGGTTGGCAGATTAATGGGAACAGTCATTGAAGCTCATCACGACGAAAAGGGGATTATCTGGCCGGAGAATATTGCCCCTTTCAAAGCTCATTTGATTTGTCTTGGTGAAAAAGAAACCAAAACAGCTAATGATGTTTACCAAAAGTTAAAAGAAAGAGGGATTGAAGTTTTATATGATGACAGAAAAGATGTTTCGGTCGGAGTTAAATTTACTGACGCTGATTTAATCGGTGTTCCTTATCGCTTGGTGATTTCACCAAAAACAGGTAGCAAAATTGAGTTTAAAAAAAGAGATAGCCAAGAGACTCAAAATTTGGATCTTAACGATTTAATTAAAGAACTTCAATGAAGACAATCGTAACCCATGTTAATCCGGACTTGGATGCAGTTACTTCTGTTTGGCTAATCAAAAGATTTTTGCCTGATTGGCAAGACGCTAAGGTTAAATTTACCCAAGCCATCGATAATTCTGATCCTCAAATTGATGCTGATCCTGAAGTTTTGTACGTTGATGTTGGTCGGGGGAAACTTGACCATCATCAAACCGCTGATTATTTATCGGCAACCAAATTAGTTTTTGATTTTATTAAACAACAAAGAAAAGGACAGAATTCAAGTCCTGCGGATGAAAAAGCTCTTCAGGTAATAGTTGAGATTGTAACTGAAATTGATAATGCCTGTGATTTATCTTGGCCTGAATCTAAAAATTTCCGTTGTGAATTTTATCTCCATTGGCTATTGAGTGGTTTAAGAGGCACCGGCAAGACTGATCCTCAAGTAGTTAAGTTTGGCTTTCTGTCTTTAGATGTTATCCTGCATAATCTTAAAGTAAGAATAGAGGCTCAAAAAGAGATTAAAGAAAGAGGGCAACAATTTGAAACACCTTGGGGAAAGGCAATAGCTCTTGAAACTGGTAACGAATCAACGCTACGGGAGGGAGAAAAAGCCAGTTATGTTTTGGTAATCAAGAGAAATCCAGATAAAGGTGGTATTAGAATTTACGCTCGTCATGACTCAAAAGTTAATTTAAAAAATGCTTTTGACAAATTAAAAAAATTAGATAAGGATGGTGATTGGTTTCTACATTCTTCAGGAAGAATTCTGTTGAATGAGTCAAGGACTAAAGAAATGAAACCGACTAAATTAACATTAGAAAAAGTAATTGAGGTTTTAAAAAATGGCTGATTGTTTGTTTTGTCAGATCATCAAAGGAAAAGTTAAAACTGACTTTGTTTACGAAGATAAGGATATTGTTGCCTTTAAAGATATTCATCCTAAAGTGCCTGTTCATATCTTAATACTTCCTAAAAAGCATATTGATAAATTACAGGATGTAGGTGATAATGATAAGGATCTTTTAGGATCAATACTACTGGTAGCAAAAAAAATTGCGATTAGCCAAAAAATTGATCAAGGTTACAAGATTGTTATCAATTGTGGCCGTAAGGGAGGTCAGGAAATTTTTCATTTACATTTCCATTTGTTAGGAGATTGGAAAAATAAAAATTAGAATTTGCCAAAAAGAAGGGAGCGTGATACGCAAAAATGGCGACAGTAGTTCGAAAATCTCCAGGGGATACAGAAGATAAGCTTATTGCGAAATTTCGTAAAAAAGTTATTGCCGAACAACTCTTAGATGAGATTAAAGAAAGGGAATTTTATAAACCACCTTCCGTTAAGAAAAAAGAAAGATTGGCGGCTTTAAGAAGAGGTAAGAGACGTAATGCTTATTGAGAAAATAAAAACAGATCTACAAAATGCGGTTAAAGAACAAAACCAATTGGTGGTTTCTGTTTTGCGTTTATTAATGGCTGAGGTCCAAAACAAACAAATTGCCCAAGGACAAGGGAAAGAAGAGCTTATTAAAGATGAGGACTTAATTAAGGTTTTGCGCCAACAAACCAAGCAAAGGGAAGAGTCAATCGAGGCTTATAAGCAAGGAAACCGTAATGAATTAATGGCTAAGGAGAAAGAAGAATTGGTTATTTTGAGTAAATATCTTCCCCAGGAAATGGACCCTAACGAAGTCAAAAAAATAGTTCAGCAGGTGATTGATGATATTAAGCCAATTGGTCCCCAAGATTTTGGCAAAATAATGTCTGAGACTATGAAGCGTTTGGCTGGGCGCGTTGACGGGTCTAAAGTCTCAGCTTTAGTTAAAGAGATGATATAGTTTGTAATAATTAAGTTCTAGTTGACAGCTTCAAATGAATTCTATTTTAATTAAATCAGCCAAGAATTTCAGTCTTAAAGAAAATTTAGTCAGTCAATGGGCTGACGTGGCGTTGAAAAAGTATAATTTAAGTGGCTATGAGTTAAGTATTGTTTTTGTAGAGCCTGAAAAGATAAGATATTTAAACCAACACTACCGAAATCTTGATCAGGCGACAAGTGTTTTAACTTTTTTTCAAGGGCAGGCAACCCCTGAAAAAACTAAATGGTTGGGCGATATTGTTATTTGCCCACAACAAGCGAAAGAAAAAAACCTTTCGATTAAGTTTTTAATTGATCATGGAATCCGTAACCTACTATCTGAAATATCGACCGCAGAAAGTTGCTGAGCTTGATTTGGCTGATGTTCGTGATAGTTTGGAAAAGATTCTTAAATCAGGTAAAATTTCTCACGCTTTTTTATTCTCAGGACCAAAGGGTACCGGTAAAACTTCAACCGCCAGAATTATTGCCAAGGCGGTTAACTGTTTAAAAAATCATAAAAATGGAGCCAAAGGAGACTATGAACCTTGTAATAAATGCGAGATCTGTCAGGAAATTAATTTAGGCAATGCTTTGGATCTGATTGAAATTGATGCTGCTTCTAATCGTGGTATTGATGATATTCGCCAACTCAAAGAAAAAATTAAACTCTCACCGGCAAAATGCCGTTATAAAGTTTACATTATTGATGAGGTGCACATGTTGACTAATGAAGCCTTTAATGCTCTTTTAAAGACGTTAGAAGAGCCACCAGCTCATGCTATTTTTATTCTATGTACCACTGAACTTGAGAAATTACCTAAAACTATTATTTCCCGTTGCACTCAAATAAAATTTAAAAAGGCAAAAGCGGAAGAAATGGCCAGATCTTTGCAACGGACGGTTAAAGGTGAAGGTTTAACCGTTGATAAAGAAACATTATTACAAATTGCTAAAAATGTTGATGGCAGTTTTCGTGATGCTCAAAAAGTTTTAGACCAATTATCAGCGGATGGTAAAAATATTTCCTTAAAACAAACCAAAACTCTTTTGGGTAGAATTGAAGATCTTGATCCGGTTAATCTTTTAACTTTACTTTTTGACAAAAAAGATAAAGAAGCTCTTTTAGAGATTGATAAGATTGTTAGCTTTGGTTCAGATTTAGATTTTTATATCCAAAGTTTATTGGAAATTTTACGTCAACTTTTACTGGTTAAAGTAGGAATAGTTGATTTAGATCAAGAGCCGATTGACAGTCCAGTTAAACAATTAGCCAGTCAGGTTGATAAAAGACAAATAATGAAACTAATTGGTCTTTTTACTAAAGCTGCCATTGAGGCTAAAATTAGTCCTATTCCACAATTGCCTTTAGAGCTTGTAGCTATTGAATGGTGTGATTATTTCGATGATCAAGGCCAGATACCTGAGGGGAAAAAGATAACAATAGAACCGAATAAGCAGGCAGAGGGAAAACCAATTGAAGTCAAAAAGGATAATGAACAAAAATTATCAATGAAACCATTAACGGCTAAAGGTAACGGAGTTGAATTGGTTTTATCTTGCTGGAAAGAAATTCTTTTAGGAGTCAGGCCCTTAAATCATTCTGTGGAAGCTCTTTTAAGAGCTTCTCGTCCGATTAAACTTGATGGTAATTTTTTAACGTTGGAAGTTTTTTATAAATTTCATAAGGAAAGATTGGAGACCATTAAGTGCCGTCAAATTGTGGAAGAAGTAGCCAGTAACTTACTTTCTTTACCAGTAAAGATAAAATGTGTTTTGGGAGAAAAAAGGCCAATCCAAGTTCCTCATCAGGAATCTCAGCCAAAAGAAGAAAAAGATGATATAATTGATATTGCCAATGATATTTTCAATGGCAAGTTAATTGATTAAAAAATTAAAAAAGGAGTTTTATGTTAGATAAACTTAAACAACTAGGTGAGTTAAAAAGAATGAGAGATCAAGCGGTTAGAATCCAAAAGCAGTTGGCAGCCGAAAAAATTGAATTTGAAGAAGACGGAGTTAAGGTTATTATTAGCGGTGATCAAAAAATTCAATTATTGGAGATTGAAGGTGAAGATCACGCTGATTTAGCCCAGATCTTAAATAGAGCGCTGAAAAAATCTCAGGAGGTAGCCGCTCGTAAAGTTCAAGAAGTTTCAGGTGGACTTTCCGGTCTTTTAGGTCAATAACAAGCTTGTTATTGGTGAGCCTGAAATGATAAAATCTTTCTAATGAATCTTCCTCGTTCCTTAAGAAAACTAATTGAATCTTTTGAAAAATTACCCGGTATTGGGCCTAAGACAGCTCAGAGGTTGGCTTTCTATTTACTCCATGTTCCACAGGAAAATCTTGACGATTTTTCCCAAGCGGTTAGTCAATTGAAAGAAAAAACAATTCTTTGTTCAATTTGTTTCAATGTTTCAGAAACCGATCCTTGTCCGGTTTGTGGTTCACAAACGAGAGAGAAATCAATGATTTGTGTGGTTGAAGAACCTTTAGATGTTTTGGCTTTAGAAAAAACCAATGTTTTTAAAGGTTCTTACCATGTTTTGCATGGGGCTCTTTCGCCTTTAAACAATATTGGTCCGGATGAGCTTTACATTGATTCTTTAATAAAAAGATTAAATTCAAAATCATGGCCAGTTAAAGAAATAATTTTGGCGACAAATCCCAACATGGAAGGGGAAGCAACAGCGATGTATTTAGCTAAAAGAATTAGAGCCAAAAATAATAAAATTAAGATTACCCGTTTGGGCCAAGGTTTGCCCACTGGAGCCGATTTGGAATATGCTGATGAGACAACTCTAGCCAAGTCTTTAGATGGTAGAAAAGATTTTTAGGCAGCGAAAAGGAGTTAATGTTTTTCTTTAAAAAGAAAAAATGACTAATAAAGTCTATACATTAACTCCTTTCTTTCATTAACCCAGGGGGGGGTGATGAAACCTTATAAATAATATTTAGTTAAGCGAAAACCAGTGGTTTTGTGTTAACAGCTTTAATAAGCACTTGCTCATAAGTTATTCTTTTTCCACTATTTTCGCGTCTTTCTGCTTCACATTGAGTGCAGATAGGCATGGTAGCATTTTCAGCTAGTTTTAAGCAGATTGGATTTTTTCCACATATAGGACAGATACCTTTGTGTTTTTTCAAAGCAAAGATAAGTTGTCTTAATCTAGCCTTCTTTTCTATTATACCTGGATCTTTGCTACCCCTATTTTCTTTGATAAAATCTTTTTTCTCCTCGATAAGATCTATTAAATCCTTATTCATCTTTTCCCCCTATATAATTATCTTTGTTTATAATGATCTACTACCATTTTTAAAAGTTTATTATAAAGGCTTTTTTCACTTTCCCTGGGATTAAATTTGTAAAGAACTTTCCTTTAACTGTTTTTTAAACTTGAGCTTTTCTAAGTTCAATTAAAGTAAGGCTATTATCTATATAAAAGTCTAATTTGTCAAGTTCAGGGTAAAAATGCTATATTTAATCAAAGATCTTTACTTTTTATGGATAAACAAAAAGCAATTAAAATTGCTAAACAAATTAAAAAAGATTCGTCAGAAATATTTCCGGGAAATAATGATGGTTTAAGTTTAGAATCAAATTCTAATGATGATATTGACCAAGAGACTATTGGAAAAGACCAACAATTTGAGCAACAGATTGAACAAGCTAAGCGGAATGATTTAGAGCAGTCTAAAAAAAGAATTGACGAGCTTAATTTTGAAATTAAAAAATATGTTGACTTGAGACAGCAGCAAACGAGGGAAAGAAGAGAACAGAAAGAAGAAGCAAAAAGTAAGCAAGATGAAAAGAGTTTACCAATGGTTAATTCTAAGCCATCTCGAAAAAGCTTTTGGGGTCGAAGGATTAAATCAGCCCAGCAACAATCTCAACCAGAAACAGCTGCCAGAAGGTCAAGCGGATGATTAAATTTTATAATACTTTAACTAAAAGTTTACAAGATTTTAAACCAATAAAGTCAGGTGAAGTTGGTATTTATTCTTGTGGACCAACAGTTTATTGGAATCAACATATTGGGCATATGTACGCTTATGTTCAGTGGGATACTTTAATCAGATTTTTAAAATTTGCTGGTTTTAAGACTAAATGGGTAATGAATATTACTGACGTAGGTCATTTAACTTCCGATGAAGATACTGGTGAAGATAAATTAGAAAAGGGAGCCAAGAGGGAAGGTTTAACTGTTTGGCAGATAGCTGAAAAATATACTAAGCAGTTTGAAGAAAGTTTAAAACTTTTAAATATTAACCAGCCGGATGTTTTAGCTAAAGCTACTGATCACATTCAAGATCAAATAGAATTAATTAAAAAAATTGAGAAAAATGGTTTTACTTATAAAACCAAAACTGGCTTGGTTTTTAATACTTCTAAATTTCCTGATTACCAAAATTTTGCCAAGTTAAATCTTGATAAACAAAAAAGTGGAGCTAGAGTTGAGGTTGATCCGGAAAAGAAAAATCCTTGGGATTTTCTACTTTGGGTAACTAATCAACCCCAACATATAATGCAATGGGATAGTCCTTGGGGAAAAGGATTTCCCGGATGGCACATTGAGTGTACAGCGATGTCAACAAAATATTTGGGGGAGAAATTTGATATTCATACTGGCGGGATTGAACATATTTTAGTTCATCATACTAATGAGATTGCTCAAGCTTATGGAGCTTTTAAACATCAGGCAGTTAATTATTGGCTTCATAATGGTTGGCTGGTGTTTAACGAAGAAAAAATGAGTAAGAGTTTAGGCAATGGTGTTTTAGTTACTGATCTTATTAAAAAAGATTTTGATCCATTGGCTTTTAGATATTTAATTTTAACTTCTCATTATAGGCAGGGATTAAACTTTACTTGGGAAGCTTTATCTTCAGCCCAAGTTGCTTATAAAAAATTAATTAATTTAGTTAAAGAATGGAAGTTAAAAAAACCAAGAGAAAATATTAATCAAATTGATTTACAAAAAATTGATGGGTTCAAGTTTGAATTTCAGCAAAAATTAGCCGATGATCTTAATGTGTCGGAAGCCATTGCGGTTGTTTGGAAAATGGCAAAATCAAATATTTCTCCCCATGACAAATTAGAATTAATTTTTGATTTTGATCAAGTTTTGGGCTTGAGATTAGCTGAAGTCAAAGCCAAATTAATTAAAATTCCTGATAAAGTTAAAAAACTTGTTGAAGAAAGAGAAGGTTTTAGAGAACAAAATGATTGGCAAAAAGCTGATGAGATTAGGAAAGAAATTGAATCCTTAGATTGGAAGATTGAAGATACTTCGGATGGAACGACAGTAACTAGTTTAAAAGATTAAATCGTTTTTTAAACTATACTTTAAATAAATAAAGTGAAGGAAATTAAATTCAATAAGGTAAAATTACTCGCAATTAATTATCATTTTTTTGATAAATTTGCTTAAAAGAGTATTATTAAATTAATGCTCAAAACTAAGCAAAAACTGCTTCCTCCATTTATAATTGTTTTTAGCTTAATATTACCTTTAGTTCTATTAATTGGCGGTTTGGTAATCTTTAAGAAAAATTCTCCTAAGCTTGTTAAAATTGAAAAAGAACAGATAGGTATCGATAATAATACTTTAGCTCCCAGTCAACTCTTAATTAGCAAGGACGAATATCACAAGGAAAAGGTTAATCTAAGGGGTAGGGTCAGCTCAGAACCGGTTGTTTGTCAAAAAAATGATTGTCCGGATAATGATCCCTGCTGTGGCTGTCCGGATCAAAGAGACTTGGTTGTAGTTGATGTTAATCAGTTTCTAAGCAAAAGCGAAGGAAGTTTAAGGATAATAGACGCTGCTACCGGCCGTTCTTTTTGCCAAAGAAAACAATTAAGCTGTGATTATAGTTGCGGAAGTTGGGTTAGAGGAGCGATCTATGATATCCAAGGAACTTTCTTAGCTCAGCCACCACCACCCGGTTGGCAACTTTCACTAGATTATTATTTCGAAGTTGAAAACAAAACCTTTATCAGGAGATTTGATTTTTGGGAATCGCTAGGCAATCTCTTTAATGATATTAGGCAAAAGGTGATTCAAATTAAAAAGGGTGGCGTCTTTGTTTTACTTTAAATTGAATCTTGTTTACAGCTTTATTCTTGTGTTATAATCTGCCGAAAGGAATTATGGTATGCGTGAATACGAATTAACTTTGGTTATTGATCCGGAAATAACTTCGGAAAATCAAAAAAAATTAATTGCTAAATTCAAAAAATTAATAGAAGACCTTAAAGGTAGAGTAAAAAAGATTGATGAATGGGGGAAGAAAGAATTAGCTTATCCTATTAAGAAAAAAAAGATGGGGTTTTATTTTCTGTGTGATTTAGAATTAGCTGAAGACAAAACTAAAGAGGTTGATAATAAGCTAAAAATAGAAGAAGAAATTTTAAGGTTTTTGATCATCAAAAAAGATAATTAAAAAGAATTTTTTTTGTTATTAATTATAAGTATTTTAGTAAGGAGGAATTAGAGTATAAAAAATAAGCTCTAATTAGAAAAATGTCAGCACGATCATTGAATAAAGCACAATTAATTGGAAATCTAACTCGGGATCCTGAGTTGCGTTATACACCTCAAGGAACCGCAGTCTGTACCTTTGGTTTAGCCACCAATCGTACTTGGGTTACCGAAAATAGTGAAAAAAAAGAAGATACGGAATTTCACCGTATTGTTGCCTGGAATAAATTAGCTGAGCTTTGTTCCCAGCTTATTTTTAAAGGCCGCAAGGTTTTTGTTGAGGGTCGTTTGCAAACCAGAGAATGGACTGGTAAAGACGGTGGCTCAAGACAGGTAACTGAAATTGTTATTTCGGATATGATTATCCTTGATAATAAACGAGCTCCAGAAGATGGAGCCGGAACTACAATGCAGGGCGGAAGTTTTAGCCCGAAGGCAATATCGGCTGAAAAAACATCATCAGCCAGTGGAATTAAGGCTGAAGACAAAACAGCCGCATCTAAGGCAGAAAAGGCTGAAGACAAAACAGTCAAAAAAGAGGAAAAAGAATCCGAGGAAGTCAAACCCGAAGACATTCCTTTTTAAACAGCAATAAAAAATATAAAAATAATGAAGAAAAGTAATTGTTCTTTTTGCCAGTCAGGTAAAGATCCTGACTACAAAGAAGTTGATGTTTTAAAGCGCTACATCTCTGATCAAGGGAAAATAGCCAAACATTTTCGTGCCAATGTTTGTGCAGGACATCAGCGGAAGCTATCCCGAGCTATTAAACGAGCTCGTTTTTTGGCATTGCTTCCCTTTACCACCCGTATTTCTTAAAAAACTAATTTTTGATAAAATATAAAAAAAGAGTTTTAACTTAGATGAAATTAAGGCTAAATTTGTTTAAAGTTAGATTAATAATTGTCAGTGTGATTGTTGTTGCGGCTTCAGTTTTTTTTGGTTATTGGTTAGGGACTCATCAGGTAAAAGTTAGCTTGCAAAATAGGCTTCAAATTAAAGTTGATCGTAAACTCCCGGTAGATAAACAAAATATTGATTTTTCTCTTTTTTGGGAAGTTTGGGATAGATTAGAACAAGATTATCTTGATAAAAGTTCTTTGGATCAAACGGAAATGGTTTTTGGGGCCATTCAGGGAATGGTTTCAGCTTTGGATGATCCTTACACCGTTTTTCTAAAACCACCGGAAAATAAAGAAGTTAAGGATGATTTAAATGGGGCTTTTGAAGGAGTTGGTATCCAGTTAGGTTATCAGAATGAACAGTTAACCGTTATCGCTCCTTTGAAGGGGACACCGGCTTTTAAAGCGGGAGTTAAAACTGGAGACCTAATTCTAAAGATTGATGATAAGCCAACCAGTGAAATTACTTTGCCTGAAGCGGTAAAAATGATTAGGGGCCCTAAGGGAACTGAGGTTGTTTTAACCTTACTTCATAAGGGAGAAAAAGAGACCTATGAAGCTAAAATTGAAAGAGATACCATTATTGTTGCCAGTGTCGAGGTTGAATTTGTCGATGACGAACAAATTGCCCATTTAAGACTTTTAAAATTTGGTGATCGGACTACAGAAGAATGGAATAAGGCAGTTCAAGAAATTACAAATCATCAACCAAAAGTTAAAGGTGTTGTCTTAGATTTAAGAAATAATCCGGGTGGTTATTTAAGCGGTTCTGTCTTTATTGCTTCTGAATTTTTATCTTCAGGTATTGTTGTTCAGCAAGAACGGGCGGATGGTAAAGGTAAAGAAACTTATTCCGTTAACCGAACTGGCCATTTATTGGATATTCCTTTAGTGATTCTAGTCAATGGTGGTAGTGCTTCTGCTTCTGAGATTGTAGCTGGTGCCCTGCAGGATCATAATCGATCCCAAGTGATGGGTGAGCCCAGTTTTGGCAAGGGAACAATTCAAGAAGCTGAAGATTTATCTGGTGGAGCTGGTTTACATATTACGACAGCTCGTTGGTTATTACCTTCGGGTAGGTCAATCAACAAAGAGGGAATAGAACCTGATATTGAGGCTAAAGATGATCCGGAAACACTTGAGACTGATGAGCAACTACAGAAAGCAATTGAAAATTTAAATCAATAATTTTTTAATTGAAACTTTTAACAATTTTGTCTAAATCTCCGTTAATGATATTGTCCAAATTATGAAAAGATTTACTTAGCCGGTGATCGGTGACACGGCTTTGGGGGAAATTATAAGTTCTTATCTTTTCAGCCCTCATGCCACGACCGATACTGGATCGGTAACCAGCGATAGTTTGTTCTTTTTTAATTTCTTCTTGTTCCCATAATTTAGTTCTTAAAAGTTGTAAAGCTACTTGGCGGTTTTGTTCTTGGAATCTTTCTTGTTCACAAGTAACTACCAGATTACTTGGTTTATGAATTAAACGAACCGCGCTGGAAACTTTTTGAACGTTTTGTCCACCCTGGGAAGAAGCTCGATAAAATTGCCATTCCAAATCAGCGGGATTAATTTTAATCTGATTTTCATCAATTTCCGGCAAAACAGCCACGGTTGCGGTTGAGGTGTGGATGCGACCGTATCTTTCGGTTTTAGGGACTCTCTGAACCCGATGAACACCAGTTTCATTTTTTAAAACTTCAAAAGCATTAGCTCCTTTGATTTTTAAAATACCGTTATCAACAATTTGAGCTTGCCAGCCTTGTTTTTCGGCAAAGCGGAGATACATCCTAAAAAGATCTTGAGCCCAGATCTTAGCCTCATCACCACCGGTACCGGCTCTGGTTTCAATAATGGCCGTGTTTTGATTAAATGAGAATGAGTTTTGGTTTTCCATTGGATTAAGTTATTAAAATTAAAGAAGCTTTTATTTACCTAACATCTCTTTTAGAGTTTTAGGTTGATTATCTTTTTCTCCAGCAATTCTCTTACTCTTCTTCTGATATTTGTTTTTAATTGCTGCTTCCTGTTTAGCTTGGAATTTTTGGATTCTACCTTGAGTATCAACAAATTTCATTGCCCCAGTAAAAAAAGGATGACAAGCAGAACAAATTTCCACCTCGATTGAAGGTTTAGTTGAGCCAGTATTAAAAGTAGCTCCACAAGCGCAAGTAATCTTGGTTTCAGGGTACCATTGTGGGTGAATCTGTTTCTTCATAGGGGTGATTTTATCATAAATTAAACCTGATAACAAGGCTAATGATTTAGCAGTTGTTAATTAAAACCCGATTATTTAAAATGAATTTATGGAAGTTAATCCTGCTATTTTCAAAGCTTATGACATCAGGGGAGTTTATCCTCAAGAACTAAATGAAGACTTAGTTTATCAAATTGCCCAAGCTTACGTGCAGCATCTTAGTCCAAAAGGGAAAATAGCGGTGGGAATGGATGTTCGTCTTTCTTCACCTGTCTTAAAAGAACAGGTTATTAAAGGGTTAACTGATATGGGGATTGATGTTTTAGATATTGGTTTGGCTTCAACCGATATGTATTATTTTTCCGTTGGTAATTATAATCTAGCCGGTGGTATTCAAGTTACGGCTTCTCATAATCCGGCCGAATACAACGGTTTGAAAATGGTTAAGGAAAATGTTTTCCCTGTCTATGGAGAAAAGGGGATTGAGCAGATTCGTGATTTGGTGATTAATGACCAAGAAAGAATTGTGATGAAGAAAAAAGGTACGGTTCAACAAAAGTCAGTTTTAGATGACTTTGCCGATTTTATTATTAATTTTGTTGATGTTAAAAAGATTAAACCTCTAAGAATTGTTATCAACCCTAATTTTGGTTATCAAGGTGAGGTAATTAAATACATTGTTAAAAAAGCTGATTTACCAATAACTTTGATTGGTTTAAATGATCAGCCTGATGGAACTTTTCCTAAAGGAAGGCCTGATCCTTTTGTACCGGAAAATCGACCTGAATTTTTAGCTTTGGTTAAAGAAAAACAAGCTGACTTTGGTATTGCTTGGGACGTCGATGGGGATCGAGTCTTTTTTGCCACTGAGAAAGGGGATTTTGTTGAGTCCTATTATATGAACGCTCTTTTTATCTCAGAGATTCTTGAAAATAATCCTAAGGGCAAGATTATTTATGACCCTCGCTATACTTGGGCTTTAATTGATGCGGCTAAAGAAAAGAATGGAGAAGCTATTTTGGAAAAAGTAGGTCATTCTTTTATTAAGGCCAGAATGAAAAAAGAAGACGCTCTTTTTTGTGGAGAGTCTTCAGGGCATACTTATTTCAAAGATTTTTGGTATGCCGATTGCGGAATGATCCCAGCCTTCCTAACAATGGTGATGGTCAGCCAAAAAGATAAAACTTTAGGACAATTGGTTGAGCCTTTGTTTAATAAATATTTTATTTCCGGGGAAATTAACAATAAGGTTAATGATGTTCAAAAAGTTTTGGGTGACCTTAAAAAGAAATATAAAGACGCTGAAATTTTTGAATTTGATGGGCTTTCGATTGAATATGATAATTGGCGAGCTAATATTCGTCCTTCCAACACCGAACCGTTATTAAGGTTGAATTTAGAGGCTAACAAAGAAGAATTAATGATTGATAAAAGACAGGAGTTGATCGATTTTATCAGCTGCTATGCTAGTTTGTCTTCCTGAAGAAAGTTCTTTAATCGTCAAGGTTTTGTTTTTATCTTCGTCTGGGCCGATAATAATCACGTAAGGAATCCCTTTTTTATCTGCATATTTTAGTTGCTTGTTAAGTTTATCATTCTCAAAATAAAGTTCAGTGTTAATCTTTTTCTTTCTTAATTTAGAGGCAATCAAGCTTGATTGCTCTGTGTAATTTTCTTCAAAAACAGTAACTAAGACTTGAGTTTGATCGTTACTGTCAATTTTTTTACCTTGTTTTTCTAAAGCTTCGACAAGACGATCAATCCCAAAAGAAAGTCCAACAGCTGGTAACTCTTTCCCTTGATAATTCTTTGCCAAATTATCGTATCGACCACCGCCGCCGATAGAGCCACTTTGATATTTTTTATCAATAATTTCAAAGATTATGCTCGTGTAATAGTCTAATCCTCGAGCTAGGGTAGGGCAGAATTTAACTTTATCTTCAAAACCATTTTGTTTAAGATTATCAATAATTTTACTAATATTTTGATTCGGCTTAGTTTTTTTAATGGCTTGTAAGATTGATTTGACTTTTTGTCCAAAACCTTTTTTAATTAATTCTTTTTCAACCGCTTTTGGTCCAATTTTTTCTAGTTTATCAAGAGTTCTTATAATAGAAAAAATTTCTTTTTCTTTAACTCCTACCTTCTTAATTGTTTCAAAAAGAATTTGTCTGTCGTTTAAAATAATTTCAAAGTTTTTAAGACCTAAAGATTCCAAACACTCAATTGTTATTTTAATGATCTCGGTATCAGCTAAAAAAGAATTTACACCAACGATATCGAAATCGCATTGAAGGAATTCACGAAATCTTCCCGTTTGCGGTTTTTCAGCTCGCCAAACTGACTGAATTTGATATCTTTTAAAAGGCAAACTAAGATCAGGATAAGTTCTCATAAATCTAGCCAAAGGTACGGTTAGATCATAACGTAAGCCAATTTCTCTTTCTCCGCGATCTTCAAATTTATAAATGAGTTTTTCTGTTTCGGAACCACTTTTACCCAATAGGGTAGAAGCATATTCCAAAGCCGGGGTTTCTATTGGTTCAAAGCCGTAAGAAACAAACACCTTTTTAATGGTGTTGATGACAAAATCTTTTTTTCTAACGTCAGCCGGTAAAAGGTCTCTAAAACCCTTCAAAAGCCGATCTTGGCCTTGATTCATGAGACTATCATAACATAAAAACCGGCAATTTACACTTTAAAAGAGGTTTAAAAAAGATTATTGTGATCCTGAGTTGGTCGAAGTTTGAGTGCCGTTATTACTGCCATTTTTTAAGCCAGTGCCTTGAATAGCAAAAACTGAGGTCGTATTAATGATCTTATTTTCATTTTTAGAAACAGTTCCGATGGCAACAAAATAATCACCTGTTTGGAAATTTTTAAATTCGGTTTTTTCTTGGTCTTGTTTCTGTAAATCGGTTTTGGTTTCAATCATGAGGGTGTAAATAATACTGCCTTTTTCGTTTTTAACGGTAATAATTTTTTCTTCAGCGGAGATATCAGTAACAATACCGCTAATGATTTGTTTATCTGATGTTTCCGGTTTTTGATCAACAATCAAACGCTTTGCTTCTAAATCTAGATTTTCATCAATATAGCCCATGGCAATAATAAACATATCTTTTTCTAAATCATCATTAGTAATTTTTTTACCGCTTTCTCCAATGAGAGCCGAATCAGAAGCGATCTTGACGTTTGCCTCACCATTATTAGTCTCTACAGTTAAAGCTGATTGGTTAATGCTGGCAATTTGTCCAAAAACACCTTTCTTCTCACCAACTTGAACATTATTTTCACCTTTGACTTTTTCTTTAAAAAATTCTCTGACAGCTTCTATTTTTTCCTGATCAGCACTGGCAGTGGCTGTATCGCTCTCTTTGGGAGTAGGCGATTGAGCTAAAGCGGGAAGAACTACGAAAATACCAATTAAAAAAAGAGCAGGAATAATCATTAATAAATTAATTTTGTTTTTCATTTTTATATTTTAGCTGTTGAATAAATAAGATCTAAAGTTTTTTTGGCTTCATTGTTTTGGTCATCATAGGCCGAAATTTGAATTTCATTAGCCCCACCAATTAAAGTAATATCAACACTAAAATTGCCCTGACTATCGGCCTGAATTAATTCTTCACCTTCTTGATAAATGATAGCAATAACCGCTTGTGGTTTTGCTTGTCCTTCGATGGTAATATCTTCTTTACTAAGAATATCGTTGTTTATAGGAGAAGTAATTTCCAAAAAGATTCCTTCTTCATTTTGTGAAGGAGTTGGGGTTGGTAAATTTTCTTCTGTTTTCTGTTCATTTTGAACGCCGTTTTTTAAAGATTTATTAGCTGTCCAAATGCCAAAAGTAATGATTAACCCTAAGATAAAACCTATAATGATAGCAATGAGGATTTCTTTTTTCATCTGTTAATTCACAGCAATATAACTTAAAAATGAACTCTTGTCAAGAACTTGGACAACGTGATAAACTCTAGGAGCTGTCCATCTTTTAATCTTAATTTATTTTAATTACAAATGGAAATTAAATATCTTGGTCATTCTTGTTTTCGCATAAAAGGCAAACAAATGGTTGTTTTAACCAATCTTTTGGATGATTCTTCAGGGCTTAAATTGCCATCTGGTTCAACTTCTGATTTAGTTATTTCTTCTTCACCAGCTAGTGAACAGAAAATCAAAACAATAATTAAGCCAGTCAAGAGAGAAGAAACTTTTGTGATTGATCGTCCTGGTGAATATGAGGTTGGTGGTCTTTTTGTTTTGGGTATTGGTTTTAAATCAAAGATTACGGTGTATGTTGTTACCATTGATGATTTAAGAATAGGTTTTTTGGGAAGTTTAACCGATAAGCTTTCTGACAAACAATTAGAAGAACTCGATGGAGTTGATATTTTGTTATTGCCGGTAGGGGGTAGGCCTTATATTGATAGTAAACAGGCTAATTTCTTAGTTGATAAAATCCAACCTAGTTTTGTAATCCCAATGGCATATAAAATGCCGGGATTGAAAATTGATTTAGAAACAGTAGATGAGTTTTTGAAAGAGGTTGGAGTTCAAGATACCAAAGCAATTGACAAACTGCTAGTTTCTAAAGAAAGTTTACCTTTAGAAAGAGAGATAGTTGTCCTAAATGCCAAAGGTTAAAATTCCACCCCATAATGAAGAAGCCGAAATTTCTATTTTAGGCGCTGTTATGATTGATAAAGACGCCATTGTTAACGTGGCTGAATTCTTAAGATCACAACATTTTTATAATTCCAATAACGGCACAATTTACCAGGCGATCTTAGATCTTTATGAGGAACGCCAGCCGATTGATATTGTTACTTTAAAAGAGAAATTAAAATCTTTAGGAGCTTTAACTAAAATTGGTGGTTCTGGTTATTTAACTGAACTTATTAATTCTGTGCCAACTTCGGCTCATGCTGAACAATATGCCAGAATTGTTAAAGATGATTACATTAAGAGGGAATTAATTTCTGCGGCCAGTCGGATTGTTGAAGACGCTTTTAGCGAAAAAGGAAAGTCGGCCAATGTTTTAGATAAGGCCGAGCAAGCTATTTTCAGTTTATCTCAACAGCATCTAAAACAGGGTTTTATTCCGGTTAAAGAAGCTCTAGCTGAATCCTTTGATCGTTTGGATGAACTACATAAGCAAGTTGGTGGTTTAAGGGGAGTCCCAACCGGATTTAGGGATCTAGATGATACTTTGGCTGGGATGCAGAATTCCAACCTTTTAATTTTGGCTGCCAGACCTGGTATTGGGAAAACAGCTTTATCATTAAATATTGCCCAGCATGTAGCCGTCAAGGAAAACATGTCGGTTGGTTATTTTTCTTTGGAGATGAGCAAGGAGGAATTGGTTGACCGTTTATTGATCTCTCAGGCTGATATTGATGCCTGGCGATTGAAAACAGGGAAGCTAGATGAAGATGACTTTACCAGACTTTCTGAAGCGATGGGAATACTTGCTGAGGCACCTTTGTATATTGATGACACCCCAGCCTTATCAGTTTTGGAAATGAGAACCAAAGCTCGCCGTTTGATGGCCGAACATGATTTAAAATTTCTGGTTGTCGACTATTTGCAGTTAATGAGAAGCGTCAAGGAAAGAGAGAATAGGGTTCAGGAAGTTTCTGAGATTTCCCAAGGTTTAAAAAATTTAGCCAGAGAACTAAAAATACCGGTTTTGGCTTTATCTCAATTATCAAGAGCCGTTGAGCAAAGAGGCAAGAAAAGGCCTCAATTGGCGGATTTAAGAGAATCAGGAGCAATTGAACAGGATTCCGATGTAGTTATGTTTTTATGGCGTGAAGATGAAGATGATATTGAAAATATTGAGTTGGAAGTTTCTAAACACCGTAACGGTCCTTTAAGAAGGATAAAACTTAGATTTAGAGGTGACAGGATTAAATTCTATGGGATTGAGCCCAGAAAAAAGTAAAGAATAATTTAAAATTGTGCCGAGAGTCGGACTCGAACCGACACGGGCTTTAAAGGCCCACAAGTTTTTGAGACTTGCGTGTCTACCAATTCCACCATCCCGGCTTTTTAAAAGTTAAAATACATGTTAATTCTAGCATTTATCTGCTTGCGATTCAATTCAATTTAGCCTAAAATTCTTTCTATGATTTCTATTAATGATTTACGAGCCGGACGTACTTTCCAGATAGATGGTGTGCCTTTTCAAGCAGTTGAATACAAGCACACCAAGGTTGGGCGTGGATCAGCCATTATTAGAATTAAAGCCAAAAATCTAAAGAGTGGAGCCATGTTTGAAAAAACCTTTGTTTCCGGAGCAAAAGTGGAAGAGGTTGATACCGAGTTTAAACTTTTACAATATCTTTACCGTAACGGTGATAATTTTTGTTTTATTGATAACAAAGATTTTAGTCAATACAGTTTGCCTAAAAGTGTTTTTGATGATAAAGAAAAGTTTTTAAAAGAGGGGATTAATTTTAAGATTTTGTTTTGGAATGATAAGCCATTATTGGTGGAATTCCCTTTATCAATGATTTTTGAAGTAGCTCAAACGACACCTGGAGTTAAAGGCAATTCTGTTGTGGCTTCTTTTAAGCCAGCTACTTTGGATAATGGCTTGGCTGTTAAAGTTCCTTTGTTTGTTAATGTTGGTGATAAGGTAAAGATTGATACTAGGAGTGGCGATTATCTTGAGAGAGCTAATTAACGGTTTAAAAAGAGGATAATTAAAATCAAAATAATTTGGGGAATTAACCCCCAGGGGAGTTTAGCTCTTTGATGACAGCGGTCATGAAATTGGATAACCCTTTTAATAAAACGTGGCCTTTTGTTTAAAAACAAAGCTGGAAATTCAATCAGATCGGGGGTAATTCCCAATACTACGGCGAACCAGAGGAGAGCTGAAAACTCTTTGTTCATTTGGAAAAAGAAAAAAACTAAAGAACCGCCAACTATTAAATCTAAAATAGTTTCCCAAAAAGCAGTTTTTTTGGTTTTGAGCCCCTTAGTGAGACCGGTTCCGGTATCCCAGTGGGGAACTAAGTCAAGAATATAATGAGAGATTAAAACTAAAGGTAGACTAAGGTAAGCTAACGGAACTTTAGTGATAATTACTGCTGATACTAATGTGTGTGCGGTTGCTAACATAAGCAGGTAAGAAGAATTATAAAATGTTATAATTACAACGTCAAGGAATAATTAAAATGTTATCAATTATTTTTTCAGCTGGACCGATTGTCATTTATGTTTTTGGTTTTTTAATGGCAGTTGGCATTTTTTTAAAATCCTTTATTATTTGGCGTCGTTTACGTGACTTGGGTATTAAGGAAGAAAGGGTTTTGGATTTTATTATTATGGCGATTATCATCGGCTTAATTTTTGCTCGTCTGTTTTTTATCTTAACTAACTTTGATAAATTTGGCTTCATTTTTACTCGTTGGGTTTTCTTTTTACGTTATCCTGGTCTTTCTTTTTGGGGATGGTTTTTGGGGGCTTTGATATCTTTAAAATGGTTTGCCAAAAAGGAAAAATGGGATTTTTGGCAAATAGCCGACGAGGTTACTTTTGGTTTTTTGCCCTTCTTGGCCTTGATGCAATTAGGTTCTTTTTTAGACGGTTCTGGTTTTGGTCGTTCAACTTATATGCCTTGGGGAATTTATTTTCCGGGAACTTTATTAAAGCGTCATCCGGTTTCTTTGTTTTTTGCCATAGGTCTTTTTATTATTTGGTTTTTATTAATTAAGGCTGAAAGACATTGGCGAACTTGGCATTGGTATAAAAGCGATAAGGACGGTTTTATTGCTTTAGCCGGTTTATCTTTAACTTTATTGATCTACATCCCGCTTGCATTTATAGGTGACTCAAGTCTATACTTATACTGGCTGGAGGTGCTTTTGACAACAGCTCTTTTTTTGATGGTTTCGATTTCATTTTACTTTCGTTCAGGGAGAACTTTAAGAAAGAGATTAATTGGATTAAAAGCAAACAATGAAAAAGAAAATAACGAAAAAAACTAAAAAGTTTAATAAACTGACTTTACCTTTTAAGATTCTAAAGCCAGTAGCTAATTTTTTGTCTCAAGAAATTAAACGACTGGAAAGACGAAAAGAAGCAATTGCTACTGAGGATCCTTTTAATGATACCAGAAGGGTTTCCGATAATGCGGCTTCAGACACGGAAGTTGCCGAACAAACTGGACATGAAAGAGCCAAAGCTTTAGAAAGACAAGTCAATCGTAAAATTATTCAATTAAAAAAGGCATTATCCAGAATTAAAATTGGTCGATATGGAAATTGTGAGAAATGCGGTCGTTTCATTGATACTGACAGGTTGGTGATTATGCCTGAAGCTACTTTATGTGTAAAGTGTGAGAAAAAGAAGGAAAAATAGTTAATTGGCATAGTTTTTCGCAATCTCCCTTAGCGGGAGATTTTTTGTGAATTTTATATAGTAAATTAATAGGTTAAAATAAAAAAGATGAAAACACTTAGTTTAGATTCTATTATTTATCAGGATAATGATTTTTTGGTTTTTAACAAATCAGCCGGAATGATTTCCAATCGATCCCAAACAACAACGGGCTTGGAAACTGTTCAGGATTGGGTGGATAAACATTTAAAAATTACTCTGCCTAAAGCGGGTGAGATAGATAGTATAAAGGACGAGGAAGAACAATCAAGGGCCAGAGATTTTATTAATAGATGTGGTCTTGTTCATCGTTTAGATAAGGAAACCAGTGGTTTGTTACTAATTGCTAAGAATTTTCAGGCTTTTAAGAATTTGCAATTACAGTTCAAAGAAAGGCAAGTAGAAAAAAAATATTTAGCTTTAGTTCATGGAGAGACTCCCTTAAAGGGGACAATTGAAGCTGCCATTACTCGTAACCCTTTTAATCGTCAAAAATTTGGCGTGTTTTTATCAGGGAAGGAAGCTAAGACTGAATATTTAAGACTGGAATTATTTAAGCCTAATTTTAAAATCAACGGCAAGGATTTGGGTAAGTTTAGTTTGCTTGAATTGTCTCCTAAAACTGGACGAACTCATCAAATAAGGGTTCATTTAAAATTTTTAGGTTATCCACTGGTAGCTGATGAAAAATATGCTGGTCGTAAAACTTTTAAGTTGGATTATTCATGGTGTCCAAGGCATTTTTTGCACGCTTGCTTTTTATCATTTAATCATCCTGCTACCGGTAAAAAAGTTTCTTTTTTTTCTAAATTGCCTTTAGATTTACAAATTGCTATGATTAAAATAAAGGAAAATGTTGAAAAATGAACACTGATTTTATCTTCATTGGCTGGTTGGGTATCGTTTTAGGTTTAGCGTTAGTGGGTGGATTCTTGGCTAAAAAAATCAAGCAACCAACCGTAGTTGGTTATTTGGCGGTTGGGGTTTTAATCAGTTTTTTAACTTCTAAATTTTTTCCAGTTAAAAATTTACTTTCTTTTCTAGCAGAAATCGGAGTAGCTCTTTTAATGTTTACCTTGGGTTTGGAATTGTCTTTAGATTACCTTAAAAGAGTTAAGACGGTAGCTGTTTGGGGAGCAATTATCCAGATTCTTTTGGTTGTCATTTTATCTATTTTTATCTTACCTGCTTTTGGTTTTGATTTTTACTCTTCTTTGTTTATGGGGTGTGCTTTTTCTCTCTCTTCAACTGCCATTGTGGTCAAGCTTCTTTCTGAAAAAGGTGAGATTGATACTTTGCCGGGAGAGATTATGCTAGGTTGGCTTTTGGTCCAAGATTTAGCGGTCTTGCCAATGGTAGCAATTTTGCCGGCAATTGCTGATACCAATGCTAGTTTTACCCTGATCGCTTTGAATATTTTAAAAATATTGGTGGTTTTAGTAGTGGTTTTTTTCCTAGGACGCACGTTGGCCCCCAAGTTTATTAGTAAGCTAGCTAATTTTGGTTCAAGAGAGCTTTTATTAATCGGGGTAGTGGCCATGTGTTTATTAACCGCTATTTTTACTTCAGCCTTAGGATTGTCATTGGCTTTAGGAGCTTTTTTAGCCGGTTTAATTATTTCTAAGAGTTCGGAAAATCATGCGATTTTTTCAGAGATAAGACCATTACGGGATCTTTTTTCAATTATCTTTTTTGTTTCCTTAGGAATGTTTTTGAATCCTTACTTTTTAATTTCTAATTTTTTGTTAATTTTAGGAATTAGTCTTTTGGTAATTTTAATCAAGATGGTGGTGATTATGGTTTTGGTTTTTTACTTAGGCTATCATACTAAAACTTCAATTTTGGTTAGCATGGGGTTGGTTCAGGTAGGAGAGTTTGCCTTTATTCTTTCTCGCTTAGGTTTGTCAGGTGGTTTAATTGAAGAGAGAATTTATTCAATTATTTTATCAGTGGCTTTAATAACTATTTTTGTCACTCCTTGGTTTAGTAACGCTGCTCCGAAACTTTATTTTAAATTACAAAAGGCAACTAAAAAGTTTCCTAAGATTCATGATCGTTTGTTTGGCCAAATTGACAAATTTAGAAGAGAAGATGGTTTAGATTTATCCGATCATGTGATAATTTGCGGTCATGGTCGGGTTGGCAGTTGGTTGGCCAGAGCCTTACAGCTTTTAGAGATCCCTTACGTTGTCATTGACTATAATCATCAAATGATTATGGAATTGAAAAAACAGGGTGTAATGGCCTTGTATGGGGATCCGGCCGATATTGATGTTTTAAATTACGCTCAGATTAATAAGGCCAAAGTGTTGGTGGTGGCAATTCCTGATCAAGCGACCCAAGAGATTATTTTGGGTAACTGTCAGACTTTAAATCCTGATATTAAAATCATTTCCCGTATTCATCAAAAAGAAGCAATTTCTCGTTTAAAAACTTTAGGAGCTACCTATTTGATTCAACCAGAATTTGAAGCCGCTTTATCGATCATTCATCGGGTATTACAGTTTTTAGGGATAAATAAAGAAGAGGTTACTGGCAAGATTAAAAGATTAAAAATAGAACACGGTATGTGTTAAAAGTTAAATTAGATTAACTAGCCCTGTGATAGCAGGGTCTTTGTTTGATGAAAAAAGCTTTTAAATTAATTAAAAAAGATAAAAAGACTCAAGCCAGAATTGGGTTGTTAAAAACATCTCATGGAGTGATTGAAACTCCCACTTTTGTGCCGGTAGGTAGTCAAGCAACAGTTAAAGGTTTAACCAGTGAAGATTTAAAACAAATTGGCGTTAATATTTTTTTTGTTAACACCTATCTTTTATATTTAAGGCCAGGCGAAAGGGTGATTGAAAAATTAGGAGGGGTTCATTGTTTTGCCAATTGGGAAAAGTCAATTATTTCTGATTCCGGTGGTTTTCAGGTTTTTTCTTTAGCCAAAAAAGAAACCAGGGTAAAAATTGATTATCATGGAGTTACTTTTATTTCTCATTTGGATGGCTCCAAACATTACTTTACTCCGGAAAAGTCAATCGAAATTCAAAGAAAACTAGGAACAGACATTATGGTTGCTTTTGATCAATGCCCCGATTATCCATCTTCCTATGGTCAGGCCAGGGTTGCTAGTCAAAGGACTCACCGTTGGGCCAAATTAAGCCTTGAGGCGGCTAAAAAAAGTCGGGACCAACTACTTTTTGGAGTTATTCAAGGTAGCACTTATCAAGATCTAAGGAAAGAATCTACTGCTTTTATTACCAATTTGCCCTTTGATGGGGTAGCTATCGGTGGGGTGGCTGTTGGTGAAAGTAAAAGAGAGATGAGACAAGTTTTAGATTGGGTGATGCCAGTCTTAAAAAAAGATAAGAATTATGATTATCGACCTGTTCATTTGTTAGGGATAGGGGAAATTGACGATATTTTTGCTGCCATTGAAAGTGGGGTTGATATGATGGATTGCGTGATGCCAACCAGACTGGGACGTATGGGTTATATTTTAACCAAACAGGCAAAAAATTTTAAACAAGATATCACCAAAGCTAAATTTGCCCAGGATCCCAATCCTTTAGATCCTCAATGTCGTTGTTCCGTTTGTCGTAATTATTCCAAGGCTTATTTAAATCATCTTTTTAGATCTAAAGAATTATTGGCTTACCGATTGGCTACTTATCATAACCTCTACTTTATAAATTCCCTTTTTGATAAGATTAAAGAAGCGATTGGAAAGGATCAATTATCAGCATTAAAAAAAGAATGGTTAAAAGAACGATAAAAAAATTACTTAAACAGCAACAGTCAAAAAAACGAAAGATTTTTTGGTTTCTTTTTTCTTTAATTGTTTTGAGTTTTTTATCAGTTTTTGTTTTTAAATTTTTTGTTTCGGTAAAAAAGAGCCTTTGGGACGGTAAAAGCCGTTTTACCTTAGTTATTAGTACTGATCCAGTCATCATAACTTCTTTTAATCCAGAGGATAAGTCGTTAAGTAATCTTCTGTTGCCGGAAAAAACTTTTATTGAAACAACTCATGGTTATGGTCCTTGTCGGGCCGAGGCAATCTATCGTTTAGGAGAATTAAATCATCAAGGAGCTGATCTTTTATCCGGAAGTTTGGAATCTTATTTTGGCTTGCCGATTGATGCCTATGTTTTTAATCATAAAGTTGATAGTTCCTATAGTTATCAGTCAGCTTCTGATTTTAAAAAATTCCTTGATAAAAAATTAAGTTTAGCCAGTAAAAAAGAGACTAATTTGACGGCTTGGGATTTAATTCATCTTTGGTGGATAAATCGTCAAATAAGAATAGACAAAGTTGAAATTATTGATTTAGCTCAAACTAGAGCTATTGAACAGACATCGATGCCTGATGGTAGTTTAGCTGTTAAAATTGATTCGCAAAGATTGGAGTTGGTTATTGGCCAATACTTCGCCGATGGTCAGATTAAAAAGGAAGATTTGACCATCGCTGTTTTAAACGGAACAAAACATAGCGGTTTAGCTAACAAATTAGCTAACTTAATCAAAAATATTGGCGGTCGTGTTATCAGAGTGGGGGAGGTTGATCTAACCGAGTCCCCAGGTGATTTCGACGATGTTAAGTGTGTTATCAAAACTGCTAAAAAATATAAAAATTATTATACTATCCAAAAGTTAATTAATATTTTTGATTGTCAGTGGGAAGGGGATGAAACGATTAACGAGCGTTCATCAGTGGTAATTATAGTAGGTGATAAATATTGGCGGATGTTGACTTTACCTTGAAGTAAAGGAAGGGTCATTGGTGAATTTTTTACCCCGATTGGTTTCTTTGATAAAAATTTCCAGCTTTTGATGATCAACATTTTTAACGAAAGCTTGGTACTGATTTCCCCCTTTAATAAATTTAATTAATTTTATGGAAAGATCTTCAGGAATGGTTCCTAAATAAGTTTCATTTTCATCGATGATACTGATAGTTCTTTTTTTTGGTTCTAGAATGACTGGTTGAGCAGGGTTGGTTTGAGCTAATATTGAAGGCTGAGCTAATCTGACAAGACTAACTAATTTGGTTTTTCCTGGTTCTTCTAAAAACATACTTCCGGAGTTGTAAAAATTGATTGACTTCTTTTTATTATTGGGTTTTATTCTTTTTGCCTTATTAAGTCTTTTAATATTTTTATTGGCAATAGGATTAGAATTATCAATTTCTAAAACTTGTTTATAAGTTTCGTCTGCCTTCTTTGCCTCACCTGTTTGATAGTAAGCGTGGGCTAAACGATTTAGGGCAACAATATTTTTTTTATTTTCCTTAATTATTTTTTTGTTAATTTCTATTGCTTTTTCCCAATTTTGATTGATGGCAGCTCTAATAGCCAGTTCTTCTGAATTTTGACTCATTGGAGTTAAAGATATATTTTTCTTGAGGTGTTGTCAATAAGATAATTAAAAGGTAAAATTAAATTCATGTCTGGGCATTCAAAGTGGTCGACGATTAAACGACAAAAAGAGATTAAAGACTCTCATCGAGGTCAGGTTTTTACTAAATTAGCCAACGCTATCACTATCGCGGTTAAAAGTGGGGGAGGTATTGCTGATCCGGAAAAGAATTTTAAATTAAGATTATCGATTGAAAAAGCTCGTTCTTTAAATATGCCTAAAGAAAATATTCAAAGGGCTATTAGTAGGGGGTCTGGCGATAAGGAAACAGGTGGTTGGAGTGAAGTTGCTTATGAAGGCTATGGACCTGAGGGAATTGCGGTTGTGGTCGAAGCAGCTACTGACAATCGTAATCGAACTGGAGCTGAAATTAAAAATATTTTTGAAAGAGCAGGGGGGAGTTTAGCTGGGCCTGGGTCTGTTTCCTTCCAGTTCAGTAAAACTGGCCTTTTAACTGTAGCCAAAAAAGACAATACTGATGAGCAGATTTTATCTTTAATTGATTTAGGGGCACAGGATGTAGAGGAGGTAGCTGATATGATTGAGGTTTATACCAAGCTGGAGGAGTTAAAAGAGATTAAGGATCAAATTGAAAAAAAAGATTTTGAAGTTTTAGATGTTGAGTTAATAATGAAGCCGGTTAATAACATCCCAATTAATACTCAAGAAAAAGCGGGTAAAGTCTTAAAGTTTATGGAATTATTAGAAGAGCATGATGATGTCCAAAAAGTCTACTCAAATTTTGATATTCCTGACAAGCTTTTAAATAGCTAATGTTTAAACTAAGTAAAAGAAAAAGATTTATTATTACTGCTGTTATCCTTACCCTTGGTCTTTTGGCCATACAATTGTTTGGTATTACTTGGCGCTACCAAGCGATTGCAGTCTTATCTGTTTTGACTTATCTTTTATCTGCCTGGTCTTTATCTGAAGGTATAAATGGGGTTGAATGGTTTACGGTTTTAATTCTGCCGGTTCTTTTTACGATTGGGGTTGGTCTTTTTTATTTTTTAACCCCAGCCTTATGGGCAACAAGAGTACCGGTAATTATTCTTTATGCTGGTGGTCTTTACAGTTTGCTTTTAACAGAAAATATTTTTTCCGTAGCAGCCATAAGAACAATCCAGCTTTTACGTTCAGCTCACGCTGTAAGTTTTCTTTTAAGCTTAGCTACGGGTTTTTTCATCTACAACGCAATTTTATCTTTCCGTCAAGATTTTTGGATTAATTTTTTGTTAGTTTTTGCACTAAGTTTACCTTTAGTCCTACAAGGGCTTTGGTGTATTGAACTTGATGCAGCCAAAATTAGCCGTAAAATTTGGCTTTACTCTTTAGGTATTTCTTTGGGGCTAGGGGAGATTGCCCTTGTTTTTGCTTTTTGGCCAGTTACCGTAGTAGTTGGCTCTTTATCATTAATTACCGGTCTTTATATTGCTTTAGGTTTAGGCCAGCATTATTTAACCGAAAGACTTTTTCGAAGAACAGTGGTAGAGTACTTAGCCGTAGGAATTGTTGTTTTGGTTGTAGTTTTAATTACCACACATTGGGGTGGTTAAAAGTCTAGATAAAAAATAAAGCTTCAAAATTTCTTAAAAAAAATTAAGACAGACCCAAAAAGGGGAGTAAGAGTAGAAAAGTACTTTTTATGAAAAGTATCCTATAATTTTTATAGTATTTTCACGATTATTATAGGTTAATTTTCACAGGATAGCAAAAAATTTTATCAACTGCTAGTTGTTATACTTTGATATAGTTACTGAAGGACTTGTGGATAACTCTGGAGGAGTAGATTTTACCAATAATTTGTGAGAGAAATAGTTAAGAGTAGAAGTATTAAAAATCTTTTAACAGATATTAATTTATTATTCTTATCCCCTTAAAAAGAGAAGATAGTGACTTAAAGTATGGTGGAGAATGAATATTAATAAAGTCGCACAATGTAGCTTTTACGACATGTTATGAATCTGTCTCTCAGGGAAGAGTGTTTGACATGGATTTTAATATGTAAAAAAATAAAAGTTTTTTTAAGAATTAAAATATTATTCTCTCTCCTTTATTCTCCTTATTTACTCTCTATTTTTTGCTTAAATCTAAAAGTTTCTATCCCCCAATAAAACCCGAATCTACAGGTTCAAACTATACCTAATTGAATCTAAATTATTTTATCATTCCCCCATGCCTAATTTGAAGCTAATTATAGGTTCTATGGAGATTAATACTAGGAATAACTTTTTTAATATATAATAAGCTGAGCAGATCGGTCTGGTCTCTTTCTATCCCTATAAAATGTTAGCGTGGGATAGTACAAATATTTCCGCAATAGGGGCATAATTCTCCAAATTTTGTTAAACCAGACAAACAATGGGGACAGTCTTCAGACTCAAGTGTATGCTGATATATGGGTGAGGCAAGGAGCTAATATTCGCTCTTGCTTTTTGAACTTCACTGGTAATCATTTGCTCAATAGTATTTAAGGCAGCTAATCTTGTGCTTTGAGTAATATTTCTTCTTGGGAATTTTGTAGACATTTTCAATAGGACAGTTTTTAAGACTTTTTCAGATTTCGAAAGATTTAAATCTGTAAAAATCTTAATTTCATCTTTATCTAGTTTAAAGTTTTTGTTTTGGATATGTAATCGATTCCTCATATCCTGGAGAAGTCTTAAATCATCATAAAAAAGTGCTGGTTGGTCAAAAAGATCAAACTCAATCGCTTTTACAATATAATGTTCAAACTTCTCAAGTTTTTTGCTTCGAAAATCATTTATCTAGCTCAAGCTAATATTTGGAACTTTATCGTTCACATGTTGTTTTACCCGTAAAGCGAAATCGTCGAGTATACATTCGATAATTGCAGCAATAATGAGGATTATTGGTTTGTTAAAATACTTGCTTTTTGTCGCTTTTTTAGATCTGTACAGTTCAAAAAGTATTTCAAAGTTGTAGATTATATTGTCGCCCTTTTTAAAGCTCCAAATAAATGTGAATACAACATCGGTTAAGGTCTCACGTTGGTTTTTATTCATAAGTCATAGGCATGCATATTTTGTAACATCATGGCCTAGAACTATTTGATCCTATAACTACTTTTTCTCATGCTTTCTTGATAATGGATTTTTTTCAAGTTCATTCAACCGTTTCATTGCCCATTCTATATCGTTTAAATATTCTCTTTTCAGCTTTGTTATTTCGACAATTGATTCTGGATTTTGAGCGGTTAGGTTGTATTGCTGTCTTCTTACTATTGATTCTATTCGTGTGGGAGCGTTGAATAGATTCCAAACTAAGGAACCCAATTTCGGATCGGCTAAACTTAGTTTTTCTACCAAGGCGTTCATTCGCGTCAGCCATCTATTGCCATGCATCATTTTGAACTCGTTTACACGCAACTCGGCAAGCCCATTTCTTGCTTCTTCAACAGCGGCCCGTATTTTTTGTTTAAGATAGGTCCTGTCTTCTCGTTTATCTTGAGCAAAAAGTTCAATTAGCTTACTAAATTGACTAGTGAGGAATCCTATTATTATTTCTTTCATAATTTATTCTTTTTTTTAAAGTATGCTGATCAGGTTGGTCTAGGACCGTTTAATTCTTATTGTATTATATCAGAAATTGTCATTAATAGTTTTCAAATCAGATAAAAACTTGGTTTTTATTCTTATAGTGTCGTACAATCTTGACACTCCCTTTTTTAAGTCGTACAATATTTTTAATGTCCGAGGAAACTAAAAAATTAGTCAGAACTGAGATAGATAGACTAATTGAAGAGTTCTTAGAACACCTGGAAATTGAAAAAAACACCTCTCCCCTAACTATCCGCAATTATAAACATTATCTGACACGTTTCTCTGAATGGTTAAAAAGAAATTATTCTAAAAATGAGCCAGGTTCAATCAATCTTGAGATTGTTAAAAAATATAGGGTATATTTATCGCGATTTACAGCCCCAAATGGTATCCCCCTCGCGCGTGTCACTCAGAGCTATCATGTGATAGCTTTACGCTCATTACTAAAATGGTTGATTAAGAATGATTATAGGACTCTATCTCCAGAGAAGATTGACCTACCAAAAACGGAAAGTAGGTCTTTAAAATTTTTAACGACAGAACAAGTAGAGAGACTTCTATCACAACCTAAGATTTCCACTCCAAGAGGACTAAGGGATAAGGCTATTTTAGAGGTTTTGTTTTCAACTGGCTTGCGTGTTAGTGAGTTAGCTAAGCTTAACCGTGATCAGATTGATTTAAATCGTAAAGAGTTTGGTGTTATAGGTAAAGGAGGTAGGGGTAGGATAGTTTTCTTATCTAATAAGGCAGTAGAATGGCTTGATAAGTACTTTAGAGAACGAGTTGACTCATGGGAGCCATTATTTGTTCGTTGTGTTAAAAATCCGGAGATAACAGAGGATGGTAAGAAGATACGTTTGACAGTTAGAACGATTCAGAGGGTGGTTAAGAAGTATGTCAGGAAGGCAAAGCTCCCAGTTGATGCCAGTGTCCATACTTTGAGGCACTCCTTTGCTACTGACTTGTTAATGGCCGGAGCCGATATCCGCAGTGTCCAAGAGCTATTGGGTCATAAAAACATCTCGACTACTCAGATCTATACTCATATAACCAATAAAAAGCTTAGAGATGTCCATGAAGCCTTTCATGGTAAGGGGTAAATAAGGCCAAAGAAAAACCGTTGGCTTTTGTTTTATTAACAGAGACCAACGGTTTTTATTCAGTTTAGGCATAAGGGCTAATCAGCTTGTGATCTTTAGAGATCGTTAATTTTATTTTTGGAAAATCTTTTTCACTTAAATTGTCTTGTGGCATGTTTAAAATAACACAACAAATCTTTGAATCTCTAAGCTCTCTTTTCTTTGATCTAGAAATAATCCTTACTAAAAAATTATCCATAAGTCCACCTTTTGGCAGTTCTTCTATAAACTCAACTTTCACTTTTTCGACCTGATTTTTAAAGTTTCCGCCAAAATTATCAGTCAATATTTCTTCGCTAAAAAAATGAACAAAATTGGTTTGATCTTTTCCAAGAAGAATTATTTCGTGCTTAGGGACAAACTTTATTATTTCGTCTTTAAATACATCCGATTCCTTTTCAATGATCATTTTTATGAGCATAAAGTTTTCCGGGAAAGCTTCTATTGCATCCAATGGTTTTATTGTTCCCCCATTTTCTATTTGCCATTTAGCCACAAGAAAAATATTATTTTCAATACCTTCCAAAAAATTGAAATGTTCAACATCTCCTGGCCATTCGACGATTTCTATTTTTTTAAAGAATTTACCTGAATTTATGACATCTTGGTCGTTTTCTGGAAACAGATTAAATTCTTGAAGCTTACCAGATTTTAGTCTATCCCAAACCCAATCTTGAATATAGCCTTCGCAGATAACTTTTAAGCTATCAATGCTCATGATTCATCCCCTTTCATTATTTTTTTAAAGTACTAAACTGAATATTTTAAAAAATAAAACTTAGTTTAACGGCATCTCGTTTAAAGTTTTATTTAAAAAAGAAAAAAAATCTTTAACTTCAATGTTAAAGATAATAGTGAATTATAAACCTAGAATTTACAAAAGTCAATGTTATGGGATAGCTAAAGAGTTTCGTAGCTTAAAATGACGGAAATAGTGATCTCTGATTCACCTGGTTGAATTTCGGTTTTTTGATCTTCTACTTCCCCACCGATATCGGTGCTTCTTAAAAGTGGGGTTGGATAATTGGGTATTATGTTTTCAGAAATGTTAACTATCTTACCAAGTCTTAACCCTCCAACTTTGGCAATTTGTGAAGCTTTGATTTTAGCCTTTTCGATCGCTTCCTTTCTGGCTTCCATTTTAGCTTCTTCTAGCTTTTCATCATCCAAAGTAAATTCCAAGTTGCCAATTTGGTTTAAACCTAAAGAAGTAGCTGTATCAATAACTTGGTTAACTTTATCAAAGTTTTTAACTTTTACCTGTAAAGTAATATTAATATTGTAACCAATTATTTTTTGACCAGATCGATAATCATAATCTGGGTAGACACTATAGTTGATAGTTTTAATATATTTTTCTTCAATACCTATTTTTCTAATTGCTTGGCTAACATTGTTAATTTTTTCATTAGCTTCTTTTTGGGCTTCTTCAACCGTTGTTTTATTAACTCTAATACCTAAGTTAATCTGGGCCGTATCAGGAACGGCTATAGATTTCCCGCTAGCTTCAACGTCAAAAGTTGTTTTTTTCTCGGTGGTAGTTTGACTGACTGAAAAAGGAATTGGGCCGATAAAGCGGAAATAAAGGCTAAGAATGATAAGAATAGAAACAGTTATACTAATAATCTTCCCGTAATCTGTTTGGCAAAAGTTATTTAAGCATTTTTTGGTTTCTTTTAAGTTCATCCTTAGCATATTAAAATAAAAAATTGGAAGATGCAAGCATTAAAAAACCACCTAATGAGATTTAAACTAATAGATGGTTTTTAATTTTTGCTTTTGATTTGTTTGACCAAATTATCAATCTCTTTAAACCAAGTTTTGGCCATTTTTTGATAACCATTAACTATTTTAGCCAATAAAAAACCCCTGCTTTGAAAAAATTAAAAATTTAACGATAATGTTAAATTAATAATAATTTTCTTAGCAAGGGTTTCTTACCGTTTAAGAGTAAGATTAATTGGTTTTTTATTTCTTTTTTCTAGAAATGCCTAATATTCCTAGTAAACTACCTATTGAAATGAGGCTTCCTCCAGCTATTGGGAATAAAGGAGACATACCAGTAAATGGTAAGACTGTTATCCCAACAAGGGCTTCCTCTACAACAGGTTCTGATATTTTTGATTGAGGCTCCGGTTTTCGGTTCAGGCTCGGTTTTCGGTTCAGGCTCGGTTTTCGGTTCAGGTGTTTCTACTTTAATACAGACGGTTGCTACATCCCAATCGAATATCCAAGGTTGATATTCCTCTGAAGGTTCTCCTGAGGCGTCTGGTGGACTTTCCGGTAAATCAATCCGCTCAAGAATTATAGCGGTATTATAAATTCCGTATTGTCCGTCTTTATTCCCAGTAACTTTTTCAGTATAAGTAATGATAGTGTCATCAGTAAGGGTTTCCCAGGCTCTTATTTTAGTAGTGCTACCGAGATCTGGATCATCAACTTCATATTCTAGGTCTGGACTAATAGATTCAGCTACGGTTTCTTCTACTGTTATACCTCCGTTTTTGTGATAAATGATTTCTTCATCAACAAGAGTAGCTTCTTGATTAGCAGCTTCTGGAGCTTCAACAACTTCCTTTTCACTTTCATTAGTGTGAAGGTCCTTGTTAAGTTTCCATCCAGAAAGATCATATTCGTAGCTGTCTACTTCGGCTGTAAAAGCAAAATTGTTATACATGCCATAAGGAAGCATTATACTATGAGAGAAATCATATTCTTCTTCACAGTAAGGAAGAATCAAGTCACCACAGTTATTGTCATAGACATTTACTTCAGCTATTTCTTCCCAAATTCCGGGATTAGCCGTTAATTCACCGTCAATAAAAACAATAACACCTGTTACCCAAATGGGTTCAGGAAAATCGTCTGGTATTTCATGATTATTCTCAACCGTTACTGTGCCTGAAAAATCATAGTTGACCTCTTCACCTTCAGGGCATTCTTTGTCTACTATAATAGTAGTTTGGAGATCCTTAGATTCTCCTTCTTCTAGCTCAAGAGAAACATCAGGATTTTCACAGATTGCTCCGACAGGATCTTCAATGATGACTTCTTCTTCACCACCATTTTCCTCACAATTATCATTTTCTTCTTCACTTTCTGGCACTTCTTCAATTGTTTTTGTGACTGTCCATTCGCATTCAGCATCTGTCTCAACTTCTGCTTCAATCTCCACTTCAACCAGGCTGTCTGGTTCGTCTTCACAAGCAAAAATGGAATTAGGCAAAAGGAAACATATAAGTGCGAAGATGGTAATTACAATCAAAGGAAAAATAACTTTAACTCTTTTCATCTCTAACCACCTTTCAATGTCAATGTGCCTTACTCTTAAAGGTAAGTGATACTTAAATAAAAATATTTTTACTTAAGTGGACAATATTCTAGCAAAAAGATATTAAGAAGTCAACTTTATAGGGTATTTATTCGAGGCAAGTAACAGCAGCAACCTTATCATCAGCCTTGTTAAATCTCATAAAGATTACTCCTTGGGTATCTCTCCCTAATCGAGGTACGTTTTTAAGTGGTAATTTGATAACCTGAGCTTTTTTACTGGTTAAAATAATTTGTTTAACGTTTTGATTAATCAACCTGCAGGCTATGATTTTGCCAGTTTTAGGGCTAACATGGGCGGCTTTAATGCCAACACCGCCTCTTTGTTGTAGTCGATGCGCTTTAAGAGGGGTTCTTTTGCCTAATCCATTTTCCATGACAATTAGAACATCTCTAAAATTCTTTTTTCTTTTGTCATTTGTTTTTTCTTCGGCTGGTGAAAAAACTTCCATACCAACAACATAATCGTCTTGCTTGTTAAGCCTAATCCCTCTTACACCCATGGTATTTCTGCCGGTAGGCCTAGCATTGGCTTCTTTAAATCTGATTGATTTGCCTTCATGAGAAACTAAGAGAACATGGTCGTCTTTTTTAGTACTTTTAATCCAACACAACTCATCGTCTTTATTGAGTTTAATAGCGATGATGCCTGAAGAGCGAATATTATCAAAGGCTTTAAGGTAGGTTTTTTTAACAATCCCCTTTTTGGTAACCATCAGAAGAAATTGATCTTTCTTTTTAATATCTTCTTGGCTTAAAGTTAAAACCGATTGGATTTTTTCATCCTGGTTAATACTAACTAAATTAATAATAGCTTGACCTTTGGCTTGTCTTGAACCTTCAGGAATTTCCCAAATCCTGATAGAAAAAACTCTCCCTTGGTTAGTAAAAAGTAAAATACTGTCATGGGTTTGAGCTTTGAAGAAATGGGAAATTTCATCTTCAGTTTTAGTTTTCATACCGGTAACTCCCTTACCACCTCTTCTTTGCGAGCGATAAGTATTAACCGGTAATCTTTTAATATAACCACCTTTGGTTAAAATAACTAAGCAGTCTTCTTTAGGGATTAAATCTTCTTCATTAAAGTTTTCTAAAGCTTGGACATAAACTTTAGTTCTTCTAGCGTCTCCATATTTTTCTTTAATTTCTAAAAGTTCCTTTTTAATAATATCTAATATTTTTTTAGGTACGGCCAATAATCCGGAAAGATATTCAATCGTTTTCATAATTTCCTTGTACTCGTCTTCAATTTTCTGTCTTTCTAAAGCAGCTAATCTTCTTAGTTGCATTTCCAGGATTGCTTGGGCTTGAACTTCGGTGAGGTTAAATTTCCTCATTAAGTTGGCTTTAGCTGTTTGGACATCTTTGGATTTCTTAATGGTAGCGATAACTTTATCTAAGTTATCAATGGCGATCTTCAATCCTTCCAAGATATGAGCCTGTCTTTTGGCACCTTCTAGCTGGAAAATAGTTCTTTTAGTAATAACTTTTTGTCGATGTTTAACAAATTCCGTTAAAATTTGCTTAAGATTTAAAGTTCCCGGAACGCCGTCAATCAACGCAACCATATTAACTGGATAACTAACTTGCATTTGAGTGCTTTTATAAAGATTATTTAAGATAGTTTTTGGTTTAGCTGATTTTTTAAGTTCAATAACAACCCTTAGGCCTTGACGATCTGATTCATCTCTTAGATCAGAGATGCCATCAATTTTTCTGTCTTTAACTAACTGGGCGATTTTAGCTACTAGGTTGGATTTATTAACCTGATAAGGAATTTCATAGATAACAATACGGAATTTTTCACCTTTACCTTCTTCGATTTCAGCTTTGGCTCTGATTAGAATCTTACCTTTACCGGTAGTGTAGGCTTGAGTAATTTCTTGCTTATTATAGATAGTTGCTCCGGTTGGGAAATCTGGGCCCTTAATGGATTTCATCAAGTCTTCTTCAACGCTAGCGTCTGATTCAAAACTAACCGCTAGTGCTTTTTCAGCTTGTTTGTCATCTAAATCAATCTTTTTTATTTCAAATGTCTCGTTTTCTTTTTCTTTTTGCTGATTTTTTTCTGGTAAAATAACTTTTCCTTTTTCAATTAAAGTCATCGTGGCGTCGATAACTTCGGTTAGATTATGAGGAGGAATCTTAGTGGCCATGCCAACAGCGATACCATCAGAACCCATAAGTAATAGATTAGGAATTTTAGCTGGTAGGAAATTCGGTTCTTTTAAGGTGTCATCAAAGTTAGTGGAAAAATCAACAGTCTCTTTTTCGATATCAGTTAATATTTCTTGGGTAATTTTAGACAGTCTTACTTCGGTGTACCTCATAGCTGCAGCCGAATCGCCATCTAATGAACCAAAATTTCCCTGGCCGTCAATTAAAGGATAACGCATAGAAAAATCTTGAGCTAAACGGACCAAAGCGTCATAGATGGCCATATCACCATGAGGATGATATTTTCCCATAGTTTCTCCAACTACTTTAGCGCTTTTAGTATAGCGGGAAGCATGGTTAATACCCATCTGATGCATACTATAAAGAATGCGACGATGAACAGGTTTTAAACCATCTTTAACATCCGGTAAGGCACGAGCGACAATAACCGACATAGCATAATCAAGATAGCTCTTACGCATTTCTTCAGTTATTTCTACTACTTGAACTTTTCCAATATCTTTTTGTGATGTCATGGTTTAATTGATTAAATTAGTTTCTAATAGTTATAATAATTAATCTGATTGATAAAACTAAATATCCAAATCAGCATTTTTAGCATGAGTTTGTATGAATCTTCTTCTTGGTGGGACCAGCTCTCCCATTAACATGTCAAAAATTTCATCAGCTTTTTGAGAGTCTTCAATAGTAATTTGTTTTAAAAGCCTTTGTTCAGGATCCATGGTTGTTTCCCATAGTTGTTCAGGGTTCATTTCTCCTAAACCTTTATAACGTTGGAGATTAATGGTTTTATTCCCCTTTTGTTTAATAGTCAATAACATCTTTTCTTTTTCTTCATCATTATAGGCGTATTGGATATCTTTGCCAGACTGGACTTTATAAAGAGGTGGAATAGCAATATAAAGATAGCCTGCTTCAATGATCGGTTTTAAGTGACGGTAGAAGAAAGTCAAAAGTAAAGTATCAATATGTTGCCCGTCAACATCAGCGTCAGTCATGATCACGATTCGATGGTATCTTAGCCTTTTAAGATTTAGTGTCTCCCCTATTCCCATCCCTAAAGCAATAATTAAATCTTTTAATTCATCAAAATTAATAATTTTATCAAGATGAGCCCTTTCGGTATTAAGAATTTTACCGCCTAAAGGTAAAATAGCTTGAAAACGACGGTTTCTGCCCTGCTTGGCACTACCGCCGGCGGAATCACCCTCGACAATAAAAATTTCCGAAAAAGCAGGATCTTTTTCTTGGCAATCAGCTAATTTTCCTGGTAAAGAATTAGCAAAAAACTCACTTTTCCTAATAACAGCTTCTTTAGCAGCTCTGGCAGCTAACCTGGCTCTAGCGGCTAAGCCTATTTTTTCAACAATTCTTTTAGCCTCTGAAGGATGTTCTTCAAAATAAGTATTCAAACCGTCTTTGACAATGGTAGCGACGATACCCTGTGCCTCTGAATTATTTAGTTTAGCTTTGGTTTGTGATTCAAATTGAATTTTTTCGGTTGGGATTCTAACGGCTACAGCGGCTGTAAGACCTTCTTTAACATCATCACCTGTAAAAGCAGTACCATTTTTAAAAAATCCTGTTTTTCTAGCATAATCATTAATAGCCCTGGTTAGGGCGATTCTAAAACCGGTTAAATGAGTTCCTCCGTCTTTAGTGTTAATAACATTGACAAAAGATTCAATATTTTCGGAGAAACTATCATTATATTGAATGGCAGTTTCGATCGAGACCTCATCGTCATTGCCGCCTTTAATTAGGATTGGTGGATGCAAAGTTTTTTTATTACGATTCAAAAAACTTACTAAAGAAATAAGACCACCTTCAAAATAGAAATGAGTTTCTTTCCCATCCCTTTCATCGTAAAGATGAAATTTTAGTCCAGGGACTAAGTAAGCTCTTTCTCTAATTAACTGCTCAACTATTTTATAACTGAAAGTACTGTCTTTAAAAATTTGTTTATCAGATAAAAAGGTAATGGTAGTTCCTGTTTTTTTACTTTTATCTATTTCCTTAACTGGTCCGAATGGTTTCCCCCTTTTGTATTCTTGGCAATAAGTTTTGCCACCACGATTAATTTCGGCTTTAAGGTAAGATGATAAGGCATTAACGACAGAAACACCGACTCCATGTAGTCCTCCGGAAACTTTGTAAGTATCACTATCGAATTTAGCTCCGGCATGGAGTTTAGTCATGGCTATTTCTAGGGCAGAGACACCCGATTTATGTTTATCAACGGGGATACCCCTACCATCGTCTTCTACAGTAGCGGAGTCATCCTTATGGAGGGTAATCCAAACGTTTTTAGTAAAACCAGCCAAGGATTCATCAACTGAATTATCAACGATCTCAATAACCATATGATGAAGCCCTTTAGAGTCGGTTGAACCAATAAACATTCCCGGTCGACGTCTGACCGGTTCTAACCCTTCGAGGACTTTAATATTGGCAGCGGTGTAATTGGAATCTGGCATAATAATTTTATTGGCAAGAAACTAGTTTATCATTTTTGAATTTAGGGAAAAGTTAAATTTATGATTTTTTCTCAACTTTGTAAAGAGTCTAAAAACAATACCCTGAACCTATTTTAACCTAAATTGAGTAGGAAATCAATAGATTTTCCAAGACTAATTTGTGATTAACGTTTGACTTTAGGAGCATTAAGGCTTGTTGAATTTGATGAAGATTTTGAGCGATTTTTTTTCTTGAAAAAGATTTTTTTTGAAGCATTAGCAAGCGCCAAGCCAACAATTGTTTTTGACAAAATTCAATAGTTTGTTCTTTATCTTTACTGATTTTTTCTGCCATTAATAATCGTTGACCGGCAGAAGCTTTGACTAAATTATTAATTTGTTCAAAAAGAAAATCTTTTCCTTTTTCATCAATTTGATCATTTATATTTTTGTTGTCTTTCAATCTAATAACTTGGCAGCGGGAAACAATGGTTGGCAAAAGTAAATCTTTGTTTTGGATAGTTAGGATAATAATAGAATTTGCCGGTGGTTCTTCTAGTGTTTTTAAAAGGGCATGTTGGGCTGGTAAAGTTATTTTTTCAGCATCTTTGATTAAAACAACTTTATAATCAGCTGAATATGGTTTTAGATTAAGATTCTTTTGTAATTGTCTGACCTGGGAAATTTTAAAAGAATCTTTATTTTCGATTTCGCTAAAATCGGGATGATTAACGATTGTCTTTTTTAAAAATTTCTCAGCGATTTTGATAGCTTCTTTTTTTCTTTGTTGTTGGTTGCTGCTGGTAATTAAGATTGAATGGATCATTCTGTTGACATTTTAGCATAGACTTTAGATAATAAGAAAACAACTAAAATGCCTGCCACTGCTCAAAACCTATCAGGAAATCCAAATTCCTTCCCTGGCTCCGATCTAGCCGAAGTTCTAGGTAATCTAGGCGTTTTAACTGCTGAAAACGTCCAATCGCTTAAATTGGAACATGTTAATACAGGTAAGGCTTTCAAAGAGTTAATCCTTGAACACAATTTTGCCCCAGAAGAACAGATAATTAGAGCCGAAGCTCAACTTTATAATATTCCTTTTGTTGATTTGGGTGAAAAAGCAGTTAGCCCTGAAAGTTTAAGTTTATTACCCCGGTCTGTAGCTGAAAGATATGTTCTCATCCCTTTTGACTATAGCCGAACTAGCAATGAACTTTCTGTGGCTATGGCTAATCCCCTTGATTTGGAAGTAATCGAATTTATTGAAAAAAAATCTAAAGCTAAAATTAAACCTTTTGCTGCAACTTCCGATAAAATCAAGGCGACGATTGCTGTAGCTTATACCCAGCCACTTTCGGCTGAAGTAAACGCAGCCTTAAAAGAAGTTGGTCCGACTTCAATTGATACAAAAACAGTTGATATTGCTTCTTTAGGTAAAATTATCCGTGAAGCTCCAGTAGCTAAAATTGTAGCCACAATTTTGGAGTTTGCGGTTAAATCAAGAGCTTCCGATGTTCATATTGAGCCTCAAGAAGATAAAACTAGAGTGCGTTATCGTATTGATGGTATTTTACATGAAAAATTGATTTTACCTAAAAAAGTCCACGATGCTGTTATCTCCAGAATTAAAATTCTTTCGGGAATGAAAATTGATGAAAAAAGGATTCCCCAAGATGGTCGTTTTAACTTTAAAGCGGATAACCAGGAAGTTGATTTAAGGGTCTCGTCTTTGCCAACTGTTTTTGGGGAAAAAATTGTTATGCGTCTTTTGAAAAAAACTGGAGGTGTTCCCGATTTGCCAGAGCTTGGTTTAAGAGGTAGAGCTTTAAAGAATTTAGAAGATTCAATTTTGAGACCACATGGGATTATTCTTGTTTGTGGACCAACTGGCTCTGGTAAAACCACAACTTTATATTCGGTTATATCAAGGATTAATACATCCAAAGTTAATATTATTACTTTGGAAGATCCGGTTGAATATCAAATTGGCGGTGTTAATCAAGTTCAGATTAATCCTGCGGCTGGTTTGACTTTTGCCTCAGGAATGCGCAGTTTTTTAAGGCAAGATCCCAATATTATTATGGTCGGTGAAATCCGTGATAAAGAAACAACGGAATTGGCAGTTCAAGCTGCCTTGACCGGTCATTTAGTTTTTTCAACTTTACACACCAATGACGCACCTGGGGCAATTCCTCGTCTTTTAGATTTAAAAGCAGAGCCATTCTTACTAGCTTCAGCTATGACTTGTATTTTAGCTCAAAGGGTTTTGCGAAAAGTTTGTGAACATTGTAAAGAAGCCTATGATCCTCCGGTTGAGGTAGCCGAAGATATTAAAAAAGTTTTAGGTGAGCTTTATAAAAACGATAAGCCAATGAAACTTTACCGTGGTAAAAAATGTCCGGAATGTAATAATAGCGGTTATATCGGTCGAGTTGGCATCTTTGAAGTTTTACCTGTTAGTGAAAAAATAGCCCGTTTATGTTTGGAAAGGGCTGATGCCGGAGCGATTGAAAAGGAAGCTTTAATTGAGGGTATGATTACCATGAAACAAGATGGCTACTTGAAAGCAATTGAAGGAGTAACTAGTATAGAAGAAGTATTGAGAGTTGCTCAGGAATAAAAAAATTAAGATGAACGAACAATGGAAATAAATGAGCTTTTAGATTTTGCTATTAATAAGAATGCTTCTGACTTGCATCTTTTGCCGGGGATTCCTCCAATGATTAGGGTTAATGGTGATTTGGGACCAATTTCTGGCAAACAACCCTTGACCCCTGAAGAAACCAGCAGATTAGTTTTGTCTTTAGTTAACGAAGAACAAAAAGATATTTTATTGGTTAACAAGGAGCTTGATTTTTCTTTTAACCATCAGGATCAAGCCCGTTTTAGAATTAATGCTTATCATCAAAAGGGTAATTTGTCAGCGGCTTTAAGGTTAATTCCAAATCGTATTCCTAAAATTGACGAGTTAAATTTACCTGCGATTTGTCATACTTTTGCCCAGCTAAAACAGGGGTTTATCTTAATTACCGGGCCTACCGGACAAGGGAAATCAACGGCTTTAGCCACCATCATTGACGAAATTAATCAGACGCGACCGGTTCATATTGTAACCATTGAAGATCCAATCGAATATGTTTTTAATCATCAAAAAGCCATTGTCTCTCAACGGGAAATTCGCTTAGACTCCCATTCTTGGCAAATCGCTTTAAGGTCCTGCTTAAGAGAAGACCCGGATGTAGTTATGATTGGTGAAATGAGAGATTATGAGACGATTTCTTCGGCCTTAACGATTGCTGAAACTGGTCATTTAGTTTTTGCTACCTTGCACACTAATTCGGCAGCCCAAACGATTGATAGAATTATTGATGTTTTTCCGGCCCCTCAACAATCTCAAGTAAGAACTCAGTTTGCTTCAAGCCTAGAGGCAATTTTGTCGTTGCGTTTAATGCCGGGATTGCCTGCCGGTCGTATTCCGGCTGTTGAAATTTTAGTGGCTAATTCTGCGGTTAGAAATTCTATTCGTGAAGGTAAAACTCATTTGATTGACACCATTCTTCAAACTTCAGGTGAGCTTGGCATGAGAAATTTGGAAACCGATTTGGCCAATTTGGTCAAACAAGGCAAAGTGTCTTTGGAAATTGCCCAAGCATTCGCTCTAAGACCAGAAGAGTTAATGAGACTGGTTAAAGGAAAATAATCTTGAATAAATTTAAATATAAAGCTAAAGATAAAACTGGAAAGTCTTTTGAGGGTTTGGTTGAAGCCAATGATATTACTCATGCAGCCAAAATTTTGAGAGAAAAGAATCTTCTAGTAATTGCCTTAATCCCTAAGAATGATGATCTAATACTTCAGGTTAAAAGAGGTTTTGCCCGTATTTCTGTTCAAGATAAGGTTAATTTCACCCGCCAACTTTCAACGATGATTAACGCCGGTTTAAATATTACCGAATCTTTAAAAGTTTTGGAAGACCAATCTAACCCAGCTATGGGTCGTTTAATTACTGATATTTTAAGAGCGATTGAAGGCGGTGGTAATTTTGCTGATTCTTTAGAAAAACACAGTCATACTTTTGATCAAGTTTATGTTTCTTTAATCAGAGCCGGTGAAGCGGCTGGTGTTCTAGACAAAGTTCTTTTAAGATTGGCGGATAATTTGGAGAAAAACCTTGAGTTTAGGAGAAAAATTAAGGGAGCGATGATCTATCCGGTTATTGTTTTAGGTGGTATGGTGGCGGTTATTTTTATCATGATTATTTTTGTTATCCCTAAATTGACAACTATTTATGAAGAATTTCAATCTGAGTTACCAATAATGACTAAAGTTTTAATTGGCGTTTCTAAATTTATGAGTTCTTTTTGGTGGCTTTTTATTGCGATGATAGTGGGGTTAGTCTTTCTTTTTAAATTTATGATGCGCAATCCCCTTTTTGAAAAACAAGTCGATAGATTTTTATTTAGAGTTCCAATTCTTGGTAAATTAAGAAAAACGATGCTTTTGACTGAGTTTACCAGAACTTTAGGGTTATTAGTTGGCAGTGGTATCCTTATTGTTGAGGCTTTAGATATTTCCAGAAGCGCTTTAAATAGTCCTAACTATGAGGAAAAGATGCAGTTAGCCGAAAAAGAGGTCGAGAAAGGATTACCTTTAGCAGCGGCTTTGGCTAGAACTGAAATGTTCCCTCAGATTTTACCGCAGATGATTGCTGTTGGTGAAGAAACTGGTAAATTAGATGAAGTTTTAACTAAAGTTTCTTCTTATTTTGAACAGGAGGCTGATGCTTCGGTTAAGGGATTGACAACCGCTATAGAGCCAATTATCATGATTATATTAGGCGTTGGTGTCGGCTTTTTGATGGTAGCGATTATTATGCCTATTTATAATTTAACTAATAAATTCTAATTTAATTAGAAAGGGGGTGAAAAATAATTGAAATTTAAAAAAATAAAATCAACAATCAATCGTGGTTTTACGATGATTGAGCTGTTGATCGTTATTGCGGTTTTGGGTATTTTGGCAATTGCTGTATTGGCAACCATTAACCCGATTGAACAGATTAACAGAGGTCGTGATACCGGTTCAAGAGGTGACGCTGAACAGTTATTGTCAGCTATTGACCGTTATAACGCCACTCAGGGTCTTTGGCCTTGGCAGATTGATACCGATGCGGAGGCAAGTGTAGGTTGGGGGCCGGCAACGGAAGTTGATGATGATGATAGTTGTTTGTTATTAGATAAATTAGCTCAGGGGGGTACTACTTGTGATTCTGGAGCTGATGAGGTCAAAGCTGCTTTTTCAACTAGGTTAAATGCTAGTAATTATAATGAATTATATATGGAATATGCTGGTGGTTCTGGTGATAGTTTATATATTTGTTTTAGCCCACAATCTGGAGCATTTGAAACAGAGGCAACTAGGCGTTGTGATGTTGAAGGAGTGCCAGATGATTATCCAGGGGATGCCTGTGGAAGTTGTGACGCTTTAACCGGAGCTTTGGGTGATTCTGAAAACTGTATTTGTTTACCATAATGTTAGCCCTGATTTTTATCTTAGGCCTGGCTATTGGTAGTTTCATCGGTTGTTTGGTTTATCGTCTAAACAAGGAAAAGAATCTTAAGAGTTTGGTTTTAGGTCGATCTTACTGTCCAAAGTGTAGGAAGGGTTTGGGTTGGTATGATAACATCCCTGTTTTGTCTTTTGTTCTTCTTCGCGGACATTGTCGTTATTGCCATCAACAAATAGCTTATCACTATCCCCTAGTGGAAATAGTGACGGCTGTTTTGTCGGTTGTTCTTTATTATTTTTCTTTTTTAAATTCAGGTAGTTGGTTATTATTCAGCTATCAGCTCTTTCTTCTTTATGTTTTTATCGCTCTTTTTGTTTCTGATTTACTTTATTTTACTCTACCTGATTTATTTATTTATCCATCTTGTTTGGTAGTTGGAATTTATCTTATCTCTAAAGGTGAATGGACTAACTTTCTTGTTGGGATTGTGACTTTGTTTTTCTTTCTGTTTTTAGTTTTGGTAACCCGTTTTAAAGGTATGGGCTTAGGTGATGTTAAGCTAGCTTTTTTAATGGGTCTTTTTTTGGGTTTTCCTAAAACTTTAGTGGCTTTATTCTTAGCTTTCTTGACAGGAGCTTTGGCGGGTGTAATACTAATTTTATTGGGTAAAAAGAAGTTTAAAAGCCGAATCCCTTTTGGCCCTTTTTTAGTGTTAGGTAGTTGGCTAGCCTTTTTTTGGGCAGATAAAATTTGGCCATTTTTTTATGAATAAAAAAGGTTTTACTCTTATAGAGCTTTTAATCTCTATGACTATAATTGCTGTCCTAATTTTGGCAGTCCTTTTTATTTATAATGTTCAAATAAATAAAGGTCGTGACTCAAAAAGAAAAGCTGATTTGGCTAAGCTGCAAAGACTTTTAGAAGATTATTCCAATGATTATGAATGTTATCCTGAGGATCTTGAGGCTAATGAGGATTTAGCTAAGTTTAAAGATCCAATTAATAGCGGTAATAATATCTATTATTATTCGGTTTCCTCTGAAGGTGAATGTAAAAAATGGTACCGAATTTTTGCGACTTTAGATTATGATAAAGATCCAATCATTGATAAAATTGGCTGTGATGCCACAAATTGTGGAGAATTTAATTATATAGTCTCTAGCCCTAATGCGGCTGAGTTACCTTCTGAGCCAAGTGAGTTTCCTCCTGGAACCTCAACTCCTACTCCAACAGAGTCTGGTTCGACACCGGCTCCAACCATAACCCCAACCATAACCCCTACTTCTACCCCAACCATAACCATAACCCCAACCCCTCCTTGTAGCACTTGGTTTACCTGTGTAGACCAAGGTGGTTATTGTAACGTCACTTATGAAGGAGCGTCAGGAGCTGTTTGTAGTTCTAATTGTAGTTTTTGTGCCGCTCGGGCTTGTAAGGCCTGGCCGGATTGTGTTCCTTAGATAGTATCAATTTTGTATTAATTATTAATATCGAGTAATATAAAAGTATGAGAAAAAGGATAAAAAAGATTTGTTCAAAAAGTAGCGGTTTTACTTTGGTAGAGTTGATTGTGGTTATTGCTATTTTAGGTTTATTGGCAACGATTGGTTTAAGTAGTTTCCGAACATCACAAATAAAAGGTAGAGATAGTCAGCGGAAAAATGATTTAGCTCAAATCCAAAGAGCCTTAGAACTTTATTACAATGATCATCAACAGTATCCTTTATCTGGTGAATTTCCTGGCGGTGGTGGTATTTGGGATGATGATGAAGGGACTCTCTATATGAAAGAGGTTCCTGAGGATCCAAAGTTTGGTGGTTATCCATATGACTCTACGGATGGTAGTTACTATAAAATATATGCTAGACTAGAAAATGAAAATGATCCGGCTATTAGCGATTATTCAGGCATAGTTTGTGGCGGTGATGACTGTAATTACGGAGTTTCCAGTGAAAACGCGATTCTTTAATCGAATAAAAATGGGGATAAATACAATGAAACATAAAATTAAAAACGGCTTTACTTTAATTGAACTTTTGGTAGTTATTTCTGTAATTGGTCTTCTAACGGCCTTGGTTATGGTTAACTTTAATGCCGCTCGAGAGAGAGTCAGAGATGTTAATCGTAAATCAGACTTGGATCAGATCAAAAAAGGTTTAAGACTTTATTATAATGATCAAAATACTTATCCTGCAGACTCCAGTAATCAAATTGTGGCTTGTGGTTCAGGAGCTTCACCTACGGCTTGTGCTTGGGATGCAGTCTGGTCAAGAGGTAGCATGACTTACATGAAGATTTTGCCTCAAGATCCAGTGGTTGATCAAAGTTATTACTATACTCAAGAAGCGGATGGGCAAGATTTTTGCTTGTATTCTTTTTTAGAAAATCAGTCGGATGCTGATATTACTAATTCTAACGTCCGTTGCTCTGGCTGCACAGTGTATGATACTGACGATGATTCTTATGAAGTTTGTGCTGATTAAAAAGGAGGTGAAAAAATGAATAAAATTAAAAATGGTTTTACCTTAATTGAGCTTTTAGTAGTTATTTCCATTATCGGTATTTTGGCAGCTTTAACTTTAGTTAGTTATACTGGGGCACAAAAGCAAACCAGGGATACCCAGAGAAGGAGTGATCTAAACCAATATCGAAATGCTTTGGAAAATTACGCTACTTCCAATAGCGGTCTATATCCTGCCAGTATTTCCTCAATTGGTGATCTTTGTGGTGCTGGCAATCCGTTAGATACCAGCTTTATTTCCAGTTGCCCGGCTGATCCGATTGGTGGTGATTACAGTTACGGTTTTTATTCTTCAGCTGATGGGGTTAGTTATGTCATTTACGCACCTTTGGAAACCGGTGATTATTGGGAGGTTTGTTCTGAAGGTAAATCCGGTAAAGCAACTGATGAGCCAACCGATAGTGCTTGTGATTTGAGCTAAATTTATTTTAAATAGAACAATGGGAAAGAAAAAATATTTTAACCATGATCTAGGCTTTACCCTAGTGGAGCTATTAGTAGCAATGACGATTGTGGCGGTCTTGGCGGCTCTTTCTTTGGTTTCCTATCAAGGGGCCAGGAAAAACGCTCGTGATGGCCAAAGAAAGGCTGATTTAGAGCAAATTAGAAGTGCCTTGGAGATTTGTAGAGCCGATACCGGTTCTTATCCTTTGGGAGCTTTATCTTCCGGTAGTGATATTACCTGTGGTGGTACTACTTACTTAACTATCCCCAATGATCCACTGGATGGCCGTAATTATGTTTATTCAGGCACAGCCAATACTTATGTTTTATGTGCTTCTCTCGAACTTATTGTGGAGGCGGTTGTCGGTTGTGGTTCTTGTGGTGGTACAGACTGTAGTTATAAATTAATTAATCCTTAAACTTAAATGCATGAAAAAATCCTGCTCTGGTTTTAGTCTAGTTGAATTATTAATTACTTTAAGCATTATTGCTCTTCTTTTTTCTTTAGGTTTAACTCAATATAATCGTTTTAATCGTCGACAAGTTTTGATAAGAGCCAAAGATAATTTAGTTAGTGAATTAAGATTAACCCAGGCTAAATCATTAGCGGCTGAAAAACCTGATGACTGTGGTGTTAATCCCCTGGTTGGTCATAAATTGGAATTTACTTCGAATCAAAGTTATCAAATCGTAGCTGTTTGTGGTGGAGTTTTATCGGTAGTTAAAGATGGAATGTCTTTACCAATAGGGGTTATAAAAGATTCAGGTCCGGATGAAATTCTTTTCAAGGTTTTAAGCCAAGGGATTGATATTGATGGTGAACAGCAAATTATCATTACCGATGATTTTGGTCAGAGCCAGACGGTTACTATCAATAATGTCGGAGAAATTAAATGAGAAAGATTTCTTTTGTCAAAATTAATGTTTTTAAAGAATCGGGTCAATCTTTAGTAGAAGTTTTAGTAGCTTTAAGTTTGGTGGTAATTATTATTTTGGGCTTGGTTAGAGTTACCATTACCTCTGTCAGAAACGCCAGTTTTGCCAAAGATCAAAGGGCGGCAACTAAATACGCTCAAGAAGGACTAGAAAATGCCCGTCATTTAAAAGAGGAAGATACGGCTGTTTTTTGGGCTAAATCAGGAACTGAGACTGATGAAATTAATAAATTTACTCGTGAAATAACTTATACTCCTGACCCAGGTCAGCCAGATGAAAAAATGAAAGTAGAGGTTCTTGTTTGGTGGGAGGATAGTATCGGCCAGCATCAATCAACCCTAGCAACTTATTTGACTAAGTGGAAATAAAAAAAAGAATGAGAAATAAAAGAAAAAAAAATGGTTTTACGATTATTGAGATTGTGGTGACCGTTGGCATTTTAGCTGTTGTGGCGGTAGTTGGAACCAATATCTTTTTTACAGTTTTAAGAAGTTCGAGTAAGTCTAAGGTTTTAACCACCGTTAAGCAAAACGGAGATTATGCTTTATCGGTGATGGAAAGAATGATTAGAAAGTCAGAGAAGATTGTTCTTAATTCTGATGATCAAACTTGTGTTTTGGGAATGACTAAATTTAAAATTGTGAATCTTGATCAACAGGAAACAGAGTTTGAATTTGTTGATATGGATGGTGATCTTTCAAATGGTTATGATTACGTCGCTTCTAACGCTTCAAGACTTACCAGTGATGAGGTTAAGATAACTAATCCAACCTTTGATTGTACTAAAGATAGTGATTTTATTCCCTCATCAATTACTATCAAATTTACAGTTTCACAGAATACGGTTGCTACTCCCCGACCGGAGGAAGATGCTTCAGTTGATTTTCAAACAACAATCGTAACCAGGAATTATTAGTCTAAAATTTACGAGTTATAATGTAGTCTGCTAGATTTGAGAAGACTTCTTGGATTTCTTTTTTGGAAGTAAGCTTTTCGATTTCTTTTTTACCCCGCTTAATTAAACTTTGCGCCTTTTTTTGGCAGAATTCTAAAGAACCGCTATCAGTTATAATCTGACGGACTTTTTCAACTTGTTTTAGGGTAATATTTTTTTTACCCCATAAATCTTCAAGTTCTTTAGCTTGTTTGTGGGTTGCCCTTTTAAGAGCTTGAGTATATAGAAGAGTGTTTTTGCCTTCTTTTATGTCATCACTGATTGGCTTGCCTAGTTCTTTTTCGCTGCCAAAAATTCCCAAAATATCGTCCTGGATTTGAAAAGCGATTCCTGTTGGGGCACCAAAGTCATCAAATTTTTTTAATTCTTTTTCCTCCATGCCTGTTAAAATAGCACCGATTTTCAAAGGCCCAATGAGGGTATAATAAGCAGTTTTGTAATGATATATTTTTAAAATTTCATTTTCTTTAATTTGTGAATGATAAGATAGATCGACATCCAATGCTTCACCATAGCCGGTATTAACCATAAAAGAAGCTAGTTGGTTTAAAATTTTTATTTTAATTTCATCGGAAAACATACTTTTGTTAATTAAGCAAATGGCTTCATAGTAACCAATGATCCCAGAAGTGATGGCCATACATCGGCCATAATGGATTGATTCTCCTTTTTTATAGTTTTTCTGATGGTGAGTTTTATACTGTTCATGGATAGTGGGCTTGCCATGGCGTGAAGAACTTTGGTCAATGACATCATCATGAATTAAAGCAGCCCCGTGAGTCAATTCGATTGCCGCGGAAATAGGTAATAATAATTGGTTGTTGGCTTCTTTAAAACATTCCCAACCTAGCTTAACTAATCCTCCTCTAATTCTTTTTCCACCAGCGATAAAATCGTTTATTTTATCCCAGGCATCGGAGGCAAGGGGGATGATGCTTTTAGCTTCTTTTGATTTAGAAAGAAAAAAACGGTCGAGATATTGATTAATTTGATTGGCATAAGGCAGGAAATATTCCTGGTAGTTCATTGTGTAGCTTCTATTTTAACATCATTTGGTTCAAAAACAAAGGTGCTGTTACAGCTTACTTCTTGACTTTAGTTGGGTTTTGTTCTTAAAATTAAACAGATGTTAAAAAGATACATTACTTGCCTAGCAAAAAGCTTTAATAAAAAATTAGTTTTTTCTTTTGTTCGTAAAGATTCAGGTCAAACGTTATTGATTATTCTTTTGGTTACGGCTGTGATTTTAACAATAGGCTTGGCAGTGGCTTCTTATTCAATTACTAATATTAAAATTTCCCAACAGGAAGAAGAGTCAGCTCGTGTTTTCTCAGCGGCGGAAGCCGGTATTGAGGAAGCCTTAAGATTGGGTGGGTTGCCTGCGGGCGGAACTGTAACCGTAGGTGATGTTACAGCTACTGTTACCCAACAGTCTCAAGGAGAAGATACAGCTTTTAATTTTGCCGGTGATAAATTTGAAGCTGGCGAATTAGCCAATATATGGTTGATTGGACATGATGCCGATGGTGATTTAGATCCAGGTGTTTATTTTCCAGCTAATGGAACGGTAACCGTTTGTTGGGGTGATAGTACGGATACTAGTGGTGACGATACTCCGGCTTTGGAATTGGCTTTACTTTATCAAGATGCCGGTTCTTTTAAAATAGCCAGAGGAGCTTATGATCCTAAAGACCGAGGTAATGCTTTTGATTTAGCTGATGATACCGACGGTGGCAATTGTGGAAATTTAGCTTTTGCAGAAGATATTAGTTTAGGAGCTGATTTGGCGATACCGGTGGGAGCTATCCCCTATAGTTTAAGGTTGAGGTTATTATACAATTCATCAGCTCAATCTTTAGCGGTTCTGGCTAATTCTAATTTACCGCTTCAGGGTAGTTGTTATGAATCAACTGCTTCGATTCCTCAATCTGGGGTTACTCGTAAAGTACGTCAATGCCAGTTTTTCCAGTCCCCGCCTGAGATTTTCGATTATGTTTTATTTTCCGGTAGTAATTTAAGTAAATAAGATAAATAAACAACTGCCCAATGGACTCTTTTGGATTAGACATCGGTTCTCATAGGATAAAAATTATCCAGCTACAAAAATCCGGCCAATCTTTCCGGCTTTTGTCTTTTGGTAACGCCGTTTCCACTTCAAAAGGCTTGCTATCTGATACAGAAGGCGATTTGACTTCTTTAGCAACGATTGTTAAAAAACTTTATCAGGAAGCCAATATTAGTACAAAAAATGTGATTGCTTCTTTACCTCAAGATCAAGTTTTTACACAAGTAATTACTTTACCGAATTTATCAGAAGATGAATTAATTTCAGCTTTAAAATGGGAAGCAGAACAATTTATTCCTATTCCCTTATCTGAAGCAACGGTCTCTCATCAGGTTATTGGTAAAATTAAAGAAAACGCTAAAGAAAAATTAGAGGTTTTGTTAGCAGCTGCCCCTAATCGTCTAATTGATAAAATAATGATGGTTTTAAAAACAGCTGGTTTAAATCCAGTAAGTATCGAGATTGAAATAGCGGCCTTATCTAGAAGTTTGGTGGCAACCGGTAATGAACCGATGATGATTGTTGATTTTGGAGCTAAAGCAACCGATATTGCCGTAATTGAAAACAAACAGATCATTTTTGTTCGTTCCTTGCCAACTGCTGGAGAAGCCCTAACTAGAGCTGTTGCTTCAGGTTTGGGTTTAGATCCAAGACAAGCTGAAGCCTACAAGCAAGCCTATGGGGCTGATACCCAAAAGCTTGAGGGTAAAATGGTTGAAGCAATGAGGCCAGTAATTGATTCTATTATTAAAGAAATAGAAAAAATTGTTCAGTTTCATCAAATTGAAAAGAAAAAAACGATCAGTCGTGTTATTTTAGCTGGTGGTACTGCTAGTTTGCCTGACATGGCTTCTATCTTAGTGGAAAAATTAAGTTTAGAAGTTCAAATTGCTAATCCTTTCGGTCAAGTTGAAAAAACCAGTTTATTATCAAAAATTCCTAAAAAAGAGATTCCTTTGTATTCTATTGCCGTTGGTTTGGCGATGAAGGAGGTTAATGGCTGAACAAGAAATTGATTTTTTAAGTGAGCAACAATCAAAAACTGGTAAAAAAGCTAAGATAGTTCATTTTTTAAAGGTTGGCAGTATCATTGTTTTGATTTTGTATTGCCTACTAACCGCAGCAGTTTTTTCTTATTGGTTTTACTTGAATACTCAAGGACGTAAAACCCAACAAGAGATTAGTATTAAAAAGCAAAAGATTGAATCGTTAAAAGATGTTGAGTCAGTCCAGACTTTTTTAAAACAAAGATTGGCGGCTTTAGATAAATTTTTTACTAATCAAGCTAAAACCGATTTACCTGAGATTTTGGATTTTTTTGAAAATATCAAGGACGAAGCCAGATTAAAACAGGTTAATTTAACTAAGGAAGGTGAGATCACGATTTCTGGAGAAGCAGATAACGCTCTTGTTTTAACTGATTTTTTGAAAAAATTGGAAGAAGAAGATCAATCCAAAAAACTTTTTTCAACCATAACTTTAGTTTCAAGTGATAAACAAAAAACCGGTAATTATTTATTTTCTATATTATTAGAAGTAAAAGGGAAACAATAAATGTTTAATTTAAATATCAAAGAAAACAAAGTTTTTGCTTTACCAGTTTTAATTTTATTTATTGTTTTTTTGGTGAGTGTTGTTTTCTTAAAACCAAAATTATCAGAGATATTAGAAATCAGGAGAGATATTAAATCTGAAAAAAATAATTTAGCTACTTTGACCCAGAAATTAGCGACCTTAGATGGTTTGGCTCAAGTAGAGCTTAATGAAAAAGCCTTTTTGACTTTAAATGCTCTACCGATAGAAAAAGATGTGGCTAAAAATCTTTTTATATTAAAACAATTAGTCCAAGATTCCGGTCTTGGTTTGAGTAATATCACTATTGGTAATGTCGGGGATATTTCAACAGCTTCAGCTCAAACAAAAATAGAAAAAGGTGAAGTTTTGCCAGCACTCGTCTTTAGCATTTCAGTAAGTGGTCAAATGGCTGAAATTGGTGATTTTATTAGTAGAGTGAACTTAACTTTACCGATAATGAGAATTAATCAAATCTATTTAAGTAATAAAAAAGGTGATATTCCTGAAATTACTCTAGACATTAATTCTTATTTTCTGCCCCTACCTAAAACTTTAAGTAAAGTTGAAGATTTAGTAGCGGTTATTAGCCCACAAGAGGAAAAGATATTTGAAAAACTGACAGAACTTAAAGCTTTTGATTTACAAGAAGGTTTTTATTACAGTGGTGGTCAGAAAGACAATCCTTTTGTTTACTGAGTGATGTTAATATTAACTTTAACTTTTTGTTGAATTGCCTTTATTTTGATTATTTCTCTAATAGCTCGAATTGTTTTTCCATCTTTGCCAATAATAATTTTAATATCCTCAGGATTGGCTTTGAGATTTAAAACTAATTCTTGTTCGTTTTTATCTTCTTCAATCTCAATATCTTCAGGATGATCAACGATTGATTTAACTAAAAAATCAAGGAGTTTTTTCATTTTATAAGTTTAGCAACAGCTGGGGTAATTTGAGCTCCCAGATCTTGCCATTTTTTAAGTAATTTTTTATCGATTTTAACTGTAGGTGGGTTGGTTTTTGGGTCATAAAAACCAATCGTATCTAGGGTTTTACCATTTCTTTTATTTTGAGATTCAATGGCAACAATTCGATACGATGTTCTTTTTTTGGCGCCAGTTTTAAAAAGTCTGATTTTTACCATAGCTAATGATACTTTTTCGAAGCTATTTTTTCAAGAGCTAGTTCAGCCGCTTCTTGTTCGGCTTTTTGTTTGCTTTTACCATTTCCACTGGCAATAATGCTCCCATCGCGATGGATAACATTAACAGTGAAAATTTTACTATGTTCAGGGCCCTCTTCTTTGATTGTTCTATATATTGGCGATTGGCCTGTTTGTGACTGAATTTTTTCTTGAAGTAAACTTTTGTAGTCTTTAAATTTTCCGGAAGCAATAAGTTTTTTAAGCATTTGTTCAAAATTTTGTTTAATAAATTTTTCTGTTTGTTCAATCCCCTGATCAATAAAAATAGTCCCAATAACAGCTTCCATCGCGTTGGCATTTAAGGTAGGATTTTTTTGTCCTTCTGCTTCTTGTTCGCCACGACTCATAAAAAGATAGTCCCCTATTTTAAGTTCATCAGCTATTTTAGCCAAAGCACTTGTTTTAACCAAGTTGGAACGGAGATTAGTTAGCTTACCTTCGGGGTAGTTTTTGAATTCGTTAAAAATCCAGAAGGAAACAATAAGAGAAAGAACGGCATCTCCTAAGAATTCTAATCTTTCGTTAGATGCTAATTTTTGGTTTTTGGCTTCATTAAGATAAGAGCGATGAGTTAAGGCTTCTTTTAGAAGTTCCTTATTTTTGAAGTTTAATTTTAATTTTTTTTCTAAATCTTTAAGATTTTGATTCTGAATTTTTTTTGTCATTTTTATTTTCTTTGGGTTGTTCTTTAAAGACTGTTCCTAAAACGCCATTGATAAAAGATGGACTTTTTTCACTGCCATAACTTTTAGCTAATTCAATAGCTTCATCAATAATTACTTTAGGTGGCTCTTTTTGCTTAATTAATAATTCCCAAACGGCTAGTCTTAAGATTGAAAGATCGATCTTATTAATTTGTTCAATTGGCCATTCCGGTGCGGCTTTGCTAATAATTTTATCGATTTTTGGTAATGATCTTAAAATTCCTTTTATATTTTCTTTTTTATTTTGTTTTTCCTCAAAAGAGAACGCAAAAAGTTCACGAATAACTCTTTCTCTTTTTTGATGACGAGGGTCAAGCAGTGTTTTCATTCTTATTAGGATTTTAAAGTATTTGGTTTAATTAAGCCTTTTTAAAGTTTCCTAAGACTTTCTTAATAAATTTATATTTTAAGGCTGCTCGCCTCTTTCCTTTTCTAGAAGTTGAATGTTTTCTTTTTGGTTGTGCTGCCATTTTAATTAGGTTTTATTTTCTCTATTTTATCTCTTTTTAGCTTCGCTTGCAAGAGAGAATATTTGTCTATTTTATCAATAATTTCTTCAGCTACCTTCCTAGTTTCTTTAATCATTTTAATATCAGCAAAAGAAGCAACTTTAAGTTTAAAAAAACCGTGTTGACTAGCTCCATAAATTTCACCTGGTCCTCTTAGTTTTAGATCTAATTCTGCTAATTTAATACCGATATTAATTCTTTCTAATGATTTGATTCTTTCAAAAGGTTTACCGTAATTAATTTCGGAGAAAAGAAGACAATATGATTCTTTTGTGCTCCTGCCGACACGACCTCTAAGCTGGTGTAATTGTGATAAACCAAAGCGATCAGCTGCTTCAATCACCATGATAGTAGCCTGAGGAATATCAATTCCGACTTCAACTACCGGGGTGGCTACTAAAATATCTAGTTTCCCTTCTCTAAACTTACCAATAACATCGTCTTTTTCCTTAGCTTTCATGCGACCATGAAGTAGTCCTAACTTCAAATCTGGGAAAACTTTTTTAGAAAGTTTTTCATATTCGACCGTGGCTGCCTTGGCGGTTTGTAAAGTTTCTGATTCTTCAATTAAGGGGCAGACTAAGAAACATTGCTCTTTAGTGTCTTTGATTTTATCTTTAATCCATTGGTAAGCGTTAGCTCTTTTTTGTTGAGGGACCACCCAGGTCTTCACTTTTTGTCTTCCTTGTGGCAACTCATCAATGACTGAAAGGTCGAGATCACCATATAAGGTTAAGGCAATGCTTCTGGGGATAGGAGTAGCGGTCATTGTTAATAAATGGGGTGAGATTAATTCACTGCTTCCCTTTTCTAATAATTGGCTTCTTTGTTCAACCCCAAAGCGATGTTGTTCATCAATAATAATAAGACCAACTCTTTTTGTATCGATTTGACGGTGTAGAAGAGCGTGCGTACCAATAAAAATGTCAATTTCTTCATCGATTTTTTTGTTTTTAATCGATCCAGTTATAAGTTTTATTTTTAAACCAAATGGTTCTAAAAATTCTTTTAAAGTTTGAAAATGCTGTTTGGCTAAAATTTCAGTTGGAGCCATAAAAAAGGATTGATTTTGGTTAAGCCAGGTAAAATAAATAGCGATAGCGGCAACAACTGTCTTACCGCTACCGACGTCTCCTTCTAAAAGCCGATTCATTGGTTTTTCTTTTTTTAAATCATTAATAATCTCTTTAACTACTTTTTGCTGGGCGTTAGTGAGTTTAAAAGGTAGGCTTTTAATAAATTTGTTAATCTTTTTCTGATCTATTTTAAAAGCAGAAGCTAATTTTTTATTTTGCCAATCTTTTTTTCTAAATAAGGTTTTAATTTGTAATAGAAAAAGTTCTTCAAAAGCAAATCTCTGTCTCGCTTCCTCAATTTCCTGATTTGATTTAGGAAAGTGTATTTTCCCTAAAGCATCGTTGATTTCCAGGAGATGATGTTTTTTCTTAATTACTTCCGGTAGAAAATCTTTAACCTTAATTTTTGCTTTTTCTAATAACCAGGCAATCCTTGATCTTAGCCATTTGGAACTGACCTTAGAAGTTTCATGATAAATAGGGACCAAACGACCAGTATGAATTTGATTACCACCAACCATTTCATATTCCGGTGAGTTCATAACTATTTTTCTCCCAAACCAATTAATTTGCCCAGAAAATCTATAAACTTGATTGATTTTTAAAGTTCTGATTAAGAATGGCTGGTTAAACCAAGTAATTTCGAGATTACCACTGTTATCGGCAACTTGGGCTCTTTGAATTTTTTTACCACCTTTAGTGTATTCGTTCTTGATGGAAATGATCTTTCCGATAATGGTCAAAGTCTCCCCTGCTTGAATCCTGGCAATCGGTGAAATTAGAGAATAATCTAAGTAGCGGAACGGGAAGTGATATAAGAGATTTTCAATAGTTTTAATCTCCAGTTTTTCTAACCTTTTAGCGTAGTTAGGACCTACCATAAAAAGGTTTTTAACGGGCGTGATTACTTTCATTTAAAATAATGAGTAAATAAAAGGCAGCATTGAAGTTGCAACTAAAGCAAATGTGGCAAGTATTACTAGGAAGAGCCAAAATCTCTTTTGTTTTTTAGAAAGAATCATTTTTAATTTTTTGTCCTAAAGATTTTTCCTTTTAAAATTTTTCCATGTTTTACTACTTCCCCACCTTTGATATCAATTTTTTCTTGAGGATCAGTATATCTTTTTCCGTCGATTTCTACAGTCCCACTTACTACCATTCTTTTTACCTCAGAGGCGGTGACATTTCCAGCAAAAGACGATACTAAAAAATCTTTAATGTTATATTCCCCTACTGGTGTTCTTCCTAGAGCATCAGGAATATTTGAAGGCATTTTTTTATCTTGGCCAACATTTTCAAATTCTTTTTGAGCTTTTTTGGCATCTTGTTCACTGTGGTAATTTTTAACAATTTCTAAAGCAAGTTCTTTTTTAAGAGTCATAGGGTTTATTTTATTTAATTTGATTGCTTCTTGATATTGTTTAATCTTTTCAACTAACAGATCGGTGCAAAGTTCAAAATAATTAATGATGAGTTCATCTTTAATCGACATAATTTTGCCATACATTTCTGAAGGTGAACTAGTTAAAGAAATATAATTATTTAAGCTTTTACCCATTTTTTGCCCATCTGTTCCCAATAAAAGAGGAACAGCCAAAACATATTTTTCTTTATTCAGTTTAGTTTTAACTAAGTCTCTGCCTACTAACATATTAAAAATTTGATCATTACCACCGACTTCCAAGTCAATTTTTAGACAAACACTATCATAGGCTTGCATTAAAGGATAGAGGAATTCGTTTAGCCCAATTGATTTACCCTGTTTAATTCTTTGTTTAAACATATCTCTTTCTATAAACTGTTGAACGGTAAAACAAGATGCCAATTCAATAACCTCATTAAAGGTTAATTTATCCAACCATTCACTATTGTATTTAACTTTAACTGGGTTTTTGCCTGTAAAGCTTAAAATTTTACTGGCCTGCTTTTGGTAAGTTTTGGCGTTTTCTAAAACTTGGTTGTGGGTTAATTTTTTTCTTAAACTTGTTTTGTCAGTAGGATCGCCGATTCTGCCGGTAAAATCACCGATTAAAAGAATAACCTCATGGCCTAAGTCTTGAAATTCACGCAGCTTTCTTAAAACAATAGTGTGTCCTAGATGAAGGTCTGGGTTAGAGGGGTCAATTCCTAAATAAAGCTTTATTCTTTTACCTGATGTTAAAAATTTTTTAAAAGCTTCCTTGGAGGGATAAATATGTTCTATTCTTCTGGTTAAAAGTTCATTGATTTTATCCATAGTCTCTTTTTTGAAAGACAAAATTTTATTAAATTATAATTTTTTCTATGATATAATGCAAGAATGATCCGTTGGCAAAAAGCTTGGCGTCGGAAAAAATATAAAAGATTAGCAGCTTATCGTCATTTTTCTCCAAAAATTAAACCTAAAGTTGCTGCCAGAATAGCAGTTTTTGCTTTTGTTGGTTTACTACTTTTTATTCTTCTTTTGGGAGGTCTTTTTGCTTTTTATGCTAAAGATTTGCCAAGACCAGATAAAATTGTAAGAAAAGAAGGTTTTTCAACTAAAATTTATGATCGTAATGAAGAACTACTTTATGATATTTTCTCTAATCAAAAAAGAACACCAGTTGATCTTGATGAAGTTCCTGAACATCTAAAAAACGCTACGATTGCGATTGAAGATAAGAATTTTTATCAACATGGCGGTTTTGATCCCCTTGGTTATGTCAGAGCTGTTTACAATATTGTGGTTCATCATCGCTTACAAGGAGGTTCTACCTTAACGCAACAATTAGTAAAAAATGCCTTACTCACTTCTCAAAGAACAATAACCAGAAAACTTAAAGAATTTATTTTGACTATCCAAATAGAAAATCGTTATTCCAAAGATGAGATTTTACAAATGTATTTTAACGAAGTTCCTTATGGGGGTACAGCTTACGGTGTGGAAGCGGCGGCTGAAACCTATTTTGACAAGAAAGTAGCTGATTTAGATCTGGTTGAATCAGCTGTTTTGGCTGGCTTACCTCAAAGGCCAACGGTTTATTCTCCTTTTTCTGATGATGAGACTGCTTATGTCGGGAGAACGACTCAGGTCTTAAGAAGGATGCATGAAGATGGCTATATTACTCAAGAACAAGAAACAGCAGCAGTTGATCAATTAGATGAAGTTAAGTTTGCTGAACAAGGGGTTAATTTTAAAGCGCCTCATTTTGTAATGTATGTCAAAAAACAATTAGAAGATCGTTATGGGGAAAGCTTGGTTGAAAATGGAGGGTTAAGAGTCTATACGACTTTGGATTTAGAGCTTCAGGAAAAAGCCCAAGAAACAGTGACTAAGGAGATTGAGAAGCTGGAATACCTTAATATTACTAATGGAGCCTCCTTAGTAATGGATCCTAATACTGGCGAAATATTAGCTATGGTAGGATCTAAAAATTATAGTGATCCTGATTATGATGGAGAGGTTAATGTTACTTTATCTTTAAGACAGCCGGGTTCAGCGATTAAACCGGTTACATATGTTACTGCTTTTAAAAAAGGTTATACTCCGGCTACTCTTTTGATGGATACACCAACAACTTTTCCTGGTGGAATCGGTCAGCCAGATTACAAGCCAGTCAATTATGATGGGCAATTCCATGGTCCAATGCAAATTCGCTATGCTTTAGGTAATTCAATTAACATCCCAGCGGTTAAGATGTTAGCTAAAGTAGGGGTCAAGGAAGTTCTAGAGACTGCTTATCAAATGGGTTTTTCTACCTTAGAACCTAGTGCTGATAATTTGAAAAGATTGGGGCTTTCGTTAACTTTGGGTGGTGGTGAAGTTAAGCTTTTGGATTTAGCTAGTGCTTACTCGGCTTTTGCTAATACTGGTTTGAAAGTTGAGCCAATCTCAATTTTGAAAGTTACTGATCAGGAAGATAAGGTTTTATATGAGCATAAACCAGCAAATAGCAAAAGAGTTTTAACATCAGAACAATCTTTTTTAATTTCTCATATCCTTTCTGATAACAGCTCTCGTTTAATTACTTTTGGTGAAAATAGTGCCCTAGTTGTGTCTGGGAGAACGGTGGCAGTTAAAACAGGAACCACCAATGATAAAAGAGATAACTGGACCATTGGTTGGACGCCTCAAATAATAGTTGGCGTTTGGGTTGGTAACAATGATAATTCTGAAATGAAATCTGTGGCCTCAGGTGTTTCCGGAGCGGCTCCTATTTGGCGGCAAACTATCCAAGCGGCTTTGTTAGGCAAGCCCAATGTTGGCTTTATAGCCCCAGCCGGTATTGTTACGGCCGAGGTTGATCAGATTTCTGGCTTTAGATCTCATGATGGTTATCCTTCGAGAATGGAATATTTTGTTAAAGGAACCGAACCTCAAGACGAAGATCCAATCCACACTAAATTAAAAGTTTGTCGTGGTCAGGATAAATTAGCCACTTTGGCTCTAATTGCCAGAGGTGATTATGAGGAAAAAGAATATTTTGTTTTTAAAGAAAATGATCCTTTATCAGGTGATGGAGTTAACCATTGGCAACAAGGGATTGATGAATGGTTAACAACCCAAGGTGATTCTCGTTATCATCCCCCATCTGATTACTGTGGGGCTACTGATGAAATTGAAGTGAGAATTGAGGACCCGGCCCATGAGGTCCAAATTGATAGCAATGAAATTAAAGTTGCCGGTAAAATTATTGCCAACAACCAAATTAATAAAATTGAGATTTTTATTAACAGTGAGTTAAGAAAAACTATTGATAATAGTCCCAAATTTGATAAAGTTTTTAATTTAGATGATGGTGTTTATATGATCGAGGTTAAGGCTTTTGATGATCAAGGCAATCAAGGACAAAGAGGGGCTAAAATTGGGGTTAATGTTCCCTGGGATTCTTTATCCCCTACCCCAACGCCAACACCTTAATTTGTTTTCTTTATCTTTCTTTAGTTTTAAGTTCCAGGCCAAATTCTTTTTTTATTTTTTTGATGATTTTTCCCCTGATTTTAGCGACTTCTTTATCAGTTAGATTTTTTTCTTGGTCCTGATAATAAATTCTAAAAGTTCTAGTTTCTTGATAAGAATCAATTAAATCGACTTTATTTATTAAAGGACTATTTGATTTAATAACATCAATTAATTTTCCAACTAGAGTTTCTGGCTTAGTAACGATTGATAAATCTTCAACCACTTCTGGATATTTAGACAATGGTTTATATTCTTTGTCTAAGTTAGCAAACTTAGCTAATGCCTTAAATTCAATTTCAAAGCCACTAACATTCTTTTTGATATCGAAATTATTTAAAATTAAAGGACTTAGAGTTCCAATAATACCGATTGGTTCTTTGTCAATAATAATTTCAGCTGCTTTGCCAGCTTGAAAGGCCTTGCCATAAAAAGTTTTTTTCAAATTGTAAGATCTAAATTCATAATTTTTTATGTTTAACTCTTCTAACAGTGATTCAAGAATACCTTTCATTTGGTAAAAATCATATTCATTACTTAAAGCTGCCAAGTTTAAGTTTTCTTCAGGTAACTGTTCGTTGTTTTTAAAGACATAGGTATTGGCAGCTTCAAAGATATTAATAGTTGTCTCCTGGTTTTGATTGTTAGCAATAATTTCTAACAGACAACCAATAAGAGTTGGACGCATAAAAACCCATTCTTCGGTTAAAGGATTAGCAATTTCAATTAAATCTTGCTTGTCAAAACCAATTAATTTTAATTGTTTTTCGGAAACCATTGAATAACTGTAAGTTTCATTGAAATTGGCAAATTTTAAGAGATCTTTCGTTTTTCTTTGCCAAATTAAAGAAGGAGTTTTTGTTTTTAAGGGAATTTTCCCCGAAAGCATATTTGAAGGAAGGTTATGGTAACCGTAGATTCGAGCGATTTCTTCAATTAAATCTTGTTGAATATTAATATCGTCATAACGCCAGTGAGGAATGATCATTTCTAGTTTATCAGTAGTTTGATTTTTAATCTTGAAACCTAATTTTTCCAGAGTTTGTTTTGCTCGTTCAAGGTTGATATCAAGCCCGGTGACTTCTTGTAAGGTTTTTTTCTCAAGAGTTATTTCTTTAGTTTTTTGCTTTTTAGGATAAATATCAATCAGATTGCTGGCTATTTGAGCATTACAGTTGTCTTTAAACATTTGGGTTGCTCTTTCCATGGCCACGATTACTCCTTCGGGGTCAACTCCTTTTTCAAATCTGGCAGCCGCATCAGTTCTGAAAGATAATCGTTGGCAAGTTTGTCTTATTTTAACAGGATCATAAGTTTGAATAAAAAGTAAAACTTTTTTAGTTTTTTCATCTACCTCTGAGTTGGCTCCGCCCATAATGCCACAAAGATCAATGATTTTATTTTCCCCATCTTCGATAACAATCGTTCCTTTTGGTAGACTACGCTTTTGATTATCAATAGTAATTATCTCTTCCCCGGCTTTTGATTCTCTTAAAACCATTTGTGATTTTTTAATCTTATCGTAATCAAAAGTGTGCATCGGCTGGCCAAGTTCGATCATTAAGTAATTGGAAATATCAATGACATTATTTAGAGCTCTAATGCCAACGGCTTCTAGTCTTTTTTGAACAATTTCCGGCGATGGTTTAATTTCAACCTGATCAAAAATTAAAGCAGTGAAGCGTGGGCAAAGTGATTGGTTCTCAATTTTCACCTTTAAGGGAAGCGGTTTTTTTAAATTAGGGAAGTTTATTTTTTCCTGGATAATTGGTTTTAATTCTGTTTTTATGCCAAACTGAGGTAAAATGGCATTCAGCTCGCGAGCAATTCCATAAACTGATAAGCAATCCGGACGGTTAGTTGTGATTTCAATATCGTAAAGATGGTCTTCCCCTTTAATAATTGTTTTCTCTACTGACTGACTACATAAAGATAAATACTCGGCAATTTGCTTGGGGTTTGCCTTAGTAATTAAAAACTCTTTTAACCAAGATTCAGGAATTAAAATATTCATTTTATTAAAATTGATTCAGGAACTTAAAATTATTACCAAATAATAAACGGATGTCATCAATGCCATATTTCATCATTAAAACTCTTTCTAGGCCGAAGCCTGAGGCAAAGCCGGTGTATTTTTTGCTGTCAATCCCCCCGTTTTCTAAAACTTTAGGATGGACCATCCCAGCTCCACCAATTTCCATCCAACCTTCCTTGCAGACCTTACAGCCTTTACCTCCGCACACCAAGCAAGTAATATCAACTTCAAATGATGGTTCGGTGAATTGGAAATGGAAAGGTCTGATTCTGGTTTCTCTATCTTTACCAAAATAGTTTTTAACAAAATAATCTAAAGTTCCTTTAAGATGGGTGATATTAATACCCTTATCAATAACTAAAGTTTCAAATTGATAAAACATAGGTGCGTGTGAAGTATCTGACTGACGTCGATAACATTTAGCAATGTTGAGCATTCTTATTGGAGGTTTACTGACTTTCATTTCTCTTAATTGCCCGGATGACGTGTGAGGAGTTAAAACAGCTTGTCCATATTTTTTATTCTTAAGATTTTTAATAAAAAATGTTTCCCATTCATCTCTAGCTGGATGATCCGGTGGCATATTCAAACCTTCAAAGGCATACCAATCCCATTCTACTTCCGGATAATTAACTAAGGTAAAACCAATTTTTTCAAAAATATTGGTTATTTCTTGAGCAGCTTGGCTGATGACATGAAGATGACCAAATTTTGGTTTTTTACCGGGAGCAGTAACATCAATTGATTTTTCTTTTTTTTCAATTGATTGATGGCTGATTTTGGCTAATTGTTCTTCGATTGAATTTTGGATGATTTGTTTGATTTCATTAACAAGGATGCCAACTTCTTTACGTTCGTCGACCTCTAAAGATGGTAACTCTTTGATAAGTTGAGTAATTTCGCCTTTGCGCCCAAGATAGTTAACTCTTATTTCTTCCAGCTCATTCTTATCTTTGGCTTCGATAATACTGGAAATGGCTTGGTTTTTAAGATTTTGGATTTTTAAAAGATTCATGCTTTAATCTTGACATAAAATTTACCTATAAACAACAGTTTTAATTTTTTATTTTTAAGTAAAACTAATAAAAATTTGGAATAAAAAAAATCTCCTTGAGGGAGATTTGTTTTAGGCTTTTAAAATGCAAAATCCAACCTCCCTTTTCGGCAGTCTTAAGCAAAAAATAAAAATGCTTCTTTTGCTGCACAGGTAATGGTTGGAACTTGCATTGTGGTTAATTATAGGAAAAATAAAATTTTTGTCAAGAAGTTTTTTTGATTTTTTCAACGATGGCATCGAAGGTGCCTCTATCTTCTAGTGCAATTTTAGCCAATACTTTGCGGTCAAGCTCAATATTAGCTTTTTTAAGACCATCGATGAATCTGGAGTAAGATAATTCACTATCAGATAAAGCCCCATTTATTCTGGTAATCCATAGTCTTCTAAAATCTCTTTTTTTAAGTTTGCGACCAACATAAGCATATTGACCGGCATGAAGATCGGCTTCTTTAGAGACTTTAAAAAGACGACCTTTGGTCATGCGGAAACCTTTAGTTCTTTGGAGAACTTTTTTATGTCTTTTTGATCTTGATGGTCCGGTTTTAACTCTCATGATATTATTTTCCTAATAACTTTTTAATTTTTTTATTCCACTTGCCTTTTACTTTTTGAGGAATTTTTTTTGCCCTAGCTTGGCTTTTACTTTTTTTACGACTTAAATGTTTATTATGGGAACCACGATGCAATACTTTACCATTTTTGGTAACTCTAAATCTTCTGGATACAGATTTTTTAATTTTTAGTTTTTTCTTTTTCATCTTCATTTTTGCTTGTTTTAACTGGGACAAGAATTGCTTCTAATCTATTACCGCTATTTTTAGGGTCAGTATCGACTTTGGAATAAGGGCTCAATCTTTCAATTACTTTCTGCAAAAGTTTTTGGCCTAAATCTCTTCTAATATTTTGCCTGCCTTTAAATTTTAAACTAATCTTTACTTTATGTCCTTCTTCTAAAAACTCTTGAGCATGTTTAGCTCTAAAATTAAGATCATTTTCGGCAATAAACAAAGTAAGCCTGATTTCTTTGAGCTCACTTTTTTTATTTTTCTTTTTTTCTTCCCGTGCCTTTTTAGCTTCTAAGTATTTAAATTTTTTAAAATCAATTAATTTACAGACTGGCGGATTAGCTCTACCTGCGATTTCGATTAAATCAATTTTCAAATCACTTGCTTTTTGCAAAGCTTCTCTCAGGTCCATAACTCCAACTTGAGTCCCCTTATCATCTACAACCCGTACTTTGTCGGCTTGAATATATTGGTTAATACGGTAAAATTTTTTGAATTGCTTTGCCAAATGTAGTCCCTATTTTATCAAATTTGCCTTTTGTTGGCAATATCTTCTTTAATGAGGCTAATAAATTTTTCAGGAGACATCTCTCCAACGATTTTTTCGTTACGGGTTCTTATATTAATAGTGTTTTGTTTAATTTCTTTATCGCCAATAATAATCATGTAGGGAATTTTAGCTATTTGAGCGTCTCTGATTTTAGCTCCTACTGTTTGATTATGCTTATCGATTTCGACTCTGATATTTTCACACTGAAGTTTTTTGACTAACTCCATTGCATAATCTTGTTGTTTATCACTAATAGTAAGAACAGCAACTTGTACTGGAGCTAACCAAACAGGGAAAGCGCCATTGTAATGTTCTATTAAAATACCCATAAATCTTTCTAAAGAACCATAAATGACACGATGAATAACAACAGGAGTTTTTTGTTTTCCATCTTTATCGATGTATTTCACTTTAAATTTTTTAGGTATTTGGAAATCGAGCTGAATAGTTCCCATTTGCCATTCTCTGCCCAAAGAATCCTTTATTAAAATATCAATCTTAGGCCCGTAGAAAGCCCCGTCCCCTTCTAAAAGGGAATAATTTTTATTACTTTCTTTTAGAATTTGTTTAAGTTCTTTTTCGGCTTTGTCCCAAGAACTTTTGTCTCCCATGAATTTTTCTGGTCTAGTTCCCAATCGAAGAGAATAATCTAGATTGAAAATGGAATAAAAAAGTTCGGTAATTTCTAAGATTTTTTTATATTCTGATTTTATTTGTTGTTCAGTTATAAAAATGTGGGCATCATCTTGACTAAACTCTCTAACTCTAAAAAGGCCGTTAAGCGTTCCTGATCTTTCGTTACGATGAAGAGTATCAATATCAGCTATCCTTAACGGTAAGTCTTTATAGCTTCTTAATTTATTTTGGAAAACTACCATAGCATTAGGGCAGTTCATTGGTTTAAGAGCATAAATCTCTTTTTCACCAGTTTTGGATATAAACATTTCTTCCTGGTAATGCTGCCAATGTCCTGAATTAACATAAAGCTCTTTTTTATTGATAAGTGGTGATTTAATTTCCTGATAGCCTCTTTTGTTATGTTCTTTTCTCCAAAAATCAACCAATTCGTTGATAATAGTCACTCCTTTGGGTAGCCAGTATGGCATTCCCGGAGCGGTTGGATGCATAAAAAACAGCTCAAGTTTTGGACCAAGCTTGCGATGATCTCTTTTTTTGATTTCCTCAATTATTTTTAAATGTTCATCCAAATCTTTTTGATTATCAAAACAAGTTCCATAAATTCTGGTTAACATTTTATTCTGCTCAGATCCTCGCCAATAAGCTCCGGCTAAAGAAAGAAGTTTAAAAGAGGTGGATTGATCGGTATTCTCAATATGAGGTCCAAGACAAAGATCGGTAAAATCACCTAGTTTATAGACGGAAACTTTTTTAACTCCTTCCTTTTTAAGATCTTCAATTAATTCTAATTTGTAAGGTTGGTTCTTAAATAGAATTTGAGCCTCAGCAATAGCTATTTCTTTTTTTTCAAAAGACAATTTTTGTTTGACGATTTTAATCATTTGCTGGCTTATTTTATCTAAATCAGCTTCTGTAATCGGTTTTTCAAAATCGAAATCATAATAGAAACCATTTTCGATAGCCGGACCAATCCCAAATTTAGTTTTAGGATAAAGTTTTAATACGGCCGTTGCTAAAAGATGGCTGCAGCTATGCCTCATTATTTTTAATTTATTATTTTCTTTCATTTTAGTTTAAGTTTGCGTTTCTAATTTCTAAAGCCTTATTAGTGACTTCGATTATGCGCGCAAAGAAGTGTCCAACTATAGGTAATCCACCTAGCCAGTTAAGAATCATTCCAAATAGAGTAAAAAAGAGAGCAAAACCAAGAGTGGCCCCAATAGCCCAAAATAATCCAGCGGAAAAGTGTTTGGCGAGATGTTTGCTGTATCTTTTTGCTTTCATAAAAAATAATATAAATACAAGGTAAAAACTATATAATTTTATTAATTTTTCCTTCTTCAGGATTATCGCATATTTTGAAATTTATTAAAACTGACATGTTGCTTTGTTAAAATTTATTTTAGAATGAATCTTATATTTGATATTTAGTGGGTGATACAGGAGTCGAACCTGTGACCTTCACAATGTCAATGTGACGCTCTAACCAACTGAGCTAATCACCCATAAAAATATTTTACTAGAAAGGAAAAGCTTAAGCAAGGTTAACCGACTGAAGTAGCCACGTAACGCTCGTTAGACAATGACCATTGAGTTCCTGATTTTTTAAATTGGGACCAATAATTTTTCTTGTTAGCTCTTTTATTAAAGGTTTCAACCCAGGCAGATGCTTGATTAACATTCTTTTTGATTAAAATTAACATTTCTTTAATTTTCTGGAAAAAATTAACATGATAAGTGCCGAAAACAACTGGAGCTTGTTCTACCGCCTTTTCAACTTGTTGATCTAAATTTTTAATTGATTTGGCAATTTGCTTGATCTGATCAATTAAATCTTTAATTCTCTGTTCTTCTTCAATGTCTTTTTGCTGAAAAACCAGTTTTTCTTGATATTGGTTAAATTGAAGTTTTTCTAGTTGTTGCTTGAAGGATTCTTGGTTTTCTCTTTCTGTTTGATCATTTGAGGGGCGAACATCCCCTTCCCGAATGATTTCAAGATTACTTTTATTTACTGCTCCCCCTTTGGTGGGATTCATTTTGTTTGCCATTAGTTTTTGAGGCAGTGGCCTGTAATATACTATAGCTTACTTAAATTGTCAATTGCTTGACGTTTGCGCAGTAGTTGACGAATGTATATCTTTTGTTCTTCTTTTTCGAATGCTTTTTTTGTATTCTCTTCAGGAATAGCATCAATCATTTTTTGAACTTCCTGATCGGCAATCTCGATCTTTTGATCATCGGCAATAGCCGATAAGATTAGTTCTAATTTCAAAGTTTGCTCAGCCTGTTGTTGGTATTCTTCTTTGATTTGATCAGGATTTTTACCAATTGAGGTTAAATATTGTTCAACTGTTAAGCCTAATTTGCTGGTTTGTTCAATTAATCTTGATAACATGCGGTTGACTTCTTCTTGAAGTAAAACAGCTGGAATTGAAAATTTAACATTTTCCAAAAGAGCTTTAAAAACTTTATCTAGCTTTTGGTTTTCATTATCAGTTGCTTTTTCTTTATTTTCTTTATCTTTTCCTGGCACCCAGATTTTATCAACAGCCAGTTCTTTTTTAACTGCTTGTTTGTAGTCGCCTAGCTCTATTTTTGGGAACTCACAAGTAACGGCTTTGATCTGCCAGTCTTTACCCTCTTCCATGCTGTTAACATTAATTTGAGGATTAACAATTGGTTTAAGTTGATGCTCTTTAACAGTTTCAACATAAAGATCAGTGATAAGATTTTTTAATATTTCCTGGTAAACAGCTTGTTTGTCGATATTTTTTTCAACCACTTTTTTTGGAGCTTTGCCTTTTCTAAAGCCCTTAATATTGGCTTCTTTGGCAACTGTTTCAATATTTTTATTATAAGCCTGTTGAACGCGACGCCAAGGAATATTGATAGTTAATTCGATGGTTCCGTCTTGGAGTTTATTAACAGCTGAGCTCATTTATGCCCTCCGAAACTTCTAACTCGACAATTAACGGCTGGGTTTTGACTAAAAACATTACGGCGAAACTTATCTGGGCTACGATAAGTTAACTTTTTAGTTACTTTTTTATTAGTATTTAAAGCTTTAGTTTCATCCATGTTGGTTATTGTAACACAAAACTGAACCTAAAAAAAGACCTTTTCCCGTCACGTAGACTATTTTTGGCTTGGAATTTAAAAGTTTCTAAAATTAGAAGATTTTTATTTCTTGTTTTTAGCTTGCTTTGTGGTTTTGACAAAGATCTTTTCCCAAAGCTTGTCTTCTTTTTGGAAAAAAAGCAAATAAGCAATTTCTATTAAACCAGCGAGATTAACAACTAAGATGACGGCATACCATATCTTCTGATCATTTTTGGAAGCTCTCCATAGGGCCCAGCCTTTCCAAAATAAACTCCAGATGATTAAAAAAAACACTCTTGGATCATTGCTTAAGAATTGGCTAAGTTGTTCCATTTACTGTTCGCCTCCTATCTCTGACTCAATATCGTCTAATTCTTTGGTGATCCCAGTGAGGTCTGTGTTTTGTAAATCTTCTTCAATCTCTTCTATTTGGTCAGAAGAACCTTGTTTTTGTAATTCAGTTGTCATTTCGTCTGTTTCTATTTCCTCAGTCATATCTTCAGGTTCAATAAACATTTGCCCCAATGGGGCTTCACTAACTTTAAGTTTTAGAAGTGATTGATTGTTAAACCAAAGATAGCCAACCACACCGATAAGAACGACAGCGATAATTACAAAAATATACCAAAATCTTTCAAATAAATTTTTCTTGTTTTCCATTTTTTATAATCCTTCTGCTACTCTTAAACCTTTAATATCACCAATGAGCTTAACTAATGTTTGATGAACGTCAATTATTTCTTGTTTAATTTCTAAAATAGTTTCTTTCAAATCTTGAAAAGACTCTTGAGGTTCCTCGCTGTTAGCCATTTCTTCCATTTTATCTTTGGCTTCAGCGATCATCATATTTTCGATATTAGCTAAAGATAATTTAGCTTCCTCCAGTTCGTTGCTGATTTCAGTAGTATCAATGTCTTCATCAGCCTCTTCTATTTTGGTGATTCTTGATTGGATACGAGTAATAAGAGTTTCTAGACGATTGATAGCTGCTTGTAGTCGATAACCCATACGGGTGTAATGTTTGCGGACATTATTCTTCTTCATTTCGGTCAAGCGCGCTGCTTGAGTAGCAGCCTTGTTTTCAATTCTTTCACTATTCGCTTCCCTAACAGCAGTTCCCTGAGCTTCATCGGCATTTTGGGTGACTTCTTGACGGGTTTGCTTTGATGGAGTCGAAGTAGCTACATTCCCCTGGGCCTTGATTGGTAAAGCAATAGAAAAAAGCAAAAAGACGAAGATGGCTAACTTAAAAATATCTTTCATGTTCTAAGTTTATGGTATTTTATTTCCAAACTGGTTGTCAAGAGTTACTTATTATAATATTTTTTATCTTTTATTTTGTCCGGTAATAGTGATTTGTTTTTATCAGGGTACATTTGGTAATTTTTACCATAATTGAATTCTTTCATAAGTTTGGTGGGGGCATTTCTCAGATTTAAAGGAATTGGTAGGTTGCCATATTTTTTGACATCGCCTAAAGCTTCGAAATAAGCGTTATAGGCAGATCTGTCTTTGCTGGCTTTAGCCAAATAAACAACTCCATGAGCCAGATTGATCTGGCACTCAGGATAACCGATGGTTTCGCAAGCTCTAAAAACTTCGTTAGCAACTACCAATGCCGTTGGCTGGGCCATGCCGATATCTTCAGAGGCAAAAATGACCATTCTTCTGGCAATAAACAAAGGATCTTCTCCAGCGGCTACCATTCTGGCTAGATAATACAATGCGGCGTCGGTATTGGAAGCACGCATACTTTTGATAAAGGCGCTAATCGTATTGTAATGTTCTTCGCCTTGCTTGTCGTAAAGAAGTGTTTCTTTTTGGGTTGCTTGTTCAATATCCTGGGTTTTTATTTTTTTTGATTTGGTTAAAAAAGATGATAACTCTAAAATATTTAAGGCAGTTCTAGCATCACCATTACTGACTTGTAATAAGAAATTTAAAGCTTTTGGTTCGATTTCTCTTTTGAGTTGTTTTAATCCCCTGCCAATAATTTTGGCAAGTTCTTTTTCTTTTAATTGTTCTAAAACAAAAACTCGACAACGGGAGAGCAAAGGGCCAATAACTTCGAAAGAAGGGTTTTCGGTAGTAGCTCCGATTAAAGTAATTACCCCGTTTTCAACATATGGCAAAAAAGCGTCTTGTTGAGCTTTGTTAAAGCGGTGGATTTCATCTAAAAAAAGAATTGATTTTTGTTCATAAGCTTTCAGTCTTTCTTCAGCTTCTTTAACAACGGCTCTAATATCTTTTAAAGTGGCGCTGACAGCTGAATAGTGAAAGAAATGAGAATGAGTATTTTTAGCGATTAAACGGGCTAAAGTTGTTTTGCCTGATCCGGGTGGTCCCCAAAAAATCATGGAAACCATTTTGCTTGATTGAAGCATTTTTTTGATTAGACCATCCTTGCCAGTCAGGTGCGGTTGACCCATAAAATCAGAAAATTTTTGAGGCCTGAGTCTATCGGCTAAGGGGGTTTTATTCTCTAACATAAATTGATTCTATACCGAAGAAATACCGAAGTCAAACGTTATCATTGGTCCTCAAATTCAATTTCCATATTCAGGTTTGGTAAATTTAAGCCAGATTCTTTAAGATCGGTTTCTAGGAGTTCAATTTCGATCTGATCAACTCTTTTTTCAATTTGTAAAAGAGCGCTATCAGTGGCGTAATTTGAAGGCGAATTTATTTCTTGAATAATGGTTGGGGTCGGGCTAGGTATTTGTTTATTATTTTCTTCTTGCTGATTTTGCTGGTTGTAACCAAAAAAGATAGTAATAAAAATAAGAATAATAATGAGCCCAGCAAAAACAGAGGCAAAAACCATTAAAAGTTTAATACTTTTACCTTTATGATGGTTATTAGTGTTTTGTTTTTTCCCAAGAAAATCTATTTTAATCGGCACTTTTGATCTCCCTGATAATTTCCCTTAAATAACGATTAGCCTCTTTGAGATATTGGTGAGATTCTTCTATTTGGGACTGAGCTTGGTTGTAAATTTTATTTTTATCACGATCTGAATTTTTCATTTTAGTTAAAAGCTGTTGGGTTTCAAATTCTTTTTCCTGGCTTCTGGTTAAACGATTTTCAGCTTCTAATAACCATCGTTCAACTGTGGCTGTTTGTTTATCCCCTGTTTGTCTGATGGCCCCGATTTTTTCTTTTAATAACTGAATTTGCTGATTAATCTGTTGGCGTTGGTAATTTTGTTTACCGGCTAAAATTGCTCCTAATGTTTGGTAAGCTAAAATTTGAGTTTCTTGATATCTTTGTTTCATTTCTTCCCCTGATTTAACTAGATCCTCAAGACTACCGGCACTACTTAATTTGCTTTGATGATTTTGATACCAAACAACTTCACTATCCAGTTTTAAATAAATAACATTTTGTTCGTAATTGGAAATGCCAGTGGTTTCTGCTAGTTTTAGCCTTAAAGCTGTTAAATAAGTTTTAATAACTTCATCTTCGTTTTTAAGTAGATTTGAAGTTTTTTCCATAGCCTTTTCTTTGCTGGTCAAAGTTTGGTAGCTGGAATGAGCTTGTTTAGCACTAATATATTCGGTGTTGGCCTGACGATACTGATTATAATTGTAAAGATAATCGTCATAGGCTTTATTGAAGTTAAACTCTTGGGCGTTAAGTCGGCTGGCTAGCAACAGAAAAAGCAGAAGTGATAAAAAAACTGGCAGGTATTTTTTCATGTCTTTCTTTTATTTTAACTTGAGTGTCCTAAAATTCAAGTTCTAAACTATTATTCGTATCTTAAAGCTTGGATAGGATTAAGACGGGCAGCTCTGGCAGCTGGTAGGACGCCAAAAACCATACCGATGACCACTGAGACAAAGAAAGCCAAAAGGATAGACCAGGTGGTAGCCATGGCCGGGAAGAATTGATTGATTAGTAAAGAGCCGCCAACACCAAGAATAATACCAATAATTCCGCCGCTAACCGATAATACCGTTGATTCAATTAAAAATTGAACAAGGATGATCTGAGGGGTGGCTCCAACAGCCTTACGTAGGCCAATTTCTCTGGTTCTTTCTGTTACCGAGACTAACATAATATTCATAATGCCAATGCCACCGACAAATAAAGAAATGGCGGCTATCCCAGCTAAAGCAACTGTTAAAACACCTAAAACTTGAGAGATAACAGAGAGAAGACTTTTGGTGTCGATAACGGAAAAGTCATCATCTTTCATAGTTTTTAAAAGCGTTTGTTCAACTTCTTTTTTGGCTTGTTCAATGGAATCTTTATCTTTAGCTTGTATCCAGAAACCGATGAGATTTTCCATATCAAAAGTGGCTAAAGCGGTGGTGGCGGGGATAAAAACTTGATTATCCATATCAGCTCCGCCCAAAGAGCCTTTCTTTTCCAAAACCCCTAAAACGATAAATCTATTTTCTGAAAGAGTAACTTTTTTACCAGTAGGATCACTTTCGCCAAAAAGTTTTTCGGCTACAGTTTTACCTAGCACAACCACTTTTTTGGCTGACTGTTCTTGTGAAGCAGTAAAAAAACTGCCCATGATTGGATGTTGATCTCTAATCTCAGGGTATTCATGGCCGACTCCGGCAGCTTGGGTAATTTTGTTTTTACCCTTATAAGAGACAGTGGTGTTGTTTTCTGTGTAAGGCATGACAGTTTTAATATTGGGATTTCTTTCCAAATCTTTTTGTTGATCTATCGTTAATTTGGAAACAGCCGCTCCAGCTCCAGTTTGTCCTCCTCCTTCTCCACCGACATCGAATTCACCAGGAACTACCATTAATAGGTTAGAACCTAGACCTTCTAATTGACCGGTGATATAAGTTTTAAGTCCGGAACCAATAGAAACTAAAAGAATTACTGAAGTGACCCCAATAATCACCCCTAACATGGTAAGGATTGATCGGGCTTTATTGGCTCTAAGAGTGATTAGAGCTAGCTTAAAGGTTTCAAACAATTTTCCCATCATAGATTTTTATAATTTTTTTAGCTTTTTTAGCGATATCATGGTCATGAGTAACTAAAACAACAGTATTACCTTGTTTATTTAACTGCGCAAAAATTTCTAATATTTCTTTACCGGTTTTAGAGTCTAAATTACCAGTTGGCTCATCAGCTAAAACAATAGCTGGGTTATTAACTAAGGCCCTGACGATAGCAACTCGTTGTTGTTCGCCACCTGATAGTTGATTGGGGAAATGATAAATTCTTTCACCTAGACCGAATTTTTTCAATTTTTCTTTAGTTATTTGATTTCTTTTTTCTTGATTGAAACCGGCATAGACTAAGGGCAACTGAGCATTGTCTAAAGCGGTGGTACGAGGAATAAGATTAAAACTTTGAAAAACAAAACCAATTTTTTTGTTTCTAATTTGAGCCAATTCTGCCTCTGATAATTTAGAAACATCTTTACCTTCAAAAATAACTTTACCAGAAGTGGGGGTATCCAGACAGCCGGCAATATTCATTAAAGTTGATTTGCCTGAACCGGAAGGCCCCATGATGGCGATAAAATCACCTTGGTTAATTTGGAAATTAATATTCTTTAAAACCTCAATTGAATTCGAGTCTGATTGATAAGCTTTGCCAACATTAATTAGTTGAAGAATGGGTTTGACCATTTTTAATTTCTTTTTTCACGAACTATAACTATCTGTCCTTCTTCTAGGCCTTTAGTGATCTGAATTTTAGTGTCTGTTTCGATCCCGGTTTCTACTTCAATTTCTTTAATATTTTTACCTTCAATAACTTGAACCATTTTTTTACCTTCTTTTTCGACAACTGATTCAAAAGGAATATTTAAAACATCCTTTTGTTCATCGATAATGATATCAACATCCCCGTTCATACCAACTCTAAACTGAAGGTTAATGTTTCCCGGTAACTTTATCTCAACTGGATAAGCTGTTCCTCCACCACTGGTTCTAACAGAAGCAAAAGCAACTTTGCTAATTACACTTTCAAATTCTTGGTCAAGATAAGCATCCAGCATAATCTTTACCTTTTGACCTTCCTTAATTCTGCCGATATCGACTTCATCGATATTAGCTATAAATTTCATTTGATTAGGATCGGCAATAGTAAAAACGGCTGAAGCGGGAGTGATATTAATACCAGCTACAGGGTTATCAATATGGGTAACAATACCTTCAATTGGAGAGACAATGGTAGCTAACTTAACGGTTAAGTCACTGATCTCGTAATCTAAAACAGAACTTTCAAGATCAAATTGAGCTTTTTCTAAAATTCTTTTAATAGTGTCGTCAACGAGACGATTATCTTTTTCCTCTTGGTAGTCATCTTGAGCTTGTTCAAAATCCCAGCGTTCATTCATATAAGCTAACATCTTTTTTTCAAGACTTTTTTTAAGCTCTTTTTGATCTAACGAAGCAATCGCTTGCCATTTTTTAACTCTATCTCCTTCTTGAACACCAACCCATGATAGTAAGCCTGAAGTTTGAAATTTTAAGTCAACCTGATTTTCGGATTGGATATTACCGCTGGCTGAGATTATTTCAGTCAAATCTTGTTTTTTAACCTGAGTGGTTTCATATTTGTCTGTAAGTGGAGTCAAAAATCTTTTTTTAATAGGAATAAAAATAAGAGCGACTATAATAATAACTGCTAGAGTGATAAAAACAATTTTCTTCTTCTTTAAGAAAGAAAATACGATTGTATTAATTTTCATTAGTTTTAAGTCTTAAAAAGTAATCCAGCTAGTAATTTTACCAGAAAGCGAGAAAGAAGTGAAGTCTTTTTATTTTCTTTTTTTGGTATAAAACCAGATTAAAACAATAACAATAACTGCGACGACTAAGATAATTACGGTATCCATTTGGGTGGTACCTCCCTTCTGACCCCTATAATTACTGTTTCTATTTTAATTTTTTTGAATAGCTTTTGTCAAGGAAATTTAAATCCAGCCGAAAAACATAGCTAGACCTAAAGTGAAGATAACTAATCCAGTAATTAAATGTAAATATCTAATATTTTTATCTTTCCAACCAGAAACTTTTTCGACACTGGTAAAACCGCCATAGCAGATTAAGGTGATAACAATCATCGGCATGACGAAAATTAAATTATAAAAAAGGAGCCAGGGAATGGTCTTAACTAATTGTAAAGAAGACAAAATTCCTCCGGTAATCACATAAGGGCCAATGGTGCACGGTAGCAAAAATAAAGTTACAAGGGCACCGATTACAAAAGCTCCCCTAGGTCTAGTTACCTTGAAAAGAAAACTTTGCATTTTAGGTCTCAAAGATAGTGGCATTTCCGTTAAAAACCCACCAGGTTTATAGCGAATAAAATCCTTTATATTTAAAATACCTAAAATGATTGCCGCTAAACCTAGTATTTTATAAAGCCAGAGACGAATACCAGTTAAAACTTGAACGAGTTGTAGAAATCTAATAATTACCAATCCATAAAAAAGATACATGATAAAAACAGAAGCACTAAAAGCTAGTCCAGCCAATAAAATATTTTTTCTTTTTTTCGGTGAATAGGTAATAATAGCAAAGAGCATTAGTGTTAATACTGCCAAAGCACAAGGATTAATAGCATCGACTACAGCTAAAGAGCTGATTTTAGCGATAGTAAGATTTAATTTATCTGTTTGATTATTTAAAGCGATCGAATCGTTGGCAATAAGATTATTAGTATTATTACCTAACCCAGTTTTATCAATTAAATCATTATCGTTCCATTGGAATATCCAGCCTTCAAAGTTAATAGCATAATCAAAATAAATATTTTTGCCCGAAAGAGGTATTGGTTGAGGGTTAACTTTTTTAAATGAATTTTGATTAAATAGTTCATCAAGGTTATCACTGAAAAGAAGGTCTTTGAGAACTTGATAATTTTGAATCATTTGCCCGGAGCTTATTAAAACCCTTTGATCTCTCCAAATGCTGGGCTTACCTGGTAAAGATGAGATATTTGATTGTTTAAGATTTATATCTTGGCCGTTGAT
>Ga0265594_1000075_pt1 | contig 81260 bp, 83 predicted proteins | sample saktaG_11_FD_190147 | JGI IMG/M metagenome (GOLD analysis project Ga0265594, IMG submission 190147) | Saline water microbial communities from Sakinaw Lake, British Columbia, Canada - sak_2011_5_24_80m | ecosystem: Environmental > Aquatic > Non-marine Saline and Alkaline > Saline ...
ATATCTGATACAGTGTAAGTGGCGGGGTGGCGAGCAACATCCTATAAGATTGACTTTTAGCTTCTTCTCTGCTATTCTTCTAGTGTCTATTTTAATAGATAGCATTTTTAACAATTTAAGACAAGGAAGGTGACGAAATGTTTTTAAGAGAAAAATTAGAAGAGGCGAGAAGAAAAGAATTAAAAATGGTTGTAGAAGAGGGAAAGAGAGAAGAGATATTCTTTTTAGAAGAACAAAAACTCCAGAGGGAAAAAATGGATGAGTCCCTTAAAATAGAAAGAATAGCAAAAGAAAATTTTCTTCCAATTTTAGAAGTTGTTAAGGAGGCTTACCTTAAAAAGAGCGGCATCTCTTTTAACACTGGAGATAATTTTTCCATAATTAATATGAATTGGGATTTTGTTGATGCTTCTGGTAATATTCCTGGCGAAACACTTACATATTGGAATGAATTTTCAATTAAGATAACAAAAGATTTATCTTTTAAACTTTATGGTTCACGATGTAGGTGTTTTTTTGAGTCAAGTCTAAATGATAAGAATTGGAAAAATAAATTAGAAGATGCCATTTTTTCTTTATTAACTTCCCATCCTAAAATGTGTTTTGATTCTTTTTCTCATACAGATACTGGACCTTAAAAAAATTAGGTAGCGACATTAATTCAATGCTGAATTTGGTAAAAAATTGCCGCTACCTAATCAAAAAAATTCCTTGTCTTATTTTCTCAAGAAAGTCGCTTAAAAGGCGGCTTTTTTGTTACCTAAATTTGTGCCCAACTAGTTCTAACATCGTCCACTAGGGGGAGCTGAACCTAGGAAAGCCCTATTTTAAGGGCTTTTTCTGTTTGAAAGAAAATTGCTTTTAAACTTGTATTACAATTAAGGTGTTATGGAAGATATTAAAAACCTCAATGACGAGGAATTGGTTGAGCTGGTTCGTAATAAAGACCAAGAACTTTACAGTGAGTTAGTTAAACGTTATCAGAACAAACTAATCCATTATGCTCTTTATTTAATACAAGATGAAGATAAAGCGGCTGATATAGTTCAAGAGTCTTTTATTAAAGCTTTTATAAATCTTAATGGATTTAATATTAAAAAAAAGTTTTCTAGTTGGATTTATCGTATTGTTCATAATGAAACAATAAACTATATTAGAAAGCATAAAAAAGAAATATCATTAGAAAATAATAAATGGATAGAGGAGACAATTAAAGGAAAGGAAGATGTTGAAGAAAGTTTTAATAAAAAAGAAGTGAAGGAAATGCTTGATTTATCTCTAAAAGAATTACCAATAAAATATCGTTCACCATTAACATTATTTTATTTAGAAGAAAAGACATATGAAGAAATAAGTGATGTTTTAAGGATGCCAGTAGGGACAGTAGGAACAAGAATAAATAGAGGTAAAAAGATGCTAAAGGTAATCTATAAGAAAAAAGAAGGAGAAAATTATGCCAAAAGATAAAAAGAAAATAGACCTCAGCCAAAAAATAATGAAACAAATTAAAAAGAAACACGTCAAGATAAGACCGCGTGTCTTCTTTGTTAGTGGTTCTGTTCTTTTGAAGATTGGCTTAGTAGGAGCGATGATGGTATCAATATTTTTTATTAATCTCGTTATCTTCAAATTACGCTTTCATGGGCCTTTTGATTATCTTTTATTCGGTCGTTTTGGGTTAAGGCCATTCTTTATGGCTTTTCCCTGGATTCCTCTTTTAGTAGCTTTGGGAGGTATTATTGGAGGTTTGTTTCTATTACGCCGCTATGATATTTCTTATAAAAAAGGTTTCTTAGCTTTAATTATTGGTTTAGTGATTTTGATTTTAAGTTCAGGTTTTCTTTTGGATCGTATTGGAATCAATAAAAAGGCAGAGAAGTTTAGACAGTTACGACCACTTTATCAGGGTCGATTTATTGACCGAAGTTGGGTTATGGGAGAGATAGTTGGAATAAAAGACAATGAAATGATAATTGTTACCCCTGAAGGAAAAGAAGTAAAAATCTTAAAAAACAAAGAAACATTACTGTCTTTAGGAAGTGATTTTAAAGAAGGAGAAAGAATTAGAGTAGTAGGTGAATGGCAAGATGATGTTTTTATTGCCAAAGGTATTGGAAAGGGAGGATTTCCAAAACAAATAAAAAATGGAGAAATTAAGGGAATTAAAAATAATAGACTTCCAAGACGCTTCTAATTCTTCAAAATGAAAGAAAGATAGCCTCTTTCTTGTATTAGTAATAGGAAGGAGGTAAAAGAAATGAGAACAAAAAAACTATTATTAATTTCTGCTTTGACGATTGCTAGTTTAGGTTTTTTAGCAATAAACAATGTTTATGCTTATCGAGGTGATTATACTCAAAAAGGGCTAGATTACACTCCAGAAAAACACGAAGTAATGGAAGAAGCCTTTGAGAACAATGATTATAATGCTTGGGAAGAATTAATGGCTGGCAAAGGACGAGTAACGGAAGTTATTAATGAAGATAATTTTGCTCGTTTTAGTGAAGCTCATAGATTAGCAGAAGAAGGTAACTATGAAGAAACTGATAAAATCAGGCAAGAATTAGGCTTGAGAACAAGGAATGGAGATTCAATTGGTGCTAAATATGGAAAAGGAGACGGTCAAGGTTACGAACAGAGAAATCATTAAGTAGAAGACAAAGCAGGATGATAGTTATGTCATCCTGCTTTGTTATATATAGAACAATGAAAAAATATATAATTTTGATATTATTCTTTGTTTTTATTTCAATAATTAAGCCAACTTCAATTTATGCTTGGGATGATTGTATTTTTAATAAAGTTAACGATGAATACCCCGGTGATTGTGCTAGATATATTGATAGTGATAACGATAATATTTGTGATCATTCTCAGTCGTCTCCTCAAGATAGGATTGCATTAGAGACAACTGGTAAAGGAGATATTCAAGAAAAAGAAAATATTGTTGTAAAAAAAGAAACAGATAAAGATTATCATTTGGGTCTAATTGCTATTGTTTTGTTTTTAAGCTATGGAACAAGTTTTTTGCTTATAAAATTCAGGAAAATTAATATGATTTTACATCGTAAAATTTGGAATGGTTTTTTGACCTTAAGTTTTTTAATAACTGGGATTTTAGGAATCCTTTTGGTTTTAAAAATTTCTCATGGAGTTGATATAAATTTGCCTTTTGAAATGATTTTTTGGCATGTAGAAACAGGGGTTGTTTTTACTATAATTTCTCTTTTTCATATTATTCTGCATCTTTCTTATTATAAAAGACTTTTTAGATAATATTCAGTATAGCTTGCCTAAATTCAAACAAATCTTCCTATTTTCTGGTAGATTTCTAGTTCTTCTATAAACCTCAAAGTTCGAAAATCGTCCCATCGGGCGAGCTAGCACTTTTTGATGCAGTATTTAACTTCTGTTATAATATTTCAAATGGTATGTAGAAAAATATTAGTAATTTTTGCGGGGGCAGTAGGAAGTTCTAAAACTCCGATTGCCTCCCATCTTAGTTATAAATTTAATCTTCCTATTTTTAATACAGACGCAATCAGGTCAGAGGTAACAGAAGATTTGCTGATTTTTAATGAAGAAGAATTTAGATTGAGAAGAGATAAAAGATTAAAAGAATTAGTAGACAAAGGCAAATCTTTCATTTTGGATGCAAGTATTGATAGGGAATGGACTAATTTAAGAGAAAACATTTTAAAAGAAGGTTACCAAGTTTTTGTTATAAGTATGGATATTAGCAAGGAATTTCTTGCTAATCTTTATAAAGCAAAAGGTTATAAAGAATCTTTAAAGAGAATAGACGAATTATATAATGACCATGAAGAGTTTTTAAGAGATTTTAACAAAGATATTTCGCTACATATAACCGATAAAGATTTTAAGGAAAGGCTCAACTTGAGTGAAGGCAAATTAAAGGAATTTTTAGATAACTAACCTAACATAATTCATTAGTTTTTCAGGCTCTTCAATTAAATTTATAAACTTCAAGGTTCTAAAATCGTCCCATTGGGCGAGCTTGAGATAGTCTGATACAGTTTCTTTATTTCTTCTGATATACTTTAATTATGGAAATCAAAGGAGTAAACATTTTTGCTAGGAAGGGAAATAAGTTTTTGGCTGTTAAAAGAAACAAGGATGATAAAATATTCGGTGGTATGTGGGCATTGCCTGGTGGGAAGATTGAGGATAATGAAAGCGTAAGAGAAACAGCGAAAAGAGAAGTATCTGAAGAGACTGGACTTAATTTAACTTCAATGGACAATATTCCATGTATGGAGGGCATGCTTAATAAAAAAGGTTATCCGCCATTGTTAATATTTATATATAAAGGTGAGGTTTCGGATGAAGCACCAAGACCACGAGATAAAGATATAGAAAAGGTAGAGTGGGTTGATAGAGTAAGCTTTATGAACTCACTTAGAGATAATAATTATCCTAAAGAGGGAATAAAAAAACTTGAGAATTTCTTTGATGCTGAAGGATTAAAATAACTTTCATATATTTTAATTGTTCAAGTGACATATCAAATGTAATCTTTTTGTTAATGAATAAGTCCTTTAGGGGGAGCAAATAACCTATAAGATTGACTTTTGGCTTCATTGATGATATATTCTTCCTATAATTTCAGAAAAACAGTTAAGAGCTTCTGTTATTTTCTGAGTTCTTTACCAACTTGCGGGAAACAGAAAAAGAAAAGTTAAAGAGTAAATATATAAATTAAGAGCTAGAAAGGAGATGAAAATGGTAGTATCTAAAGCAAAATTAAAAGAAATTTATAAAAGGGCTAAGGATGTTTTGGAAGCTATTGATAAGCTGGATTTATCTGATGAAAAGACAATCTTCATGACTAAGGAAAAAATTAACGGAGCAATTAAGGCCGCTGCTAATTTTAGTCCTCTTGCAGTTAAGGCAATTAATGAGGAGTCAAAAACCTTTAATCTTGATGTTCTTAGTCTTGAAGAAAGAGATAAATTTTCCTTCAGTTTGGGTTTTTTAATTTCTGTATCAAGCTTAGTAGGAAATATTCATTTGTATGAAGCTCTTAAAGCTCTTTGGATTTCATTCCAACCATAAAGCGCCATCCTTAAGTAGGAAAAATTTTAATGTGATTGCGATTCAAGTCAAAACATGGGTCGCAATCACGACATTACCCTTACTTAAAATTTACGGCGCTTTTATTTTGCCTAAATTACCTCAAAACTAGTCCGAACATCGTCCACGATGGGGAGCAAATTCCTAGACTCTGGGCTTTTAGCTTCAAAAAATAAGACAAACTGATTTAACCCTGTAAAAATTCTAACGAAATTTTATAATGTTATTATGAGCACATATTCTATATGGTTAGTTCCTTCAGGCGGGGAGTATAAAGAATTTGCCGAAATAATAGAGAATTTTTCAAGCAAATACTTAGCTCCAAAATTTGAACCTCATTTGACTCTCATTGGTGGATGGCAAGGCAATAAAAAACAAGCAATTTCTAAAACAAAAAAACTCGCCTCTTTTCTGCTTCCGCTAGGCACTGTAGCTAGAGCGATTGGATATACTGAAGATATTCATAAAGCGTTGTTTATTAACTGTGACAATAACGAAAGATTAGCTAATGCCCATTTGATAGCAAAAATGATTTTTAATCACAAAGAAGAAAAATATCTTCCCCATATTAGCTTAATTTATGGAAAGTTTAATAAAAAGGAGAAGCTGGGTATGATTAAAAGCTTGAAAAAATATCCCAAACTTTTAAAGTTTAATTCAATATGCCTTTTTGATGTAGAAAACAAAGATGAAGGAAAATGGTTTAAGGTATCAGAGCTCAAAGTAAAATAATTACTAAATTTGTGCCCAACTAGTTCTAACATCGTCCACTAGGGGGAGCACGGTTGAATTTTTGGGTAGTCTTTTAGCACCTCAATCTTAATAAAAATAATACCCATCCTCTTTTTTTATGACCGCATAAGTATTACAGTAAGTTCTATTTCTCAGCCAAGGACCTGTCGGCTGGTCTTGGGTTCGTTCCCAATTTATTCCATCAGCTGAAATAGCTTTTGCAGGGTACCTTAAATTAGAACCTGGCTTATTATCGGCAGGAACATGACCTCCGTATGCGGAGTAATAATCTCCTTCATCAATTATCGCAAACTGGAAACTAAAAGGTGTTTGTATTCTAAATCTTTTAGTGAAGTATCTTCCGTCTGCTGATTCCAAAACATCAGCCTCATCAAAATTTTCCGTGCGGGTATAAATATAATACCTTTTAGAATTTTTTTCATAAAGAACAGTAAAATCCACAGCTTCCAAATTAATCCCTTGTGCCCCAGTAATTTTTCCTTCAAAAAAATAGGTGTGACCATCTTGTGAATATGCGCTTAATAAGGGAGCGGTACCGTGACAACCATCTTTTCCATCAGTAAAATACATCCTGTAACCACCTTTCGGAAGCTCAACAAGGGTTGGGTCTCCACACGCTATTATGTCTCGGTCAAGGTTGTTTATTTCGGGTTTGAACTTTGAGAAGTTCCAACCGTCACGACCTTGCAAGAAACCAACACCTTTTATACCATGGCTAGTTTGTTTGTCTTCAATCCCCTTGCGGTCGGAAAAATCAAGTCCAGCCAAAATAATTGTGCCGTCTTTTAAAAGAATCCCGCTTGAGCCACCCCAAAGGCATCCCACAGCGCCTTGTTTTTCAAAATTAATTCCATTGGAACTATAGCAAGCTCCAATTACTTTAAAATTCCCCGGTAAATATCTTAAAAATATTCTGAATATAGAATGATGAGAATTACTAGTTAAAAAAATTTCAACTATGACAAAACAAAAAACAATTACTAAAAAAATAATTATGCTGTATAGATTTTTTCTTTTTTTAGACATTGGTAAATCAATTATAGTCGAACGAACTCTCCATTACCAACTTTTACAACAGTGTATTTTGGTTTTGAAACTAAGACCCTATTAAGAACTTTTAGCTGGTTTTTCACTCTTGCCAAAGACTTCCCAGAGAAGATGTCATAGAGAACAAATGGGGAACCTGGGAGCTGAATCTAGAAAGCTTATTAAGTTGGCTTTTTTAGTTTGATATGATAATAGTAAATTCTTTTCGGTTGTAATGGTGACGGAAAACCAGCCTTGAAGAAAGAGACAAACAGTATTTTAAGATGATTAGCGAATTGGTGTAGTATATTCTGTAATTTTCTTTATTTTTAGGTTGGGGGTAGAAGCCTGCCATATTAAAACTTACCTTTTCTCGAGCATGGTCGAATAAGGTTTTAATTGCTTTTTTTCTAAAATGATACGGGTTTTTGAAATTTGAATTTAAGGCTCCTGAGGAAATAACAATATCAAATTTTTCTTTCATTGGATGATTAAAATAATCTTTTAGAATGAACCGATGTTTGGGATATTTCTTTTGGGCTAATTGAACAAATTCAGGTACAATATCAACCCCTGTATAATCGAAGTTTTTTGCCTTTTTGGTAATAAAAGGGATAATATCTCCAAAACCACAACCAACATCAAGAATCGTTTTACCTTCAAAATCAAGACCAGTTACTAATTCTTTATAACGTTGTGTTGCAGCTTTTTCTGTCGCCCAAAAAAGTGATTTAGGATGAACGTTGTATTTTTTAAAAGCTTTTTGATAGCTTTTAACTTTGTCCTTTAATTCTTGGCTTTCTTTTTTAGCATCCATACGGTGGTAATTATATCATTGAAATGGCTAGAACATCGTCCACGAGGTGGAGCTAGACTCAGAAAACTAGTTTTATAGGCTTTTTTGTTTTTGTGGTAGTATAAGAAGAGGAAGGAGGTGATTATTAATGACAGATAAAGATCAAACATTAGTTGAAGAACCAACTGAAGAATTAAAAGTTGAAGATAAACCAGTTGCCGATGTAAAACCAGTTGAAGAATCAAAGATTGAAGAGTCTGATAGTGGTACGGCCACTCCAGCAGATGATGCGGCTACGCCAGCAGGAACCGATCAACAAGGTCGTCAGCTTTATAGCGTAAAATGTGCTAAATGTGGAAAACAAACTGAAGTTCCTTTTAAACCAAGTGGGGACAGACCAGTCTATTGCAGAGATTGTTACATGCAAAATAAAGGAGGGTTTTAAGATTAAGGGGATAAATAGAGAGATAAAACTATAAAAAAATTCTTTATTGATTTTTTAAATTAGCTTGAACACCGTCCACGATAGGGAGTTAGCTTCAGAAAGTTTGGATTTAATGAGAAGTTGAATTGTTAAAATAATACAGGTAAATTTGGCGATGATGCTTAACAGGGATAAGCTGAGGAAAAGGATAATCATTGGCAACAAGGCGGATAGGGTGCGTAATTTCTTTTTTAAGCAACTGTTGAAGACGATTCATCAAATGAGGTAGAAGATAGACAGTTACAATGGTTGTTTGGCTGAAGTCAGCTTGCCAAAAACTTTTCCAACGAACAGTTGCCAGTTTATCAAGTTTAGCTTGATGAATATAACGACGAGATTTCCAAACTAAGAAAGGATTGATTTCATAGCCAATCGTTATTGCCCCAAGGCGAGCGGCGGCAATGAGAATACGCCCATCCCCAGAGCCAAGGTCGATAAGAACGTCCCTGGGACCGACTTTAGCGATTTTTAATATTTGGGTGACGGTGTCGGGGGTAGTGGGATAATAGATAGCTCCAGGTTGTAAGACCATAGTATAGAGTTGGTAGGCGATAAGAAAAACGACAAGCCCTAAAAGAAAAAATATCAAAAAGTAGGCTAAATATAGCATAAATTAAGTATAACATTGGTATTTAAAAGCTCGAGTGTTGTCTACAATGGGAGAATGAAGTTAATTTAAGCTATTTTTTCAAAACCGGAGTTTTCTTTTTTGTGGTTTTCGTTTTCTTTTCCTCCTTTAGAGGAGTAACCGTAATCATTTCTAATATTTTATCTAGTTTTCGGTTAATTGTTTCAAACTGTTCGTTGTTTTGTGGCCTAGGTTTATCTCTTCTTCCAAAATCTGGCCTTCTTGGGCCTCTGTCTTGGAACCTTCTTGAGTCATCTTTACCACCTTTTTTTTCGAAACATTCGCTGCAAAAAACGGGTTTACTACCGGTTGGTTCAAAGGGAACTTCACAATTTTTTCCACACTCGCTACAAACGGCTTTATGCATTTCTCTCCTCCCACTTTGGTTGCCAAAACTTTGCCTTCCTGAATATCTTTGGCCAAAGTCTCTTCTGGGTCCAGATCTGTCATCACGATTAAAATTGCTCATATATTTTATATTCTAACATAACCAGTAAGTTTTTTAAAGGCCTTATGAACTTTTGCCCCATTACTTTTATTTATTCTCTATAGTTTGTCGAGGTAGGGAGTAGGCTTAATTTCACTTTCATTATCAGGAAACAATAAGTTATTTTAAAAATTCACCTTCTATTTTTCTTATCTGATTAATGGCTCTTTCTAAATTTGGCCTAGTGATTTTAATGCCTTTGAAAGTTATTAACTGATTGTCAATTTTAATATCAGGGTAGATGAAAAAAAATTACTTTCCAGTTAGGTAGCCTAAAGTCATTTTCAGTCTAATTGGATTATAGCTAATTTCAAATTTTATCATTTGGTTATTGGATGCTTGGTCTGGATCAAGTTCATATTTTTTCTCTTTTTTTGATTCGTAAGTTTTTTTAAAAATAGTATTTGGCTTAACTCTTCTTTCAATGCTTTCAAGTTTTTCTTTTTCAAATTTAATTTTAAGGAAAAGGTTTTCATTTTCGGTTCCCTGTAGCCAGGCAAAAGAAACAGAACTAATTTTTTGAGCATGATCTTCTCTTTTAATAGTTATTTTTTGTGGAGTTGATAAATTATCTTTTGCTTTATCGGCAAAGAAATCGAACTTTTCCATATTCCCTTCAAATTGTTTTTTTGTCCCACGGTAAAGCTGGCCACAACGGTAGATATCAATTCTACCCAAAAGAGGTCTAAATCTGTTTCCAATTTTTTGGGAGAAATCAGAAGTTTGTTCTAAAAATTGGGCCAAATGCAAATTTTCTATCTTACTATTAATAGATTTTTCGTTTACGTGGTTTGAATTAGAAGTTTCTTTGCTGCCCATAATATAATTTTTTAGGCAGACAATCTATATTGTTATTTTATTCTATTTGCTCATAAAATGAAAGTAGCCCTGCCTAAGTCTATGAGATTGCTCTTTGCTTTCTTTTTTACAGGTTTTATGATAAAATATCTCTGTTAATTTTAGTTGGTTTTCTTTTGAATCCTTATCGATCTTCAAAGAAATTTCCTAATTTAGAAAAGAGGTGAAAAAAATTGAATAGCAAACTTTACGTCGGCAACCTTACTTATGAGGTTAAAGCTGAACAGTTGGAAGAATTATTTTCCCAAGCTGGTAAGGTTTTGAGTGCCGTTGTCATTTCTGACAAGTACTCAGGACGTTCCAAAGGTTTTGGTTTTGTGGAAATGGCTTCAGCTGAAGAATCTAAAAAAGCCATCGAAATGTTTAATGGTAAAGACTTCGAAGGAAGAGGCTTAACCGTTAATGAGGCTAGACCTCAAAAAGTTTAATCATCAAATTAAACGAAACTTAAAAGCCCTCTTTAATGGGGGCTTTTTTGTGGCCAAGAAAGATAGATCATTATCCTATAATATTTGACTTTTAGATTTAATTATGTTATATTACAACCTAACCTAAGAAGAGTAAATTAGGAAGCGATTTGCTTTTTCTTGATCTTTGACAATACAGGAAAATGAAAGGAAGTGGTTTTGCGATGAGTGATTGCATAGGTGTATTACTTAGGGTAGCTAAAGAAATGTTAGCTAATTCAACTGAATTTCCTCTTACTGCTATAGAAATCACGGTAAAGGCTTGTAAAATCCAAAGAAAAGGGCTTTTTAATAGAAAAATTAGAGGAGAATTAGAAGAGTGTACGGTTTATCTTGATTTGAAGTTTGAAAAAGCGGTGCTTAAGAGAAAAAAGGAAGAGGAATGTTTAAAAGAATTAAAACAAAAAGGCTTAACAATTGGTTCAAAAGTTCGTTGTAAAAAATGTGGAATTAACAAAAGAGGTTGCTTAAAAAAAGTTATTGGTATTGATAATCCTCCGTTTATAAGGATTAATTGTAAAAGAAAAGAGATCGGTTTAAATTATGCCATTGTTGAACCTTCTGCATTAAGATTGGTCATTCCTAAAAAGAAAGATTAATTTTCCTGTAATTGTATTTTAAATTAAACCCTTAGGTGTAGTTTTTAGCCATTTTCTCAAAACACCTAAGGGTTTCTCTTTGCCATTTTTTTCTTTATGATGGTTTTATGATAAAAAATAATTTTGTTAAATTAAACCTATATGATTAACAGAAAAGAAAAAACTTTTTTAATTTTTGATTTTGATAATACTCTGGCTGATACGCTTGCGGTGATTATTGAGATTATGAAGAGATTGGCTGAAAAAGAAGGTTTTGGCCAAGTGACTGAAAAGCAAATAAAACTCTTTAGGGAAAAGGAAACGATTGAAGCCTGCAGGCAACTTAAAATTCCTTTAAAGAAACTACCATCGATTATTAAAGTAGCTAAAAAAGATTTTAGTCAACAAGTTGGGAATTTTAAGCTTCATAATGGGATTAAAGAATTATTAATTAATTTAAAAAACAAGGGTTTTAATTTAGGTATTTTGACTTCCAATTCAGTGGTTAATGTCCAAAAATTTCTTAATAGAAATCAAATAGATTGCTTTGATTTCGTTTATTCTGAAAATAATATTTTTGGCAAGGCTAGAGGTTTAAATAATCTAGTTAAAAAACATAAGATTAACAGGCAAAAAGCTTTTTATATTGGTGATGAGATTAGAGATATCCAGGCCGCCCAAAAGGCTGGTTTAAAAATAATTGCTGTTGGTTGGGGCTTTAATACGATTGAAGCTCTAAAAGAGCAGAAGCCTGATTTTTTAGTTAACAAACCTCAGGAAATTTTAAAGATTTTAAGTTAAGATTAAACTATGAATTTGTCAGTTAAATTGATTTTAGTTAGGCACGCAGAAACCCAAGACAATTTGGATGGTATTTTACTTGGGCATCAAGATAGTCCCCTGACTGATTTAGGTAAAGAACAGGCTTTAGTAATGGCTAAGGAGTTAAAAAGGGAGAAAATAGATGTTGTTTATAGTTCTCCTTTAGGTAGAGCTTTAGAAACGGCTCAAATTATCGCCCAAAATTTGGGAAATTTAAAAGTAAACGTCGAACCTTTACTTATTGAAAGGAATTTTGGTATTTTAACCAGTAAACATAAAAGTGAGATTCATTTACATACCAAAGAACTTTTTAAAACCAGTAATTTCACTTATTTCTTAAAGGCTAAGGGAGCTGAAGATTTTCCAACGCTTTTAAAAAGAGCTGGGGAAATAATCTCTAAAATGAATAATGACTACAGGGATAAAACAGTTTTATTAGTAACTCATGCACAGATTGGCAAGATGGTTGAAACTGCTTATCATGGTTGGGATTGGCAGAAAGGGTTAGCTACTCCTCATTTTGAACATAGTGAGATTATTAAGCTTGGGTTTAAAGACTGATTTGTTTTTTAAATCACTCAGGTTATAATTAAGGTCTTGTATATGCCGAAAGAAATCTTAACTTTATTTATTTCGATGATTCCGGTAGGGGAATTAAGAAGTTCCATACCAATTGCTATTAATGCTTACGGGTTAAACCCTTTAAGTGCTTTTTTTTGGTCAGTTTTAGGTAATATTTTAATTTCAGTTATTCTCTTGCTTATTTTGGAACCAATCTCTCGTTTTTTAGATAGCCATTTTTATTTAATTAATCGTTTTTTTAACTGGTTGTTTGAACGCACCAGAAAAAGGCATTCACAAAAATTTGAAAATTGGGGGGCTTTAGCCTTAATTGCTTTTGTGGCTATTCCTTTGCCAATGACTGGAGTTTGGTCTGGTTGTTTGGCGGCTTTTGTTTTTGGAGTTCCTTTTAAAAAGTCGTTTCCTTCAGTAGTTTTAGGAGCTTTAATTGCTGGGGTAGTGGTAACCTTGATTAGCTTAGGAGCCGTTAGTTTGAAACAAAGTTTATTTTAAAAATAAAAAGATGTTAAAAACTAAAAAGATAAAGATTAAACCAAATTTAAGTTTGAATGTTTTTGATTCTGCTAATGGTAAAAGTTATAGTAATGAAACAGTAGTTGTCTTTATTCATGGAGGGACAGGGAGCTTGCAGAGTTGGAAATATCAGCTTGATTATTTTGCTCAAAAGTACAGAACTATTGCCTATGATTGGCGAGGTTGCGGTTTGTCTGATGAGGCCGATACTTACACTTTCGATGATCATTACCAGGATTTATTAACTTTGCTAAAAATTTTAAAAGTTACCGGTAAACCGATTTTAGTTGCTCATAGTTACGGTTGTTTATTAGCTAGGCGTTATTTAAAAGAACACCATGTCGAGAAATTTGTTAATGTTAGTCTGGGTTTTTCCGGTAGTTTGGGTTGGTTTTTGCGTTTTGTTTTGACTTTGCCAAGGTTTTTACAAATTCCTATTCGTCGTTTGTTTTTGGTTCCCAAAAACCCGATTTTTACTAAACCTTTAATTGCCTCTAAAAAAACTCCATTATATAAAGTTAAGGAAGCATTAGACCTCAGTAAATTACCGCCTTTAGATTTTTATTTGGGTTTAAAAACTTTTCGTAAAAAAGAACCACTTTTATGGATGAAGAATTATCAAAAAAAGATGCTTATTTTAACCGGGAAAGAAGACCGAAGGATAAACAAAAGGACAATTAAAAAAATCAATAATCTTTTCCCAGAAATTAAGATCCAAATAGTTGATGATGCTGGCCATATTTTGCCTTTCGAATCCCCAATACTTTTTAATGAATTAGTCGAAGGTTTTATTCAGGTTGATCAGACTTAAATTAATTGATGTTATAATCTAAGTAATGCAAAAAGGTTTTAAAGTTGCCAGCCGTTTATTAGCAGTTACTTTTATTCTTTTTATTAGTCTTTTTGCTTTGGATTCCTTTGAACAAGGACGCCCTTTTCTTCAAAATTTATTAGCTTTCGTGATTCATCTAATCCCTGTTTATATTCTGGCGATTATTACTTTCTTATCCTGGCGTTGGCCGCTGATTGGTGGTTGGTTTTTTTGGTTATTGGCAATTGTTTATTTAAGTTTTTTTACTCCGATTCCTTCTTGGCAATTGTTTTTGGTTATCCCCGGATCATTATTCATAATTGGCCTGCTTTTCTTACTACAAAAGTTTTTACCCAAAGGTAAAAATAAAAAATAATTATATTGATAATAACCCCTACTAATGACTAAAAGAAAAATTGTCAGTTCTAAAAAATATGATCGAAGCTATTTTTTAAATGATTGTGATGGAGCTGATTATTGGCAAAGAACTTCAGGTAATAAATTAAACCCACGTTTAGCTTATGCTTGGGAATTAGCAAAAGTAAAAGAAGGGGAGAGAATTTTAGATTTTGGTTGTGGTCGAGGTGAGATTTTACTAAAGGCAGCTGATAAAGAAGCTCAAGCTTTTGGAGTTGATTATTCTTCAGACGCTATTTTACTTACCAAGAAAACATTAGAAATGAATAAAATTAAAGGGAAAGCAATTTTACTAAAAAAATTGCCTTTACCTTTTAAAGATAATTTTTTTAATATCGTTTTTTTGCTGGATGTTGTTGAACATCTTTATCCTTATCAAGTAGATGAACTTTTATTTCAAATAAAAAGAGTTTTAAAATCAGAAGGACGTTTAGTCATTCATACTTCGCCCAACAAAAATTGGTTGGATTTTGGGTATAAATATTTTACTCGATTTGCTAACTTTTTGCCTTCAAAGCTTATTTGGGAACCATGCTTTAAAACCCATTTAAATTATCAAAAAAACCCCAGAAATATCTTAGAAAAACAACTTCATATTAATGAACAAAGTCCTAAAAGTTTAACTGCCTTTTTGGAAAATAATGGTTTTAAAAATAATAAAATTTGGACTGATAGCCGTTTTCGTCGGATAACTAAGGGGGCTTATTTCCAATTTACTTTTTTACAACCGATTTGGTTACCATTTTTAGGAAAATACTTTAATCTTGATATTTGGGCAATGAGTAAAAAGGATTAATTTATTATCAATTGCAAAATAATCTTTTTATCTCTTGACCTTTATTGCTAAAGGAGTTAAAAAGGAATAGATGAACAAAGGTCTTTTAGTTACATTGGTGGCATTGGTTTCAGTTTTAATTTTGATAAGTGGTGGCCTTTTATTTTGGTTGTTAACCAATAAGGTTGATTTTGCCAATAAAGCTTCTTTATCTGTCAGCCCAACCCCAACTTTAATTCCAACTGTAAATCCACAAACAACTGTTGTTCCAATTCAAACGATTAGTCCATCACAGGTTAAATCAGACCTACAGCAAATTAAAGAAGCCTTTGCTCAGAAGTATAGTAAAGATTTAGCTAAGGTGAATGTCACAATTAAGGATAACAGCAAACCCCACATGAGTGGTGGTGTTAGTTTTGCTGGGGAAATAGGTGGTGGTTGGTTTTTAGCTTACTATAATAACAGTGATAATTGGATAATTGTGGCTGATGGTAACGGAACGGTGATGTGTGATGATATCGAGCCTTATAATTTTCCAACTAACATGGTGCCTGAATGCTGGGATGAGGCAACTAGTAAATTAATCACCCGTTAGTTTTGGGTTAAGGATTAAAGTTAATTGATTTTTTGAAAAATAACAAACAAATAGTGGGGTTGGGAATGACTGAGTTTTCAGGTCAGGACAAGGCTAATGTTAATTTTCTTAGTGATGTTTTTTCTTCGGTAGTCTGAAACATAACTGGTATCTCCAAATAAAGCTTTTGCCAATTAATTTAAAGAATTTAATTGTATCGGTTAAGGGATTGACTTGACTGATAAATTGTTGATGATAGATGGTAGTAATTGGGATGTTTTTAATTGGATATTGAAGCCAACTAGCCTTAAGAATAATCTCTGGTTCAGTATCAAAGTTTTTGGTTTTAAGCTCAACATTTTTTAAAAGCTGACAACTGATAAAACGAAAACCAGATTGAACATCATCTACTTTTTGACCGGCTAAAAAAGAAACAATTTTTGAAGTTATAACATTAGTGGCTAAACGAACAAAAGGCATGTTTTGGGTATTATCCAGACGACTACCAACGATTAAATCAGCCGGTTGCTGTTTTAAATTTTTTAGGAAAAGTTCAATTTCTTTAACTTTATGTTGACCATCTGCATCTAAGGTGATAACGCCTTGATAATTATTTTTAAGCACGTATTGGAAACCGGTTTTTAAAGCGGTTCCTTTACCTTGATTAAGATGATGTTTAATCAAAATGATTTGTTTGCCAACCTTTTTTTGAATTTTTTTAACCACTTGGCTGGTTTTATCTTGAGACCCGTCATCAACCACGATGACATCCAAGTTATAAGCTAAACAATCATCAAGGACCTTCCCTAAATGTTTTTCTTCATTATAGGCAGGGATTAAGATAGCAATCTTTTCTTTTTTAGACATTCTCAATTTTGCTTAGAATAATCAATTCTAGGTTAATAATCAATGCTGAAATTCTATTTAGCAATATGCTATGATGGGTTGTGAGAAAATGGTTTTTGGGAATCTTCATCGCTTTCTTATTTTTGTTTTTAAGGCCTTCTTTTATTGAGGCGATTGATAGTGGTTATATTATTAATAATTTTAACAGTAAGATCACCCTTAACCAAAATACTTCTTTAAATATCAAAGAAAAAATTGAAGTTGAATTTTTAGAACCACGTCACGGTATTTTTAGAATCATCCCTTTTGTTTACCCTCAAAATGGCAAAGTTTTCACCGCTAAAATAAAAATTTTATCTATAACTGATGAGGATAATCAACCTTCTACCTTTACAATGGAGAGATATAACCAAAGTTTAAAAATTAAAATTGGGGATGTTGATAAAACCATTATTGGTTTAAAAACTTACGTTTTAACTTACCAAATTAATAGAGTTTTATTATCTGATCAAGATCAGCCGGAAATTTATTGGAATGTGACTGGTTCGGAATGGGATACACAAATTTTAAGAGCTTCAGCCATAGTTGTTTCTGACTGGGCTAAAATTGAAAAGGTTGACTGTTTTGCCGGTCAAGCTAATAGTCAAGAAAAACTTTGCCAAACCGATAGTAAAGATAATCAGGCTCAATTTACAGCCAGTCAATCTTTAGGTTTTGGGCAAGATTTAACTTTAGTGGTTGGTCTATCTACTGACAATCAATTGGTTTGGCCAGGATTTTGGCAGCATTGGGGTTGGTGGTTAACTGATAATTGGGGCTGGCTAATTGCCATTTTGCCGTTACTAATGATGTTTTTATCATGGTGGTTTTGGGGTCGTGACCAGCGTTATTTGGCGGATAACATTTATTATCAACCCGATAATCAAGAAAGCAAAAAAGTTTCTCCTTTTGCCAGATTGTATTTACCCTTGGTTTATCATCCAATTGATAATTTAACCCCGGCTCAAGTGGGAACAATTTTTGATGAAAAAGTTGATCTAAAAGACATTATTGCAGAAATTGTAGAATTAGCACGTTTGGGTTATCTTAAGATTGAAAAGATAAAAACCCAAAAATTGTTTTTTAAAAGTAATGATTATCGCTTAATCGATACCGGAAAAGATAAAAAAATATTAAACGATTATCAGATTTTTTTACATCAGAAGTTATTCGGTGATAAAAAAGAAATTAAAATTTCCCAGTTGAAAACGAAGTTTGCTCCACATTTGGATAAGATTAAAAAGCTTATTTATCAGTCTTTGGTTACTAAAAAAGTTTTTCCTCAAAATCCTTTATCGGTTCGTTTGTTATGGGTAAGTTTACTTGTTTTTTTAAGCATTTCTTTTTTAGTTATTTTAATTATTTATGTAACTTGGTTCTCAAATCCAGCTCCTTTGTTCTTGTTTTTTGCCAGTTTACCTTTGGCTTTTTGGTTAGCTTTAAAAATGAGTCGTAAAACTGCCTGGGGTTACGCTCTATATCAACAGGCTAGAGGTTTGCGTTTTTATTTATCAAAAGGTAAATGGCGTCATGAAATTGCTGAAAAAAATCTCTTTTTTGATGAAATTTTGCCGTTATCAATTGCTTTAGGTGTTGTTGATCAATTAATCAAAGAGATGGCCGATTTAGGCGTTCAAGTGCCAAATTATTTGCAAGGTTTTGCAGCGGCTTCTTTGAGCCGTGATTTAAATAATTTTAAAACAACAACAGCCAGTAGTTTATCATTTGTTTCGGCGGCTTCAGGTCGTTCTTCTTGGTCAGGTGGATCAGGTTTTTCCGGAGGTGGTTCATCTGGAGGTGGTTTTGGTGGGGGAGGCGGTGGTAGTTGGTAGGAACTTTTTATTTATAACTTGACAAGCTTTTTAAAAACATTTAAACTACTACCAATTAAGTAGTAGTTTTTTTATTCTTATGTTTGGTTTAAAGAAAAAAACAGATTATGGGTTAGAGCTAATGATTGCTCTTGCTAAAAATTATAAAAAAGGACCAATGTCTTTGCAAAAAATTGCCAAAGACAGAAAATTGCCTTATAAATTTTTAGGACAAATGGCTTTTGAATTTCGTCAATATGGTTTGATTGAAGCCAAAGAAGGCAGCGGTGGCGGTTATTTTTTAGCTGTTTCGCCAGCTAAAATTTCTATCGCTAAAATCTTGGAGATTTTAGAAGGGCCAGTCGAGTTGGGGTCTTGTTTTGGTTGTCCTAAAGTTCAATCTTGTGGACAAAAAGATATTTGGTCAGAGGTTGGCGATCAGGTTCGTAAAGCCCTCAAAGGTAAAATGTTAGCTGATTTGATTAAATCAAAATGAAAAAAATTTATCTTGATTACGCTGCTACCTCACCAACCGATCCTCAGGTTGTCAAAGCGATGTTACCTTTTTTCAGTCAGAAGTATGGCAATCCTTCAGAACCGCATTGGGCCGGCATTGAAGCCAAAAAAGCGCTTAATGAAGCTAGAAGAACAGTCGCTTCTTTCCTAAACACTAAAGTGGAGGAGATTATTTTCACCTCAGGAGCAACCGAAGCAATTAATTTAGCCCATAAAGGATTAATTGAAAATTACTTAAAAAATACTCTTTTCCAAAAACAAAAACCGGAAATTATTACTTGCTTAACTGAACATAAAGCGGTTTTAGAAGCCTGTTCTCATTTAGAGAAAGCCGAAATGGCCAAAATCAATTATTTACCGGTTGATAAAAATGGCTTGCTTTCTTTAGAAGATCTTCAAAAGGCGATTACCGATCAAACGGTTTTGATAAATATCATGTATGTTAATAATGAAGTTGGGACAATCCAACCGATCAGAGAAATTAGCAAGTTAATCAAAGAAATTAATTTAAAAAGAAAAAAACAAAAACTTCCTTTAATTGTCTTTCATGTTGATGCTACTCAGGCGATTCAATATCTGAATTGCCAGGTTGATTATCTGGGAGCCGATTTACTTTCTTTTTCTGGTCATAAAATTTATGGACCTAAAGGGGTTGGGGGTTTATATGTTCGTTCTGGAGTTAAAATCGTTAGACAAATGGATGGCGGGGGGCAAGAAGGGCTTTTACGTTCTGGGACTGAAAATGTTTCAGGAATTGTCGGTTTAGCTAAAGCTTTGGATTTAATTAATCCAAAAGAAGGTCAGAAGATTAAAAAATTATCTCAAAAACTTATTAAAGAGGTTTTAATGATTCCTCAAGTAAGTTTAACTGGTCATCTAACTAAAAGAGCGCCTCATATTGCTTCTTTTTTGGTCAAGGGAGTTGAAGGAGAGTCTTTGGTGTTACTGCTTTCCGATAAAGGTATTGCCGCTTCGACAGTTTCGGCTTGTAACTCTGAGGTATTATTACCTTCTCATGTTTTGATAGCTATGGGAGTTTCCAAAAAATTTATTCAAGGTTCACTAAGATTTTCTTTAGGTAAACAAACAACCGAAAAAGAAATTCAAGAAACTGTTAAAATTTTGCCGTCAATAATTAATCATTTAAGAAATTTGGCACCAAAATTAACTTTAGATTAAATAAATAACTAAAAAATAATAATGGATAATTTTTCTAATTTATATTCAAAACAGGTTCTTGATCATTTTCGTAACCCTCGTAATATGGGGGAAATGAAGGATCCTGACGCCACGGCAACGGTTGGCGGTGCGGTTTGTGGTGATATTATGCGTTTGTTTATTAAGGTTGGCGAAAAACAAGGTAAAAAATATATTCAGGATGTTAAATTCCAAACTTTAGGCTGTGTCGCGGCCATTGCCACTTCGAGTATCATTACGACGATGATTAAAAGTAAAACTTTAGATGAGGCCGAGAAGATAACCCAACAAACGGTAGAGGTATCTTTGGGAGGATTACCGCCAGCCAAAAGGCACTGTGCTCTTTTAGCTGCCCAAGGAGTTAAAAAAGCTCTTGACAATTATTTTGAGAAGAAAAAGTAAAAACTTCGCTTGTTTGAATCTTCTTTGTTTGTTAAGCTTAAAGAAGAAAGGTGGTGAGCTTAATGAAAAGCAAAAAGTTTAATCTCCAAAAATTTGCTCGGGCTCTAATGATTTTGGCATTTGTGGCAGTTTTACTAGCCACTTGGGGCTTTTTGTTCTCTGATGTTTGGCTGGCTTCAACTCAATGGCTTTTGATTGCAGCTGTTTTGGCCGGTTTTAGCCTTTACATCAAGATGGAAGCTTAAAAATGATTCTAGTTAATTTCAAAACCTACCAGGAAGCAACTGGAGAGGCAGCCTTGAAGCTCGCTAAAATTTGTCAGGAAGTTTCTTTAACTAGCAAGATTGAAATTATTCCGGTAGTTCAAGCTACTGATTTGAATTTATTATCAAAAGCTGGGATTAAGGTTTGGGTCCAGGGTTTAAATGACGTTGATTTTGGCCCTCATACTGGAAAGATTTTACCTCAAGCGGTAATTGCAGCCGGAGCCAAGGGGGTAATTTTGAATCATTCTGAAAATAAAATACCACCAACCATAATTATTTCTTCAGTTAACCGCTTAAGAAAAATTAATAAGAATTTTAAAGTTTTAGTTTGCTGTGAATCATTAACGGAGGCCCAGAATTTCATTAGCTGTGCTCCTGATATGATTGCTTATGAACCGCCGGAACTAATTGGTGGTGATATTTCGGTTTCTCGTGCTAAGCCAGAGATCATTACTGATTTTGTTAGTTATCTTAAAACGATTCCAGTTTTAGTTGGAGCTGGTATTCATAATTCTCAAGATGTAATTAAAGCCTTAAGTTTAGGCGCAAAGGGAATTTTAGTTTCTTCGGGAGTTGTTTTAAATCCAAATCCTAAGGAAATTTTACAAGATTTAGTATCAGCTTTTAAAAAATGAGTAAAAAAATAAGATATAAAATTTGTATTTCCGGTGGAGCTGAAGGGAAGAATGCCGAAAAGGCTTATCCTTTAGCCAGAAAAGTGGCCAAGGAAATGGCAAAGAACGGATGTGTTTTAATCACTGGGGCAACAACCGGAGTTCCTTTTGAGGCGGCCAAAGCTAATAAAGAAGCTGGTGGCTCTAACATTGGTTTTTCTCCAGCCGGAAGTGAGATTGAACATAAAAATAAATTTCGTCTTCCTTGTAACCCTGACATTTTTGATCACATTATTTACGCTGAGTCAGGTTATACAGCCAGGAATCTTTTAATGGTTCGTAGTTCTGATGCAACCATTGTTATTGACGGTCGTATTGGAACTTTAAGTGAGTTTACTTCTGCTTTTGAAGAAGGGATGATTATCGGTGTTTTGGAAGGTTCAGGAGGAATTGCCGATCATATCAGATATATCTTAAGTATTGCTAAAAAAGGTTATGGAAAAGTTATTTTTTCATCAGATCCGATAGATTTGGTAAATCAGGTTATTGAAAAAATTAGAGAAAAAAAGAAAAAAGAAAAAAGAAAATGAAACTGCCCAAGATTAATGATTTAAATTTATCTTCAAAAAAAGTTCTTCTTAGAGTCAATTATGATGTCCTTCTAAAAAAAGACTCTATTTGGCAAGTGGCTGATGGCAGCCGGATTGACGAATCTTTACCGACAATTAATTTCCTTTTAGAAAAAGCGACCAAAGTTATTCTTCTTTCCCATTTGGGTCGTCCAGACGGCAAGGTTAATCCTGATTTAAGCTTAAAGCCAATCGGAGATTACTTGTCAGCTAAACTTGGCAAGCAAATTCTTTTAGCCGATGGTTTTGATAATTTAAATAAAGGGAGTTTAGTGATGTTGGAAAACTTACGTTTTTGGCCTCAAGAAGAAGCTAATGATCAATCTTTTGCTCAAAATCTAGCTAATTTTGGCGATGTTTTCATTAATGATGCTTTTGCCTGTGCCCATCGTTGTCATGCTTCAGTTGTTGGTTTACCTAAGTTTTTACCATCAGCCATTGGTTTTGACTTTCAAAAAGAAATGGAAGTTTTAGTAAGGGTTAAAAATGAAGCTCAAAGACCGTTGGTTATAATTCTTGGCGGTGGGAAAAAAGATAAATTAGCTAAATTAGAAAAATTAAGCGATTGGGCAGACAATGTTTTAATAGGGGGGAAGTTACCCGAATTTTTAAATGTTTCGGTTGATGAAAAAAAAGTGAAGATAGCTATCTTGAATTCTGACAAACAAGACATTACATTGGAGTCGATAGGCTTATTTGAATCGATTATTAAGCAAGCAAAAACAATTATTTGGACTGGACCAATGGGTATTTATGAAAAACCAGAATCAAGTTTAGCTACTCAAAGGTTAGCCAACGCTATTGTTGAGAGCAAAGCCTTTAGTTTAGTTGGTGGTGGCGATACCGAGGCAGCTTTGAGCCAACTAAACTTAATTGAGAAAATTAATTATATTTCTTCTGGAGGAACAGCGATGTTGGAATTTTTAGCCGATGGTAGTTTGCCAGCAATCGAAGCGATTTTAAAAAGGGAGGTAAATGGTTAAAGTTGCCATTAATGGTTTTGGTCGAATAGGTAGAGTAATTTTAAGGACAGCCTTATTAAATTATGCTAACCAAGTTAAGATAGTGGCAATTAATACCTCTGGTTCAATGCCAATCGAAGGTTGGGCTCAACTTTTTGAATATGACAGTGTTTACGGTCATTTTGCCGGCAAAATTGAAATTCAGAAGGGAAAAAGGGAAGAAATTGGTATTCTAATAATTGATGGCCAAAAAATTCCTGTTTTGGCTCAAAAAGATCCAGCTCTAATACCCTGGCAGGATTATGGGGTTGAGGTAGTGGTTGAATCGACCGGTGTTTTTAGAGATCGTCAATCAGTCTCAGCTCATTTTAAAGGTGGAGCTAAGAAAGTGGTCATTTCGGCTCCAGCCGATCAAGTTAAAACCTTTGTGATTGGTGTTAATGAAAAACAATATAGAGGTGATTTAATTATCAGCAACGCTTCTTGCACCGCTAATTGTGTAGCCCCGATTACTAAAATTATGATGGATAATTTTGGCATTCAAAAAGGTTTGTTAACCACTGTTCATGCTTATACGGCTGACCAAGAGTTGGTTGATGGTTCCCATGGTGATTTAAGAAGAGCCAGGGCTGCAGCGATTAATATTGTGCCGACTACTACCGGTGCAACTGTGGTGACAACAGAAATTTTACCGGCTTTAAAAGGTTTGTTTAATGGCATGGCTTTAAGAGTGCCAGTGGTTTGTGGTTCAATTGGTGATTTTACTTTTGTGACGACGAAAAGAACTTCAGTTGAACAAGTTAAGAAAGTTTTTATTGAAGCTTCAAAGAAAACTTACAAAGGGATTGTGGCAGTTTCAGATAAACCTTTGGTTTCTTCTGATATCATCGGTAATTCAGCTTCAGCCATTGTTGATTTGCCTTTAATCCAGGTTATCGATGGAGATCTGGTTAAAGTTGTAGCCTGGTATGATAATGAGTGGGGTTATTCCTGCCGTTTAATTGAGGAAATTTTATGGATAAACAAACATTAGCTAAATATCTTGATTTTGCCAACCACCATGCAGAGGCAACCGAAAACGATATTAAAGATTTATGTCAAAAAGTAAAAAAATATGGTTTTCATTCAGCCTTTGTTAACCCTTGCCATGTGGCTTTGGCGAAACAGTTAATTGGTAACTCGGCAGCCGTAGGGACGGTAGTTGCTTTCCCTCTAGGGCAAGAAACCAAAGACATTAAAACATTACAAGCTATTGAAGCGATTAACAAAGGAGCTGATGAGCTTGATGTTTCGGCTAATATTGGCTTGTTTAAGGCCCATAAACAACAATTATTTTTAGATGAACTTAAAGCCATCGTTGATGTGGTTAAAAATAAGAAGAATAAAGTTTTGGTAAAATTTATTATTGAAACAGGATTTTTAAATGAAAATGAAATAAAAGAAATTTCTCATTTAGTTTTAGAATCAAAGGCTGATTTTGTTAAGACTTCTTCTGGCTTGGGGCCAAGAGGGGCTAGTTTAAAGGATGTTGAAATTATTAAAAGTGTTGTTGGTGATAAAATTAAAATTAAGGCCGCTGGTGGGGTAGATACCCTAAAAGAAGCTTTAGATTTTATTAAACAAGGGGTTAGCCGTATCGGCACCTCAAAAGCGGATAAAATTATTGATGAAAATTAAAGATATTTTACAACAAGCAAAAAATGAAGGATGGGCTTTAGGAGCTTTTAATGCCGGTAATTTAGAATTGTTAAAGGCTATTTTTCAGGCGGCTGAAAACCAACAAGCTCCGATAATCGTTGAAACTTCACCCGGGGAAGCGAATCATTTTGGTATGGATAATTTTTTGATGATGACTGATAATTTAAAGAAGATTAATAGAGCTACTGTTTTTACTAATTTGGATCATGGTTCTGGCTTGGAAGAATGTCAAAGGGCGATTGAGGTGGGTTATGATTTGATTCATGTTGATGGTTCGGCTTTACCTTATGAGGAGAATGTTAAGTTAACTAAAGCGATGGTCGAACAGGCCCATCAAAAGGATATTTTAGTGGAAGCGGAAATTGATAAGATTTTGGGTGATTCTCGTAATCATCAAGAACAAGCCGAATTAGTTCAGGCTAGTGGTAATTACACTGACCCAGAAAAGGCTTTAGATTTTATCAACCAGACCGGAATTGATATTTTGGCTGTTTTCATTGGCAATCTTCATGGAACTTACCAACAACCACCTAGGTTGGACTTAGATCGTTTAAATTTAATTGCCCAAAAATGTCCTTGCTTTCTATCTTTGCATGGTGGCTCCGGGCTATTGGCAGAAGACGTTAAAAAAGCGATTGAGGTTGGTAAAATTGTTAAAATTAATGTTAATACGGAGCTAAGGCTGGCTTATCGACAAACATTGGAAAATGTCCTACGTGGTTCTGACGAGATAGCTGTTTATAAAATTATGACTCCGGTAATAGCGGCTGTACAAAAAGTGGTTGAGGAAAAAATTCAGCTTTTTGGTTCATTGCAAAAAGCTGTTAATCCAGCAGTTAATTCTTTGGATAATGCTTATGAAGTATGATGTTATCTCCTTCGGCTCAGCGATCTTAGACGTTTTTATCAAATCCCCTGATTTTAAGGTTATTAAATCGTCTGATAAATTTGTTGGTAAAATCTTATCAATTCCTTATGGGATTAAATCTGAAGTTGAGGAATTATTGATCACTTCGGGAGGTGGGGGAACCAATACGGCCGTTGGTTTTGCCAGATTAGGTTTAAAAACAGCGGTGGTAGCTCGTTGTGGTTGGGATTTTGCCGGTAAAATGATTAGACAGGATATTAAAAAAGAAAAAGTTGCCGATGATTTATTAGTCCAGCTTGAAGGGGAAAAAACTGATTATTCAACGATTTTAATTGGGCCTGACGGAAATCGGACAATATTGGTTTACAGAGGCGGAACTAGTTTGGAAAAATCAGTCATTGATTTTAAAAAACTTAATAGCTTTTGGTTTTATCTTGCTTCTTTGGAAGGGAATTTATCTCTTTTGGACCAGTTAGTTGACTTGGCTGTTAAAAATCATACTAAAGTGGCTTTGAACCCTGGCAGAAGAGAAATCAAACAAAAGGACCAATTACTTGAAATTGCCCAAAAAGTTGATGTTTTGATTGTTAATCAGAATGAAGCTTCAGAATTGACTAAAGATTCTTTTAATGTGGAGCAAGCTTTTGAATATTTAGCCAAATTTTTGCCCAAAACGATGGTTGTTGTTACCAAAGGAGATCAAGGAGTTTTAGCTCAAATTCCAGGTGGGGAAAAGTTATCATTTGAAAGTTTTGAAGTTAAAATGATTGATCAAACCGGAGCCGGTGATGGTTTTGGTTGTGGGCTTGTTGGAGCTTTGGCCAGTAATTTTAAGCCACATCAGGCCTTAAAGATAGGTATGGCTAACGGGGCTTCGGTGGTTACTCAGATTGGAGCGAAATCAGGTTTACTTAAAAAAACACAACTTAATAGTTGGTTAACTTAATTAGACTTTTATACTAAGCGTGTTAAAATAATCTTTTGATAAAAAGGTGTTAAAAGAGCTAGATATTTAGCTCTTTTTGTATAAATTTATTACTCTCAAAATTGATCAATTTTAATCCTGCCCAAAAATCGAGATTAATGTTAAATTAGAAAGATGAATGTTAAATTAGAAAAAACTAAGTTATCAGAAGAGCGGCAAAATTCTCAAGACTTACAATCAGAAGAAATAAAAAAGAAAAGAACTAAAAAAAAGAAACCATCTAAGGGAGGGCGCTGGACTGTAGCTGCCCTTTTCATTTTTACAGTTTTAATCGGGGCGGTTTTTTATCTTAAAACCGAGTTACCATTAGTTTGGGAAAAAGTAAGCTCGCCTTTAATTATCAGTAATCTAGATGATGGAGAGAAATTTGATCCTTTACCGATTTTAAGCCAGATAGATAATTTAACTAGAGATTTAAGAGGAAACTATGGTTTTTATGTTTACCGTTTTGTTGACGATCGTAGTTATGGTCTAAAACAAAATCAAGTTTTTCAAGCTGCTTCGTTGATGAAATTACCGGTAATCTTAACCCTTTATCAGGAGGCGGAAAAAGGTAACCTTAATTTAGAAACGGAGTATCAGTTAAACGAAAAAGATAAAGTTTCTGGGGCAGGTATTTTACAAGATAAACCAATTGGATCAATTTACACTTATCAGCAATTAGCTAACCTGATGGGTCAATATTCTGATAACACTGCCTTTGCTGTCATTAGAAAGATCTTAGGAGACAAAAAGATTGAGGCAACAATTGATAATTTAGGAATGAGACAAACTTCTTTAAGAGATTTTACCACCACACCAGCCGACATGGGTTTGTTTTTCCAAAAGCTTTATCAGGGTAGTCTACTAACTAATCAACATCGTGATGAAATTTTATCATTCTTAACCAACACTGCTTTTGAGGATTGGTTGCCAGTTGGGATGCCTGGTAATATTCAAGTGGCTCATAAAATCGGTCGTGATATTGGGGTGGTGGCTGATGCTGGTTTAGTTTTAGCTAAAAAACCTCTAGTGGTTGTTTTAATGTCTGATGGGGTTAAGCAGTCTCAAGCAGAAGAGGTTTTACCCAAAATCAGTTCGTTGGTGTCGGCTTTTGAGAAGCTTCAATAATTTCTTTTACTTTTTCTGAACTGCAACGATTTTTAGGTTCGGTTCCTTCTAAAAACCATTCCCATTTTTTAGAACAGTCTTCGCAGGGCAAAGTCCCGGTTAGGGGACAAATTTCGACTCCTTTGACTTCCTCTGGTTTATAAAATTCTTCATTTGGTTGATTTTCTAAAAGATTGTTTATAATTTTGTTCCAAATAGGGGAAGCTCCGGTTATGCCGGAAGCAACATAACTCATAGAGGAGTTATCATTATTACCTACCCAACTGGCGACTAAGAGGTGAGGGGTATAACCAATCGTCCAGTTATCCCTCATATTTTGGGTGGTGCCGGTTTTAACGGCAACGGTATGGTTTTTAATTTTTAATAGAGAGTTGGGACCAAAAGCGGGCGTACGAGCATTATTATCGGCTAAGATATCAGTTAAAAGATAGGCGACTCCGGCCGGGATTGCTTGTTCACTTTTAATTTTATTTGGGCTAATTTCTTCTATTATTTCCCCTTTATAATTTTTAATTTTTAAGATGGGAGTCAGATTAACTTTTTGGCCGAGATTAGCTAAGGTTCCATAGGCGGTGGCTAGCTCTGTCATTTTAACTTCACCACCACCTAAAGTTAAAGATAAGCCAAAGCGGGAGGGATCATCCCAGCTTTCGATCCCCATGGCTTGTCCTGTAGCTACCATTCGGTCAACTCCTAAAGCGGATAAAACCTTAACAGCGGGGACATTATAAGAGGAACCAAGGGCGGTTCTTAAGCTAACATTGCCATGAAAGCGATTATCATAATTTTTGGGAGTGTAAGTAGGTTGATTTGGTAAAAGATAACTAATAGGGGTATCAGGGATAATAGAGGCTGGAGTAAAGCCGTTCTGTAAAGCCACGGCGTAATTAACTGGTTTAATGGCTGAGCCTGGTTGTCTTAAACGAGTGGTGACATTAACATTGCCGTCATATTCAATATTAAAATAATCTTTAGAACCGACCATGGCTAAAATTTCACCGGTTTGTGGATTGGTAACCAAAGCGGCGCCATTGTTAATGTTAAGATGTTGGATTTGTTGGATTTCTTGATAAACAATTTGTTGAGTCATTTCTTGGGTTTCTAAATCTAAACTTGTTTGAACTTCCAAACCACCTTCTTCAACCATTCTTTCCCCATATTTCTGGACTAAAAGCTCTTTAACATACATCACAAAATGAGGAGCCTTGATGTCAGTTTTCTGTGGGGCAAAAGTAACCTTTTGATTATTAATTTCCTTTTCTTCTTGATTGGTAATGAAATTTTCTTCTCTCATTCTTCTTAAGACTATCGTTTGTCTTTCTTTGGCTAATTCTGGGTTAGGGCCAAAGGGTGAGTAAGTAGTTGGAGAAGCAGGCAAACCAGCTAACAAGGCCGCTTCAGCAGAGTTTAAATCTTTAACTGATTTGTCGAAATAAAGTTGAGACGCTTCTTCTATCCCGTAGGCGGCTCCACCATAAGAAACTTCGTTAAAATACATTTGTAAAATTTCATCTTTAGAAAATTTGGTTTCAACTAAAATTGCCAAAATAACTTCTTTAATTTTTCTTTTTAAGGTTCTTTCGGGAGTTAAAAGAGCATTCTTGACTAGTTGTTGAGTAATGGTTGAACCACCATAAATTTTATTACCTTCAATATTTCTTAGAAAAGCTCTAAAAATTCCTTTAGAAGAAAACCCATGATGTTGGTAAAATTCAGCATCTTCAATGGCAACAGTGGCCTGAATTAAAGTTAAAGGAATGTCTTTTAAGTCAACTAAAGTTCGATTTTGTTGGCGATAAATTTTATATAAAAGCTTGCCATTTCGATCATAAATTTTGGTGGAAACGATTTGTTCTCTATCGATGAGCTTATTAGGGTTAGGGAGTCCTTTAAGGGTATAGAACCATAAAAACAAACCCAAACTAATGATGATAAATAAACTACCTAGAACCCAAAACCATTTTTTGGTAATTTTGATTTTGAGTTTGAAAGAGGGAAGCTTAATCCTTTTTAATTTTTTAATCAACCATTTTTTGAAGTTAAAAGAGGGTCTAACAACTTTTATTTTTTTAATTTTTTTGGGTTTTAATTTAAGCTTTTTTCTAGTTTTTAGCCTTTTTTTAAACTTTATGGTTTTTAAGCTTCTTATTTTTTGCTTTATCTTTTTCCCCGATTTGGTGATTTCCTCAAAAATACTTTCGGTAATTTTACCGATAGATAAAAACAAAAGAATAAGACCTAACAATAGCCAATAGAAAGGTTTGCCAATTTTTTCAAAAGCGAAAATCAACCAGAAAAACGGGTTTTTTGAAAAGCTTTTAAAAACGGTCCCTGTCCTTTTAACCGCCATAAGCTATTTTAGTTCATTTTAAAGCTAATTTGAAGGGGTAATTTCCTTAATAGTGGATAAATTATAAGGATTAATGACGATTGCCTCAGTCGGAAAAACACAATCCAAACAGAATGGTGTTCCTAAAGGATCATAAATTATTTGGTGTTCCTGAGGTTCTTTGTTTTCCGGCAAAGTTTTATTGGTAGCTAATTGGTTAGTAGTTTTATCGATTTCAACTGCAATTTTTAAATTTTCAGTTCCTGTTGGTAAATTATCTTTGGCAAAATATTCAAAACGAGTTTCGCACGGCGTTTCAGGGTTAGGTAATTTACCAGACAGACTACAAACTGAAAAACCGACAATTCCTTCTGGCTTAAGTGGCCATTCTTCCTTTTGGTCTTTTAATGAATAAGCCGTGATTTTATTCCAAATAGGGGAAGCCCCGGTTACGCCGGAGGCAACGTAACTCATTGGGGTATTATCATTATTACCTACCCAAACTACGGTTAAGCGAGACGGAGTATAACCAATTGTCCAGTTGTCGCGCCGATCATTAGTTGTCCCGGTTTTAACCGATACTTCTGGATGGTTTTTGACAACTAGATAAGAAGAGGGGCCAAAGGCCGCTGTTCTAGCATTATTATCCAAAAGAATATGAGAAATTAAATAGGCAGTTTCCATCGAAAGGACTCGAGGACCTTCTTCCTCTTTCTTTTCGAAAAGAATCTTACCATTTTGTTCCTCAACTTTTTTAATGGCCCAGATATCTTGGCGAATTCCCAAATTAGCTAGGGAAGAAAAGGCAGTAGCCATGTCATTCATTTTAACCTCACCACCGCCTAGAGTTAAAGAAAGGCCATAGTCGTCAGGGTTTTTAAAGGTGCTGATGCCCATTTGGTTAGCTTTTTGGACAAAATCAGGCAGTCCGTTTAAAACTAAAACGTCAACGGCGGGGATATTATAAGAGTTGCCTAGGGCAAAGCGGACTTGGGTTGGTCCATGGAAACTACCATCATAATTGACCGGACAATAAAGTTTTTGTCCAGGGACAGCGAAACAGCTAGGAACGTCGTTAATAATAGTAGCTGGAGTAATAACTTTTTTTTCTAAACCAAGAGCATAATTTAACGGTTTGATTGAGGAGCCAGGTTGACGTGACATTAAAGTCACATTGACATTACCATCGATTTCTTTATCAAAGTAATCTTTAGAACCGACCATAGCCAAAATTTCACCAGTTTGTGGATTGGTAACCAAAGCAGCTCCATTGCTGATACTAAGATTCTTTAATTTGGCTACCTCTGAGGCCACAGATTGTTGGGCGAATTCTTGCAAATCTAAATCAAGGGTGGTAGTTACCTTTAAACCACCCTGTTCAACTGTTCTTTCTCCATACTGCTCAACTAAAAGTTCTTTAATATACAAAACAAAGTGAGGAGCTTTAATTCCAATAGAGGGTTTAGCAAAGTCAAGTTCTTCTTTTTGAGCTTGCTCGGCTTGTTCTTGGTTAATAAAATCGCTTTCAACCATTTGCTTTAGAACTCTTTCTTGTCTCTCTTTTGCCAGTTCAGGATGAGCTCCAAAAGGGGAAAAACGAGTAGGTGAAGCCGGAAGACCGGCTAATAAAGCAGCTTCAGCCAGATTGAGATCTTTAGCTTGTTTATTAAAATAGGTTTGAGAGGCACTTTCGATTCCCCAGGCTGTACCTCCGTAAGGAGTTTGATTAAGATACATTTCTAGAATTCGATCTTTGGAATAAATAACTTCAACCAAGAAAGTTAGAATTAATTCTCTAACCTTTCTTTTGATAGTCCGTTCAGGAGTTAAAAGAGCGTTCTTGACTAGTTGTTGAGTGATGGTTGAACCACCTTGTAAGGTTTGGTGAAAGATAATATTGTAAGAGGCTCTAAAGATACCACCGAAATCAATTCCATGATGGCGATAGAAGTTTTTGTCCTCAGAGGCAATGGCAGTCTGCTTGACATAATCAGGTACTTCTTCAATTTTAATTGGAGTTCGGTTCTTTTCAGTGTAGATTTCATATAAAAGTTGACCATCTCGATCATAGATTAAGGAAGAGGCTGGAAAAGGATAATTACCCAATCTAGTAGGAGAGGGCAGATCCTTAAAAAGGTAAAGTAAAATACCAAAAGCAAAAAAGACGGCTATTACCAGAAGTTTATGACGCTTAAAAAATAATTTTAAACTTATTTTTTCTCTAATTTTTGGTTCTTTTTCTGTCTTTTTAATTTGTTTTTTAATTTTTTGAAACATGGCGGTCACTGGTTTGCAATTATAACACTATTAATCTATTATACTATTAAGTGGCTATTTTCAATAAACTTTTTCATCACCAAAAGCTTTCTTTGAAACATGTTTTTGCTCTTTTTTCTTTTATTTTTATTGTTTGGTCTTTCTATCGCTATTTACCTCAGGTTTTGCCTTTATGGTCTGAAGAGTTAATTTTAAAACCACTTTTCTGGATAATTCCAACTATTTGGATTGTTAGAAAAATTGAGAAACAACCTTGGAGCTCTTTGGGTTTTACTAAAAATAAGATTTTTACTTCTTTCTATTGGGGTATTGGCCTGGGTTTGGTTTTTGCTTTTGAAGGTTTGTTAACGAATATTTTTAAGTACAAAGGTTTAAATCTAGCCTCTTTAGATTATTCTTCCTTGGAATTTTCTGGCTTGATTTTGCTTTCCTTTGTTACAGCCTTTTCTGAAGAATTAGTTTTTCGTGGTTATATTTTCAATCGTTTATGGACTATTTGGGGGAAAGAGTCTTTAGCCAATATTGTTTCTTCATTATTGTTTGTGATTGTTCATCTACCGGTTGGTATTTTTGTCCTAGGTTATAAGCCGGCGATTATGTTAGCTTACTTGTTTTTTGTTTTCGTTTTTGGATTTGGTTCAGCTTTTGTTTTTGGTCGTAGCCGTAATCTTGCCTCTAGTATTTTACTGCATGTTTTTTGGTCTTGGCCAATTATTTTGTTTCGTTAAAAATTAATGGAATGTCAGCTAAAAACCAATCTTAAGTTTTGTCCTTGTACTTATGATAATTGTTCAAGAAAAGGGAAGTGTTGTGAATGTTTAAAGTATCATTTACAAAGAAAAGAATTACCAGCTTGTTGTTTTCCTAAAAAGATTGAAAAAACTTATGACCGTAGTTTTAAAAAATTTAAAAAAACAGTTAATTAGAGAAAGGAGGTGAAAAATGCTTAAAAAAAGTTTAACAATTTTAATGGTTTTGGTTTTTGCTTTGGGCATTTTGACAACCTCAGTTTTAAGGACCTCAGCTCAAACCAGTAGTGAAAATTACAAAATCGTGCCAGTAGTAGAAGAAGGCCAAGAGGCCAGTGAATCTGGTCAAGACCAGCTGTTGGTAGAAAATCAAGAAGTCGATTATTTTTTGGCTTATCCTGGAATCCTACCAGACCATTTTTTTTATTCTCTAAAAATGATTAGGGATCGTTTAAGACTTTGGTTAACAATTGATCCTTTAAAGAAGGCTGAATTATTCTTGCTTTATGCTGATAAACGGTTAGGAGCAGGAAAAGTCTTAATTGAAGGGAATAAAATTGATCTTGGTGTTTCCACTTTGACCAAAGGTGAAAAATATTTAGAACAAGCAAATACTCAAATTAAAATGGCAAAAGATAAAGGGAAGAACACCGAAGAAATTTTAGGGAAAATTAATCAAGCTAGTTTAAAGCACGAAGAAATTTTACTTGGTCTAAAGGTTAAAGTTGGTCAAGATTTCCAATCGATAGTTGAACAGGCTCTTAGCTACACTAAGCAAGTTCAAGAAAATGTCCAACAATCTTTAAACCAATAGAGATGATCTTTTCTGATCTCTTTGTTGCTAGTTGACAGCCTCAACAAGAGAAGAGGTAAGATGTCATTACTTTTTGAAAGTCTCCGCCGGGGCAGGCGAAGTCAGTTTAGTTTTTATTAATAATATTATGGCTAAAAAAAATACACCTAAGGGCTATGGTCGTTTTGAATGGTCCGATCAAGCTTTAACGGTTTTAAAAGAAAGATATTTGGCTAAGGATAATCAAGGTAAAGTTATCGAAACTCTCGAGGGAATGCTTTATCGAGTGGCTAAAAGGATTGCTTCGGCCGAAAATAAATTTAAAACTTCCAACAAAGAAATAGATCAGATTACCAAGGATTTCTATAATTTAATGGGTCAGCGTTATTTTTTGCCTAATTCACCAACATTAATGAACGCTGGTCGGGATGATAGTTTACAATATTCTGCTTGTTTTGTTTTACCGGTTCCTGATTCTATTGAAGGGATTTTTGATGCCATCAAATACGCGGCTTTAATTCACAAATCAGGTGGCGGGACTGGTTTTGATTTTTCCAACTTAAGAGCTAGAGGAAGTATTGTTGGTTCTACTAGAGGAGTAGCTTCAGGCCCGATTTCTTTTATGAGAGTTTTTGATGCAGCTACTGGTGAGGTGAAGCAAGGAGGGATGCGTCGGGGAGCTAATATGGGTATTTTAAGAATTGATCATCCTGATATTGAAGAATTTATTGAATGTAAGGTCAAAGGTGGAATTACCAATTTTAATATTTCCATTGGAATAACTAATAGATTTATGAGCGCTGCTTTAAAGAATAAAGATTATTGGCTTTATGATCAAATCAGTAAAAAGAAGGTTAAGAGATTAAAAGCGAAGGAAGTTTTTAAAAAAATTGCTCAAATAGCTTGGCAAACTGGCGATCCCGGTTTGATCTTTCTAGATGATATTAACAGCGGGAGAGCTAATCCTGTCCCAGAAATGGGGCCAGTAACCGCTACTAATCCTTGTGGAGAACAGCCACTTTATCCCAATGAAGCTTGTAATTTAGGTAGCCTCAATTTAGCCTTAATGATTAAAAACGGTAAAGTTGATTGGGATTTATTGAGTAAGACAACCAAGCTTGCAGCTCGATTTTTAGATGATGTCATTGAAGTTAATAATTTTCCTTTAGAACAAATTACTGAGGTGGTTTTACTTAATCGTCGGATTGGTTTGGGAGTAATGGGTTGGGCCGATATGCTTTTTCAATTAGAGATTCCTTACAATTCTTCTTCGGCCTATCAGTTGGGCCAGAAGATAATGAAATTTATTCAGAAAAATGCCCATCAAGCTAGCCAACAATTAGCTAAGAAACGTGGTGCTTTTCCTAATTTTGAAAAAAGTATTTATAGAAAAGGGCCAGCTTTGCGTAATGCTACTTTGACAACGATTGCTCCGACCGGTTCGCTTTCGATTATTGCCAATTGTTCTTCTGGGATCGAACCACTTTTTGCTTTAAGTTTTAAACACAAAGCTAACGATCGAGAGCTTTCTTTTTTTAACCAATATTTTCTAAAAGCGGCTGAAAAACATAAGGTTGAACAAGAAGTTTTAGATCAAGTGGAAGCCAAAGGTCATTTGGAAGGTTTAGAAGTACCAGCTTCCTTAAAGAAGGTTTTTTTGACCGCTCATCAAATTAATTGGAAAGATCATATTAATATGCAGGCCGCTTTTCAAAGGGGAACTGATAATGCGGTTTCTAAAACCATTAACTTTCCTTATGAGGCGGTTGTTAAAGAAGTTGAAGATGCTTATTTTTATGCTTTTAAAAAGGATTGTTTAGGGATTACTGTCTATCGGGATGGCTGCAAAGAGACACAAGTCCTTTATGCAGGGGATCATAAAGAAAAGTCTAAAGTGGCTGATCAACCTTTGGTTAAGCCTCGGCCGTTAGTAGTCTCCGGGAGAACACATCGAGTAGAAACACCAGTAGGGAGGGCTTTTGTAGTGGTTAATACTAATGGAGGAGGGGAACTATTAGAAGTTTTTATTAACGTCGGTAAAGCTGGTTCTGATATTGCGGCTGATGCAGAGGCTATTGGCCGTTTAGTTTCTTTGAGCCTTCGTCTTAACAGTGGCTTTTCTTCTAAAGAAGTTCTAAACAAAATAATTGACCAGTTGGATGGTATTGGTGGTGGTGAAAGTATTGGTTTTGGTAAAAATAGAATTCGCTCTTTAGCCGATGGCATTGCCAAAGTACTCAAAGATTATTTAGATCAACAAGCAACTCCTAGCGGGCTATTAGAATCAGAAGCTGTTAGTGAACAACCAAGCTTATTAAACCATCAAAATGCTCGTCGTGATCTTTGTCCCTCTTGTGGACACGCAAGCTTGGTTTTTACTGAAGGTTGTGTAAAATGTTTTTACTGCGGTTTTAATAAGTGTTAGCAACACATCTTCTTTTTTGATTTTGTCTATACTATAATAATAATTAATATGAGCCTGTCCTCAAAAGAAAGGCTAGTTTCTGAGCCAAAATCTGCATCAATTATAGAAATCCCTGATGAACCGGAGATTTCTCCTGAGCGTTTTTCTGAGCATGTTGAAAGAGTTGAACAAAATGTTTCTTTAAGTAAGCCTGTTTATGATGATAATGGCCAGGTTATTGTCAATAATAGTACACCTACTTCAGTAACCATTAAGTTACCTTTAACTGAAGAAGAAATGCAACAAGCTTTGCACTTGAAGATTATTTACTCATTAAGATGGTTAGCTGAATCAACCAAAAGATTATTAAAGATAATGGGAGGTAAATTTACCTATCAGGTAAAAAATTAATCAATGAATCAAACTGATGCTTTAATTTCAACCGCCCAGCAATGGCTTTTAGGCTTACTTCTCCTTTTTGTAATTTTGGTAGCCATTTTTCTTTTAGCTTATGCTTTTATTTTGTGGCGTCGCCATGCTCAGCGTGAAGAAAAGTCATTGCAATACGTTTTATTACAAGTATCTTTGCCTTTTGATAATGAGATTAAAATTGATGCTGCCGAACAGATGTTTGCTTCTCTTTTTTCAATTAAAAAAGGTGGTTTTTTAAAGTTTATGCGTCTACAGCCTCATTTATCTTTTGAAATTGTGGCCCAGCATGAAGATATTCGTTTTTATGTTTGTATACCAGCCAAACTTAAAGATATGGTGGAAAAACAAATTAATGGAGCTTATCCGGATGCCGAAATTTTGGAAATGCCGGAATATAATATTTTTGATAAACAAGGCTATGTTTCCTTTGCTCAGCTAGAGCTTAAGGAATCACCTTATTTACCAATTAAACTTTATAAAGATTTACCAACTGATTCTTTATCTTCGATCACAACAGCTTTAGCTAAAATGGGGGAACAAGAAGGTTTAGCGATTCAATTTTTGATTAGTCCGGCTGATAAGAAATGGCGTACCAACGGTCGATCTTATATCGCTAGTACTAAAAAATCGGAGTCTGATCCCAACAAAGCCAAATTTAAGGTTGATGCCAAAGCTTTGGAAGCGGTTGAAAATAAATGTGGTAAATCTGGTTTTGTAGTTGATATTCGGATTGTGGCTTCTTCTACTAGTAAAGAAATGGCTGATTCTCATCTAAGCAATGTGTTGGCTGTTTTTGAGCAATTTTCTTCTGATTTGAACCATTTCGGTAAGAAAAAGATTTGGTGGAAAACTGGTTTTATGATTGATTTTATTTATCGTTATCAGCCAATTTTTAACTTTTGGGGTCAAAAAACTATTTTAAACTCAGAAGAGTTGGCGACCGTTTTTCATTTTCCCAATAAACAGGTAGAGACTCCTCATATCCACTGGCTTTATTCAAAAAGAGCCCCAGCACCAATTAAGATTTCTAAAGAGGGTCTTTACTTGGGCAAAAGTAATTATCGGGGAATAAGTCGATCAGTTCACATCGCCGATGATGATCGTCGTCGCCATCTTTATATTATCGGTAAAACAGGTACCGGTAAAACAGAAATTTTAAGAGACATGATTTTACAAGATATTAGAGCCGGGAAAGGTGTTTGTTTGATTGACCCTCATGATTTGGCTGAAGATTTATTGCAATACATTCCACCGGAAAGAGCCGAAGATGTCATTTATTTTGATCCTTCGGACGGTGAACGACCAATGGGTTTAAATTTACTTGAGGCAGAAAACGAAGATCAAAAGCATATGGTAACTACAGCGATTATTAACTTAATGTATAAGCTTTATGATCCTTATAAAACCGGTATTATTGGGCCACGTTTTGAACATGCAATTCGCAACGCGATGTTAACGGTGATGAGCGAACCGGGAAATACTTTTATTGAGGTAGTTCGTTGTTTAACCGATGCTAATTTTGTCCAAGAATTACTACCCAAAGTTAAAGATCCGATTGTTCGTCGTTACTGGACTGATCAGATTGCTCAGACCTCAGATTTTCATAAATCAGAAGTTTTGGATTACATTGTTTCTAAGTTTGGTCGTTTTGTTACCAATAAAGCCATGCGTAATATTATTGGTCAATCGAAATCATCTTTTGATTTTCGTAAGGTTATGGATGAAGGTAAAATTTTAATTGTTAACCTAGCTAAAGGAAAAATCGGGGAGGAGAATTCTAATTTCTTAGGTTTAGTTTTAGTTCCTAAAATTTTGGTGGCAGCAATGTCCAGAGCTGATGTTCCTGAAAAACAGAGAAGAGACTTCCATCTTTATGTTGACGAGTTCCAAAACTTTGCTACGCCTGACTTTGCCCAAATTCTATCAGAAGCCAGGAAATATCATCTTAATTTAACGGTCGCTAACCAGTTTATCGGTCAGGTTGAGGAAGAAATTAAAAACGCTGTTTTTGGTAATATTGGTACGATTGTAGCTTTTAGGGTTGGAGTTAATGATGCTAGCTATTTACAGCGAGAATTTCAACCGATTTTTAGTGAAGATGATTTGTTAAACATTGAACGGTTTAACGTTTATGTTAAGACCATTGTTGATAATGAGCCGGTACCTGCTTTCTCGATGGATGTAACTAAGGATATGAAACAAATGGAACAAACGGCTAATCCTAAGTTAGCTCAAATGATCAAGGAGTTATCTCGGCTTAAATACGGTATTGATCGTAACATTGTTGAGGCTGATATTGGTCAACGAGCTCGACTTTAAACCCCCTTTTTGATAAAATTGAGACGCCTTTTAATCGGGTCAGTAGCTCAGTGGTAGAGCGGTACGCTTATAACGTATAGGTCGATGGTTCGATCCCATCCTGACCCACAAAAAACCCCTTTTGAAAGGGGCTTTTCTTTTTTAATTTTCTTAAAGATTAAAGTTCTTCGATTTTAATTTTTTTCTCTGAGTTTTGATTGATCAAACCTAGATATTTTTCGGTGGTAGAAAGACGTTTATGACCAACTAGTTTTTGGATCAGAACAACAGAGGCACCACTAGCTAGTTGATGAGCAATAAAGGTATGTCTAAGATCATTAATGGTTGCGTTTTTAATTTCGGCTTCTCTAAAGTAACGGCCAACAATTGTCCTGATATTGCGAACTAAGAATGGTCGACCGGTCTTGGTTATAAAAATATTTTTGGCTTTAGTTTTGAGTCTAAAATTTAACCAACGTTCTAATGATTTTTTAGCTGATGGATTAAGAACGATAATTCTTTCTGGTTGAGATTCGTAACTTTTGATTTTGATTTGATTATCTATAAAATCTTCTAATTCTAATCTAGCTAATTCACCAATTCTCATGCCAGTTTGCAAAAGTAGTTCGATAATGGTGGAAATACGGACATCATTGCGGACGGCGTCTCTTAAGGCTCGATATTCCATTTGGGTCAAAATTCGAGGTGGTTTGGAATCGTAACTAGGGTAGGCGACTGAATCAGCTGGGTTTTTTTCAACTAAACCTTCATTAGTAAGATACTTAAAAAAAGACTTGATTGAATTCAGTTTTCTTGAAGCTGACTTGGGCAAATATTTATTATAATTTAGATATTCTTTAAAATCCTCAATATGCTCTTGGTTAACAGAGGTGACTTGGGTGATTTGTTTTTTATTCAAAAATTCAACAAACTGTTTAAGGTCATTACCATATGCTAGAATAGTAGAGGAGGACTTACCCTGTTTTTTTAGAGAGTCCATAAATTTTTGATAGGCAATGGTTAGTAATTTGTCATCAGTCATTTCAGATGATTATTAGGCAGGATTATTTTTGCTATAGGTTGGACCTATAATAGCACTGTTGCGGATAAGTGTCAATATGAAAGTAAAAAAATCTAGTTTTTGGGAACATCACCGTCGGTTGCAAATATTTTTGGCCCTAGCCGGTATTGCCCTAATTGTTAATTTAGCCAAAGACACTTTAAGGCTGTTCAGATCATCCCAGCAACTTAAGACAGCCGAACAAGAGGTCGAAAGATTAGAGAAAGAAACCTTAAGTTTAATGGAAAAAAAAGAATATTATCAATCAGATGAATTTGTTGAAGAAGAAGCTAGAAACAAGCTTAACATGGTTAAGGAGGGGGAGGTGGTCGTTATTCTACCGCCTAATATTAGAGAAATTTTAGGTGAAGTTAAGGCCAAGACAGAAGAGCCATTGCCTTATTGGTATCAATGGTTAAATCTCTTTTTATAACAATTTTTTAAATAATTGATTAGTATAGGATAGAAAGAAATCTTGCTTTAATTGGTTTGAGCTTGTTAGTAAGGTAAAATTTTGTTAAAATAGACGACACAATGTGCGGGGTAGTGTACGGTAGCACGTGAGGCTCATAATCTCACAGACCAGGTTCAACTCCTGGCCCCGCAACCAAGTTTGACAGGGTAGCTCAGTGGTAGAGCTCCGGATTCATAAATCGGCGGTCGTGGGTTCAATCCCCACCCCTGTCACCAACCACTTCTAAAAGGAGTGGTTTTTTGTTAGAATTATTCCTATGAATCAAAAAAGAGTTTTTTCTGGAACTAGACCTACCGGGCGTCTTCATTTAGGTAATTATTTGGGTGCAGTTAAAGGTTATTTGGCTTTACAAGAGAGAAATGATCTGGATTGTATTTATTGTGTGGTTGATTTGCATGGAATAACAACTCCTTATGAACCCGATAAGATGCAGGCTCAAATTAAAGAAGTGGTTTTAGATTATTTGGCTTGTGGATTAGATCCAAAAAAATGTCACTTACTTGTTCAATCTCAAGTTCCTGAACACACTGAGTTGGCCTATTTTTTATCTACTATCTATCCAGTTTCCAGAGTTGAACAGTTACCAACTTATAAAGAAAAGAAAAAAGAAAATCCTGATTATATTAATGTTGGCCTTTTCTATTACCCAATTTTGATGGCTGCTGACATCCTGCTTTATAAAGCTAATTTAGTCCCTGTGGGGAAAGATCAATTGCCTCATATTGAATTAGCCAGAGAAGTGGTCAGGAAATTCAACCAAATGTTTGGTCAAGTTTTTTCTGAACCTCAGGCTTTTGAGACTAAGGGGACTTATGTCCCAAGTCTAACCGGATCTGGCAAAATGAGTAAATCAACTGAAAGTAGTTTTATTCTATTAACCGATGATTTAAAAACGATAAAAGAAAAATTAGCCAAAATGCCGACTGATATGGGTAAAGGAGAAGCTGCCCCTAAAGAAGGCCCAATAGCTAATTTGTTTACTTTGGTCTCTTTATTTATGGGGGATAAGGTTGTTAAAGATTATCAAAAGCAATATATCACTTCTGGGGTTAAATACTCTCAATTGAAAGAAGAACTAGCTAAAGCCATCTTTGATGAATTGAAACCGATACAGGCCAGAAGATTAAAATATGAAAAACAACCAGAAGTAGTTACTCAAATTCTTGGAGAGGGAAGAGAGCATTGTTCCAAGATTGCTCAGCAAACTCTTTTGGAAGTTAAAAAAGCCATGGGTTTGGCTTGAAGTAAGCTTCGTTTTCTGCTAAAATGGCTGCCTATGGCCATTAATAAAAAAATTCCTTTAAAACCTGGTAAAAAATATGAATTTAAGTTTCAACTAAACTTGAAGAGTCTTTTTATTTGGCTGTTAATTGGTTTCATTTTAGTTTCCTTTTTCTTCTCTTTCCCACCTAATAATTCAAATAATATTGAAGAAATTCCAATCTCCCAAGCCCTAAACGATATTAAAAATGATCAAATAAAGCAAGTTGAGATTGAAGAAAACAGTCTAAATTTAACCTATCAGGATGATCAGCAAAAACTTTCTCGTAAGGAAGAAACCGCCAGTTTTGCCGAAATTTTAAAAAATGCTGATATTGATCCAACTTCAGTTGGAATTGTTATTAAAGATAGTTCTTTATCAAAGATTTGGTTAAATATTTTGTCTGGCGTTTTACCTTTTATCTTATTAGTTGTTTTCTTCCTCTTCATTTTTCGTCAAGCTAAAGGAGCTCAAGATTCAATTTTTTCTTTCGGTCGATCCAAAGCCCAACTTTTTTCTAAAGGTAAACAATCGACTACTTTTAAAGATGTAGCTGGTGTTGATGAGGCTAAAAGAGAATTAGAGGAAGTAGTTGATTTTTTAAAGCATCCCGGTAAATATCGCAAGTTGGGAGCACGAACTCCTAAAGGGGTATTGTTAGTTGGCCCGTCAGGAACTGGTAAGACTTTATTAGCTAAAGCCGTAGCCGGAGAAGCTAATGTTCCTTTCTTTTCAATGGCCGGTTCAGAGTTTATGGAAATGTTGGTTGGGGTAGGAGCTTCTAGGGTAAGAGATTTATTCAATAATGCTAAGAAGGCAAGTCCATCCATTATTTTTATAGATGAGGTTGATGCTATCGGACGCCAACGAGGGAGTGGATTTACTGGTGGACATGATGAAAGAGAGCAGACACTTAATCAGATTTTAGTGGAGATGGATGGTTTTTCTCCTAATGACCATGTGATTGTTTTGGCAGCTACTAATAGAGGTGACCTTTTAGATCCGGCTTTACTAAGACCAGGTCGTTTTGATCGTCGTGTAGCTTTAGATTTCCCAGATTTAGAAGATCGTAAGGCTATTTTAGGTATTCATGCTCGTAATAAACCTTTTGTTAAGGCAGTCAACTGGAATAGTGTCGCCAAAAGAACGGTTAGTTTTTCTGGGGCCGATCTGGAAAATATGCTTAACGAAGCAGCTATTCTAGCAGCTCGTTCTAATCGGTCTTCAATTAATGAGAGTGATATTGAAGAAGCGGCTACTAAAGTTAAACTTGGTCCGGAAAAGAAAAGACTACAATCCGATGAAGATAAGAAAATGACTGCTTATCATGAAGCCGGACATGCGGTCGTTAGTTTTAAATTGTCCAATATTGACCCAGTTCATCGAATTTCTATTGTTTCTCGGGGAATGGCTATGGGTTTCACCTTGATCCCACCTAAAAAAGATCGTTATACGGAAACCAAAAGTCATCTTTTGGAAATGGTGGCTACCCTTTTGGGCGGTAGAGCAGCTGAAGAGATTGTTTTTAATGAATTGACCGGTGGAGCTGCTTCTGATATTAGCCAGGCTACTAGAATTGCTCGTCAAATGGTGATCGATTTTGGGATGAGCGAATTAGGTCCTATTTATTTGGGCCCACAAATGGAAACAACTGAATGGGGTCGAAGTTGGGTACAATCAGCTGATTTAAGTCCGGAGATGCAAGCTAAAATTGATCAGCAAGTTAAAAAAATTGTTGATGAGGCTCATAAACAAGCTCTGGATATTTTGAAAAAATCAAGAAAAAAGCTTAGTGTCATTGCTGAAAAACTAATTGTCAAGGAAACCCTTGAAGGCGAAGAGTTTGAGCGCTTAATGAATAAAAAATAATTAATGAAACGTCTTGTTCTAATTGATGGTCATGCCATTCTTCATCGGGCTTATCACGCTTTCCCGACAACATTAAAAACCAGAAAAGGGGAGTTAGTTAACGCTGCTTACGGTTTTACTCGTATTCTTTTATCAGTTTTACAAGAGCTAAAACCTAATTATTTAGCCGTAGCTTTTGATTTGCCGGAACCTACTTTTCGTCATCGCGAATATGTTGGTTATCAGGTTCACCGACCTAAAACTGATGAGGAACTGATTGACCAAATTGCCAGGGTTTATCAAATTGTTGAATCCTTAAATATTCCTATTTTTAGCAAATCAGGCTTTGAGGCTGATGACGTTATTGGGACTTTATCTTGGCAAGCACAAAAAAAAGATGTTGAGACGATTATTGTTACTGGCGATAAAGATATTATGCAGTTGGTTGATAATAAAGTTAAAGTTTATTTACCGGCTCGTGGTATTCAGAATGCTGAGATTTATGATCGGAAAAGAGTTAAAGACAAACTTGGTGTTTGGCCTAAACAAATAATTGATTATAAAGGATTGGTCGGAGATCCGTCTGATAATTATCCGGGCATTCCCGGCATTGGTCCTAAAACCGCCGTGAATCTTTTAGATCAATATCAGAATTTAGATAGCGTTTTTAAAAATGTTAAAAAGCTAAAACCGTTGCTTGAACAGAAAGTTAAGCAAGGGAAGGAAAGTGGACTTCTTTCACAAAAGCTGGCGAGGATTGTTAGAAATGTTTCTGTTAAACTTAATCTTAAGGCTTGTCAGGTTCACGATTATGATTTCGAGAAAGTAACTAAGCTTTTTGAAGAATTGGAATTCAAAAGCTTACTTAAACATTTACCGGGACAAAAACAAGAAAAGACTATTAGCAAAAAAAAGGACAAAAGCCAAGAGCAACAAATATCACTTTTATGAAGATTGCTTTAGTTCATGACTATTTAAAAGAATATGGTGGAGCTGAAAGAGTTCTTGAGGCTTTGCATGAGATTTGGCCCAAAGCGCCAATTTACACTGCTTTTTGCGATCGGAAATCTTCAGCTGGCCAAGCCTTTAAGCAAGCTAAAATAGTTGAATCATGGCTAGCCCTGTTGTTAAAGTTTAAAAGTTTTTATAGCCCTTTGCGTTTTCTAGCCCCAGCGGTTTGGCAAAGTTTTGATTTTTCTCAATATGATGTGATAATTACCTCTGCTTCTTGGTATATTACTCGTGGTTTTAAAGTTGGCCCTAAAACTAAAGTTTTTTGTTATTGCCATACACCGCCACGCTATCTTTATGGTTATCAGACTTCCTTAGAATGGCAACGTTATTGGCCAGTGCGAGTTTATGCCTTAATTGTTAATCATTTTCTACGTCTTTATGATTTTCGTTCGGCTCAAACGGTAGATCAATTTATTGTTAATTCCCGTAATACTCAAGGACGAGTGAAGAAATTTTATCGTCGTGATTCAACCATTATTTATCCACCGGTTGAAGTGGAAAAAATTAAAAAAGCTACTTCAGGTTTAAAGCCAAAAAACTATTTTTTGGTTGTTTCTCGGGTAGTTGGAGCCAAGGGGATTGATCTAGCAATAGAAGCTGCTAGTAGACTTAAAATTCCTTTAAAAATTATTGGTGAAAAAGCTGGGTTGCACTGGTTGAATCAGGATTTAAAAAATTTAAGAAGTCGTTGGGTTGAATTCACCGGCCGGGTTACTGATCAAGAACTTTATCGTTATTATGGTCAAGCTAAAGCCTTTTTAGCTTTAGCAACTGATGAAGATTTTGGCATTACACCGGTTGAGGCGATGGCATCTGGGCGACCAGTGATTGCTTATCGTGGGGGTGGTTATTTGGAATCAGTTTTGGAAGGCAAAACAGGTGAATTTTTTAATAAACCAACCGTTAAAAGTTTAATGGAGACCTTGGAGAAATTCAAGCCAAGAGAATATAAACCACAAGATTGTCAAACTCAAGCCCAAAAATTCAGCAAGGAAAGGTTTAAAAAAGAAATCAAAGATTTTATAGAAAAAAATTATGCCAGAGCTACCAGAAGTTGAAACAATTAAAAATGATTTACAAAAGCTGATTGTTGGTTGTCGTGTTTTAGATATCAAAACCGATTCAGCCAAGCAAATTAAGCCTTCTTTGGCTGTGGTTAAAAAAGCTTTGTTTGAAGCCAGAATTGAGAAGATAAAGCGTAACGCTAAAATCTTACAAATATTTTTTGATAATCAAAAGATTTTGTTAATTCATTTGAAATTGACTGGCCGACTTTTGGTTCGTAACCAAAAAGATCCGATTGATGATTGGCAACACATTACTGTTGATTTGAATAAGGGGAAGCAGTTACGTTTTGCTGATTCCAGAAAATTTGGTTGGTTTAAACTTTTGAATAACCAGAAAGAACTAAACCAACTACTCAAGGAATTTGGCCCAGAACCTTTAACCGACTTAGATTTAAATTCATTCTTGAGTATTGTCAAAAGTACTAGGCGACCAATCAAAGTTGTTTTAATGGATCAAAAAAAGATAGCTGGAGTTGGTAATATTTATGCTAATGATGCCTTGTTTTTAGCCAAGATTGATCCGCGAAGACCAGCTGATAAATTAAAGGAATCTGAGGCCAAATTATTATTTGAAGCTTTAAACAAGGTTCTCAAGGCAGGGATTAAATACAGAGGTGCTTCCGATCAATATTATTTGGATGCCTTAGGTCATAAAGGAGCTTATCAAGAACATTTTTTAGTTTATGGAAGAGATAAGCAAAAATGTTTTGGTTGCCAAGGAGAGATTAAAAGAATTAAAGTTGGAGGTCGAGGAACTTTCTTTTGTCCTTCTTGTCAAAAATAGATGTTAATTAAACAAATTCAGCTTGATCATTTTCGTAATTATTCTAAAAAGGAATTTCTGTTTTCTTCGGGCAATACTTTAATTGTCGGCCCTAACGCGATTGGTAAAACCAATTTATTAGAAGCAATTTATCTTTTAGCTACCGGTAAAAGTTTTCGAGCCCAATTGGATAATGAAATGATTGGTTATGGTCAAGAGTTTGCTAAAGTAACGGCCAAAATTAAAAATAGTCAGGAAAATGAGCAGTTACAAATAATCCTAACAACCGGACAATTTTTGGGTCGTCGGATAGCTAAAAAGAAATATTTAGTTAACGGAGTAGCCAGAAGAATGATGGATTTTGTCGGCAATTTAAGAGTAGTTTTTTTTGGCCCGGAAGATTTAAAAATTATTTTAAATAGTCCTTCAGTTAGGCGTGAATGGTTGGATACGATTTTAGAGCAGGTTGATAAGGAATATCGTCGGGCCAGTCTTTCTTATCATAAAGGTTTAAGGCAAAGAAATAGATTATTAGAACAAATCAGAGAAGGGGGTAAACCAACTAGTGTTTTGTTTTTCTGGAATAGATTACTTTTGGAGAATGGGCAAATTTTAACTGACAAAAGGGAAGAATTAATTGATTTTATTAATCAACAGCCAGGTTATTTTGATCACTTAAAAATTGCTTATGAGAAAAGTATTATTTCTCAGCAACGATTAGATCATTATCAGGAAAGAGAGATTGCTTCCGGAGTTACCTTGACAGGTCCCCACCGAGACGATTTTCTGATTTTTAGCCAAAACCATAATCAAGAAAGAGATTTACATGCTTTTGGTTCCAGGGGCGAACAGCGAACAGCTGTTTTTAGCCTTAAATTAGCCGAATTAGAGTTTATTAGTCATCGGACTGGAGAAAGACCGTTGCTTTTATTAGATGATATTTTCTCTGAGCTTGACCATCAACGTCGAGAAAGACTACTGGAGATTATTCCTAAACAACAAACAATTATCAGTATCTCCGATATTCAACTGTTAGACAAAAAAGATTTAAAGAAAATGAAGTTCATTAAATTAGGCAAGTAAAGGCTGATAAATATCGATTTTTAATCTTCCTGATTTTTGCCGTCTTTTTCAACTCTTTTAGCTAGCCTAGTTAACTGAAGGGTAACAACAACTGCTAAAGTTGTAACTAAAATGGCATAAATAACTAGAGACAAGAGCCCAGAGCCAACACCAATCTTGGTTTTGATATAATCATTAATAAAAGTTTTGATCAGTTCATTCCAGGCTAAAGCGGCGACTAAACCAAAGCCAGAGGTGGCCAGTTTGAGCATTTGTTTGATAACTTCAGCTTGGTATTTTTTTATTTTGCCTTTAGTTTTTCTAATTTCTTTCATCTTGAAATTTAACGCGAAAAATTCGATAATTAATCAATGTATTCTCCCAAGTTTACCATAAACAATGATATTTTAGCCAACGTTGGTTTAGTTGAGGCCGCTAGAGAAGTTATTGAAAATGCCCCTTTAATCCCACTTTATGAATCCCGTTTTATCAAAGATGCCTTGGTCAGAACGGTTCATCATGGAACTCATTTAGAAGGTAATGATCTTTCTTTAAATGAAGTTAGAAAAGCTATCGAAGGGGAACAGGTTATTGCTAGGGAAAGAGATATTCAAGAAGTCATCAATTATCGTAACGTAGTTAACTTTATTGATCAGCAAGAACAAAAAAATCAGAAAAAGAATCGTTATCTGGAGAGCATGCTTCAAAAAATTCATGAGTTAACTTGTTATCGTATTTTAGAAGATGATTATTTAGGCAATTATCGACAAAATCAAGTTGTGGTCAAAAATGGCTTAACTGGTGAAGTTACTTTTCGTCCACCACCGGCGGTTGAAGTACCTTTTTTATTGGAAGATTTTTTTGCTTGGCTTAATGATAGTACGGTTAGTAATATCCACCCGGTTTTGAAAGCGGGGATCACTCATTATTATTTGGTGGCAGTTCACCCCTTTATTGAGGGTAATGGTCGAACGGCTAGAGCTTTTGCCACCTTAGTTCTTTTTATGGAAAATTATGATATTCGTAAGTTTTTTTCCTTGGAAGAATATTTTGATAAAGATTCGGTCGCTTATTATCAGGCTTTAGCTGATGTCTCTGTTCAAAGTCAGGACATTAACCAACGGGAACTAACGCCTTGGTTAACCTATTTCACTCAAGCAATGGCAGTTGAGTTAAATCGAATTAAAGAAAAGATTAAAAAACTTTCAACAGATTTGAAAATGAAACATAAGATTGGTCAGTCCATTCCTCTAAATGAAAGGCAAATTAGATTAATGGAATATCTTCAAGCTAATGGATCAATTACCACACCTGAGGCCAGAAAGATAACTCCTGAATATTCAGATGATACGATTGTTCGTGACTTTAATTATTTAGCTAAAAAAGGTATTCTTAAAAAAGAAGGTAAAACAAAAGCAGCTAGGTATATTCTAAAATGAATACCAGCGAACCACAGTTTTTATATATGATTCTAATCTTGCCGACTTTGTTTGGTTTGACTTTGGTCGGAGAAGGGCTAAATAAAATTTTAAGGGATGAAAAGGTTGGTTGGACATCAATTGTTTTTGGTATTTTATTTATTATCGTGGTTGTTTTTGCCTACATGTTCTTCTCTCAGAACTTATAAAGATGGATTTTAGAGAATTATCCAATTATTTTGCCCAATTAGAAGAAACTGCTTCTCGTAACCAAATTACTGAAATTTTGGCTAAGCTTTTGATGGTTGCCTCCATTGATGAGGTTGATAAGATTTGTTATTTATCATTAGGTCAGCTTTTACCAGCTTATAAAGGTTTAGAGTTCAATTTAGCCGAAAGGATGATGATTAAAGTTTTAGCCAAAGCTTTTAAGATTGAACCAAAAGAAATTTTGGCTATGTTTAAAAAAGGTGGCGATCTGGGGCAAATAGCTCAAGATCTAAAAGAGAAACAAAAGGTTGGTTTTAAAAATTTTTCTGTGACTGATGTTTATCAAAAACTTTACCAAGTAGCTGTTGAAGAAGGCTCAGGTTCGGTAGAAAGAAAAGTTGATCAAATAGCTAAGCTTTTAAGCCAAGTTGACCCTCTTTCGGCTAAATATTTGGTTAGAATTCCAATTTCTAAATTGAGGTTGGGTTTTTCGGAACTAACTATTTTAGACGCTTTGTCCTGGCTTCTAGAAAAAGATAAATCACAAAGAAAAGTTATTGAGGCGGCTTTCAATATCCAGGCTGATGTGGGGTTAATTGCCCAAATAATTAAAAAGAAGGGAATAAAAGGATTAAAAACACTTAAAATTAAACTAGGGATACCAATTATTCTAGCTTTATGCCAGAGATTACCTAACACAGAAGAAATGATTAAGAAAATGGGTCAGGTAGCCATTGAGCCTAAATATGACGGAACCAGGCTTCAGATTCATTGGCAAAAAGGAAAAACTTTTATTTTTACCCGTAACTTGGAAAATGTAACTGGGATGTTTCCTGATTTGGTCAAAGCTTTAGATAAACAAATTAAAGCCAAGTCACTTATCTTTGATGGAGAAGCAATTGGCTTTAATCCCCAAACCGGCAAGCTTTTACCTTTCCAAGAAACAATTAAAAGAAAGCGTAAATATGAAATAGAAGCCAAATCAAAGGAGATCCCTTTAAAATATTTTGTTTTTGACCTTCTTTGTAAGGATGGGATTGATTTATTAGGTAAACCTTTATCTGAAAGGCGAAAGTTGTTAGCAAAATTGGTTCCTATGGCTGATAAAGATCGATTAAAAACTCAAACAATTATCCTTTCTCCTCAAATAATAACTAAAGATCCAAAGGAATTAAGAAGGTATCATGACCAACAGATTAAAGAAGGGCTTGAAGGAATTGTCGCCAAAAAATGGCAATCAGTTTATGATCCTGGGCGTCGAGGTTATACTTGGGTTAAATTAAAACAGGAAAAAGGCAAAAAAGGCGGCGGCTTAGCTGACACTTTGGATTGTGTGGTGATGGGCTATTATCGGGGCAAAGGAAGAAGAGCAAGTTTTGGGATTGGTGGTTTTTTGGTTGGTCTTAGGAATAATCAAAGTGTGGTAACCGTCTCTAAAGTTGGAACTGGTTTATCTGATAATCAATGGCGAGAAATGCGAAAACGAGCCGATCAAGTAGCTACTTTGTCAATTCCTAAAGTTTATAGAATTAACAAAAATTTATTACCTGATATTCTTTGTTTACCCAAAATTATCGTTGAAATAGAAGCTGATAACGTTACTAAATCATCTATTCATACGGCTGGTCTGGCTTTAAGATTTCCTCGTTTAATTCGTTTTCGTGATGATAAATCTTTTAATCAAGCGACTACTATTGAGGAAACCCAAAAGCTTTATGATCTTCAGTAAGAATCTTTTTTTATGCTAAGATTAAAATAACATGGTAACGGTTGCCCAAAATTTAGGTTTAACTTCCAAAGAAGCCCAGCTTCGTTTTAAAAGATACGGACCTAATCAATTAGAAAAAAGTTCTCAATTTAATAACTTCCGGATTTTATTATCACAATTTAAATCACCTTTAATTTATGTTCTTTTGGTTTCAGGTTTGGTTACAATTCTTTTGAAAGATTTTACCGATGCGGTTGTTATTTTAGCGGCGGTTATTATCAATACGATTATTGGTTTTTATCAAGAACAAAAGGCTCAAAAATCACTTGAAGCTTTAAAAAATCTTTTATCTTTAAAAACAAAAGTTATTCGTGATGGTTCTCAGCAGATTATTAATACCGATCAAGTTGTAATTGGCGATTTAATTTCTTTAGCTATTGGTGATCGAGCACCGGCTGATGGAGTTTTGATCGAGGCTACTGATTTGACGATTAATGAGGCTATTTTAACGGGGGAAAGCGTACCAGTTAAGAAGAGGGCAACGATAATTAAAAATATTAAGACAGAAGAGTTTAATGATCAAAATTTAGCTTTTGCTGGTAGTCTAATTACTACCGGGATTGGCAAGATGTTGGTTGTTAAAACTGGAATGCAAACCAAGATGGGTAAAATCGGTCAACAGTTAAGCAAAGTTGAGGAAGAAAAAACTCCCTTACAATTTCAAATTAATAGTTTAGCTAAGATTCTAGCTTTAGCAGTAGGTATTATTTCAGTCTTGATTTTCCTTATTGGTAATTTTCTTGGCTATGGTCTTTTACAGATGTTTACAACTAGTGTCGCCGTAGCCGTAGCTGCTATTCCAGAAGGTTTGGCGGTTAGTTTAACGGTAATTCTTTCTTTAGGGATGCAACGTATTTTGAAGCAAAAAGCACTGGTTAGAAAACTATTGGCAGCCGAAACTTTAGGTTCAGTTAGTGTTATTTGTGCTGATAAAACCGGAACTTTAACTGAGGGTCAAATGAAAGTGATTAAATGGGCCGGCTTAAAACAGGATGAAAAACATCATCAGTTAATGATTAAAGTAGCGATTTTATGTAATGACATGCGAGATCCGCTTGAAACCGCGATGATGGATTGGGCGATAAATCAAAACAAAAACCAAAATCTAACCAAGCAATATCCGCGCTTAGATGAAATCCCCTTTAGTCCTAAATATAAATATATTGCGACTTTGCATCAGCAGCCTGATTCTGACAAACAATTGATTTTTTTCTCCGGTGCTCCTGAGATAATTTTGGCCAAATCAAAATTAACTGGTCAAGAGGTTAAGCAATGGCATGAAAAACTTAATAACTATGCAGCTTCAGGTTATCGTTTGGTTGGTTTTGCTTACAAAGAGAGAGAAAACGTTTCTACAAAGATTAAAAATGACCAATTATCTGGTTTTAATTGGCTAGGAGTTTTAATTTATGAGGATCCGGTCAGAGAGGGTGTTAAAAAAGTTCTTGAGGCCTGTCAACAAGCTCAAATCAAAGTGAAGGTTATTACCGGTGATTATTTATCTACGGCTTTAGCTGTCTTAAAAAAAGTTGGGATTGATAACGGTCATTTAGCTATAGAAGGGGATCAGTTGGATAAATTGACCCCACAAGAGTTAAAAAAGAAAGTTGCTCAAACAATCCTTTTTGCCAGAACTACCCCGGAACAAAAATTAAAAATTGTTCAGGCTTTAAAAGAACAAGGGGAGGTGGTGGCGATGATGGGTGATGGAGTTAATGACGCTCCGGCTTTAAAACAAGCCGATATCGGGATTGTTGTCGGTGATGCTTCTGATGTCGCCAGGGAAACAGCCGATATGGTTTTACTGGAATCAGATTTTGGGGTGATTTTAAAGGCAATTGAAAGTGGTCGGGCTATTTTTGAAAATATTCGTAAAGTTACTTTATACTTATTAGCTCATGGTTTTGCTGAAGTAGTTTTAATTAGCGGTTCTTTGCTTTTAAAGCTACCATTGCCGGTGACCGCAGCCCAAATTTTATGGATTAATCTCTTTCAGGATAGTTTTCCGGCCGTCGCTTTAGCTTTTGAACCTGAAGAGAAAGGTCTAATGTTAAATCCACCGAGGTCAAAAAAGACACCTATTTTAAATTTTGAACTTAAATTTTTGATCTTTGCCATTGGTAGTTTAATGAATTTAATCTTATTAACCTTGTTCTATTTATTAAATCAGGGATTATGGCCCTTTATCCATCCTCAAACAATTATTTTTACTGCTTTAGGGGTTAATTCTTTGTTTGTTGCTTTTGCCTGTCGTAGTTTAAACAAGCCATTGTTTTCTTTTAATCCTTTTAGCAATAAAAAATTAAGCTTAGCTGTCGCTTTTGGTTTTTTGCTTTTAGTTTTGGCCATCTATTGGCCACCTTTACAATTTTTTCTAAAGACTCAACCCATTGGTTTATCAGAATGGCTGGTTTTAATTGTACTGGGTATCTTTAACTTTTTAGCGGTAGAATTAACTAAAGCAATTTTCCTTTTCAACCGAAGAAGATAATCTAAAGATTATTTTTAATGTTTTTAGATTAGGTAATTATTTAACTTTTTACACTATTTATATTAAAATAAGATATTTTAAAATAACAAAATGATTTTTCTTTATTTTTTATTAATATTATTTTTTTCTTTTGTATTAGTTAAAGCGACTGATATTTTAATTATTAATTTTAAATCTTTATCGGCCAGATCTAAGATTAGTAAGTTTGCTTTAACTGGTTTGGTTTTAGGTTTAGCCACTAGCTTGCCTGAGCTTTTTGTGGGTTTAAGCTCGGCTTTTGAAGGCAAAACAATTCTTTCTTTGGGGAATATCATTGGGGCAAATATCGCTAATTTGTCCTTGGTTATTGGTGGGGCTGCCTTAATCAGCGGAGCGGTGATGGTAAGAGGTGATTTTATCCGTCGTGACGTTTTTTATGCCTTTTTGGCGGCCACAGCCCCTATGGTTTTGCTCTTTGATAAAACATTATCTCGTATTGATGGTTTGATTCTTTTATTTTTATATATTTTTTATCAAATTGTTATTTTTAGTGAAAAGCGTTATAAGCAGGTAGGTAAGAATAATCAAGCGAGTATGACCGTTCGTTTAATTAGAAAATTAAATCAACAAAAGGTTAAAAGAGAATTAGCCTGGATTTTATTAGGGATTATTTTACTGTTGTTTTCAGCTGATATTTTGGTAAGAGTTTCGATACAGATGGCTTTGATTTTTAATTTTCCTTTACTTTTAGTTGGTTTATTGATGGTTTCTTTGGGAACAACTTTACCTGAGTTGGTTTTTTCCATCAGAGCTTTAAATAACAAGCAGCAAACAATGGTTTTTGGTAATCTTTTAGGCTCAATCGTGGCCAACGGAACTTTAGTTATTGGTTTGGCGACTTTGATTTCGCCTTTGACGATTCAATCTTTGCCAAACTATCTAATGGCCACAATGAGCTTTGTTCTCATTTTTGGTATTTTCTATCTTTTTATTAAAACTAAACATCGCTTAGATCGCTGGGAAGGACTTTTGCTTTTTATTATTTACATTTTATTCATTTTTACCCAAATCTTAAAATCTTAAACAAAGATTTTGTTGGGTTTATATTTACATGGTAAATACTTCCGAGCGAAGGTTTTATCGAAAGTATTTAAGTACTACTTTTAGAACTAAATGATATAAAAAGAGTATTTTATGTTAACTTATTTTTTATTTTTTAGTTATAAATTTTATAGCTTGACAAAAAGCTTTAACTTTGGGAATCTAAAGAAGGAAGGAGGTGAAAAAAATGGCTAAAACTGGTTTACCTAAAAATACTGCTGCAGCATTGTCTTACGCTTTGGGTTGGCTTTCAGGTATTGTTTTTCTGTTGATTGAAAAAGATTCTTTTGTTCGCTTTCATGCCGCTCAATCAGTAGTTACTTTTGGTATTTTAACAATTATTGTTTTAATTCCGTTCTTATGGTTTTTTGTTCCAATCGCTTGGATTTTTGGTTTTGTTCTTTGGTTGGTTTTGATTTACAAAGCCTATCAGGGAGAAGAATTCAAATTGCCTTGGGTTGGAGACTTGGCTAAAAAATTATTAGGTAAAATCTAGCTTTTTGGCTAATGAGTTTAACGCCGTTCGTTGTTTCGGACGGCTTTTTGTGTGTTAAAATAGATTATTCTTATGATTTTTCAAGATCGAGCTGAAGCTGGAAGAAAATTAGCTAATAGGTTAAAAGATTGTTTAGGCCAACAGGCGAGACAACAATTTACCTTAGTTTTAGCTATTCCAAGAGGTGGAGTTTTGGTGGCCAAACCAATAGCTGATTTTTTTCAATTACCATTGGATTTAATTATTGTCAAAAAAATTGGAGCTCCTACTAATTTGGAATTAGCCATTGGAGCGGTTAGTGCCACTGGTGAGCCGATTATTGATGAAAATTTGGTTAAGCAAACCGGGGCTACGGAAGAGTATCTTAGCCAAACAATTGCTAAACTAAAAGAAGAGGTAAAAAATAAAGAGTTGTTTTTAAGAGGGAAGAGGCCTCAATTTAACTTTAAAGGGAAAAATTTGATTATTGTTGACGATGGGGTAGCGACCGGTTCAACCATTAAGGCTGCCATTGAGATTGTCCGTCAAGACAATCCGGCAAGGGTAACGATAGCGATACCGGTAATTGCTAAGGATACGCTTTCCGTTATTGAATCACTAGCCGATGAGGTGGTTTACTTAGATGTTCCGGAATTATTTTTTGCTGTTGGTCAATTTTATAAAAATTTTGATCAGGTAACCGATAACGAGGTTAAAAATATAATCGAAAATTATGGATAAGATAGATAAAGATAATAATAATAAAATGATTTTAATTGTTGGGTTAGGCAACCCAGGTCAAGATCTTTCTAAAGCTCGCCATAATTTAGGTTTTATGGTTTTAGATCAGTGGGTTTTAGCTTTAGGTGAAAAATGGAAATTTAAAAATCGTTTTAAGGCTAAAACCTGTTTATTAAATAAGGGTTTATTGTTAATTAAGCCACAAACATTTATGAATCAATCAGGTGAAGCAGTAGCAAGAATAGCTAATTTTTACAAAATTGAACCTAAAAATATTTTTGTGATTCATGATGAGCTAGATTTGCCTTTGGGTAAGTTGCGATTACAACAAGGTGGACAAACAGCCGGTCATAAAGGATTGGAATCAATTAGACAATATCTTAAAAGTCTTGAATTTGTTAGATTTCGTTTAGGGATTGGTCATAATTTACCTGAAGTTCCAGCTGAAAAGTATGTTTTGCAAGGTTTTGCTGATAAGGAGATAGGACAAGTAGAATTAATGATTAAAAAAACGATTAAAGCCTTAAAAGAAACTTTTGATAAGAGTTTGGTTCAAGCAATGAACCAATTTAACTAAAGCCGAAAATTAATTAATGGAAAAACAATTTTTTTTATTAACTTTAAGTTCCACTTTAAGAAAACTAGCTTTTAGCTTGATAGGTTTGTTTTCCCCTGTTTATATTTTTAGGGTTATTTTTGATGTGGCTGATGTTGGTTCAACGATTAAGATGGGTCTTGTTGGGGTATTAGTTTACGCCCTTGTTTTTTATCTGATTAAAATTTTAGCCTTTCCTTTGGCTGAAAACCTTTCTTTTAAAATTGGTTTTAAAAACGTGATGGCGATTTCATTTTTACCGCTTTTTTTATTTTTAACTTTTATAATTATGGCGGAGAGCCATCTCTACTTTTTAATTTTAGCAGCTGTTTTTGGCGGTTTTCAGGCAGGTCTTTTTTGGTTTGGTTATCACGGAATGTTTATTAAGTCAGTTGATGAGCATTGCTTCGGTTTCCATGAGGGAATTTGTCAGGGTTTGGGTATTTTTACTTTACTGATTGCACCGACGATAGGAAGTTTATTAATTTTCTTTTTTGGTTTCACTAGTTTGTTTTTGGCGGCTGGGTTTTTGGCTATATTATCCGTTTTAACGATTATTTTTTCACCAACAACAGGACCTTATCATGATGCTCGTTTTTTAACCACTTTTACTCTTTTTAAAAAACATTCTAAAAACTTTTTAGCTTATTTAGGTTGGGGAGGAGAGACGGTTATTTATTATAGTCTTTGGCCAATCTTCTTAATTTTAATACTGGGTAATATTTTGGCTTATGGTGGAATTTTAACAGCCGGTATTTTACTTTCCGTTTTAGCCACTCTTTTAATCGGTAAGTGGGTTGATAGGGCTAGAGGGAAGAGGATGTTGGGTATTGGGGTAGCTTTAGGTGCTTTTTCCTGGCTTCTAAGAACGGTTGCTTATTTTCCGTTCTTAATTGTTGTGGTTGATGGTTTTTATCGCTTAACCGAACAAATGATAACGATTCCCATGGATGTACTTTCCTATAAAAGAGCTGTAACAGGAGGAACTAGCCAGGCTCTTTATTTTCGGGAAATAGCTCTTAACTTAGGTGCAATTCTTTTCCTTTCGATAGCAGCGGTAATGATTTTTTTTAATTTGCCTTTTTGGTCAGTATTCATTCTTGGTTTTTTAGGGACACTAGCCCCATTATTAGTTCTTAAAAAAGTTTAAAAAAAATGGCTGATAGCAATAAAAATTTACAACCGATAAAAGATATTTTGGCCAAAATTAATTTAAAGGAAGATAAATATATCAATTATGAGTTTCAAGATTATGGCTGTCGGTTAGCAGAAGATTTAAGTGATTTGAAGCATAAGTCTTTGTATATTAAATTGGCCAAAGAAACGCCCAGGAGGTTACTTGAAGAGGCTCGTAATTTTGTTAAAGGTGCCTACAATCCTAAAACACCTGGTAGGTTATTTATGTGGAAATTATCTGAGTTAAAAAAGACTAAGGCAGCAACACAAAAGTCGGTTGATAAAAAACAGTAGATTTAAAACAAATTATTTGATACAGAAAGATATAAATATTAATATTTTGATTTACTCTTTAAGGCTGATATTTTATGTTTTGTTAAAGAATTATTAAGGCGGGGATAATAGATACTAACTTTTAAATGTCAGGCAAATGCTATACTTAAGAAGGTAAAAAATATTAGAAAAATAAATGAGAAAAGAAATAGCTACCAAACTTTTAATTATTATTTTTTGGCTGGTATTGATCAGTTTAGGGCGTTGGGCTTGGCAATGGTCTTTGATCTGGCTTTATCTAGGCTCAATTTTAGGTTTATTTTTGCTAGAAACTGATCATTGGTTATATGTTTTTTTGAGTAATCCTCATGAACTAACTTCTCAACGAGTTAAAAGACTAATAGAACAAAAGCAATTTAAATCAGCTTTCGTTCTGATCTCAGACACAAAATTAGAAAGAGAAAAATTAGCCTTTCATAACGTTTTATTCCAAACAATTTTAGTGATTTTCTGTTTTTTTGCTATAACCTCAACTAACAGTCTTTTTGGAATTGGTCTTTTAATGGGAATGTTTCTTAGTTTATTACTGGAAGAAATTTTTTATCTTAAAAATCATAAGGAAGAAGAGTTGGAACAGCATTTGTTTTGGCCGGTTAAAGTTGAGCTTACTGTCAGCCAACAAAGAATTTATATTTTAGTTGTAGTTTTCATTTTTGTTTTTTTAAGTTTTTTATTAATTTAATTTAAAACTTTACGGATTTTATCTATTAAGTTAAGATAATAAAGGAGGTAAATAAATGTTTGATTTAACTGGTAAAAAAGCCTTAGTTACAGGAGCTTCAAGGGGGATTGGGCGAGGGATTGCCCTGGCTTTAGCTAAGCAAGGAGCTGATGTGGCGGTGAATTTTAATTCAAATGTTAATGAAGCTGAAAGTACGGTTAATGAAATAAAAGCTCTAGGTAGAGAATCATTTAGTATTCAAGCTGATGTGGCTGACATTGATAGTGTGGTTAAAATGTTTGAAGAAGTTAAAAATAAATGGGGGAAGTTAGATATTTTAGTTAATAATGCCGGTATTGTTCAATACGCTGATTTTGAAAAATTAACCGAGGAACAATGGGATAAAACGATGGCTGTTAACCTTAAGGGTCAATTTTTATGTAGTCAGCAAGCAGTTAAATTAATGGGGCAAGGTAGTCGTATTATTAATATCGCTTCAATTGCTTCAGGTGGTGTTGGAGTTGGCTTCTCTCGTGTCGCTCATTACACGGCTTCCAAGGGAGGAGTGGTGGCTTTAAGCGAGAATATGGCCTTGGATTTGGCTTCCAAAGGAATTAATGTTAATGTTATTGCTCCAGGGATTATTGAAACGGACATGACTAAAGGGATGTTAACCGATGAAAAAGCAAAGATTGGTTTAATGACTAGAATTCCCAAAGGTAGAGTTGGCCAACCGGAAGACATCGGAGCTACGGCTGCCTTTTTAGCTTCTAACGAAGCCGATTATATTACTGGGGTGGTTATCTACGTTGATGGTGGATGGTTAGCTGGCTAAAGATAAAACCCAATTGGTTAAATAGTAATATAAGTTATAAAGCTTAGTGATTTTAAAAGGAGATTGAAAAGATGATTGATTTTAATGATCAGAATTTTGATCAGCAAGTAATTGAAGCCGATTTACCGGTTTTAGTTGATTTTTGGGCTTCATGGTGTGGCCCATGCCAGGCGGCTGGTCCGATAATTGATGAATTGGCTAAAGAATATCAAGGAAAAATTAAAATGGGCAAGTTAAATGTTGATGAGAGCCCTCAATCTGCCGGTAAATACATGGTAATGAGTATTCCCACTGTTTTAATTTTTAAAGATGGCAAGGAAATTAAAAGACAGGTTGGTTTTCCCGGTAAAGAGGGTTATGTTAAAATTTTGGAGGAAATTTTGACCAATGGATAATCAGGCAACTGTCTATGATTTATTAATTATTGGTTCGGGTCCGGCTGGTTTGACAGCTTCAATTTACGCTTCGCGTTATCGTTTAAAACACTTAGTTTTGGGTTCTCAATTGGGAGGAGCCGTTTCTTGGGCAGCCGAAATTGAAAATTATCCTGGTTTTAAAAAAATTTCTGGTTTGGAATTAACCCAAAAAATAGCGGATCACGTCCAGTCATTAGGCGCAGAAATTGAAAATCAAGAAGTGGTAAGTTTGACAAAAAACAAAGATTTTTTTCAAATAAAAACAGCCAATAATCAAATCTTTATGGCTAAAACAGTGATTTTTGCTTCAGGTACTCAAAGGCGCAAACTTAATATTCCAGGCGAAAAAGAATATCTTGGGAAAGGTGTTTCTTATTGCACAACTTGTGATGGAGCTTTTTTTAAAGAGGGAAAAGTAGCCATTATTGGGGGTTCAAATGCAGCGGCGATGGGGGCCTCTCATTTGGCTGAATTTGCCAATCAAGTTTATTTAATTTACCGCAAAGAAGCTTTAAGAGCCGATCCTATTTGGACGCAGCGTGTTCAGAACGATCCTAAAATTAAAATTATTTATCAGACTAACCTAGTTGAGATATTGGGTGATGGTAATAAAGTTACCGGAGTTAAATTGGATAAAGTTTATGAAAACCAGGATCAATTGATTTTAGACGGAGTTTTTATTGAAATTGGGGGTGTACCAGGTACGGATTTAGTAGGTTCAATTGGGGTTAAATTAGATGAGAAAGGTTTTATCCATGTCGAAGCTGATATGAGAACTAATATTGATGGTATTTGGGCGGCTGGTGATGTCGCTAATGCTTCAGGTGAATTTCAACAAATTATTACTGCCGCTGCCGAAGGAGCTTTAGCAGCCAACAGTGTTTATAAATATTTGAGCAAAACGAAAGGAGGTGTTGTTAATGAAAAACAACATTGATAAAAATTTATGCATTGGTTGTGGGACTTGTGTTTCTATCGCCCCTAGAAGTTTTAAATTGGGGGATGATGGTAAAGCAGAAGTTATAGAACCAGCCGGAGATGGTCAGGTAAAGATTCAAGAAGCTATTGACAGTTGCCCGGTTTCCGCGATAAAATCAGCGGATTGAAAAGGAGACAGCAATGGAAGAAAAAAAGACGATAAATTTACCAGTTTTAATCTTGATTGTTATTCTGATTGTGGTGGCTTTTTTTGTGGGGAGATATACTCAAAAGGATCAAGGTCAATTAGCTCAAGATAATCAACAGCCAACTCAAGCAATTCTCGGAGAAGAGGAAACTACTATTTTAACTGATGAAGATTGGCAAATTATTATTGCGAATGGGACGGCAGTTAAAGGCAATGCTAATGCTAAAGTAACGATTGTGGAATTCTCTGAATATCAGTGTCCTTTTTGTAAACGCTATATTGACGAATCTTACAGTTTGATTATGGAAGATTATGGTGACCAAATCCGTTATATTTTCCGTGATTTTCCTTTACCTTTCCATGCTAACGCTCAACCAACAGCTTTAGCGGCTCGTTGTGCCGGTGATCAGGGGAAATATTGGGAGATGCATGATCTTTTATTTGAAGAACAAGCCAATTGGTCTGGAAAAGAAGATATTACTAATGATTTAACTTCTTATGCTAACCAAATTGGGCTTAATCAGTCAGCTTTTTCTTCATGTTTGTCTTCAGAAAAATTTGCTCAGGCAATTGAGGATGATATTAGTTTGGGGCAAAAGGTTGGCGTTAGTGGCACTCCAAGCTTCTTTATTAATGGGCAAATGATTGTTGGCGCTTTGCCTTACGATAACTTTAAAGCGATCATTGACGAGCAGTTAAAAAAATAGAATAATTTCTTCTAAGGGGGACCTTCATGTTAAACGAAATTTTTATTAATCAGCAGCTAGATTCTTTAGGTTTAACTAACTTTTTGAGATATGCTATTCACTGGTTGGTTTCTCAAGGATTTTCACTGGAACTTTTAATTTTGGTTCTTCTTTTACCACTATCAGCTACCTTAATGGCTTTTGTTCGTTATTTTGTTGGTCTTCAGGGTTTAGGAATTTTTGCTCCTTTAATGATGGGAGTTATCTTTTTGTCTACTGGGTTAGTCCCAGGAGTGATTCTTTTTTTGTTCATCCTTTTAATTGAAGTTCTTTTCATCTATGCTTTAAGATCTTTAAAGATTCATTTTTTAGCCAAAATGGCTTTAATTTTATTAATTGTTTGTTTAGGTTTTTTTCTGATATTACTTTTAGTCCCAAAGTTCAATCTTCAACCACTATTTAATTTTTCTCTAATTCCAATTTTAGTTTTGATTATTTTAGGTGAGAACTTAGCCGAAATTCAGGTTAGAACTTCTTTTAAAAGTGGGCTTGGAGCTGTTATTGAGACTTTAATTTTGGCCACTTTGGCTTTTTTTGTTTTAAGTGCTATCCTTTTAAGGAAAATGATGCTTTTATATCCTGAGGCGATGATTTTAATGATTGTGGTTTTAGATTTAGCGATTGGACATTTTAGCGGTTTACGTTTGTTAGAATATCGTCGTTTCAAACACCTATTGAAAAAATGACTTCATCAAGTGCAATTCTAGGGATTAATGCTCGCAGCCGTCTTTTTTTGCCCTTTAACAATAAAGAAGGACGACGTATTGCTGACTCAAAACTTTTAACAAAAAAACGTTTAAAAAAGCATGATTTACCGGTCCCAAGCATTTTAGCTGTTTTTAAAACCCCTCAGGAAGTTAAAGATTTTCCTTGGGAAACATTACCTGATAATTTTGTTTTGAAACCTTCTAAAGGTTTTGGTGGCCAAGGAGTAGTCATCATTAAACGTCGGGCCAAATGGGCTGGGGAATGGCGCTTAATGGATGATTCTCTAATTACTTCCCAGGATTTAAAATTTCATACTTTAGAAATTTTATCTGGTCGGTTTAGTCTTCATAATGTTCCCGACATTGCTTTCATTGAAGAAAGAATTAAAATTCAGAAGATTTTTAGCAAATATGTATATCATGGCGCCCCTGATATCCGCTTGCTTGTTTTTAACAAAATTCCAGTAGCTGCCATGTTGCGTTTACCGACCAAAGAATCACAGGGTCATTCCAATATTCATCAGGGAGCTATCGGGGTAGGAATTGATTTAGCTACTGGCATTACCACTCATGGAATTTTAGCTGGTAATTTTATTAAATATATTCCGGGAACTAAAAGAAAAATTAATGGCTTAAGAATTCCAGAATGGAATAAAATTTTAACCTTAGGGGTTAAAGCTCAGGAGCTAGTTCCTTCTTTAGGGTTTTTAGGTATCGATATTATTTTAGATAAGGAAAGAGGACCAATGATTTTAGAACTTAATGCTCGTCCAGGCTTGGAAATCCAAAATGCCAATTTAGCTCCTTTGAAAAAACGCTTGGAAAGAATTGAAGGCCTAGAAGTAAAAAGTGCTGAGCAAGGGGTTAAAATTGCCAAAGCGTTGTTTATGGAAAGGTTTGCCGATCGAGTAATTGGCCATGAAGAAGTTCAGATTTTAAATGCTTTGGAAAAAGTTAAAATTAAAGATGCCCAAAAGAAGAAGACTTGGGTAAAGGCAAAAATTGACACTGGTGCATGGCGAACCGCAATTGATAAGGAATTAGCAGAAAAACTAGGTTTGCTTGGGGAAGATAACATCTTAGGAGAAACTTTTTGTTATAGTGCTTTAGGTGGAGAAAAAAGACCCTTAATTAAACTAAGAATTTTTATCAATGGAGCCAAGATTGACAGTTTAGCAAGTGTTACTGATCGGGGAAGTGTTCGTTATCCATTGGTAATTGGGCGCCGAGATTTAAGAGGATTTTTAGTTAGACCTAGAAAATTTTAAAAACAATAAAAAATATAATCAGATGGTAAAAATTTTGATTTTAATCGGTGGTTCTGATCGTCCTTTGTTACCCTTTTTAGAAGCGGGTAAAGATCTTAACTGTCAGGTTAAAATAGCTTCTTTTTCTAAGATTTATTATTTGACTGAGGGGAAAGATTTTGTTTTAAAAGTAGACGATCTTGACTTGGCCACCTTTGACGTTGTTTATATCCGTTTAATCGGCAAAAGGTTTGAAGAAGCAGCCTTGGTTTCTCAATACTTGCAAGATAAAAAAATTTCCTTGGTTGATCAAATTTTTACTCGTAGAGGCTTAACCAGATTGCCCTTACCTAAAGCGATTGAAACGAAGCTTTTGACCGAAGCAGACTTGCCAATGCCGAAAACTTTTTTTGGTAGTTTAAAGTTGATTAGACTAAAGACTCCCGAAATTTTTGGTTATCCTTTTGTTATCAAGGGAACAATCGGCAAACAGGGTCATGCCGTTTGGTCACCTCGCAATGAAGAGGAACTAAAAAAACTTTTATTAAAACTAGAACTGTTTGAGAAAAAAGGAATGTGTTTTGTTGCTCAGGAATTTATTTGTGCCTCTCAAAGACATCGTTTGTTTGTGGCGGGTGATAAAGTGGTAGCGGCTATTACCAGACCGACTCGTTGGCGTAAGCGCTTTTTAGGTAAAGATGCTTTACCTGGTAAAAGGGAAGAAATAAAATCAATCCCACTAGAAGAACAAACTTTGGCTTTAAAAGCAGCCAGCACTTTGAGTATTGATGTTGGTGGGGTTGATATTATTAAGGAAGATAAAACTGGTAATTTTTTTCTTTTAGAAGTTAATTCAGCGCCTCGTTGGGCTTCTATTCAACAGGATTGTCAGCTGAACATTGAAAAGACAATCCTTGAATATTTATTAACTAAAGTAAAAAAATAATGAAAAAATCAAAAGTTGCGGTCGCTTTAAGTGGAGGAGTTGATTCGGCTGTAGCTGCAGCTTTGCTAGTCAAGCAAGGTTATGACTGTACTGGCTTTCATATGGAATTTTGGAGTGAGTCTAAAAGTGGTATCCAAAACAAATGTTGTGATTTAGCTTCTTTAAAAACGGTTTTAAGAACAATCTTTCAATTAAAAATGCCTTTTTATAAGCTCGATATGACCAAGGTTTTCAAACAAGAAGTGGTTGATTGTTTTTTACAAGATTACCAACAAGGTTTAACTCCTAATCCTTGCATCCGATGTAATAAATTTATTAAGTTTGGTGCCCTTTTAGATTATTTGCAAAAAAAGGGTTTTGATTTTATGGCCACTGGTCATTATGCTCAGATTAAAGAGCCAAAAGATAAAAATGATATTTATCACCTTTTGAAAGCAAAAGACCCCTTAAAAGATCAATCATACTTTCTTTATAACTTAAATCAAAATCAATTGGCCCATCTTTTATTCCCGGTTGGTCCTTATCCTAAAAAAGAGGTGAAGCAAATGGCTAAAAAATGGCGATTATCGGTTGTTAATAGAGCTGAATCACAAGAGATTTGTTTTTTTCCAGAGAAAGATTACAGACCTTTTGTTAAAAGGCATTTGAAGGATAAGATTAAACCTGGTGAGATTATTGATAATAATGGGAAAATTATTGGCCATCATCTTGGTTTACTCTTATATACAATTGGGCAAAGACATGGTTTTGAAATTGATAATAAAAATAGTTTAGATGGATTTATTCCACCGTACTATGTAATTGCCAAAAGGCCTGAACAAAACCAATTGGTAGTTGGTTTTGGTAGCCAAACAGAATTAAAAGAATTTTTAGTTACTCAGCTAAATTTTATTAATCAATCAGCTTTTGCTCAGATTCAAAAAAAACCTTTAAGAATTGAAGTTAGAATCCGTCATCAGGGTGATTTTTTAAAAGCAAAATTGGAAAAAGGTAAAAATAAGGAAGAAATAAAAGTTATTTTAGATGAACCTGAAAGAGGGGTGGCACCGGGTCAATCAGCTGTTTTTTATAAAGGCCAAGAACTTTTAGGAGGAGGTATAATTATAGTTGACAAAATTTAGTAAAAATGTTTTAATTACCTTTAAGATGACGTAAGAACTGGTCAAGTCAATGGAAGGGTTTAGACCCCCGCTTGGCGGGGTTTTTTAGTCCTCAAAGTACTTTGACATCAAAATGTAGTAGGAAATTTCTTTGAGAATTTGATCCTGGTTCAGGATGAACGCTAGCGGTGCGCTTTAAGCATGCAAGTCGAACGGTCCTTTCGGGGACAGTGGCGGACGGGTGAGTAACACGTGAGAATCTACCCTTTGGTGGGGAATAGCTCGCCGAAAGGCGGGGTAATACTCCATAAGCTATCTTTAGGAAAGGGCATAACTGCCCGCCGAAGGAGGGGCTCGCGTCCTATCAGCTTGTTGGTAAGGTAATGGCTTACCAAGGCAGTGACGGGTAGCTGGACTGAGAGGTTGGCCAGCCACAATGCTACTGAGATACGGAGCATACACCTACGGGTGGCAGCAACTGGGAATCGTGCGCAATGGACGAAAGTCTGACGCCGCGACACCGCGTGGGGGATTAAGGCCTTCGGGTTGTAAACCCCTTTTATTTCATCATATGATGGAGCGAATAAGCACCTGCAAACTACGTGCCAGAAGCCTCGGTAATACGTAGGGTGCAAGCGTTATCCGGATTTATTGGGCGTAAAGAGTTCGTAGGCGTTTTATTAAGTTTTTGGTTAAAGCCCAAAGCTCAACTTTGGAAAAGCCAAAAATACTAATAGAATTGAGAATATTAGAGAGTGCTGGAATACCTAGTGTAGGGGTGAAATCCGTTGATATTAGGTAGAACACCAAGGGCGAAGGCAAGCACTTGGGGTATTTCTGACGCTGATGAACGAAAGCTAGGGTAGCGAAAGGGATTAGAGACCCCTGTAGTCCTAGCCGTAAACGATGTTCGCTAGCTCTGTCGCTTTTAGCGATGGGGCGCAAGCTAACGCGTTAAGCGAACCGCCTGGGGAGTACGGCCGCAAGGCTAAAACTCAAAGGAATTGACGGGGACCCGCACAACCAGTGGAGCATGTGGTTCAATTCGATACGAAGCGAAAAACCTTACCTGGGTTTGACATCCTAACGTTCTATTTCTGGGAAACTGGAGAAATCCGCAAGGAGGTTAGGACAGCTGCTGCATGGCTGTCGTCAGCTCGTGCCGTGAGGTGTTCCCTTAAGTGGGGTAACGAGCGCAACCCTCGTCCTATGTTAAATATTCATAGGAGACAGCGGTTGAAATTTCAACCGAGGAAGGAGAGGATGACGTCAAGTCAGCACGGCGCTTATATCCAGGGCTACACACATCCTACAATGGTAAAGACAGAGGGTTGCCAAGCCGTAAGGTGGAGCTAATCCCTTAAACTTTGCCTCAGTTCGGATTGTGGGCTGAAATTCGCCCACATGAAGTTGGAATTGGTAGTAATCGCAAATCATCAGGTTGCGGTGAATACGTTCTCGGGTCTTGTACAAATTAAATTGCGCCTTCCGGCTATAATTTCTAGTAATTTTACTTAGTGAACTAGCACTAAAAGCGAAATAACATCCTCCGATGGTAACAGAGGAGTGAGAAGGGTTAAATTAGCGGTTTTTAGCTTGAAACTTAAACGGCTTTTAAAAAAACGATCCTGCGTACAAATGGAGAAGTTCTAGTTATTATTTTTTAAAAGTAAGTGGGTTCAAGATGAAGACAAAAGGAATTATAGTTACGAAGGGAGATCCATTGTTGACTTTAATTGTTTCAAAAAGAGCAATTAAAGTAGGTTTTGGTGTGAACCAATACTGATTAAATAATGGAAGTCTGCAGAGGTCATAGTAGGTTATTTTTTTAACTGAAGGACCGAATCTATCCTACTAATAAATATATGGCTGTTTATAAGATTTTTAGTCCTTTTATAAAAGTGAATAATCAATTATTAAAAATTAGGGAATTTATGAATAATAGAAGGCCAATATTGGGATAGAATTTCGCTAGGGTGCGGGAAAACCGCGTGCCCAGTGAGTAGAGATAGGTTTAAAGTGATTTATATCTAATCTCAGAACACCGCCCGTCAAGTGAGCAAAGTCGGTAGCACCCAAAGTCCGCCTTTTGGTGGATTAAGGTGAGATCGGTAATGAGCACTAAGTCGTAAGAAAGTTGCGACCTAAGGAAGTAATTCCTTATGAAAAATTCGGCTGTATCGGGGAAACCTAATTGACTTTCGGGTTTTATTCGTATAGAGTAAAATTAAGAGTCATATGGCAACCGCGAGGGAACCCTTTTTATAAGAAAAGGGACTCCGTAGAGACTATACGCCGACTCCTACTAAAAAATGACAAAGGCTTATATACTTGGAGCTCTTCATGATGGTACTAAAAGAAGAAATACTTTTCGTATCTCACAGAAAAGCAAAAGCTATATTAAATTTTTAGCTAAAAGTATCAAAGCCTTGGGTTACAATGCTTGGATTTATAAAGAAGGCAAGAACAGAAATCTTTATATTGTTGAGTTTTCAAAATTTGTCTTAGATAAAACTGAGATTAACTCAACTAATGAAAAAATTGATTATTTAAAGGGTTATTTCGACGCAGAAGGCGGAATAGCTAAAAATCAAAAAGTTCGTTATTATTTATATTTTGCCCAGAAGAATTTAAGCGATTTAAAAAAGGTTAAAAAGTATTTAACTGAATTGAAAATCGAAACTGGCAAAATTCATAATCCAAGTAAAACGGTAGATCCTAATTATTGGCGATTTTATATAAGAGCTAATTCTTATGAAAAATTTGCTGAAATAATTGGTTCTGACCACCCTATTAAGAGTCATTTTTTAAGGATGAAGAGATAGTCCATGCCTGTCGAAAGACAGGGGGTAAGTCCATAGCTATTATAAATGAAGGACATACATGAACAAGGTATCCGTTCTGGAAGGAGCGGATGGATCACCTCCTTTCTGGAGGACGCCACGTTAAGTTTTTTAATTTAACTAAGTTTTAATTTATTAAAACGAAGGCGTCAAAAAATCAAACACCTTAAGTTTTGACTGTTTTTCTTTCTCTAAAAACAGATCTTTCCTACTACATTTTGTTGTCAAAAGAAAAACCACCTTTTATGGGTGGTTTTTTGCTGCTTAATAATTCTAAATTATTTGTCTATTTTTTTAGGAACGTATTTATAGGAGTATTTTTCTTGAGAAACATGAATGACTTTTTCTCGACTTTGGTTTCGTGATTGAGGTAAAGGGAGAGTGTAGGCGAAAAAGGGCCTGGAAGTGAGATTATCGATAGCTAATTTAGCAATAATTTGGAAATTAGATAGAGAAACAAGATTCTTCTGAGTAAAGATACTGCCAAATTCTCTCTCTAAAAGATAAGCGTCTTCGGCACCGACGGCAAAAGAGATAAGTGTTCCGGCATTGCCAAAAATAGCTTTTTGGATTTGTTCAGGGATTTGAGCTATATATTGATTGGCCAAACAAAGATTAAGTCGATATTTTCTAGCTTCGGAGAGGATCTTAATGAAAGAATCAGTAGCAAAGTTTTGGAACTCATCAACGTAAAGATAAAAATCCTTTCTTTCTTCTTCAGCAACAGCCACTCTATTCATGGCAGCCAATTGAATTTTGGTAATTAACATCGCTCCCAATAAAGAAGCATTGTCTTCGCCAATTTTTCCTTGAGAGAGATTAAGAATTAGAATTTTACCTTGGTTCATAATTTGTTCTAAGTCAATTGTTGATTTAGGCTGACCAATAATATTTCTTATTAGAGGAGAGGAAACAAATTGACCAACTTTATTTAGAATAGGGGAAATGGCTTCTTGTTGTAATCGATCAGGCATTCTTTCAAATTCATTAGACCAAAAGTTTTTCATAACTGGGTCCTGAAGACGATCGACGACATGGTGACGGAAGCTTTTGTCGGTTAAAATTCGAGGGATATCAACTAAAGTTGTTTGAGGAGTTTGAGCCAAAGTTAAAAGGGTATTTCTTAAGATATATTCCAGTCTTGGGCCCCAAGAAAAGGCATAAAGTTTTTGGAAGATAGAAACAATACCGGAAGCAATAAGTTCAGCTTGGGATGGATCTTTAACTTCCAAAATATTAATTGAAAAGGGAAACTCTTTGTTAGCTGGTTCCAAATAACAGACATCGTTAATACGGTGGGAAGGAATATAATTAAGGATGATTTCAGAAAGATCTCCATGAGGATCAATAATGGCTAAACCATGTTTTTTCTTCATATCATCGATAGCCATATTAGCGATCATCGTTGATTTACCGGTGCCGGTTTTCCCGATAACATATATATGACGACGGCGATCTTTTCGCTTAATGCCAAAGGTAACCAAGCGATTTTTAAATTCAGTTTTGGCAAAAAAGTTAATTTCGGTTTTTTGATTTTCATCAAGATCTAATGAGGCTGGTAAATTTTCAGGAGCTTCAGTTAAGACTTGTCTACCCCAAGCAACGTTAGGAACTTTGATAAGAGCGCCAGGCAAATGCCATAGAGTGGCTATCTCAGGCACAGTTAAAATTTGAGATGAAGGAGTGAATTCAGCTGAACGATTTAAAAAAGCTTGTAAACATTTTCCCTTTTTAAAGGTAGGCGGTTTTTTGAAAGAAAGACCATTGCCATCGCCACGAGTAAAGATGGCCAAACTTCCAACAAGTGATTTTAAAAGAGTTTGACTAGTAGCGGCGATTCTAATACCAACATTCAAACCATCTTCTTGAATTTTTTGTTTAATTAGGGTTTCGCCAGGTAATGACTTGCGCTCTTCTTCGCTAACTTTGATACCAGCGTCAATCGCTTTTTGAGCTTGAGATCGCCATCCAGAGGAAGCTTTTTGAATAACAAATTGGACAAGACTTTTGTCATCTTTACTCCCTTTAGACATGACGGCCAGAATATTAGACAAAGGATCAAGCTCTTTAAAGTCATTAAAAGTTTTTAGAGGATAATAGAAACTGTTGTTTAAGACCATTTGCCCAAAAGCAGGATTTTGATTTTCCCAAGAAGCTAAATAATCAGGAATTTTGGTTAAAACAGCCAAGGGGTAAGCAGCTAAAAGTTGTGATTCAAAATAGGGAAGTAATTGCTCATCCAAAACGGCGCAAAACTGGATTTGTTGTTGGTCACAAATGATTTCTAAAGCTAACGATTCGGCTTTTTTGCCTTTTAACCTTTCAAGAAAAGAAGGGGAGGAAAGAATTTTGGTAAAACCGGAAAATAAGGCCAGTGAAGATTCCGGCGCGTATTCATTTTCTCGAGGAACTCTAATGGACAAAATAATTTTCTCGTTACCCATGATTTAATTTATCATCCTGGCTGAATTATAGCAAATTTGTTAAAAGAATAATATATCCTATAATATTGACTTTTAGCCAATTTTATGCTACGATTCAGATAATCAAAGTGTACATTCACATTGAAATAATAAAAGAACAAAGGAAAGGGGATGTCATGAGGACAAAGGGAAAAAGGATGATATTTTTGGAATATGGATTACTTTCTCTAGTGGTGATTTTGTTTATTATTTTTGCTTTATCATTTTCTCCAATTTTGAGAGTATTCGCTACCGAGAAGGGGATTTTTGAATCCGATAAATTTCCAGAAGAAGCTTTTTTTGGGGATGAACTTAACCCGATTGTAACTTTTAATCTTGGTGAAGTTCAAGGATGGCAATTTTTTATTAATGATCAGGAAATTTCTTCTTTGGCTTGTTGTAAGCTAGAAAAAGGAGAAAAGATTATTATTGGCGTCAAAGATCTCAAAAATAATTTGTTGTTTAACAATTGGTTGCCCAACAGAGTTGATATTACTAATGTTCTTTGTCCAGGCGATATCATTTCTTATGAATATATAGCTTATTATTCACAACCTGACGAGAATGGCAATATTTCTCTCATAAGAGAATCGGTTAATCTTTATATTTGGCATAAAGATTATACTTACGAAAAAATACCGTTTGACACAACATTAAATCCTTTTACACTTTGATTACCTTGAGGCGGTTAATTTTATTTTTTTAAATAAAATTGTAAATTCCGCCTCATTTTTTTGCCTAAAACATAGATTTTAAAGTTTTTTTATGCTAAAATTTGTCATTATTGTTGAATTGCGCGCGTAGCTCAGTGGTAGAGCGCATCTCTGATAAAGATGAGGCCGATGGTTCGATCCCATCCGTGCGCACATTATTCTATTTTTTTTGTTGACAGTTGAAAGATTTTTTGCTAGACTACTTCCAGTGGCAGACAGCTTTGATCACTTTATGAGAAGTCAAATTAAATTTTCAAAATTACATGACTTGCTTTGTCGTGCAATGTAGAAAGACTTCTTCAGAATATCTTTGAAGCTGGCTCAACCAGCTTTTTTTAATTTTTAGGGCTCATAGCTCAGCTGGTAGAGCGTCCGCTTTGCATGCGGAAGGTCGGGAGTTCGATTCTCCCTGAGTCCACTTGCTCTTTAAAAAGTAGATAGAATTTTCCGTCAGACGAAAGAGAAAGGCAAAAGCTACTTTAATTAAAGCAAACAATGGATGTCTTGGCTGTTTGAGCCGATGAAGGACGTTGCCGTCAGCGAAAGCGTCGGGGAGGTGACAAGCAACCTGTGATCCGGCGGTATCCCAATGGGAAAACCCAACTTTAAGTTGCGTTTTGATTTATCAAAACGAGGGAACCACCCAAACTGAAACATCTAAGTAGGGTGAGGAAAAGAAAACAAATGTGATTCCGTCAGTAGCGGTGAGCGAAATCGGAACAGCCCAAACCTGTTTTTTTAAACAGGGGTCGTGGGGCAAAAGTCGTGGGATTTGTGGAGGATAGAAAAACGCTTTGGAATAAGCGGCCAGAGAAAGTGAAAGCCTTGTATTTGAAATCCAATACAACCCTATTTTGTACCCCAAGTACCACGGGACACGCGAAATCCTGTGGGAATTAGCCAGGCACCACCTGGTAAGGCTAAATACTCAAACAGACCGATAGTGAACTAGTACCGTGAGGGAAAGATGAAAAGTCCCTGTAAAAGGGAGTGAAATAGAACCTGAAATTGTTTGCTAACAAACAGTCAGAGCCCGTCTTTATGATGGGTGATGGCGTGCCTATTGAAGAATGAACCGGTGAGTATTCGTTTAATTGTTCAGTCTAAGCTATTCTGTAGCGAAGGCGCAGGGAAACCGAGTCCTAATAGGGCGACTTGCGATTAGACGGATGACCCGAAACCGGGTGAGCTAACCATGAGCAGGGTGAAGTTTGTCGAAAGACAAATGGAGGCCCGCACCAGTGTCTGGTTCAAAAGGCTTGGATGACTTGTGGTTAGGGGTAATATGCCAATCGAACCCGGAGATAGCTGGTTCTCCCCGAAATATATTTAGGTATAGCGGTGTTGTTACGTTTTGGTGGGGTAGAGCACTGAATGGTGGCAGGGTAGCAATATCTTGTCATCAATCAAACTCCGAATACGCCAAAACTATACACCAGTCAGTCTTGCCGGGCTAAGCTGGTGAGACGAAAGGGAAACAGCCCAGACTTTCATCTAAGGTCTCTAAATCTTACTTAAGTGTCATAAGGAGGTAGAATTCCTAAAACACCCAGGAGGTTGGCTTAGAAGCAGCCACCCTTTAAAGAAAGCGTAACAGCTCACTGGATTAGGGGTTTTGCGCCGTAAATTCAGGAGGCTAAAGTAAGTACCGAAGATAGAGCCTGCTTTTTAGCAGGGGTAGGGGAGCGTCGATATGGCAGTGAAGCTAAACTGTAAGGTGAAGTGGAGCGATATCGAGTGAGAATGCCGGTATGAGTAGCAAAATTCCAGTGAGAATCTGGAACGCCGAATGTCCAAGGTTTCCCACGTAATGTTGGTCATCGTGGGGTCAGTCGGTCCTAACCTGAGGCCTATGGGCGTAGGGGATGGACAGCAGGTTTATATTCCTGCACTTTGGTTGATTCGTTATTAATTAGGGAGTGACGAGATTTGATAGGTAAGATGTCTTAATGATTTGACATTCAGACAACAAGTCAGTTTTGGTAGGCAAATCCGCCAGAACGACGGCAAGTTGACTGTGCAGGCCAAAGGCAACGGCGGCCAATCTTACTGATTTAAGTCTCCGAGAAAAGCTTCGTAATGAGAATTAACCAGACCCGTACCGAAAACCGAAACAGGTGGACTGGACGAGTAGTCTAAGGCGGACGAGAGAAGGGAGCTTAAGGAACTCGGCAAAATAGCTGGACGTAACTTAGGGAGATGTCCTCCCACCCTTGTGGTGGGCGCAGCGAAAGATTGTTTACCGACTGTTTAACTAAAACACAGGTCTCTGCAAAGGCGAAAGCCAAAGTATAGGGGCTGAGGCCTGCCCAGTGCTGGAAGGTTAAAAGGACCTCCTTTATGGAGAGAATTGAAGCCCCAGTAAACGGCAGCAGTAACTATGAATAGATTGTAGTTAAAAAAGTCGACCAAATGCTGGAACATCCGTACCGTCGTTAAGAACGCGAACGGTTGCAGTATCTGGCACTACCATATTTTATATGGTGACAATGTGACCAGTGCGGACAATCAGCAGGAAAGACTTAGATTTTTTCTAAGAATCCTCAGAGACTATACGTCGACCTCTTAAATTAAATTTAAGAGATGATATAGTCCGACCTCATGGGCGACCATGAGACTCCGTATCCAATCGGAGCTTAGTAACAAAGTGAACTGTTCTACGGTAGGGGAAACGTTGCCGTAGTAAAATGTGGCTATATGCTGGAAAACCCGAGTATCTTGATATTACTCATTCTAAATGTCACTAAATTACATTTGGGGAAGTAAAAATATATCAAGTGCGGACAATCAGCAGGAAAGGCTTAGATTTTTTCTAAGAATCCTCAGAGAACATACGCCACAATCTTAATTTAATTTAAGATAAGATATGTTCCCATCTGCATGGCGACATGCAGGGACAATAAATTTTTATTTATTGTCCATAGTTCTAGGCTATAATTATATAGATAGAATGAAGATTTTAAGCGAAATTCCTTGTCGGGTAAGTTCCGACCCGCATGAAAGGTGTAACGAGTAAACAACTGTCTTAAGCTCTTCCTCGGCGAAATTGAAATGGCTGTGAAGATGCGGCCTAATTACTGCAGGACAAAAAGACCCCGTGGAGCTTTACTATAACTTGACATTGGAAATTATGAATAAACTGTTTAGAATAGGTGGGAGTCTTCGGACAACAGTGAAATACCACTCTTTTATTTATACTTTCCTTACCAATGTATGCTGGAAACGCATACTGGGACATTGTCTGGCGGGTAGTTTGACTGGGGCAGTCGCTTGCTCAAGGGTAATGCAAGCGCACAAAGGTTAGCTTAGCGCGGATGGAAATCGCGCTGGACGTGTAAAGGCATAAGCTAGCTTGACTGTGAGACTGACAGGTCGAGCAGGAACGAAAGTTGGTCTTAGTGATCCTCGAATCCGAAGTGGTTTCGGATCGAGCTTAACGGATAAAAGCTACCCCGGGGATAACAGGTTAGTCGCGCCCGAGAGTTCATATCGACGGCGCGGTTCGACACCTCGATGTCGGCTCAGCGTATCCTGGGGCTGGAGAAAACAATAAAACTTCTCTCCCTAATAGAAATATTAGGGTAATAAACAAGCCCAAAACGGAAGAGGCCATATTTTATTTGCAGGTCCCAAGTTTTTTTGGTATACTGTTAATTATATGGTTAGTTCCGTAGGAAAAAAATATTCTGAAGCTGAACGAGCATACGTTGCAGGACTTTTTGATTGTGATGGAGCTATTATGGCTTCGATTGAATCACATAAAGAGAAGAAATTTGGATTTAGGGTAAGAGTTATTTTAAAAATGACCCAAAAAAATCCAAATATTTTGCAATGGTTACATTCTTTATTTAAAGTTGGTTATATAGCCCAAAATCGAACAACCTTTGATTGGGTGGTTAAAGATCAACAATATTGTAAAGAATTACTAGAACTGTTTGGCACTTATATAAAAGGAAAACAAAAGCAGGTTGAACTTGCTTTGGAAATTTTAAAAACTCCCATTGTGTCACAATCAGATCTATTGAAAGTTGCTCGGTTAGCGGATACTTTAAGTAGCTATAATGTTCGTTCGCTTGGTAGGCGGAAGAACTATGCTTCGAAGATCCAAGAATATTTTTCCTCTAACGACTGATTCTAGTTTGAACCAAAAACTAGATGAGATAGGTGTTATCAAAAAAATTTAAGGCACTTATCATACGGTTTGCACCTGACTGTTAGCTGGTGACAGCTAATAAAAGGTGGTGGAATAGTCTTACCCCATAAGTAATTGTGGAAGGTAGAGGTCCCAAGGGTTGGTCTGTTCGCCCATTAAAACGCTACGTGAGCTGGGTTCAGAACGTAAATTACATTGCGTTATATCACAGTAATGTGGTAAAGCAAGAACCAGAGTAAAGATGAACAGAATTTGCTTTACTTAAAGTAATCCGACTAATATCGGTGAAACCCTCCTGAGTTATGTACCGAACAATTCAGAGGGCAATACCGAGGGAAGATAAAAGTTTTAACTTTTATCCCCGTAGAGACTGATCTTACTTTAGATTTAATTTTTAAAGTAAGTGAGATAGATAGTCTTTTCTTAATTATTTTTTTAGGGAAAATTTATGATATCTATCAGACGTCGGCTCCTACTCTTTGGTTTAAACCAAAGAAAGAGGATGAAGGTATAGTCCATGCCAATAGAAATATTGGATTAACATGCGTAAGACAGTTCGGTCTCTATCCGCAGTAATCGTTGGATATTTGAGGAAATCTGACCACAGTACGAGAGGACCTGGTTGGGGGAATCCCTGGTGTTCCAGTTGTACCTATCAAGGGCATCGCTGGGTAGCCACATTCCTGATGGATAACCGCTGAAAGCATCTTAAGCGGGAAGCCATCTCCAAGATGAGATATCCTTTCTACCGTAAGGTAGATGAAGATCGGTTGTAGACTACAACTTAATAGGCTGGAGGTGTAAGTGGAGTAATCTGCTAAGCTGACCAGTACTAATGATCGAAAGAAGTAGCCTTGTTTTTCCTTTTGGCTGACAAAATTCTATCTACCTTTTAGAGAGTAAAAAATGTAATTTAAAAATTTGCCTCGGTGATTTGAGCGTCGTTGAACTACCCCTTCCCATTCCGAACAGGATGGTAAAAGGCGACAGCGGGGACGATAGTAAGCTCGCAAGGGTTGGCGAAAATACCTCATTGCCGGGGCTTTTTTAAATAAAATTGTCTTTAAACCTTTTTTGGTTTAAAATTGTTAGGGAAGAGAGGTAATAAGTGAGTGATCAAAAAACAAAAAGAATTGAAGAAAAAAATAAAAACTTCTAAAGAAAATAATAAAAAGTCTTTAAAAAAGGCTTCAGTTGTTTCTGCTTCTAAGGCTAATAAAGCCCAAACAATGGAGGAATTGCTTAAGCAAACTGGTTATCAGCTTCATGGTTTTAAAAGAGGTGATGTTGTTGAAGGAATTGTTTCTGAAAAAACCAAACGAAGTATCTGGATTGATATTGGATCTAAAACAGAGGGTATTATTTTAGAAAAAGAGCTAAAAACCGCCAGGGATTTTGTTGGCAGTTTAAAAATTGGTGATAAGGTCAAGGTTACTGTTCTACAACCGGAAAATGAAAGCGGTCAACCGTTACTTTCATTTAGAAAAACTCTTTCTACGTTTGTTTGGTCTGATTTTGAAAGCAAACTAAAAAGCGGTCAACCGATCAGAGTTAGAGGTAAAGAAGTTAATCGGGGTGGTTTGGTAGTTGATGTTAAGGGTTTGCCTGGTTTTATCCCAGCTTCCTGTTTTAGTGCCAAACTTACCGGCAGAATGAATGATTTGATTAACAAAACCTTTGAGGCAAAATTAATCGAGGTTGATCAGGAAAAAAACCGATTAATTTTATCGGAAAAACAAGTTTCTGAACCGGAATTAATTGAGGAACAGGAAAAATTATTAAAGCAGATTAAAAATGGTGAAATTTTTGATGGAGAAGTGACCGGAGTTATGTCTTTTGGTTTGTTTGTCAAAATTCAACTAGATGATAAAAAAAATGATCAAAAAAACAAGAAAATAGACCTCGAAGGTTTGGTTCATATTTCCGAGATTTCTTGGGAAAAAGTTGAAGATCCGAGTAAATTCTATAAATCTAAAGATAAAGTGAAAGTTAAGGTCTTAACTTTAGATAAAAAAAGTAATAAATTGAACTTCTCTATTAAACAGCTTAAAGATGATCCTTGGAAAGAAATTAAGAAGAAGTATCCGATTGATAAAAAGGTTAAGGGAGAGGTTATCAGAATAGCTCCTTTTGGTATTTTTGTTAATTTGGATAAAGGCGTTGAAGGTTTAATCCATATCTCCAGGGTTCCAGCTGAAAAATCGATTAAAGAAGGCGATAAGCTTGATTGTTTTATTGAATCAATTGATACCGAAAATCGTAAAATGAGTTTAGGCTTGGTTTTAAAAGCCAAACCAGTTGGCTATAAGTAATTTTTATGCCAAAAACAAAAATAACTTTCGTTTGTCAGCAATGTGGCGCTGAATCCCCTAAATGGTCAGGCCGTTGTCCTAATTGTCAGGAATGGAACACTTTAGTTGAAACGGTATTGACAGCTAATCGTAGCGGATCTTTTTTAGAACGTGGTCAAAAAATCATTCCCCAAAAATTATCAGAAATCAAATTTATTACCAATCAAAGAGTCAAAACAGGGATCCAAGAATTTGATCGTGTTTTGGGTGGGGGAATTGTATCAGGGTCTTTGGTTTTGGTAGCCGGTGAACCAGGGATTGGTAAGAGTACTTTATTACTTCAATTAGCCCATTTAGCAACTAAAGATGGTAATTCTGGTAAGAATAAAAAATTGCCGATTAAGTTCCTTTATATCTCAGGGGAGGAATCGCCACAGCAAATTAGAATTAGGACTGAGAGGCTAAAAATTAAAAACGATAATATCCTTTTTTTACCGGAAACAAATGTTGAAAATATTATTGACGCAGTTAAAGAACTAAAAAAGGAAAACCAGCAAGTTTTAATTGTCGTTGATTCAATTCAAACTTTAACCACCGATGAATTTAATGGTAGTGCCGGTTCAATTGGCCAAGTTAGAGAATCAACTTCCAGATTATTAAAGATGGCTAAGAGCACTGGTTTCTCGGTCTTTTTGGTTGGACATGTGACTAAAGAAGGTTCAGTAGCAGGCCCGAAGACTTTAGAACATATGGTTGATACGGTTTTATATTTAGAAGGGGAGAAATTTGGAACTTTTAGGCTTTTAAGAACGACTAAAAATCGTTTTGGCGCTACCGATGAAGTTGGTGTCTTTGAAATGGTACAAACGGGCATGCTTGAGGTTAACAATCCTTCAAGATTATTTTTATCGGAAAGACAAAAGGGTGTTCCAGGCTCAATCGTAGTGGCGACAATGGAAGGAACCAGACCGGTATTGGTCGAAATACAAGCTTTAGTTGTTCCAACCCAACTAGCTATTCCTAGACGTTTAGCCTCAGGAGTTGATTTTAATCGCTTACAATTGATTGTTGCCGTTTTATCTAAGCGTTTAAATTTGCCTCTAGGAGCTTTTGATATTTTCGTTAACGTAGTAGGGGGGATTAAAATTGAAGAGCCAGCAGCTGACTTAGGGATAGCTCTAGCAATTTTTTCCTCTTTTAAAAATCTATTAGTTGATAATAAGACGGTTGTTTTTGGGGAGTTAGGTTTATTGGGGGAGATTAGACAGGTCCCTCACACTATTTTAAGAAAAAAAGAAGCCAAAAGACTTGGTTTTACTAAAATTATAAGTCCAGAAAAATATACTTCAATTACTCAATTGCGAAAGCTTTAAGGGTTTAGCTTTTTAACTCCCTTAGGCTTATTTAAACTTATCCACAAAGGTTGATATCTTCTTAAAAATGCCTGTTTTATGGCTAAAAAGAAGGCTAAATTTTCTATAGGGTTTCAATAATTCCTTTGTAATTTTCCTATAGGCTTGACATTTAAGCAAAAATATGATAAAAAAACAAAGAGCATTATTATCGCTAGTGAATCACTACGAATAACAATGCCCTCTGCGAATCCGATTGTTAGATCAGGACAGGTGATTTAACAATCAATTTGAAAGTAACATACTAGTCAAGTGATGTCAAGAACTTAGGTTCAATTTTAGACTTTAGGGCAGGTGGGTGGAGCGTAGGGCAGGCATTCCACCTACCTTTCTTAAGGTCTAAAATACCACTTGACAAGATAATTGGATTATTGATTTAATTAGTTTAAAGTCTGAAGCGGTCCTCTTAAGTTTTCGTTTTTATGTTTCCTAAATTAAATCTATGGTAGATAAAAAAAGTTTGACGGTTGACGATGTGGTTGGTTCAATAGATCCATCCTCTCCAGAACCTCAAAAAGAAGAAAAAGATTCCAAAGAAATTTCCCAATTAAACCATGATCGTTATGATAATGGTTTTGATGGCGTGGTTGATAATCGGGTTATTCCTGATGCCGGTGTGCCCACTCAGTTTTTAGAAGGGGTGTTGGATGTTACCCCTGATGGTCATGGTTATTTAAGACCAAAATTTTCTCCATCTGATCGAGATGCCTATATTTCTTCTTCCCAAATTCGTCGTTTTAATTTAAGGCCAGGAGATATGGTTGGCGGTCAAGTTAGAGAGCCTAAGGAAAAAGAACGCTATTTTGGCTTGCTTAAGGTAGAAAAAGTTAATGGGATTGATATTGACAAGATAGGCAAGAGGGCTAATTTTGAGGACTTGTTACCAATTTATCCTGATCAACAGATTAAATTAGAGACTAATACAGCCACACTTTCAACCAGAATGATTGATTTAATTTCACCTATTGGACGTGGACAAAGAGGTTTGATTGTTTCTCCGCCTAAGGCTGGGAAAACTTGGCTTCTGAAGGACATTGCTAGTGGTATTTCTAATAATTACAAAGATATTCATTTAATGGCAGTGTTGGTAGGAGAGAGACCGGAAGAAGTTACCGACATTTCTCGTTCGGTTAAAGGGGAAGTGATTGCTTCCAACTTCGATGAACCGCCAACTTATCAAACTAAAGTTGCTGAAATTGCCTTAGAGAGAGCCAAAAGATTGGTGGAAATGGGTAAACATGTTTTTATCTTACTCGATTCAATTACCAGATTAGCTCGGGCTTATAATTTAAGCATCCCAACTTCAGGTAGAACTTTAACCGGAGGTTTTGATCCGGCCGCTTTATATCCAGCCAAACACTTTTTGGGAGCCGCTCGTAATATTGAAAAGGGTGGATCTTTAACGATCCTAGGAACTACCTTGATTGAAACTGGTTCTAAAATGGATGATTTAATCTACGAGGAATTTAAAGGAACTGGTAATATGGAATTACATCTAGCGCGTGCTTTGGCAGAAAGAAGAACCTATCCAGCCATTGATATTCAGCGCTCAGGGACTAGGCAAGAAGAACTGTTGTATGAAAAGGATGTTTATCCTAAGGTGATTACCGTTAGAAAAATGATTGATATGCTTGGGGCTGAAGAAAGAACCGAAATTTTGCTAGGAAGACTGTCCAAAGCTAAAAGCAACAAAGAGTTTCTAAAGACATTGAATAAGGGTTAGGGATATGCTATTCTGTTTTGGCAATGAAATCTGGCCTACTTAATGATCTTAAGGCTTTTTTAATTTCCCTTCTTATCTATTTCAAAAAGAAAATTTTTGGTAGTTTTCGTTTCTTGGAAGATTCTAAATCTTCATTTGCCACAGCCTTATAT